>Ga0272443_10000170_pt1 | contig 123239 bp, 116 predicted proteins | sample SSMAcet12_FD_193581 | JGI IMG/M metagenome (GOLD analysis project Ga0272443, IMG submission 193581) | Marine sediment archaeal communities from Little Sippewissett salt marsh, Falmouth, MA, United States - SSM-Acet-12 | ecosystem: Environmental > Aquatic > Marine > Wetlands > Sediment ... | reverse complement strand
AGACGACATCGGGCGGGATGGCGCTGAAGTTCTATGCGTCGGTGCGGCTGGATGTGCGCCGGGTGGAGAGCATCAAGGTAGGACAGGAGATTGTGGGCAACCGGGTGCGGGTGCGGGTGGTGAAGAACAAGGTTGCCCCGCCGTTCAAGGTGGCCGAGTTTGATATCATGTACAATGAAGGTATCTCCCGGGTTGGTGGAATACTGGACCTGGGCGTAGATTTGGATATTATTGAGAAGCGCGGCTCATTTTATTCATATGAAAACGAGCGACTTGCGCAAGGACGTGAAAACGTCAAGGATGTCTTGCGAGATACTCCTGAGCTGGCAGCGAAGATCGAGCAGGAAATACGCACAGCGGCCGGGATGGATCTCGATGTGGAATCCGAACCTGACAACAGTGATTTGAAGAGCGTTGCGGACGACTCTGAAACCTGATCGCTGAAAGCGAGAGGTTAGGCCTCCGCATCACGGCACATGCTTTTGACTTGATCTCAGAAATGGGATTTGACACCGTTTAGACGGCGTTTTAATCGGAAGGTGACATCGTTTGGACGTGGGATGTTGACCTTGTCATCTTAGGAAGTATGTAATCCGTATCGGCATCGTCGATACGGAGCGGTGTCACCTATCCAGTACATGATCTAGATCATGGAGGCATGCAGCCGTGGCTCGTTAAGCGAACCGCGGCTGTTGTTTGTTAATACTGGACAAGGAGAGCCGCGTGGGCGGCATGATTACAGCGCTGAAGCTGCAGAAAAAGAATTCTCGCAGGATCAATGTTTACCTGGATGATGAATTTGGCTTTGGTGTAGCAAGGGTTGTGGCTGCAGGTCTAAAACTCGGCCAGCAGCTTGACGATGATGCAATCTCGGAGCTCAAGAGAAAAGACGCTGAGGAAGAGGCCTATCAGCGAGCGCTCCGGCTAATTGCAAGAAGGCCTCATGCAGAGCGAGAGCTGCGACGCAAGTTGCAGAGGAAGCAGCTTGATCAGTCGGTGCTTGATCCCGTCATAGAACGGCTCAAGGACCATGATTGGCTTGACGATGCCGCCTTTGCTGCGGCCTGGGTGGAAAACCGGAGGGTATTCCGCCCACGCAGCGCTCGAGCCCTGCGCAGTGAGTTGCGTGGGAAAGGCATTTCACGAGAAATCATCGAAGAAGCGCTCGCAGATTATGATGACGCTTCCGCTGCCTATGACGCTGGTCAGAAAGCAGCTCGACGCTGGAGTCAGGCTGAGCGGGATGTTTTCTTCAAAAAGGTTGGGTCCTATCTGGCCCGCCGGGGTTTCGCCTACGCGACAATAGCGCCGGTCGTTGAGCGTTTATGGCTCGAGACGAGCGGCGATGACGAGGAAAGTGAGGACGACCAGTGAATGCAACAGGATGGATTATCGGTATTGTGATCGCGTTTGCCGCCGGTTCAGCCATCGGCTACATCGCCCGGCATCTGCAATATGAACGCTTATCGAAACAGAAAAGGGAAAAAGCCGAGGAAATCGTTCGGGAAGCAGAGACGAAAGCGCGGGAAATCGTGCTGGAGGCCCGGGACCAGGCCCTGAGTGTTAAGGACAACTTTGAGGAAGAGGTCAATCGGCGGCGCAAAGAGTTATCAAAAGAGGAAGAACGACTACAGCGTCGCCGGGAAGATATTGACCGCAGGTTCGATCAACTTGAAACCCGGGAGCAATCGCTGAGCAAACGACAGAGTGCTCTTGATCGCAAATCCAATGAACTGGACAATCGTCATGAGGAAATACTGAGCGAGCTGGAACGCATCTCCGTGATGACCCAGGATGAGGCCAGGCAGCAGTTGCTTTCGGAGGTCGAACTTGAGGCGCGCGCCGACATGGTTCGCATCATCCGCCAGATCGAAGAAGAAGCCCAGGCGAAAGGCGAGGCACGCGCGCGCGAGTTGATCGCCGATGCTATCCAGCGCGTTGCGTCGGAACATGTGTCGGAAGTGACCGTATCAGTGGTGCCGCTTCCTTCGGATGACATGAAAGGGCGCATCATCGGTCGGAATGGACGCAATATCCGCGCGTTTGAATCCGCGGCAGGGGTAGATGTGGTGGTGGATGACACACCCGAGGCTGTAACCATTTCTTGCTTCGACTCCGTACGGCGTGAAATTGCCCGGCGAGCGATGGAAAAGATGGTCCTGGATGGACGTATTCATCCCGCTCAGATTGAGAAGGTTATCAACAAAACCCGCCAAGAGGTGGAGCAGTTAATTGTGGAAGAGGGCGAGCAGGCGGCCTTTGATGCCGGTGTTCCCAACCTGCACCCTGAAATTATCAAAAAGATGGGGCGTCTGAAGTTCCGAACGTCCTATGGGCAGAACCAGCTGGCGCATGCTGTTGAAAGTGCACAGCTGGCAAGCGTCATCGCCTCAGAACTCGGAGCGGATGTTGAGATTGCGAAAGCAGGTGGTTTCCTGCACGACCTGGGCAAGGCCATGGATCATGAGGTTGAAGGCACCCACGCTGCAATCGGCGCCGATTTTGCACGACGCTATGGCGTGAACGAGAAGGTGGTGAACGCGATTGCGGCGCATCATCATGAAGCGGAACAGGATTCGGTGGAAGCCATCATTGTGGAAGCTGCGGATGCTATCAGTGGTGCCCGTCCGGGCGCACGACGGGAGAGCCTCGAGCAGTATATCAAGCGTGTGAAAGCGCTGGAAGACCTCGCGAACTCGTTTGACGGCGTCCAGCAAAGTTATGCTCTCCAAGCAGGGCGGGAAATACGCGTCATTGTGCAGCCGGAAGACATTGACGACCTTGAATCCACCCGGCTTGCACGCTCGATCTCCAAGAAGATCGAAGAAGGTATGCAGTATCCGGGTCAGATCAAGGTCACTGTGATTCGCGAAACCCGCGCTGTGGATTACGCCAAGTAATCGTCCACGCGACCTCGTCATACCATGAAAACCCCCTGTATCAGCAGGGGGTTTTTTCTGTTTCGGAGCGATGATGTAGGCAAGAGCGGTTACTCGACCCCGGATTGTTCCAGCGCTTTCTTCACAGCGTCAAGCAGGTGGCCACGAGTGGTTGGCTTGGTGAGGTAGGCAGCAGCACCCATGCCCTCACCCATTTCCCGGTCTTCCGGGAGGTTTTTCGCCGTAAGGAAGACAACAGGGGGAACGCGCTCTTGCTCGTGTTTGAGAATGCGCAAGACGTCGAACCCGGAAAGATCCGGCATCATGATGTCTAAGAGGATTACATCCAGGTTGTGCTGCTTGGCTGCATCCAGCGCTTGCTGCCCGTTGCGGGCGCTGATGACCTCATAGTTGGCCGTTTGCAGTGTGAGCTCCATCAATCCCAGTGTGTCAATGTCATCATCCACGACGAGGATGAGGGGTTTTTCCATAGGCGCTTTCTCCCCAAGGGTGCGTGATCAACGTCATTATCGCATAGTTTCCGACGTTAGAGCAGGAGCTGAAGCGGCTTTTCGACCATCTCCTTGAACGTGCGCAACCACTGTGCGGCCTGGACACCATCCACGACACGATGGTCGGCGGACAGGGTGACTTTGATGCGTTTCCCCGGCACGATAGCTCCATCTACGACCACCGGTTCGTCACGGATACCGCCGACGGCGAGGATGCCTGATTCGGGAGGATTGATGATGGCACAAAAGTCCTCAACGCCGTACATCCCGAGATTGGAAATGGTAAACGTGGAGCCCTCTACATCTTCCGGGCGAACGCGCCCATCCCGGGCACGGTCAATCATCTCACGTGTTTCACGGCCAAGGACGCGGATCGGTTTGCGGTCCGTGTCGCGTGTGACGACGGTCAGCAGACCGTCTTCGACAGCGACGGCAATGCCGACGTTGATACTGCCGTGGCGGATGAGGTTATCCCCGTCAAGAGAGCTATTGAAATTGGGGTGCTCCACAAGGGTGAGTGCCGTGGCTTTAACGATGAAGTCATTGACCGAAAGTTGATCCTCCTCCGGGAGGAGGGCGTTGATTTCACGTCGTTGCTGCATCAATGGCGCTGCATCCATGTCGATGGTGACGTAGAAATGGGGAAGCTGTTGCTTCGAAGCCGTCATACGGCGGCCAATCGCTCCGCGCAGCTTGCTTAAAGCAATGCGCTCATCTTGGCGCGGGGCGAAAGAGAGGATTGTGGGTTCGGATTTGGTGGTGGCAAGCGCAGCTTCGATGTCGCGCTTGACAATGCGATCCAGAGGTCCGCTTCCCTTGATACTCTGAAGATTTAGCTGATGCTCTTCTGCCATCCTGCGGGCAAGTGGGGAAATGCGCACACCGGCCGGAAAATGAGCATCACCGGTAGGTTCGCTTCCTTGTGCGGGTGCCACTTCCACAGCAGCCGGCTCGGCGGCTTTTTCCTCAACCGGCGTCGGCGCCGGTTCCTTGCCGTTTGCGGGCAGGAGGTTCTCCAGATCGACGTCTTCACCTTCTGCGCCGAAAACGGCGATCGGGTCACCGATGGGTACGCTGGTTCCCTCACTGACGAGGTGCTTCAGGATGACGCCATCGGAGGAAGCTTCCACTTCAACGGTCGCCTTGTCCGTTTCAATTTCCGCGATCACATCACCCTTCTTGGCAGCATCCCCTTCTGCGAGGATCCACCGATTGAGGGTGCCTTCAGCCATATCAAAACCGAGTTTGGGCATGGCGATGATTTCGGCCATTAGAGCACCTCTTTTACGGCTTGAACAACGTCATCAACTTGCGGAAGTGCCATCTGCTCGAGTTCGCGGTTGTAGGGGAGGGGGACCTCCGCCTGCGCGACACGCTTGATGGGCGCATCCAGGTAATCGAAAGCGTCTTCCTGAAGCCTGGCGGCGACTTCCGATCCCACTCCGTATGATCGCCAGCCTTCTTCCGCGATCACCGCACGATTCGTGCGTTTCACGGAGGCGATTACAGGATCCATGTCGAGAGGTCGCAGCGAGCGGAGATCGACGATTTCGGCTTCGATCCCTTCTCCTGCGAGCTGCTCAGCGGCTTTCATCGATGTCTGCAGCATCTTGGAGTAGGTGACAATGGTGACGTCGCTGCCGTTACGCTGCACTTTGGAGACACCAATGGGCTCCAGGTACTCTTCGTCTGGCACCTCGCCGCGCTGCTGATAGAGCGTGGCATGCTCGATGAACATCACGGGATCCTTGCTACGGATGGCCGTCTTCAAAAGCCCTTTTGCGTCGCCCGGAGTGCCCGGTGCGACGACCTTGAGACCAGGGAAATGCGCAAAAATGGCATCCGGAGTCTGTGAGTGTGTCGAGCCGAGCTGGCGGCCACCGCCCCCGACAGCGCGGATAACGATGGGGACAGTGAACTGCCCACCGAACATGTTATGCAGCTTGGCGCTGTGATTTACGATTTGATCCATCGCCACAAAGGCGAAGTTAATCGTCATAAGTTCTGCGACGGGTTTGAGCCCTGCCATCGCTGCGCCGTTCGCAGCGCCAACAATGACCATCTCTGCGATGGGCGTGTCGCGGACACGCTTGGGGCCGAAGTGGTCATAAAAACCCTTGGTAACGGCATACGTGCCGCCCCATACGCCGACCTCTTCGCCCATGATGAACACACGCTCGTCTCGTTCCATTTCCTCCCAGAGTGCCTGGGAAATTGCTTCACGCATGGTAATCACGGCCATGACTCACTCCAATTCGTTGGTATAGAGGTCTTCGAACAGCGCTTCAGGCGCTGGATCCGGGCTGGATTCGGCAAACTGCACCGCTTCCTGAATTTCTTCTGCCACCTTCTCATCCTCTTTGTCCAGGGCGGTCTCTTTGAAATTAAAATCTTCGATAAGGCGTTTGCGGAAGATGCCGATGGGATCATCTTCTCTGTATTTCTGGACCTCTTCTTTTTCACGGTAGCGCTCGGGGTCACCCATCGAGTGGCCCATGAAGCGGTAGGTCATAGCCTCCAGGAACATGGGCCCTTCCTTGCGAACATATTCAAGGGCGTCCATCGTCGCTTCGCGCACAGCCAGCACATCCATGCCGTTCACGCAAGCGCTTGGCATGCCGTAACCCTCGGCTTTTTGACGGATATCACTGACGGCGGATGCGCGATCGATAGCGGTTCCCATGCCGTACTGATTGTTCTCGCACAACCACAGCACAGGCAGTTTCCAGACCATGGAGAGGTTCAGCGCTTCGTGAAAATACCCGATATTGGTGGCGCCATCTCCAAACATGCAGATCGTGGCTGCCTCATTCCCGCTGTATTGGTCAGCCAGAGCGAGTCCGGCGGCAAGCGGTAGGTGTGCTCCGACGATGGCATGGCCACCCCAGAAATTGAGATCGACATCCGCCATATGCATGGAGCCGCCTTTGCCCTTAGAGCTGCCGGTTACTTTACCCAGCAATTCCGCCATCACCACTTTTGCTTCCATTCCGGAAGCGATGGCAATACCGTGATCGCGATAAGCAGTAATCACACGGTCTTCGGGACGGCGGGCGGCAAGTACACCGCTGCCCACGGCTTCCTGCCCGATATACAGATGGAGGAAGCCTCCAATCTTGCCTTTTTGGTAGAGTTCGGCGGCTTTTTCTTCCAGCTGTCGAACGAGCACCATTTCATGGTATAGCTTCAGCAATTCGGTCTTTTTCATGCTGACTCCTTGGTCTATACGTGCGTAACGGCTGGGGGGTATCGCATCGCTCTATGACATTGTCCTCCGACGGATTGTGACCCCCACAACCCCACGAAATAAATTATACCAAAATAGTCATAAATTTCAGGTTATTCAGGGAGGACACCATACGCGGCGATGTCGTATTCACTCATGGCGTAATCGACTCCCTCCGGAAGGGGGATCACGAGCTGAAAGGTCTGGATGCCGTTAACGGGAATGCTGCTCCCAGCTGTCTCCCAGGCGCTCACAAGCAAGTCGCCGCGGGTGTTTCGGACCGCCCCCAGCACGGATGGATTTACTAGAGGCGCAGGCCATGCGTTTGTGAGGCTTCCGCGGATAAAGAGGTTGCTGCCTATCGGTTCGAAGGAGGTAATGCTCACAATGAGGGGGCGCGGGTAGTGTTCAGCAGAGGATGAGGCGCGGGGATCGATGAGGGGGGTGAAATCGACTGTCGGTGCGTTATCAGGCGTAATGGTCGCTCCTTGAACGAGCGGAAGCCAGTTGACGATGGTGTATGGCCGGATCTCTCCTGGCGGGATGGGAGCTGGAAGCATGACGCGGGCCATTGCGTAGGGCATATCATCCTTTTCGGCAAGGATGGTGAAGACGGTCCAATATGGCGTGGAGCCGCTGTTGCGTATGGTCCCGGTAAGGAGGGGCCGCCCCTGAGGATCGAAAGAGAGGGATGGGTCCATCAGTAGTTCTATGGGCGGGGATGGATACGAATCAACCTGAAGCACGGTTGTGTACACGTCTACCACAGAGCCATCTTGAACATCATCGAGCTCAGCTACACACGGGACAGGGTTGTCAGGCGGCAGCACATGAGGTCCATAGCAAGACCATGTTGCCGCTTCAATGTCGTCGTTGCTATCCCTGACAAGAAAGATGACATCCTCAAGATATTGTGAGACGCCGCTCCGGTTGGTCAGGTAGACCACGGCGAGGGTTGTGCCCTCCTCCGTTTGGAGGAGTTCGACTGGGCTCTCTTCGATCGTTGCACCGGGCTGCTCCTCCGCTTGTGAAGCGCTGGCGCGGGAAGAAACAGTCACGGTGGTAGGTGGAAGGGTGGATGTGAAGTGCGTGTGAAACACGGTTGAATCACCCGGCTCAAGCTGAACATTGATCAGTGGAAAGGAGCGCTCGCCAAGCAGCGCGCCCTCTTCGGATCGAACAGCTACCGTGAGCGCGAGCTCCCCCAGGTTGTTTGAACCTTTATTTACGAGAACGCCCACAATGTCCCATTCGTCCTCTGTTTCACCTGGCAGGGCCGTGACGGCTTCCACATGAAGGTCAGCTTCTGGTCCTGGTGTCGCGCTTGCCACAGGCGATGGGGAGACCGGCGGGGAAGCCGTGGGATGTGGTGTGGGCGTGATGGTACATCCAGCTAGAACCAGGAGGAGCAGGGGGCATATTCGTTTTATGCGCATATGGGATAGCATACCCTAACTCAAGCCGCTTGGGGATTCAACCAGCCGGTTGGGCGCTGTGGTCCCGGTGACTCTGCGTCACCGGGACCAATCACCATGAGGCTAGAGCTTCACGTCCGGGAGTGATTTAAGCGATTCCTTGATGAGCTCATCAGGATAGTCGTAATTGGTCAGTTCTCCGCCAAGATAGGCATCGTAGGCGGCGAGATCCAGATGGCCGTGGCCGGAGAGGTTAAAGGCGATGACTTTCTGAGTGCCCTCTTCCTTGCAGGCCAGCGCTTCGTCTACAGCTGCGCAGATTGCATGCGAGGACTCGGGGGCAGCGATAATGCCTTCCGTCTGGGCAAAGAGCACCGCCGATTTGAACGTTTCGAGCTGAGGAAGGGCAACCGCTTCAATATCGCCATGGTCGTAGAGCGCGCATATGTGTGGCGCCATGCCGTGGTAACGAAGTCCTCCGGCATGAATGCCGGCGGGTACGAAGTTGTGCCCAAGTGTGTGCATTTTCACGATGGGTGCCATTTTGGCCGTGTCGCCGTAGTCGAACGCATACAGGCCGCGCGTAAGCGTGGGGCAGGCTGTCGGTTCCACGGCGATAATGCGGGTTGATTTTCCATCGGTGAAATTGTTGTAAATGAAAGGGAAGGAGAAACCAGCAAAGTTGCTGCCGCCACCAACGCAACCAATGGCGATGTCGGGATATTCTCCCGCCATTTCGAACTGTTTGAGCGCTTCCAGGCCAATCACCGTTTGATGGGTGAGAACAGGACCCAGGACACTGCCCAAGGAATACTTGTACGCGCCGTTTGACTCCATCGCAACCTCAACCGCCTCAGAGATAGCCATACCGAGGGAGCCGGTTGTATCTGGATCGCGCTCCAGCGCAGCGCGTCCCGATTTGGTTGTGTCGGAAGGGCTTGGCGTGACACTGCCACCATAGGTCTGCATCACACTGCGGCGATACGGTTTCTGTTGATAAGAGACCTTGACCATGTAGACAATGCACTCCAGGTCAAAAAGACCGCAGGAGAAGGAGAGCGCCGTTCCCCACTGACCGGCACCCGTCTCGGTCGTGAAGCCCTTGAGGCCTTCTTGCTTACCATAGTACGCCTGCGCGACGGCCGTGTTGAGCTTGTGTGAACCTACTGGCGAGGTGCCTTCATATTTGTAGTAAATATGGGCTGGTGTGTCCAGCGCTTTCTCCAGCCGGCGTGCCCGGTAGAGTGGTGTTGGGCGCCAAAGTTTATAAATCTCCCGGATGGGTTCCGGGATATCGATGTAGCGCTCCATGCTGACCGCTTGTTTGACAAATTCCTCCGGGAAGAGCTGCATAAGAAAATCGGGTGATACGGGCTCTTTCGTCAGAGGGTGGAGGACCGGTCCAGGCGAGACGGGCATATCCGGGTTGATGTTGTACCATTGCCGGGGCAGGTCTTTTTCATCAAGGATGTACTTATATTGTTCGTCCATGTCTTACCTCCAGGGTGTTTCGAATTTTGCCGACGCTTGCGAATGAGGGCTTGGATTAAACGAAAAGCACTCATCCTCGAAGGGACGAGCGCATCGATGCCCGTGGTGCCACCCTGCTTAGGCTGAAAAACAAAAACCCGCCGGTGATGCGACGGGTAGCTGGCCAGCCTCACTTTTTCAGGCACGGTGAATGTTCACGATGCCCTAGACCAAGATAACGGTGGTCGCTCCGACAGAGGATACTCGGGATGATCCCTTTCTCCTTGCAGCTCCGAGGTCCATTCCACGCTGTCGTACGGGCAGGATTTCACCGCTCCCTGCTCTCTGTACCGCCGCTTCAGCGTGTACTCGTCCTCTTCACAGCTTTTGGTGGATGAAGTTTGGAGCAGTATAGGGGCAGTCTGGTTCCTTGTCAAGTGTGACCCCTGGAAGGGAAGGTGGAATTCGGTTGGGTGACAAGGTCTCAGCGGGACGCCCGGAAGAGCGCTTGTTCCCCATTCTGTGACACGCAACCCAGTCGTCCATCCAATAGGGGTCCTTCCCAGATAAGCTTGGATAATTTCAGGCGTGGATGGATGCATGATGGGCGCTGGTCGGCTCGATGATCAGTCGCTTGTCGGCAGCAAGCTGTTAACGAGGTGCTTCGCTGCTTGAAGCGATCGCCGCATTTCTCCAGGAGGCAGGATTCACACTGGAGTGATGCGGCATCCACGCCGTGATCGCTTTAAGCTGGTCTCATACCCTGTTAGTAAAGAGGCAGATCAGGGTCGATCTCGGCGGCCCATGCATTGATCCCGCCATGGAGATTCTTCACATGCGGGAAACCGGCACCGATCAGGATTTCCAGGGCTCGGGCGGAGCGTGAGCCGGCTTTAGAAATCAGAACGATGTCGTCCTGTTGGTCCAGGTCCTCCAGGTGGGATGCGAGACTCCCCAGGGGAATCACCTGGGCGCCCGGTATGCTGGATATCTCCAATTCGTGGGGTTCCCGGACGTCGACCAGATGGGGCGGGGTCTGCGAACTCAATTGCTCGAACAACTCGCATACGCTGATGGTATGTTTGGCGGGGAGATCGTAGGTTGGTTCGCGGTGACCGGGAACGCCGCAGAAGGCTTCATAGTCGATGAGCGAGTCAATTTGCGGACAATCACTGCAGATGCGGCAATGTGGATTCTTCTTGAGATTGATGGTGTCAAACGACATCTCCAGGGTGTCGTAGAGCAACAACCTGCCGCAGAGAGAATGGCCGATCCCAAGGACAAGTTTGATCGCCTCTGCTGCCTGGATGGTGCCGATGGTGCCCGGGAGCACGCCAAAGACTCCATCCTCGCCGCAGGCGGGAACAAGGCCCGGCGGCGGTGGGTCCGGGAAGATGCAGCGGTAGCAGGGACCCTCATCCGCATGAAAAACACTGACCTGTCCCTCGAATTGGTAGACGGAACCATAGACCATCGGCTTGTGCGTGAGCACGGCGACATCATTCAGGAGATAGCGTGTAGGGAAATTATCGGTGGCGTCGATAAGGATGTCGAAGGCTTCTGCAAGCTTGAGCGCGTTGTCGACTGTAAAGGGTTCATCAAACGTAGAAATGGCAATGGTGGGATTGATTGACTTCAGGCGCCTCCTGGCGGAGATGACTTTGCGCTCACCGAGGGTTTCAGTTCCATGGATGATTTGTCGCTGCAGGTTGGAGAGATCGACGGTGTCGTCATCGACGAGGCCGAGATGGCCTACACCAGCTGCGGCGAGGTATATCGCGATGGGCGAGCCCAGACCACCCGTGCCAACGATAAGCATGGAGGCATTCTTCAGCGCTTTCTGCCCGGCGATTCCCACCTCCGGGATGAGCAGGTGCCGGGAGTAGCGAAGAATTTCTTCATGGGTGAATGTGTTGGACGGCGTGTCGTTCATGGTCAGCCTCCGAGTTCTCCATTGTACTCATTTCTCGGATATTGTTCATCCTCAAGCAAGGATGGAAAGGAGCACAGACTCGTCGTCCGAGGTGAGTTGAGCTTGGAGGCCATGACGTTGAAGGATTCCTTTCTTATCGAGGGACAGCCTCACGCAGCTGGATACATTGCCTTGCTCGTCGTGGAGGCGCAGCATCGACCCGGGGAGTGTGGCAACCAGCGCATCGAGCGCTTGGCCGCGGTTTTGGCCTGAAGCGCGACGTCCTTGTGTCCCTCTGTGAAGGCGCGTGGAGAAGAGGGGATCAGGATGCTTGTCCTTGGATTCTCTCTTTGCTGCTCGATATCATGTCGAGCTGTGCCTGCACGACGGTGGATCGGTCGAGCTTGGGCTGCTTTGCTGCTGATTATCCGTTGGCGCCCACGTGCGATGAGAAGGGAGATAAAAGGCAAGGCATGTTGCAGATGAACTGTGGAAGGCCGCGTACGACGGCCTGGATGGGAATGGACGCTATCAATGGCCATACAGCCCAAGTAAGCGGCTTGTTTCTGCGCGTGGAGCAAATCATGATGTGAAATCTGCTGGCGCCGGTTGCGATACCCGGGTTGAAACGTGTTTTTCATGGTGTTGATGGTGTACACGCTTCCGCGGTCCCCATCGTTGTGGCCAGGGAGAAGGGCTGCATACTCGTCGAGATACGCCCGCTGAAGATGCTGACAGCTATCCGCAAGAAGCACCGCGATGTACTGCAAGCTTAGGCTTCATTCCAGAAGGGCTGATCCAGGTATTTCACACCAGAGTCGGGGAAGATCATGACGACATCACCCTCAACGAGGGTCTCGGCGACCTGGACTGCAGCATGGGTAGCTGCGGCTGCCGAAACGCCAACCAGCAGACCTTCCTCTCTTGCCAGACGGCGCGCCATCGAATGGGCTTCCTCGGTCTCAACATAGGCAAGCTCATCGACCAGCGAAGCATCGTAAATGGCAGGAACCCGGCTTGAGGAAAGGTGTTTTACGCCTTCGATGCCATTCATCGGTGCAGCGGGTTGGACTCCCACCAGCTTGATATCGGGATTATATGCCTTGAGATACCTGCCGGTGCCCGTCATGGTGCCCGTGGTACCCATTCCAGCGACGAAATGGGTAATGCGCCCTTCGGTCTGTGAGACCAGTTCAGGGCCTGTTGTGAGGTAATGGGCCCGCCAATTGGATGGGTTGCTGTACTGGTTGGCATAATAATAGCGCTCAGGTTGGGCGGCGGCCAGTTCTTCGGCCATGCGTTGAGCCCCATCTGACCCCTCAAGGGGATCGCTGAGGGTGAGTTCCACGCCATGCGCACGCAGGATGGCAATGCGGGCGGGGGACGCATTGCCCGGCAAGATGAGGTGAACGGGGATGCCGAGCGACGTTGCGTAGGTGGCGTAGGCGATCCCCATGTTGCCCGAGCTCGAATCCAGGAGCACTTTCCCCTGAAGAAGTCCGCGCTCGAGCGCGTCTCGAATGATGTTGGACGCCGGTCGATCTTTGATGGAGCCACCCGGGTTGAACCATTCTGCTTTTCCGTATAGCCGAACCTGTGGGGGTAGAGAGGAGGACAACCTTGTGAGCGGAATCAGGGGAGTATTGCCAACCAAATCCATTATGGATGGTTTCGCGAGTTGCCCCGCGCTGATCTGAAATTGTACTGAAAGATTGTTCATCACTGCACCTGTCAAAGAAAAACATCTCAACGCTGAGGCGTTGCTGACGCGTAGACCAATAACTCGCTGGGTACTGCGAGGGGCGCCACCGCCTGCCGGTTGAGCTGTCTGGCAGATGCTTGATTTGTCGAGGATCTCGCTTCAAGGCTCGGTGACGTTACCCTCGCCAAGAACAGGTGCAACGTTTCATGCTGGAGCTCCTACCACTGCAATCTTATTATGATAAATAATATACAATAAATCTAAATTGTCAAGTCGGGGTGTGGTGCGGGTGTGGGGTTAAGCTATAATGGCCGCATCAGAAAGGGTAGAGAGCATGGGCGCAGATGCTGTGCAGGAGCAAGCAGAGGTTACACCAACGCGCCAGGTGATGAACTATCTGGTGGTTATCCTCGTCGCTTCCGGGATATTCGCCACCGTCTTTACCGCGTGGACGCCCGCAAGCCTGAGTCCGAGCGAGCTTGCCGGACAAATGGCTGCCGTCTTGGGTGAGGAATCGGGGAGCATCCCTCCCGGGCTGAGCGGTGAGGAGGGTGTGATCCGAATCGGCGTGGTCGCGGGGCACTCCGGGCTGTACCCACCGACGGGGCTTCCCGATCCTGGAGCCGTCTGCGATGACGGTCTCACGGAACGGGAGGTTAACATGCGAATTGCGGAGCTCGTCGTACGCTATCTGGAGCAGGAAGGCTTTGAGGTGGATTTGCTGGAGGAGTTCGACGGCCGGCTGGATGATTATCGCGCTGTCGCACTCGTGTCGATCCATGCCGATTCCTGCCTACCCATTAATGAATTTGCCACTGGCTACAAGGTTGCGGCGGCGGTCGATACGGAAATCACAGATAGAACGCAACGGCTGGTCACCTGCATGATCGACCGTTACGGCCGCACGACGGATATGAGGTATCACGATAGTCTTACGCGTGATATGACGGAGTACCATACGTTTTCCGAGGTCGATCCCCTTACGCCTGCCATCATCATTGAAACTGGTTTCATGTACCTCGATCGAGATTTCCTGACGAACGAGCCCGAAGTCGCTGCACGAGCCATTGCGGATGGCGTGCTCTGCTATGTAAACAATGAGCCCGCATCCCGCTTCTGGTACGAGGAAGAGTGAACCCTGGTAAGGCAGCGCCCCGCGAGATAAAGGCCATCTTACGCGCTGCGCGCCAGGCAACTGCCGCTGGCCGGCGTGGCGAAGCGCGTCGCTTCGCACGCGAGCTGCTGCGCCGTAACCCCGATCATGTCGAAGGTTGGCTGCTCTTAGCTTCCCTTTCAGAACCCCGAGCTGCACTGGCGTATGCCCGTCAAGCTCTGGATATCGATCCCACCAGCCGGGCAGCGCGTAGTCTCATCAGAGAGCAGCTGCGTCGCATTCCACGCAGCGAACGCGGCGAGGCAGCAAGGGAAGCCCGTCTCCCGGAAGGGCTTGCACCGTGGATGCTCCCTCTGGATGCCATGTCCCGCCGACGGATATTCTCGCCGTCCGTCATCCTGGCGGTGGTGTTCATGGTTGCTGTGGCCGGGTTGTGGTGGGATGGTCAGCGTGCGAACGCGGAGGAGATCTCCGCCTCGCGCGGCGAGGTTCCGAAAGCGACCTTCACGTCCACGCCCACCCAAACGCCAACGCCGACGCCAACACCAACGGTGACCCCGACCCCCACGGTGACACCGCTCCCATCGCCAACGCCGACCCCGACGATTCGCCCGGTGAGTTCGAGCACCTACTCGCTTGACCCCACCGAGCTGATGGCTGAAGGACGGTGGATCGACATCGATCTCAGCGCTCAGCTCGTCACGGCGTACGAGGGGGCGACGGCGGTACGCACGTTTCTTGTGTCCACCGGAGTTGCCCGCTACCCGACATTGACCGGCCAGTATCGTGTCTATCTGAAGTTATTCTCCACCCCGATGTCCGGTCCGGGTTACTATTTGCCCGGTGTGCCTTATACGATGTACTACGATCGCGGTTATGCCCTGCATGGTACGTACTGGCACAGCAACTTTGGAACCCCTATGAGCCATGGTTGCGTCAATCTCTACACCCCCGATGCTGAATGGCTATTCAATTTTGCCTCAATCGGAACACTGGTCAATATCCATCCATAATCGCTGCCGCGGCGCCTTCAGAGAGGCCAATGACGCGGTGTTTTGGTATCATTAGCTCATTCGAGTGGGGAGGCGACCATGCCGACATTGATGATTGAGGGACACGGTGCGTTTGAAGTGGAGAAGGGGACCCGGCTTGTCACCGCGATTGAGGATGCCGGCGTGAACATCCTTCACCGCTGCGGAGGGTACGCGAAGTGCACGACCTGCCGCGTTGAGTTTCTCGAGGGCGAGCCAGATGCCATGACAGCAGCCGAACAGGCGAAATTGAAGGGTTTGAAGGAGAAGGGGATTCGCCTTTCCTGTCAAATTCTGGTTGAGAGGGATATGAAGGTGCGTGTGCTCAACACGCTCGAAAGCACGGGTCTGGATTCCGCTGGAAACCGACCGGAGGACAGTATCACGCCGGAACCGGAATGGTTGCAGGAGTAGCCGAATGGCGTCGAAGGCGCTCTTTTCGGGATTGGTTGTTGACGAGGAAGACGAATTTGTGGAAACCATTTTAGTCGGCCCTGAAGCCTTCTATGTGGTTGATGACGATGGGTTTCTTCGTCATATCGAATCAGAATCCGTGGATCGGGAGGTGTTGCTCCGCCTTTTCGCGCTCATGGAGGGACACGAGGATCTCCTGGCAGAGCATGCTGCGAAGATGATTGGCCAGGAAGATCTTTTCACCCGGGCTGCGATTGAACACTCACTGGGCAATCTCGAAGCGCAGGTGGATCAACTTCTTCAGCTGGGTCTCCCGGAGGACACAAGAATCTGGCTGGGCATGATGGGCTTCCAGGTGCGGATAAACTTCCACGGTGAAGTTGTGGGCATCACGCAACCTGGTATCGCGGATCCGGACGAGGAACTGTGATGTTCTCCAATCTTTCTCTAATCTTCCGGGCCTACAATGATGTCATCGTAAGCTTGAGGTGTGGCTGTGAGTTTCTCTGAGTTCATCGTCGATGTCGATGAAGCGTCTTTCGAGGACGCTGTGGTTTTGCGTTCGCATGACATTACCGTGGTGGTCGATTTTTGGGCTGCGTGGTGTGGTCCTTGCAAACTTCTTGGACCACTGTTGGAACGTTTGGCTATTGAAGCTGGCGGCACGTTCCTGCTGGCCAAAGTAGATGTGGATGAGAATCCCAATCTCGCCATCCGCTTCGGTGTACAGGGCATTCCAGCCGTGAAAGCTTTCCAGGAAGGTGAAGTCGTATCGGGGTTCACCGGTGCACAGCCCGAACCGTTCGTGCGTCAGTTTCTTGAGCGGGTGCTGCCCTCGGAGGTGGATGAGGCCTTGCAAAGTGCGCAGAGCCTCCTGGGTACGCGTCATTGGGAGGAAGCAGCGGATGCTTTTCGGGAAATCCTTGCGGAAGATGATGAGCACGCCGCTGCAGCGCTTGGCCTGGTAAAGGCGATGCTCATGCAGGGCGCGGGCGCTCCTGTCCTGGACTTGCTCAACAACTTTCCGCCCGGTTCGGAATGGGCAGAGGCGGAACGCTTGAAACCGCTGGCATCCATTCTGCTTGAGGTGGAGGAGAAGCCCGTAGAGCCCGATGACAATCCGCTTGCAGCAGAGCTGCACCAAGCAGCGCGTTTGATCAAACTGGGCAACCTACCTGCAGCGATGGACGGTCTCCTCGACATCCTCCGCGAAGATAAGCACTATCGGGATGGGCTTCCCAAGGATATCCTTCTTTCAATTTTTGCCCTTCTCGGAGATGAAGACGAGCACACGCGGGCGTACCGGGACGAGCTAGCTTCCATTCTATTCTAACGGGACAGCATCATCTCGTTACGAGCGCCGCAGCTTAAGCTGCGGCGCTTGTTGGTTTCTGTGATGTTGTTGGCCACTATTTCCCGTCGGCAGCGCCCAGGATGAGTGTACCCCAGGTGGTTGGATCTGCCGTTCTGCGGGTGCTGACGTTGGAAACCATGCTCTCCCACGTGGATAGGCCGGGCTGGTCGTTATCGGAAAGGGACAATGTGAACCCGTAGTGTGTGCCCTCGACCGGGGTGATGCCCATCACAGACCATGGGATGCGCGCTTCGAGGTCATAGCCATCCGCCGTTTGGATTGCGTCCACGGTGACCGATGTGAGATAAGCTTCCTGGCTGCGGGGGTACCATCGGTAGGCTTCGGGTGAAAGACTGCCGAAATTGCCGGGTGAAAAACCGAGCTGGTAGTCATCTGAAGAAACGAGTGTCGTGGCGAAATCGCCCTCAAGGTCGATGTCCAGCTGGATTTCAACATCATCCCCGCGATACATGTAGCGTCCATAGGAGACCTGCACGAATTGATCGTCGGTTCGGCTCACCCCGAGATAGAGGTACTGGGTATCCCATCCGATGTAGAAGATCGCCGAAACGTCGGCGGCGCCGCTCCAGTTATCACCGCCGAAGGGTACGGTCTGATCGGCGGTGTAGGCCGTCGTGCCCCACTCGTCTAGGTCGCCGTCAATGGTAGGTGGGGATGTGAGGTATGCGGCGGTGACTGGACTGCCGTTAGGACGAGTGGTGCCATCGACCGTTCCGGGTGTGCTGGTGGCGACGGGTGTTTCTACCTCCACGGTAGAGAGGAGGGGCGTGGGAGTGGCCGTCGGTTCCAGCGGTGGCAAGGTGGGCGGCAGGGGCGTGTTTGTGGGGGTAGCGGCAAAAATCGCTGTGTGGGTCAGGTTAGGGGTTGGAAAGGTGAAAGGCGTTGGGGCAGTGGCACCGGGCAGGGAGCATGCCCCCAGTGCGGTGACTGAGAGCAGAAGGAGCAGGATACGAGCTCGGCTTGCCATAGTCGCCTCCAAACGTGGTGTGATCTCGCCTGATTGTACCTTGAAGTCGAGGATGAGAACAATGAGTGCCGGATATGACTTTCTTCTCACTGTGCGCGCTGCTGCAACTTGACAGACGAGTGAAAAGTCCCATAATTAGGATATATAGTTATCTAGATAACCAAGACGGCAAGTGCCTCCCCAGGAGAAGGGGTCAAACGAGGATGTGGCATTCTCTCAGCATTGATCGCGAAAGCCCGGTTCCGATCTACCATCAGCTCAGTCGGGAGTTGAAAAACCTGATTCTAGCCGGGGAATTGGCCCCAAACGAACGCATCCCATCCCAGAATGAGTTCTCAAAATGGTTCGACATCAGTCCGATGACGGTGCGTCAGGCGATGATGGAGGTCGAGAATGAGGGTTTTATCTACCGCATTCGTGGACGGGGAACCTACGTCGCACCACGGTATCTGGAGCATACCCTGGAGCGGCTGGTATCGTTCTCGGAGGACATGCGCGAGCGGCAGCTTACACCGGGCTCCCGGATCCTGGTGTTTGAGACAATTGAGGCGCCTGCTGACGTTGCGCGGGGCCTGGTGCTGGAGGACGGTGCCTTCGTGCTACGGGTGATGCGTCTTCGCTTTGCGAATGATGAACCTGTCGGTTTGCACGACGCCTATCTTGCAGGCGTCGATTTCACGCAGGAAGAGCTGGAACAACATGAATCGCTCTACCAGTTGCTCAGTGAGAAGGGGGTTATCCTCACAGAAGGAGATGACATTATTGAGGCGATTGAAGCGGATGAACCAATGAGTGAGCTGTTGAATGTCAAGCCTGGCTCAGCTTTGCTGCAGTTGACCAGATGCTCAAGAGATTCCAATGGGCGAACGGTTGAATACATCAAAGCGGTATACCGGTCAGATTTCTATCGCTATGCAATCCGCTTGAAACGGTGAAATCTGCCTGGACAGATCCGTGAGAGAAAAACTGAGGAAGGAGAAGCTCATGACGAAGAGATTTGGATTAATCGTTGTCCTGCTGCTGTCCCTGATACTGACAGCTTGCGGGGGCGCAACCGGTACTGCAGATGAACCTGCACCTGCGGAAGAGACATTCCGGGTTGCGATGATCACCGCACAGGGGGGGTTGGGTGATCGTTCCTACAACGACTCAGGCTATGAGGGGTTGACACGGGCAGAAGAGGAACTTGGCATCGAGGTGCAGGTGATTGAGTCCCCTGATCCTGTTGCTGAGGGTGAACAGCTGCTGCGCACCGCAGCAGAAAATGGCTTCGACCTGGTCATCACGCTGGAATACAGCCATTTCGACCCGCTGGCCCGCGTAGCACCGGATTATCCTGAAACAGCCTTTGCGATTGTCAACATCGTCGTGGAAGGGGAAAATGTGATTTCCGTGCTCTTCGACGATCACGAAGGGTCATTCCTGGCAGGTGCACTAGCTGCTCTGGTCACCAGCATGGAAGACAATGATCAGGTCAACCCGGAAGCGGTTATCGGGGCTATTGGTGGCACGCAGTCGCCTGGCATTGACAAGTTCATTGTCGGGTATACCGAAGGTGCGCAATACATCAACCCGGACATCGAAGTCCTCAGCGCATATGCGAATGGCTTCGGTGATCCTGCCAATGGCCAGGAACTGGCGCTGGCGATGTATGACCAGGGCGCAGACATCATCTTCCAGATCGCAGGTGGTACCGGTGAAGGTATCTTCCAGGCGGCTGAAGATGAAAACCGCTATGCCATCGGTGTCGATTCTGATCAGGACTACATCAAGCCGGGTTTCATTCTTACGAGCATGCTCAAGCGCGTGGACACAGCCGTTTTTGATCTGTGCTCGCGGCTCGCGGACGGAACGCTTGAAACCGGTGTGGTTGTGGAATATGGCCTCGCTGAAGAAGGCGTCGCGTTAAGCCCAATGGAATTCACCAGTGATGTCATTCCAGAGGAATACATGGAGCAAATTGCTGAACTTCAGCAGATGATCATCGATGGTGAGATTGTCGTTACCGATATCACCAAGGAATAAGCAACGCTGATAGCCCGGGCAGATCAGACCAGGCCTGGTCTGCCCGGTGCCCATTGGCTGAAGAATGCCGGTTCATCCAGAACGAGATGACGATCATCGGCAGGGATGGTGATGTTGTGGCTGCAGGAGTGAGGAATCTTGACCTACGTTGACATGCAAGGGATTTCGAAGGCTTTCCCGGGTGTTCTCGCCAATGACGCGATTCATTTCTCAGTAGAGAAGGGCACCATCCATGCGCTGTTGGGGGAGAATGGCGCCGGGAAGAGCACACTGATGCGCATATTGTATGGCATCTACCGTCCTGATGAGGGGAAGATTTTTCTGGACGGCGAAGAGGTTGAGGTCGTTGATCCACAAACTGCGATTGATCTGGGGATCGGCATGGTCCACCAGGAGTTCCAGCTGGTTCCTTCACTCACGGTTGCTGAGAACATCGCACTGGGGCATGAACCTTCCAGGTACATCTGGATCGACCGCAAGGAAATGAAGGCGCGAATCCAGGAGATTGTTGACCGCTTTGGTTTTTCAATCAATCTGGATCAGCCTGTTGTGGAGCTGTCGGTCGGTGCGCAGCAGTATGTTGAAATCATAAAACTCTTATATCGTGAGGCGCGCATACTTATCCTGGATGAGCCTACCGCTGTTCTCACCCCCCAGGAGATCGAGCGCCTTTTTTCCATTCTTCGACAATTGCGGGATGAAGGCCGGACGATCATTTTCATCACACATAAATTACGTGAGGTCAAGCAAATCTGTTCACGCGCGACCATCCTGCGAAGAGGGAAGGTCGCGGGTTCCGTCAAGGTTGATGCGACATCGGAGCGTGAGCTGGCCTCCCTGATGGTTGGGCGTCAAATGCTTGACATTGAATATGAACGCAGCAAGAACATCGGAGAGGTGAAGCTACGGCTTGAGCATGTCCGCGCCAATGATGATCGTGGCGTACCTGCCTTGAAGGGGATCGGTTTTGAGGTACGTGGCGGTGAGATTGTGGGTCTTGCCGGGGTCCAGGGCAATGGGCAATCTGAGCTCGTCGATGTCATTGGCGGGATGCGAGATGCGGAAGGGGATATCTATCTCGGTTCGAGGGACGTCAGCCAGCTGGCTTTGCGCGGGCGGCGGAATGACGGACTGGCGATCATTCCCGAGAAGAGGAAGGAGCAGGGGCTCAATCTTGCTACGGACATCGCGGAGAATGTGATTGCGACGCGCTACTTCAAACCCCCATTTTCTGCCAACCTTGCCGTGAGGCCCGAGCAAGCAGAGCGTTTCGCTGCTGCGCTCATGGACCGCTATGCGATTAAGGCGGAAGGCGCGCGATCGCTTGTCTCGACCTTATCCGGCGGAAACCAGCAGAAGGTGATCACTGCGCGGGAACTTGCAGACGAACCGGATGTCCTCATCGCTGCGCATCCCACTCGGGGACTTGATGTCGCAGCTGCGCGGTTTGTACGAGAGGAACTGATCAAGCGCAGGGATCAAGGCGGCGCGGTGCTTCTCGTTTCTGCCGACCTGGATGAACTTTTTGCGCTCTCAGACCGACTTCTCGTCATGTACGACGGGGAAATTGTCGGCGAATCCAGACCTGAGGATACCTCCTATGAAGAAGTGGGATTGCTAATGGCAGGTCACACACATGACTGATGGCTTGAACAACGCTGAAGGAAGGGACGTGGAGATTCGGCGGAAGCGCTTCACCTTGTCCGACCCGCTGAAAACCACGCTGGTCAATTTTGGGAAAGTGCTCCTCACCCTGCTGGTTGCTTTATTGATGGGGGCACTCGTCATGGAATTATCGGGGAAAGATTCCCTGGGAGCCTATCAGGCACTGTTTCGATCCTCCCTGGGAAGCCGGACGGCGCTTGCCAACACCCTGCTGGCTTCAACGCCGCTGATCTTCACCTCGCTTGCAGCCGCCATTGGTTTCCGAGCCGGGGTGTTCAACGTGGGAGCGGAGGGTTCGCTGTATCTCGGCGGTTTTGCTGCCGCATGGGTCGGGTTTACCTTCACTGAGCTTCCTACACTTCTGGTCATACCGCTGGCTTTTATGGTGGCAGGTCTTGTCGGTGGTTTCTGGTGCTATGTTCCCGGCGTGTTGCGCGCTCGTCTTGCTGTCGATGAGCTTGTGACGACCATTTTGTTGAATTATGTGGCCATCCTCTTCACCGAGTATCTCGTGAACGGGCCTTTTCTCTTACCCGGCGTTGCGAATGCGATGACGGAGGAAATCTCGCTCGCTGCCCGTTTGCCGCGCCTGGCTCCTCCGTCGCAGCTGAATGCAAGCTTCATCATCGCCATCCTCGCCGGGTTGATCATGGTGTTTATCATGACGCGCACCCGTCTTGGCTATGAACTGCGTGCAACCGGCGATAATCCGGTCTTTACTCGCTGGGCGGGTATCAGCGTCCCGGTTGTCATAGAGAAAGTGATGTTTATCGGTGGTTTACTGGGTGGGTTGGCGGGCGCAGGACAGGTGCTGGGGGTCCATTATCGCTTCGTTGCAGGTTTTTCATCCGGGTTAGCGTTTTCCGGCATGACGATCGCATTGCTGGTGCGGAACTCTCCCTTTGGCGCCATTCTGGCGTCCTTGCTTTTTGGTGTGCTTCGTTCGGGGAGTGCAACCATGGAAATCTTTTCCGATGTGCCGCGCGACCTGATCACGGTACTTGAAGCGACAATCATTTTCTTTGCAGCCATGGAAATCAGCATCAGCTTCTTCCGGCGGAGGCGACATGAGCGTTGAAACTGTGAGTAATGTCTTGTTTGCGTCGCTTCGGGTGACCACGCCACTGCTGCTTGCTGCCCTGGCGGGGTTGATCAGTCAGCGAGTTAACTTGCTCAACATCGCGCTCGATGGACTGATGTTGTTTGGCGCATTTGCAGCGGTGGTCTTCGGAGCACTTTTCGGAAACACATGGCTGGGATTGTTGCTTGCAATGTTGCTTTCGACGCTCATCACGCTGCTGTTCGCCGTCGTCGTGATTGAGTTCAAAGCAAATTTGATTGTTGCTGGCCTGGCCGTGAATATTCTCGCAACGGGTCTGACTTCGTATCTCCTTGTGGTGCTGTTTGATGCACGCGGCGCCTATTCTCCAGAGGGTCTGGAGAGCCTGCCGAGAATCGCACTGCCCGTGATCGATTCGATTCCGGTCCTTGGTGACATACTGTCTGGACATGGCGTGCTGGTGTATGTGTCATGGCTGATGGTCTTGGTGGTGGCCTTCATGTTGTATCGGACACCGTTCGGGATCCATATGCGCTCGGTTGGAGAGCATCTTGAAGCTTCGGAGACGGCAGGGATTCCAGTGAAACGGGTGCAATACATTGCCCTTCTCCTTGGTGGAGCGCTGGCAGGCCTGGCAGGAGCTCAATTATCTGTCGGAAATCTCACGCTCTTCACAGACAACATGATTAATGGACGTGGCTTCATTGCATTAGCAGCTGTTTTCTTTGGCGCTGCGCGTCCTGGTTTGACAGCCATCGGATGTTTTATTTTCGGGATGTTTGAAATCCTGCAATTCAGACTGCAAACCGCCACCAGCATACCGGCTCAGCTTCCGCAAATGCTTCCATACCTTATCGTCGTGCTTGTCCTCACCGGCATCAATGTGCAGAAGAGAAGGCGGAAGGTGGTGAAGGTCGAATGAAACGCGTCGAGTTGCTGACACTGGGGTATCCAGGCTTTGATGTCATCATGCGGACAAATCGCGCCCCGCTCGTTGGCGAAACCGGCATTATCCTCGAACCCCCGGGGATCAACGACCCCACACCGGGAGGCTGTGCGCCGAACATCGCTGTGGCGGCCAACCGACTGGGTGTTGGCGCAGCACCGGTGATCGTCATCGGCGACGATGAACAGGGGCTGGCCATGCAGTCGTACCTGGCCGGGGAAGGTGTGGATACTTCCTGCGTGCATCTCGTCCCGGGTGAAAAAACACCGCGTACGTTCTTGTTCATCGATCCCGAGAGCGGGCATCAAACCTATTATTACCCGGGCGCTGCGGATCATCCCCTCCAGCTTGAAATCCCGGAATCCATCTTCGAGGCGCTTCGTTTTGGTGTGGTCACGGTGGGGAATCCCCTCCACACAGCGCAATTTGTGGAAGCGATGGTCGCTCATGATGTCCCACTGGTCTGGTCGCTGCGTAATGATCCACATGCCTTTCCCCTGCACCTCGTGCAGCAGCTTGTTTCGGCTTCACACCTGCTTTTCATGAATCAATATGAGGCGGACCAGCTTCTAACCATGCTGGAATTTGATGCCATGCACTCCCTTTTCCAGGTTGGCGTAGAGGCTGTCGTTCTGACTCTCGGTACAGAGGGGAGCCGGATTCTGATGCGGGATACCCGGCTGGATGTGCCTGTGGTGAAGCCGGACGCAAATGTCGATCCTACGGGCGCTGGGGATGCCTTTGTCGGGGGAATGCTCAGCGCGCTTTGCATGGGCGCAGAGATGGAGATGGCGGCACGTCTGGGAGCTGTGACAGCCTCATTTGTGCTGGAGGCATGGGGTTGCCAGACCAGCCTGCCGTCGCTTGAGCAGGCTGCAACACGTTATTCTGCCGCGTTTGGCACGACCGACTTTCTCATGAAGGGGGCTTGATGCGTACGGCATTTCTTCTCATCGATGTGATACAAGATTTCTTTCATCCGGAAGGCCAGAACTATCACGCGGAATATGATCCGATTCTCAAGGTTATTCTCATCATGCTGGATGCTGCCCGCAAAGCGGGGATGATGGTGGTGCATGTGCGCGAAGATCACCCCCCCCACCACACTATGGATTTCGAATTCGAGAAACTTCCGCAGCACTGTTTCTCCGGGAGCAGCGCTGTCGAATGGGCGGAAGGCATACGCGTCCTTGAAAATGAATATGTGGTCACCAAGCGCCGCTACAGCGCTTTTTTCGAAACGGATCTTAACTTGCTTCTCCGCGAAGCAGGGATAACGCAAGTGATGGTCGTCGGAGTGAAAACCCACGTCTGCATCCGGGCAACCGTCCAGGATGCCTTTGGTTGGGGGTACCGTCCGATCGTCATTCGAGAGGCTGTTGGATCCAATTACCATCATCTCCATGAAGCTAGTCTTGAAGATATTGAACGATACATGGGCACGGTTATCACCATGAAGAACGCCATTGAACTGATCCACAAAGAAACGGAGGAGCCTGCGTGACAGAAAAGCCCACCTGGTATCTCAAAGTGAAACCTTCGGAATGTGCACAGCATGTCATTCTCGTAGGCGATCCCGCGCGCCAATCCATGTTTGCGTCACAGATGCAGGATGTCTCTGAAGTGGCCAGTGAACGTGAATTCCGCACCTTGAGTGGTGCTTACAAGGGCACACCGATCAGCGTCATCTCGGTTGGTATCGGGGCACCCTCTGCAGTCCTGGTTCTTGAAGAACTCTGGGAGCTGGGCGTGAAGGTTGTTCTGCGGGCAGGCACGGGGATGAGTCTGGGTGTTCCGCTAGGGGATTTTATTCTTGCCCAGGCGGCAACGCGAAATGAGGGTACCTCGCCCTCGTATCTCCCCATGCCGTTTCCAGCTGTGCCTGATGGCGACTTGTTCCTTCATTTTCATGCTGTGTTGACCCAGGAGAAGGCACCGCTTTCCAGTGGTGTTATCCTCACCTCCGACGGTTTTTATACCCACATGTTCAGGCATGCCGTTGACGGCAAGAAACCTGAGCGACCGGAAACCATCTTGATCCAGGAGTACGATCGATATGGCATCATCAGCGCGGACATGGAAACGTCTGCGCTGTACATCGCGGGGCAATATCTTGGCCTGAAATGTCTCACCCTTCTGGTCGCGACCGTCGATGGCTATGAACAACGCATGCTTGAAGCTGAAACACGAAAAGCGAAGGAGCATGAACTGGCCCGGTTGGCACTTGAGGGGATGCATCAATACGCGCTACGGAGCAAGGAGAAGGAATGACCTTAACAGACCAATTCTTTGCCAAGAAGCCCATTATTGGCATGGTTCACCTGAAGGCGCTGCCCGGTTCGCCGCGATTCGGGCAAAACCTGGAAGCGATCTACGAGCGGGCCCTGCGTGAAGCTTCTGCGCTGGAAGCGGCAGGGGTTAGTGCTCTTATTGTGGAAAACTTCGGTGATGAACCGCATCAAATTGGGAACCTGGATGCCGTACCGGTGGCGTTGATGACGGCTGTCCTCGCCCGTGTGGTGGAATCCGTTGCGATCCCGGTCGGTGTGAATGTCCAATTCAACGCATGGGAACAGGAAATCGCGCTTGCGTATGCCTGCGGAGCGGACTTCATGCGCACGGAGGTTTTCGTCGACACCGTTGTCATGGCACAGGGGATTGTGCATCCATGCTGTGCCAAATTGACCCGCATGCGAAAACAGTTGGAGGCGGATGTCCAGATCTGGGCCGACATCCAAACGAAATATACACAGAACCTGGTTCCCCAGCCGCTCACACAGAGCGCGAAGGACGCCGTCGACGCGGGAGCTGACGCCCTCATTGTAACGGGAGCTGCAACAGGCGCAGCCACACCGCTTGATCAAGTAGCCGACGTGAAGGCTGTGGTCCAGCTGCCCGTGCTCGTCGGTTCCGGCACAAATCTGAAGAATGTGAACGACGTGCTGGATGTGGCGGATGGCGCCATTGTCGGATCGGCACTGAAAAAAGGTGGATCGGCTTGGAATGAAGTCTCTCTGGAGGCTTCACAGGCATTTATGCGCGCTGCACACGGCGCGAGAAACTGAGGTCAGCTTAACATGACGAAGCGAATGTTGGATGCTACAGCGAGTGATTTCCGTGGGATGAATGCGGCAGACCTGGCCCGGAGCATACGAGAAACCGAAGGCCGCACGGTATCGGCGGAAATCATCTGTCACTATGAATCTCCTGTTGAGGGGGTTTCGTTGGGCGAACTGTCAGCTGCGTTTGGCGCAGATATTCTCACGCTCGATTACTACGATCCAGATGCCCCGCACATTGTTGGGGTCCCGGATGAGAAGGAAGGCGGCCTTACATCTCTGCAAAGGATGAAGGAGCTGGTGGGTCTTCCCATCGCCATCAACATGGCGATCACAGGAGACGCCGAGGATGGCTGGCTCTATTCCCGGCGTTATTCACCCGAGCGGATGAAGAAGGCTGTTGAGCAGGGAGCCGACATCGTCTTCCTCTATGGTGATCCTACCGCAGGGAAGACTCTGGATGACATCATTGAAGCGACTACCACAACGAAGAATGCCTTTGGCGATCAGGTGATGCTTGTTGGAGTCCCGGACGTTACGTTGCCGGCGCCGGTAAACAGTGAGGTGATGGCGGACTATCAACGGGCGCATGCAGCGATCCTGAAGGCCGGTGCCGAGTGCATCGGTCTGGTGATGCCGGGGAGCAAGCAGGGCTGGCGTGTTGAACCGACCGCAGAACTGACCGATCACATTCACAGCCAGGGTGGTCTGGTCTGGCTCATTATGACAGGGTCCGTTGAAGGCAGTCCACGTGAAAACATTCAACAGATGGCCTTAAACGCCAAGATGATCGGGGGGGACGTCTACAGGCTGGATGAAGCCGGTCTCTCGGGGATGCCGCTTCCCGAAAACATCCTCGAATTTTCCTTAACGGTAAGGGGCAAGCGACACACGTATCGTCGCATGGCACTTTCAGTGAGACGCTGATCGGCCGCGTCCTAGCATGAAAAGGGAGCTCTCCATTCTTGGAGAGCTCCCTTGCGTGCAGATCAGGCCATACATCAAGATGCGCTGGTAGGGCGGGTGGGGGTCGAACCCACACTCCCGAGAGAAACGGATTTTAAGTCCGTCGCGTCTGCCAATTCCGCCACCGCCCCATGTTGCATTCATTCTAATCCGACCTGCTTCCACGTCAAGTCAAGAGGGGGAAACAATGCGTGCAGATGAGGTAGTTCGCTGTGCTATAATCACGCCTGCGAGGTAGAAAAGATGTTCAATAAACTGGCAAAAATGATCACCGGCGATCCCGTCCAGAAACAGTTGGATGAGTACAAAGCCAAAGTGGACCAGATCAATGCGCTCGAGCCAGCCATGCAGGCGCTCCCGGACGAAGCGTTGCAGGGCAAGACGGCAGCGTTCAAAGCCCGCTTGCGGGCTGGCGAATCACTGGATGATTTACTGATTGAAGCTTTCGCCGTGGTCCGAGAAGCCTCGGTGCGGACGATCGGTCTACGGCATTTCGATGTCCAGCTCATCGGCGGCATGGTGCTCCATGACGGCATCATCGCAGAAATGCGCACAGGCGAAGGCAAGACGCTGGTCGCGACCATGCCCATCTACCTCAACGCGCTCGAAGAAAAGGGCGTGCATCTGGTGACCGTGAATGACTATCTCGCCCGACGAGACGCTCGCTGGATGGGGCCCATTTTCGATTTCTTAGGCATGTCTGTCGGCGTGTTACAACAAGCGGCGCGCACTGAAAGCGGCCGCAAGGCATTTGTGTACGATCCAGACCGCGAATCAACACAGGAAGATGTCCACCGGCTAAGGATGGTGGACCGTAAAGCGGCCTACGCCGCAGATGTGACGTACGGGACCAATAACGAATTCGGTTTTGACTACCTCCGCGACAACATGGCGCGCAGGCTGGATGCTCGCTCCCAGCGCGGTCACCACTATGCCATCCTGGATGAGGTGGACAACATCCTCATTGATGAAGCGCGTACCCCGCTGATTATCTCTGGGCCCTCCCATGAAGATCCGGAGACTTATGAACGCATGGCCCAGGTCGTAAAGAAGCTCGACGGTGAAGATTATGAGATCAGTGAACGTGATCGGACGATCGCGCTCACCGAACTTGGTGAAAACCACGTCGAAGAATTGCTGGGCGTTCCCCTTCGCGACCCTGATCGCCCGGAGGAACTCACCGATGAACAGGCGCGCCTGCTCGGCTACCTCGAGCAAGCCTTGCGCGCGCAGTATCTCTTTAAACGCAATCGACACTATGTCGTTCAAGGCGGCAAGGTCATCATTGTGGATGAATTTACCGGACGCTTGATGCCCGGGCGGCGCTGGTCAGACGGTTTGCATCAGGCGGTGGAAGCGAAGGAAGGCGTCAAGGTCCGGCAGGAAAATGTTACCTACGCCACCATCACCCTGCAGAACTACTTCCGTATGTACACGAAACTTGCCGGTATGACCGGTACCGCTGTGACGGAGGAAGAGGAGTTCCACAAGATCTATGATGTGGATGTGATCGCGCTGCCCACGAATCTGGATTACACCGCCATGCTGCCGGAAACCGATCTGGAGACCGTCGAATTCCGGGAGAATGGCAACCGTTTTGTGTATTACACTCGCGGGGATGACGAGACCCCCGTGTTCTGGAAGCGCAAAGACTATGCGGACCAGGTGTACCGTACTGAAGAGGCGAAGATGCGCGCGCTCGCGCTCGAGATCCTCACCAGGCATGTGCGCGGACAACCCATCCTCGTCGGGACGACATCCGTGGAAATGTCGGAGCGTGTGTCGCAGCGCCTCAGGTCCGCCCCACTGCAAAAACTTGCGAGCATCATGGTTCTACGTGATGTTTATTTCGATGCGCATGGGCTTTCTGATGACGGCATGCGGGTTGAAGCACTGGACCCGCTTATGGCTCCGCTTGATTCCATTCAATCCAGCACATTGCGCCAGTTCAGCAGCAGTCTTGATGTGTCCAGCAGTCCACATCGACCCGAGAACCTCGCCCGTCTTTGCCGTGTCTTGGATCTGCCCCCTGATCATGCCCAACGTCTGGACGAAGTGTTGAAAGCCGGGATTCGCCACAATGTCCTTAACGCGAAGAAACATGACGAGGAGTCGGCCATTATTGCCGGCGCAGGTGCGCTGAACGCAGTAACCATCGCGACCAACATGGCAGGACGAGGCGTGGATATCAAACTCGGTGGCGATATTGCAGAAGAGGTGCTGGCCGCCGTCAATCGCGTGCTGCGCCGGATGGGCGTCGAGGACCCTGAAGCCACCAACCTTGATGAACGTGCTGCGCTTCTGGAGCAGGCTGATGCCGATGCGATCGGGATCTATGATGGTGAAGTTGGGCTGTTCCAGCAGTTTATCAAAGATGAAATACGGGTAAAGGAGCTGGGGGGATTGCATGTTCTTGGTTCCGAGCGGCATGAATCACGCCGGATTGACAACCAGCTGCGCGGCCGTTCCGCCCGTCAGGGCGATCCGGGCTCTTCACAGTTTCTTCTGTCGCTTGAAGACGAACTGATGCGCTTGTTCGGGGGTTCACAGGTCTCGTCGCTGATGGAGCGCTTGAACATTGACGAGACGATGCCGATCGAACACAACATTGTCAACCGCACGATTGAGCAAGCGCAGGTGCGTGTGGAAGGGGCTCATTTTGACACACGCAAACACCTGCTGGAGTACGATGACGTTCTCAACCAGCAGCGTGAAATCTTCTATGCACAACGAAACCGGGTTTTCGCGAAAAGTGATTTACGCGAAGATGTGCGCGCCATGGTGCGGGACGAAGTGCAGCAGCAGATCAGCGCGGCTGAAATCGACCCGGACGGGCTGTGGAAACTTCTTGCCTGGCTGGAGGAAACGCAGCCGACGCTGAATTTGAACAGCGAGGAGCCATATCCCTCCTTCATGCTGCATTTGCTTGTGGATCACCTGCGTGATGCGCAGGATGCGAAATCGTTGCGAGATGGCCTGATGGACATCGCCGAGCGCTCCCTGGATCGCTACCATGACCATCTTCTGCAGACGGCAGGGGAACAGTTCGATCGATCCATCGAGCGCCTTTCCGATCAGGCGCGTCAGCGGGCATCCATGGCCGACACCGCGATTGAAGCGGCTATCCTGGAAGCGGAAGAAGCAGGGCAGGGCGTCGATGCTGAAGCCATCATGCGGGCATTGGAAAGTGCTGTCGGCGTGCGTGTCCGCCGCGATTCGGCAGGGATAGAGCGGATTGAAAAGGACCCGCAAGGCTTTCGTAAACAGATTCCGAGCCTCGTGGAAGCCAGCCTCGGCTTGCGTGTGTGGGCAGGCATCATCCATACCCTGGAACGTCGTTTGGGCGAATCGCTTGGTCTAGAGTCATCCCTCCCCAGTCCGATCGATTGGGATGCGGCGCGCGAGCGGTTGCTGGATGCCCTGGAAGGTGCGCGTGAACGGCGCATGGAGTCCTTGCTGAAGGAAGTCCGCACCGATCTCGGTCAGTCCCTTCCTGATGGCACAGCTGTCGATGACGCGCTAAAGATACGGCTGCTGGTCCGCATGAGTTATGGCGAGCGTGCTTTCTTTGATAAAAAGACGCATCAGCGACGCGCTGTGCGCGTCATGCGGTTGACGTACGCTTTCTATGCAGCACAACTTCTTGTCGATGAACCGCTGCCTGATTTGACCGAACGCATCGTGGCCTATCTCCTTCGCGCCGAGGCGGTGATTGAGCGAAGTTTTGGCTTTGAGGCCTTTCAACGCTTGAGCGGGAGCAAGTTGGAGGAACTCGACGAGCAGTTCTGCACGGCGTTGGAGCAATCGCTCGGTGACCAATATGCCGCAATCCCGAAAGACCAGCCTCTCGCAACGCTTGGCGATAAACAGCGGAACGTCATTCAAGCTATTTTGGGTGAGACCAGTCTTATCGAGTTGATGCGCGGCCTTTTCCTCTCTGTCGGCGACCGCCTCTGGGTCGATTACCTCACCCAGATGGAAGCTCTGCGGACGTCAATCGGGCTGGAAGCCTACGGGCAGCGTGACCCGCTTGTTCAGTACAAGAGCCGCGCGTTCGACCTCTTTGGAACGTTGCAATACAGTATCCGTTCGGGGGTGGTGGCGAGGCTATTCCGATCACGACCTGCGACAGCTGCTGCAGCTACAGCCCGTCAGGCTCAAGGAGCGGATGAGCAGGCACGCAGCTCCTCCAGGAAGCCATCGTCCGGAAAGTCCAAGGGTTCACGGAAACGACGCCGACGCCGGGGCTAATCACGATGGTACCCTGGTCGAGGGGGACTAACCTACCAATCGGTTTCCCGGTTGCGCTGTGCTAGGATGGTTGCACGGAACGAAAGAGCGAGAGAGCAAGCCGTTGAGCTGAGCCGTGACGCCATCATTGAGCTATACCGATAATCATTTCTTCCACATACCCAAAGTCGACCTTCACCGTCATCTTGAAGGTTCGATTCGCTTGTCGACCATCGCTGAACTCGCCCACACCGGGCAAGTTGATCTCCCCACGGAGCTCTCAAAGCTGCGCCCCCTTGTGCAGATTTGTCCGGGAGAATCGCGTTCTTCCGCACAGTTCCTCTCGAAATTCAGGCCTATCCGTAAGCTCTTCATCTCGCCGGAATACATACAACGCGTGGTGCGTGAAGTGGTGCAGGATGCGGCTGCCGACCATGTACAGTACCTGGAACTGCGCTTCACGCCAGCAGCATTTGCTCATGCGCGCTCATTTTCCTACGAGGATGTGTTTCAATGGGTGCTGGAAGCAGGAATGGAGCAAGCCAGGCAAAGCGGGATCAAACTTGGTTTCCTCGCCAGCATCAACCGGCATGAATCACGAGCCATCGCGGAGGACGTCGCCAGGCTGGCTGTTGATTTTCAAGATGAGGGAATTGTCGGTTTATGCCTTGCTGGTGATGAGGCTGGATATTCCGGAAAACCGTTCGTGGGGCTTTTCCGGGAGGCGAGTGAGGCCGGGCTGGGGCTATCCATTCATGCAGGCGAATGGGCGGGCGCGGAGTCTGTGAAGGAAGCCATCGTCGATTTCGGCGCGCGGCGCATCGGGCACGGTTTGCGCATTCTTGAAGACGCATATGTTCTGGCGATGGCGAACGAGCGTGAGATCGTTTTTGAAGTCTGTATGACCAGCAACATTGACTCAGGCATTGTCCCTGATGTGGTTTCCCATCCATTGCGCGAGATGATCGAGAGTGGGCTGAGGATAACGTTAAATTCTGACGACCCTACGATTTGCAGGACGACGCTCTCTCGCGAGCTTACACTTGCTTATGTGGATCAAAGACTCTCAGAGGGCATTCTTCACAGGTTGATGCTGCGGGCAGCGGATTCAGCCTTCATGCCGCGCAGGGCACGCAGCATGCTGAAGAGGGATATTCAAGCTGGCATTGCTGCAGCGATGCCGGTCGCTCCTTCCCTTGCTCCCATGATGTACTCCTTCGCAGAGTAGCCTGCTCCGGGCATGACCGGTTGTTCGCCCCCCCTTCCCAATGCTATTGCTGGTTTTCCCAGATGGAGACAGCTTTGCGGATGAGCGCCTGAACGTTCTTGTCCGGCACCTCATCCAGCGCGTAACTTTGCACGCCAAGAAGGACCTTGACGGCGCCATCAGGGGTTTCCATCAGGCGAATCCCACGGTGTACCACACCGGATTTCTTGATCTCTTCTTGCAAAATGTCGTTTATCTGCTGGATCATGCTCTTTGGTTTGGAAGGCGCATCTGGCTCCCGTTCGGTCTTTTCCTGTTCAACCGCATCCGTTGCCATCCACTCCATAAGGTCTCGAGCAGCGTACTGTACACGCTCCCATTCAGGCGCGTTGCGGAGCGATGCAGGTGAGCTGTAGGTCTTTTCGTTGATCAGGATGAGCAGTTTTCCGGTTACCTCATCACGTGCGAGCGTGACGATTTCTTCACTGCGCTGGAACGTCTCGCCTGGCTTTCCCATGGGGTCTGTGGAAGGGGTTTCAGGTCCGGGTGCTTCCTCGCTGGCAGGAACTGACGCAGCATGTTCGTCGGCTGTGACCTCGTCCAAAGGCGGTTGCGGTTCTGCTTTCTCTTCCTCAAAGTCCTGCCCCACAACCTCGAGTTCCGTTTCGGCCTGAGGCACAACCCAGGGAGGAAGGTTAACCGCGTCCGCGTCAACAGTCTCCTCCTCAAGGACGATCTCTTCCTCGGCTTCTACGACCGGTGATTCGATACCGGACTCTTCTCCTGGATCGATTTCTGCATCTTCCTCCTGCTCTTGCCGGTTGGTGAAGATGACGTATCCCAGAATGGCAAGGGCAAGACCTGAAGCGATCAAGATGATACCGATAACGAGTTGGTTTCCTGGATTCATGCCGTCACCTCCGGCTGACAGGACGGACAGTAGTGGGTTCCCCGCTGGCCGACAACGATGCGCTCGATCGGTGTCCCACAGCTTGTGCAGGGTTCTCCTGTCCGTTGGTAAACGTGAAAGTGGTTCTGAAAATCACCACCTCGATAAACCCAATCGATGCTGGCCCCATTGCGTTTGATGCCTTCTTCGAGTGTTGACTTAATCGCTCGCAGAAGGTTGCCGGATTGTTCCTCCCCGAGGAAATCGCTGCGGGTTCGGGGATGAATTCCAGTCAGGAAGAGCGATTCATCGGTGTATATATTTCCCAGTCCCGCCAGAAAGGATTGATCCATGAGAAGTGGTTTTATCATGCGTTTGTGCCGCCCTATCCGCTCACGGAAGGCGAGGTCGTCCAGGTCAGGATCGAGTGCATCCGGTCCAAGTTTCTTCAGCCGGCTTGTGGGGTCGCTGAGGAGTTCAACGGTGCCAAACTTGCGGGCATCCTGGAAGACAAGATCATGCTTGTTTGAGAGGTGGAAACGGGTGTGATCGAAGCGTTCAGGTGGTTGCCCGGAGGGGACCATCGCGAGATCCCCACTCATACGCAGATGCAGGAGCATTGTCCATTTCTCAAGGTGGAAGAGGAGATATTTACCGTGCCTTGAGAGCATTCGTATGGTTTGCCCGCGCAGACGCGTTCTGGCAGTTTGATAGTCGGGATCGATAAAGTGTCTTGGCCAGTCTGTCGTGACGTCGAGAATCGTTAATCCGATCAAGGCCGGTGCATGCATCCCTTTCCGCAGGCGCCGGATGATGGTTTCAACCTCGGGTAATTCGGGCATGCGGCGATTATACCTTGGATGCGAGTCAGGGAAAACAGCACAGCCCGTACGCGTTATTCCACCGACACGAGGCCCTCAAGTTCCGCAAGCTTGGAAGGACCGATTCCCCGGACCTCCTCAAGCTGTTCTACAGAGGAGAAAGGACCATTTGCCTCGCGGAAGGAGATGATACTTTCCGCCAACGAGGGGCCGATCCCTGGAAGGAGGTCCAACTCAGCTGCCGTAGCTGTATTGATGTTGATGCGTGCGCCATGGGGTTGTTCAATGGCGGATTGTTCTGGAGGTGGCGTCTCAGCTTCACAGGGGAGGTAGATGCGCTGCCCATCATGGATTTCCTCAGCGAGGTTAACTGCATCGAGGATGGCTTCCTCACATGGACCGCCCGCAATGCTGATCGCATCTTCGACAATGGCATATGAAGGAAGCTCGTACACACCCGAAGACTGTACGCAACCAGCGACATGCACCGTGAGAGGGGCGGGAGTAGGGCGCGGTTCGATGACAAGAGGCTCACCGCGCGGACCAGCGATGAGAAGAAGTAGGATTCCAGAGAAGAGCAACCCGGTGAGAAAGCCGGGAAGAAACTGAATGACGCGCCGCAGCATACGATCCCCCAATGCTGAGGTCCGATTTCATTATAGGGGAATAGCGAGTGTTTCGCTATAATGGTTTCTATGAAGAGCTTCTATACAGGCAAGGGCGACGACGGTTATACACAATTGCTCGGCAAGGGGCGTGTTCCCAAGCATCATCCCCGCCCGGAGGCGTATGGCACGTTGGATGAGGCGAGTGCCGCACTGGGATTGTCGAGGGCGCTTGCCAACTCTGCGGAGACGAAGGAGGTGGTGGCCCGGATTCAGCGCGAACTGTCTGCGTTGATGGCCGAGGTAGCTGCAATACCAGAAGAGGCTGCCTCTTTTAGGGTCATTGCAGAGGAGCACGTGGACTGGCTGGAGGAGCAGACGGGCTCCTTTCAAGAGCGGGTTGCGATGCCAGCAGGCTTTGTCATCGGTGGCGACAGTCTTGGCGGCGCGGCGCTAGATTTTGCAAGAACGGTCGTTCGCCGTGCTGAACGCCGAGTTGCTGAACTGCTCCATCGGGAGGAACTTGAGAATGAACAGCTCCTGCGCTACCTCAACCGTCTCTCCAGCCTGTGTTTCGTCCTTGCGCTGTGGGAGAATCAGGCTTCTGGTGTCCAAGCACCTTCACTCGTCAAACCTGAACCGGAGTGAGGCGCCGGGATCACTCCGCCGGTCGCTTGGCGGTGAGCAGCTTCTTAAGTTGAAAACCCAAATTCACTGAAGGTCACACCGCTGAGGGTGTGATGGATGCCCGCAGATACATAGGGGATGATGTCGGGGGGCAACTCACGCAAGGAAAACCATTTGATCTCTTCACAATACGCTGGTTCAGCGTTTGCCACAGCTCCGGACCATCCCCGCGCGGTGAGAAACCAGTCGATTCGTTCCTGATCACTCATACGATGCATCACATGGCTGATGAGGAGCTCGGCCGGGTTGAGTTCGACTCCTACTTCTTCACGCACCTCACGCATTGCAGCCTGCTTCACGGTTTCATTGCCCTCTAGATGACCGGCGGGAAGGCCGAAGTGCCCATCCATGTAGCCGGTATTCTTGCGGCGCAAGAGAAGGATGAGCTCGGCCCGAAGCATGATGATGTGAACGGCAGAGGGGAACCGCGCACGTTCGTTCACCATCACACGCTATGCCTTCGCCATCTCACGTCGCAGGCGCTGCATGAGTACAGGGTAACGGGTACCTGTGCGGTGGAAACCCAGCCGTTGGTACAGTCGTTGACTGGGTAGATTGTCCACCTGGGTGTTGACCGAAAGGGAACTGAAACCCTGTTGATGGAGCGTGCGCATGGCATCTGCAATGATTGCAGTGCCCAGACCCCTTCCATGCCAGTCGGGATCAACGGCAACCCGGGCGAGGTGGGCACCGAGGAGGGAAGCGGTGGAAATCTGGTAACCGAGGAGTGCGTCATCGCTTTCCAGGACCGTGGCATGAGCTGCTTGACGGAAGGCTCGCTGCAGGGCATCAAGGGAGTGACGCCAGATGGGTGCGAAGGCTCTATGATCAAGTCGAGTCAGTTGAGGGAGATCCTCGTACAGCATGGGGCGGATGTTGACGTTCAGTTCAGGCATGGGGGGGAGGGGTTTGAGGGATCGCTCAAGGAAGACGACGTCGGTGACATAGGAGAACCCGTTCTGATAGAGAAGAGGGGGAAGCCAGCGTGTGGTCGCCAGCGCCGCTACGATGTCAATGCCCGATTGAAGGGCAGTATCCCGCACAGGGGGCCAGAGCAGATCCCAGAGTTGTTGAGGCTCATGCGGACCGCGAATGAGGAACAGGCGCAGCCAGCTCACACGCGCTGGTTCTTGCGGCGCGGATAAGCACGCGATGAGTTTCCGCTTATGGCTTGCAGTATAGGTGGGAGAAGCTTCAACGGCTTCCTGGGCGGAGAACCAGTCCAGATGGACGTGTTTCCAGCGGGCGTTGGAGCGCAAGCGGAGGATCGCGGGAAGGTTCTCCCTGGAGGCGGGTTGAATGTGGGGAGTTCCCTTTTCCTGGGTCATACGCCTGTCAGTGTTGTCCCGTCATGCGCCGTGGGATCGAGAGGAGCCACCGCAGGAGTCGAGTGCGGAAACCTGTGTCAGACTTTGCTTCCAGGCCGGCTTCCAATGCAGCTACAGCTGGGAGGGGCTGTCCGAGCTGAAGTTGCACCCTGGAGAGCCCTTGCAGAGCGGCTGCCTGCTGCTCAACCGCGCCGAGTTTGCCAAGACTGTCAGCGCATTGGCGGTAGTGGTTGCGCGCCTCTTCGAAGCGTTTCAAGGCTTCGAGCGCTGCGGCCATGTTTCCGACCGCCTGAGCAGCGAAAAGTGGAAGCTGGTGTTCTTCGAAGGTGAGTGAGGTCCCTATGGCGGCTTGCAGCGCCTCCTCGGGCCGGTTCGCCTGCAGCAGAGCGACGGATCGATTGTTGGCCATTTCTGCGACTTTGGCGTCATCGCCAGACTCCCCGTATGCGCGTTCAGCAGCCTGAAAAGCATCAATCGCTTCCTCAAGCTTCCCGCCGTTGTAGGCCTTCATGGCGGCCTTCTCGATTTCAATGGGCAGTCTGTCCCCGCTCATGGGGTCAGTTCCTTCAAGCCTTCCGTGAGGTTCTTGAGTTTATCGGCGGAGATGGATTTCAAAGTCATCGCCAGTTGGAGGTACGTGAGGCTGTCGTGTGATGCAAGGAAGGTGAGCGTTTCATCCGGGAATTCAGCCAGGGCGGCGGCCACACGTTGTTCTCGAAGAATGCGCCCTACGGTTCCGTTATCAGGCGCGAGCTCATCCAAAGCGCCATCAAGCGCAGTGAGCAGGATATCGAGTTCCGGGAGGGGAATAGGGCGATCACCACGTTCATAGGCGCTGATGCGGCTCGGCGGGAACCCGGTTTCCTCCGCGAGATCTTTCATCGAGCGTGCTTGCTTTTCTCGCATCTGACGCAGGTTTAAACCAATCAAGCGTTGCCTGAGGGCGACCCACATCTGGGTTCGTATACCTTCTTTACGCGTTGGGGACGTTGCGGGGGTCATGGAGAGGAATGGTTCTAGCGGAACGCCGAAATAACAAGAGAGCAATTCCAGCTCGGGAAGCGAAGCCGCTTTACGACCAAGCTCATAGGACCCTAGTGTTGATGGAGAGATGTCGAGCCATTCTGCCGTCTCGCTCATCGATTTGCCCGCCTGCATTCGCGCATTGCGAATCATCGCCCCCAGCATTTTTGAGCGAAGTTTGATGGTTTGTTCGTTATTCATCGTCCTGCTCCGGTGGCACGTGAACGGATTATAGCACTGCAGCGCAGCGTTGTTCACTCCTGGATGTCGGCCAGCTCTGTTGCCAACATCGTCGTAAATTGTTGCAGTGATAACGTTCCCAGCTCATTTGGAAAGCGGAGTGGAAGCGGGGCATGCAGCGTATTGGCGAGGTGGCTATTCTCACCCATGTGGGTAATGCTCCCGCTGATGGATTGTCCGAGTTCCTGCTCGACCTTTTCGATCGTCCAGCCCTCTCCTGCGATCGGGCGATTGGTGAGGAAGCGGATGCGATCGATGGCGATGCGTTCATGCTGCAGGAATTCGAGCACACCAAGGGTTTGCATGACGCCCTGTTCATCTGGTGTGAGCAAGAGGACCATGCGGGAACTCTGGCTGAGCGCGAGCAGTGAAAGGCGTGAAAGGTTCTGACCGATGTCGACAGCAATATAGGCGAATGTTGCGCCCATGGATTGGATCAACGCAGAGAGTCGGTCTTCAAGCAAGGCGCGTGCCTGCAGCGGGTTGTCGCTTCCCGGAAGGAGATGGAGATTCCACGATTTCGGCTTAGGGAGTGCGGTGCGCAGGTATTCGGGATTGAGCTCTGCGGGGGGGAGCTTGGTGAGGCTGGATAAGTTGACCCCGCGTTTCGCCCCAGTGATGCGTGCGAGCGAGCCTATGGGAAGAACAAGGTCAATGACAGCGACCTTGCGGCGCTCGTCGATGCTGGCGAGAAGGTGGGCAATATTAAGGCAAATGGATGAAACACCCACTCCGCCCTGGGCGCCAAGGAAGGAAATCATCTGTCCGCTCTGGATGGGAGCGGTGGCGTCTGCCTCCCGCTTCGTCGCGGCTTCGATTTTGGCAAGTTCCCGTAGCAGGATTTCCACAGCATCCTTCTGTTTGACAAGATACTTATCGACGCCCGCTTCCATCGCTTTCACGGTATCCTCAGGCTGGCTGCGGGTCGTAAGGCAGAGAATGCTGACGCTCTGGGTGCGGAGATCGCCCCGCAGCCGGCTGACCAGTTCGAGCCCATCGATATCGGGCAGCTCCATCTCGAAGATGATGATGTCGGGCTGGTCACGCCAGGCGGCGATCAAGCCCTCCTTGCCGGTTTTTTCCACTTGCACAGTGTACCCTGCGCTGGTCAGCATATGCCGGATAAAACCGGCTGTGCTGTTCTCAGGTTCAATAAGCAATACTGAAGACCTCACCATGTCCTCCTGGGAGACTACTCTTGCGGGGGCATTAAGTAGCCGATTCCCTGACGGGTGACAATGTGTACAGGCGATTTCGGATCCGGCTCAATTTTCTGCCGTAAACGGCTCAAGCACACCCAGAGGATCTCCTTGTCGTCGCGGTATTCCTCTCCCCATACGGAAACAAGCAACTCTTCGGCGGAAATCACCTGTCCGATATTTGCTGCGAACGTCTGTAAAAGGTTGTATTCAGTCGCCGTCAAGCTCACTTCCTGGCCCTTGAGCGTGACCTCAGCCCGAGGCAGGTTGATTTCCAGATTGTAGTGTTGAAATACCGGCTCGTGAAATTGATCGCCACCGGCACGTTGTGCTCGACGCAGGACAGCGCGCACGCGTGCGAGCAGCTCCTGTGCGGAGAAGGGTTTCACGATGTAATCATCTGCGCCGGCGTCGAGGCCGCGCACCCGGTCGCGCTCTTCACCTTTGGCGGTGAGCATAATGATGGGCACGTTGGAGAATTCGCGGATGCGTTCGCAGGCGGTGAAGCCATCCATGACGGGCATCATTACGTCCAGCAAAATGAGATCGGGCTGCTCCCCGGCGACCATGTCCACGGCTTCCTGACCGTCGTTTGCGGATTTAATCAGATATCCTTCGGTGACGAGGTTGATTTTCACAAGCTGGACATAGCGTGGTTCGTCGTCGACAACGAGAATCGTTTTAGGTTTGTCCATGCTTCACCCCTGACTTCCATTTTGAATAAGACCGGGGAGGCGGAAATGGAACCGGGTGCCTTCCCCGACGGTGCTTTCTACGCCGATTTCATCGCCATGCGCTTCAATAATCTTACGGCAAATGTACAGGCCCAGGCCGGTGCCGCGTGTGGTGTTGTCGCTTGGCACCCGGTAGAAGCGCTCAAACAGGTAGGGAATATGCTCCTTGCCGATACCCGGGCCATTGTCCTCGATCTCGACGCGAGCCCGGGTGCCTTCCCGCACTGCGCGGAGGATGACATCAGCGCCCGGGGCATATTTGTAGGCATTCGAGAGAAGATTGTTGATCACCTGGGAGATGCGGGTAGCATCAATATGCACGAGGGGGAGATCGTCGCTGAGATCCGTGCTTAACTTCATCTCCGGGTGAAGTGCATTCATGCGGGTGAGCGCATCTCGCAAGATAGGCTGTATTTTGACCGGTTCGAGCGTCATGCTCAGCGTGCCGCTCTCCAGACGCGAGGAGTCGAGCAGGTTGTCAATGAGCTCACGCAGCCGGTCCGCTTCGTCGTTAATGATGGCAAGGATTTCGGTTCGGGTGGTCTCGTCCCATTCTGTATCTTCCCGCATCAAGGTGGTAACGTAACCCTTGATGAAGCCGAGAGGAGTGCGTAATTCATGGGATACGGTGGACACGAACTCATCCTGCATGCGAGCCAGCTCGCGTTGCGCCTCAAGGGTGGCGATCCGCCGCGCCATCCGCCTGCTTTGCAGAAGTTGACCGACGTGCCACGCCACGAACTCCGCCAGGCGAATATGCTCTGCAGGAAAAGAGGGTCCACCGATGCGGCCGAAGACCAATCCACCCACGCAGTCGCCGCTGACCATCATGGGCAAGCCGAGGTAGTCTCGCATGCGCTCTCGACCTTTAATGGCGGGGCCGGAGTCTTCCTTGCGCACGACAGTCTGGCCAGCGCGGTAAGCTTCTCGAGCAGCTGGTTCGCCCCATGTGATTTCCGCCTCGCGGGAGCGCCCCCGGCCAAGTGCGCGGGCGTAGGAGGGTTCGAGCTGGCCGCTCTCCTCACTCGTCAGGTACAACGCAACGGTATCAAAGATGAAGATGGTGCGCGCAAGGCGGAATACGGCGTCCAGGCCGGCTTCCGTATCAACGGTCTCGGCCACGATCCTCGCTATGGCATAGACGGCATTGAGTTCGGAACCGCGCGTGAGCTGGCCTGTGGGGATGAGTGGTCCTGTCATCGCCTGACTGCATTCATGGGTAACAAGAAGGAAAATCGACTCCCTTCTTGTTCAACACTCTCAACGGCGATCTCGCTGTTGTGTGCCTGTAAAATAAGCTGTACAAGGGCAAGACCGAGTCCGGTTCCGCCGTAGCGGCGAGTGGGTGAGCCGTCCAGCTGGTGAAATGGCTCGAAGATTTCATCCATACGGTCTTCCGGTATGCCAATACCCGTATCTTCCACGACGAATTCAATACCATCCGTGTTCATCTCACTGGAGAGTCTGACGAGGCCTCCCGTGGGGGTGAATTTGATGGCGTTATCCAAAAGTTGGAGTAAGACCCAGGAAAGGCGTTCCACGTCCGCTTCGATGTTGGGCAGGTCCTCAGACACCTGGAGGTCAAGGTTGACGCCCGCTTTATCGGCTTTCCCTTTTGATCGTTCCAAGACATTGTCCACGAGGCGCGCTATGGGAAATGTCTCCAGATGCAGGGTGAGCCCTTCGCGGGTGCCGGTCGAGAATTCAATTAAATCCTCGATCAAGCCGCCCAGGCGTTCCGTGGCTCGCTCGACAATGTGGATGGCGTTGGTCTGCTCCTCATTCAGCGAGCCAAGTTGTTCTTCGCCAATCAGTTCGATATAGCCCTTGATGTGTGCGAGCGGTGTGCGCAGCTCATGCGAGATGTTGGATATCAAGTTTGCCTTTATCTGGTTGATTTCCGTCAGCCGCTCGAGGGCCCTGCGAAGTTCGGAGGTGCGTTCTGCTACACGCCGCTCGAGGGTGCGGTTGGATTCCTGCAGGGCGGCGTGAAGTTCAATAATCTGACGTGTGATGGCGCGGTCCAGTGTTTCCCGGTCAATGAATGCCATCTGGATGAGAGTCTGCCCCAGAAGTTGATGCTGCCCACTCTCGCTCAAACTCCTCTGCCGCTGGAGGGCGGCTTTTAGCTGTTCATCGGAAAGAATTCCCTGCTCGATGAGGTACTCGCCGATGCGAGGGACGAGGAGCTGGGGCGTGGTGCTCATCGGCGCCGCCGAGGGCACCCCCTCAAGGTAGGCTTTCTCTGCCAATAGGGAGAGCAAGGCCAGATCAACCCCGCACTGCGGGCAAGTGCGTGCATCACTGGGGAGCAGGAATCCGCACTGTGGGCAGGTCACAAGGTTGGTGGCAGCCATGTACGCTTCTCTCTTTCCACAACATCAACAGCGTTCGTGTGAATAATAGCCTTGAAGGGGAGGAAGGGCAAGCTAGATGCTTTTCTTCTGTAAGCCGGTTGAAAGGTCGCCTGCAGCAAGAATAAGGCATAATGGAACTAGTCAGAGGATGAAAAGATGGCTGTAGAAGTCTTGCTCATTGATGATGATCCCGATCTCTCGCTCATGCTGAGGACCCTGCTCAGAGGGCAGGACTTTCAGATTAAGCCGGTATATACGGGCCTCGACGGCATCCGGGCATGTGAAGAGATACAGCCGGATGTTGTTATCCTTGATCTTTTAATGCCTGAGATGGATGGTTGGGAAGTTTGTGAGCGCATCCGGACATTCTCCGATGTGCCCATCCTGATTCTTTCTGCCCTCGGTTCACCCGGCAGCGTTGCCAAAGCCTTGGACGCGGGTGCGGATGACTACCTCATAAAGCCCGTACATGCCAGCTTGCTGGCTTCACGACTTCGAACCCTGGTCCGTCGCCACATGCTCGTCGAACGGGACGCTGCGGCCTGACAATACAGTTGTAAGAAACGGCTGGCTGGCAACCACGTTTCTCATAGAGCGGAACCACATCGGTGGTTCCGCTCGTTGCATCCCATACGATTAGAGTGTCGCCCTGGTGAGACCTCCATCGACCATGAGCGCGTGCCCATGGATGTATGAGGCAGCAGGTGACGCCAGCCAGGCGATAGCCCGTCCATATTCCTCGACAGATGCCATGCGTTGCAGAGGGATCGCATCTGTGATCGCTGCCTCCTCCTCTTCCGGGGTGGATGAGTGGGCTTCTGCCCGATTGGCGAGCAGCTGTGTGACCCGGCCGGTCTTCGTCCATCCCGGGTTGATGCTGTTCACGCGGATTCCCTGTGGCCCGAATTCATCAGCGAGCGTCTTCATCAAGCCGATGACGGCCAAGCGAAGGGCATTGGAGAGGATGAGATTCTCAACCGGTTGACGAACCGAGAAGGACTGGGTTGCGACGATGCTGCCCGATCCCTGTTCGAGCATGATGGGGATGGCGCTGTAGCACAATCTCACCGCGCTCATGATGGTGAGTTGAATGGCTTGCTCCCAAGCTTCTGGTGTGAGGTCAAGGAATCCTCCAGGTGGGGGGCCTCCTGCGTTGATGACGAGGATGTCGAGTTTCCCGTAGGAGGATTGCGTTCGCGCAACAAGGGAATCTATATCGCCAGGTTTGGTGAGATCCGCCTGCATGGCGAAAACGGGATTTCCGGTTTCATCCTGGATGTGCATCGCGGCTTCAAAAATGGATTCGCTGCGTGAGGCCATGGCGATGCGAACCCCTTCCCGGCTGAGTTCGAGGGCAGCCGCCTTCCCGAGGCCACGTGATGCAGCGGTGACCAGCGCGACCTTATCTGCAAGCATGAGGTCCATAATGCCTCCCTGAAAACTCGGCTAGTAATGTGTGAGCTGCTCATCGACCACATCAAGATCGGGCCGGTTGCGTTCGATCCACTGGGGAATCCGCAGCAGCCTTTTCTCAGCATGGGGTGCAGCCGTGCTGACGGTGACACAGGTGATGATGGCGTGTTGGTGGCGATCCTGCAACCCGGTTTCGGCACAGGCAATATTAAACTGCTTGTGAAGCCTGGCCAGCAGTGGGCGCAGACGGCTGCGTTTCTCTTTCAGACTTTGAACCCCCGGTAGATAGAGCTCGATCTCAAGAGCAGCCACATGCATATCGCCAGTGTAGCGTGAAGCGTCAGCGCTGGCAAGCAACTTCGGAATCGGGGTATACTGAGGTTGTTATGAAACAGGTGATTACGATCCTCGTCGTTGGTTTACTGGTGATTGCCCTCCTGGCTGGCGCAGCCATCTGGATGGGTTTCCGCGCCCTTACGCAGCCTGTCATGCAGGTCGGGGGTGCGCTCGGCACGGAAATTGCCAACGTCCGGCAGCCTACGCCGACAATTCTCCCTGACCCGGTTACCATCATCCGCGAAGTACGCGGCCTCGCTCGCCTGGAGACGATCCAGTATTCGGTTGAGAAAGTCATTGTCGCTGAATCCGGTCAGGGGCCCTTCGGTTTCTTGTTCGGCGACCGCCTGCTTCTGGTTGCACATGGCGTGGTTCTCGCTGGCATCGATCTCGAACAGCTTGAAGCGGAAGACATCCGCATCGATCATCTCGGCCGGATTTATCTTGAACTGCCCGAAGCAGCGATTTTCTCCGTCGCGCTTGATAATGAGCAATCCTACGTCTACGACCGTGATACCGGGTTGCTGACATCCGGCAACATCGAGCTCGAATCCGAAGCGCGGCGTGCTGCAGAAGAAGAAATTCGCGCAGCTGCGCTCGAAGATGGCATCCTCGATCAAGCGGCCTTGAATGCCGAGAACTACCTCTTTGGGCTGCTGCGCACGCTGGGGTATGAGGATATCTTTTTCAACCAAGAACCGTTTGTGCTTGAAACACCCGTGCCCTGATGCGATGCAATCCCACGACGATCATTGCCATATGATGGTGCTTTTGCCTGGGAGCTGACACCCCATGTCTTTGTTGCGTCGATTGTCCAACCTCGTTCTTGTTACCATCGGGCTCCTTTCCGCGCTGCTCGTTGGTTGCGGCCGCACACCGGAAACGACTTCACCACCGACAGAAACAACCGTTGCAACGCCTGCCGCCTTGAGCCCCGCGCCAACACCGACAATCTCCACTGTTGTTGATACTGAAAGCAATATCCGCTTGACCCTCTGGTTGAGCTGGGATCGAGATGAACTCTCCGTTCTTCAAGACCTCATTGAGGCATTTCAAAGTGAGAATCCGGGTCTCACGTTCTCCATCCGCTATCTTCCCGAGGAGGATCTGCTGGCCGCGTTCCAAATGGCCCAGCAAAATGATCCCCACCCCGCGCTCCTCTTTGGCCCATCATCCTGGGGGATGCCTTTGCTGCAGGAGGGGTTGATTCTTGGCTTGAACGAACTGGTCGATGCGGAATTGATGACCAATGTCTCGATGCTCGGATGGAGTCAGGTTATGCTGAATGAACAGATTGTGGGCCTGCCTCTGGAGCTGCAGGGCATGGTCCTCTACCGCAATGCCAGCCTGGCTCCTGATGCGCCTCGCTCGCTTTCCGAGTGGGTTGAGACAGCCACCGATCGTCTCAATTCGGGACTGCCCGCGAGCGCCTTGGATATACGTTTTGAGACAACCACCTCACAGCTTGCCGCCTGTGGCGAATCCCTCTTCCTTTCCGATGGGAGCTTCGGTTTTTCCGGAGAGGCGGGGGTGTGCTGGTTGGAACTGCTCACGGAAATCAGCCAAACGGGACGGGTATCCTTTGGGGCAGATGTCCAGCAGGTCTTCGCCTCCGGGGATGCAGCTTGGTGGATAGGTTCGACGAATGAGATACGCAGCCTGAGCGGAGAGGTGGGTGAGGAATCACTCGCCATCGATAGCTGGCCTGAGGTGGACGAGACCGGGGAGGTACTGGCTGGCTATGTCTGGTCGGAGAGCCTTTTTATCAGCCAGATGGGAAATCCCGGCGAACTTGAGGCCGCATGGCGCTTCAGTCGTTTTTTGCTGATGCCTTCATCGCAGCGTGCGTTCAGCGATCCTGCGAGCGCAGCCCACATCCCGGTCCTTGATGCGCTTGATCTTACTGATCCGCTCATGGCTTCTGCCAGCGCGGCGGTCCAACGTGGTGTTCCCTTCCCGGTCCGCATGGATGTAGAAGCCTTCATACAACCATTGGAACAAGCCGTCTTCGATGTGCTGGTGCAGGGGCGTGCACCAATTGATGCCATCGAGGCTGCCGAGGAGAGCATTGAATTTTCACTTTCCATCCTTGCGGTAGGCGGGGAGCTGCCCGAGGAAACGAGCGAGTCACCATAAAGACGCCGGTGTATACATGGAGCATGTATGATTCCTTCCTGGGTGCATGAATTGGTCATCTACCAGATCTTTCCGGACCGTTTTCATAATGGCAATACGGAGAATGATCCACCCAATGTTCAGCGATGGGGTGCCGAACCAACGCTGTGGGAGTTTCAGGGTGGCGATCTGGAAGGCATTATTCAGAAACTGGATTACCTTCAATCTCTCGGAATCAATGCCATTTATCTCAATCCTATCTTCCATGCATCCTCGGTCCATCGCTATAACACCTTTGATTTCTACACGATTGATCCTAAGCTGGGCACGATGGATGACTTTCACCACATGCTCAAGGAAGCGCATCAGCGTGATATGGCCGTCATCCTCGATGGGGTCTTTAACCACTGCGGACGCGGCTTTTTTGCCTTTGTGGATGTGCTTGAAAATCAGGAATACTCGGCCTATAAGGATTGGTTTCATATCCATGAGTTCCCCCTTGATGCTTGCGGTGAAGGGCAGGCGAAACACTATGACGCTTGGTGGAGTTTCAAGAGCCTGCCCAAATTCAACACAGATCATCCTGCTGTTCGGAACTACCTCTGGGATGTTGCAGAATACTGGATCAAGCAGGGCGCTGACGGCTGGCGCTTGGATGTTCCCAACGAAATTGACGATGATGCTTTCTGGAAGACGTTTCGCGATCGCGTGAAGAGCGTCAATCCAGAAGCTTTCCTTATCGGGGAAATCTGGACAGCGGATCCGCGCTGGATCGGTCCGGAGCATTTCGACAGCCTGATGAATTATCCCTTTCGTACGGCCGTGCTGGATTATGTCGCCCTGGAGACCTTATCCGCCCAAGAGTTCTTGAACAGTCTGGAGACCCTGTACGGTTTGTACACGCTCGAGCAAAACCTCTCTCACTTTCTGCTTCTGGGCTCGCACGATACCGAGAGAATTCGAACCGTGTGCGATGGCGACATGCGACTTGTCAAACTTGCCCAGCTTATTCAGTTTAGCTACCCAGGGATTCCATCTGTGTATTATGGGGATGAAATAGGCATGGAAGGGGGAAAGGATCCTGCTTGCCGCGGTGGATTCCCCTGGAACCCGGAGGAATGGGACACGTCAGTGCAGGAGCATGTTCGCTCGCTTATTCAATTTCGTAAGAAATTGCCTTCCCTCCGGTATGGAGCGTTCAAACCCATTGCTGCTGACGATGGAAAGGGCACAACTGCCTTCGCCCGCCTTTTCGAAGATGAAGCGACCCTCACGGTACTTAATCCCTCACCTGCTTCACGGCGTATGGTCTTGCCCATGGACCAGGTCGGGTGGACCTCGCGAACTCCCATTATGTCCTATCCTGCGGAGTGTCAACTGCAGGTTTCAGATGGTCACATCATCGTTGATCTGCCGCCCAGGATGGGAATGCTCATCTACCAAAGATAAAAAAAGCCCCTCAGCGAGGGGCTACTCTTCATCGTGGCATTGCTAGTGGACGTACTCACAGATGGCATGCTCGAGTTCGGACGCCGTAAATGGTTTCGCAAGAAAACCATTGGCGCCCGCTTCGAAGGCCGCCTGCTGGTTTTCAAGCACCGAATGGGCGCTGATGACCACAACGGGAATGGCCGGAATGGTCGCGTCGTTGCGAAGCTCCTTCAGCAGGGTCATCCCATCGATCATGGGCAGCATGATGTCGAGCAGGATCACATCCGGCTCAATAATCTTGAGAAGCCCAAGCGCCTCCGCAGCGGTATATGCCGTGTGGACGTTCATGCCAGCAAAACGCAGTGTTTCGGCAAGCACATCGCAGTACGCTTCTTCATCATCAACAATCAGCACGGTTGGATTCATGATTCTACTTTCACCTCTGCCTTGATTGTAGCGAACAAAAGGGCTTCGTCACCTTACAGAATGCTATCAGGCAAGAGGTTTTCTCCTTGGGCGAGCACCACCTGCGTCGTGTCTTGTTTCTTCTGGGCATGTAGTATCATTCAGAAGAGATGACATCAAACTTGAGACAGACAGCCCACAGGCATCTCATCCTGACGCATGAGCAGGCAGATTTTGATGCCATTGCGTCGTTGCTGGCTGCGCGCATCCTCGATCCAAGCGCGCAGGCTGTGTTGCCGCGCCGCCTTAACCGGAATGTCCGAGCTTTTCTTACGCTCTATGGCGCCGGGCTTCCCTTGCTGGAACATCACGACCTGCAACGCCGTCCTGTCGGCTGCATTACGCTTGTGGATACGCAGACACCACCATCGGTGAAGGGCCAATCGGACGAGACACGCTTTGTCGTGATTGATCATCACCCACCTGGTGATGTTCTCCCTTCCGACTGGGTCACCCACATCGAGGAGGTTGGCGCCACGGCAACGCTCTTCACCGAGGCATTGATGGAGGCTGGCCTGGAGCTCTCGCCTATTGCAGCCACACTCCTCTTCATGGGCATCTATGAGGATACAGGTTCTCTTTCCTACAACAATACAACCCCCCGTGATGTGCGGGCGAGTGCCTGGCTGCTCGAACAGGATGCCAGCCTTTCGATCGCCTCCGATTTTCTCAATCATCCATTATCGGCAGAGCAGCGGGAACTCTACAATCATCTGCTCGAAGCGGCGGTGACGCAAGACATACACGGCCTTTCGGTTGTTGTTGCTTGTGGAAAAGCGATGGGCATGATCGATGAGATTTCCACCATCGCGCACAAACTGCGGGATATCTTTGACCCGGATGGCCTTTTCGTGATGGTTGCTTTGAATGACCACATCCAGATGGTGGCGCGATCGACCACCGACTTGATCGATGTGGGGAAGGTCGCGGATGTGTTTGGTGGGGGTGGTCATACGCGTGCTGCCGCCGCGCTCATCCGCGGGCGCTCAATGGATGACCTCTGTGTGGATTTACAGGCCGTGCTGGACCGGCTCGTCGAACCGGTCTTAACCGTTGGCCAGATTATGTCGCGTGGTCCCCAGCTTCTTGACGAAGAAGAAAGCATCGCGGCTGCATTTGAATTGATGCAGCGCTTTGGCCACGAAGGTTATCCGGTAGTCCGAGACAACCACATCATTGGCTTGCTGACTCGACGGGCGGTGGATCGGGCCATGAACCACCATATGGAAAAACGTCCGGTTTCCAGCATCATGGAGGCAGGTGAGCTGCGAGTCAGGCCGGAGGACTCCATTCAAACCCTCCAACGCTTAATGATCCAGCACGGCTGGGGGCAGATCCCGGTCGAGGACCCAGAAAGCGGGCACATTATCGGCATCGTCACCCGCACGGATCTCATTAAAGCGATGGGAGAAGATGTCTCCGAACAACCGCAGCGGGCAATGGTGGAGCAGCTTGAACGCGCACTTCCTCCGATTCGATTGAATCTGCTTCGTGTCATCTCCCGCGAAGCAGAGCGACGTGGAGATGCCCTCTACATCGTGGGTGGCTTCGTTCGTGACCTCTTGCTGGAGACCCCTAGCCTGGATTTTGACCTGGTTGTGGAAGGGGATGCTATCGGGCTTGCGCGGGCGTTGGGAGATCGCTTTGGCGGCCGCATTTCCAGCCATCGCCGGTTCGGCACCGCCAAGTGGCAGCTGGACCGCGAGGCGGTTCCCCTCGTTGAGGAGCTTGGGGAGGAGAATCTCCAAGCTCTTCCTGCAAGCCTTGACTTTGTCAGCGCACGCACCGAATTCTATACCCATCCCACAGCGCTTCCCTCCGTCAAGCGGGGGAGCATCAAGCTCGACCTTCACCGCAGGGATTTCACCCTCAACACGCTTGCCCTGCGACTGGACGGCCCATATTTCGGACAACTTTTGGACCACTGGGGCGGGGTGCGGGACCTGGAGGAGAAGAACATACGGGTGCTACATTCCCTGAGTTTCGTTGATGATCCCACGCGCATGCTGCGCGCGGTCCGTCTCGAGCAGCGCCTCGGGTTTGAGATTGAAGCGCGCACCCTTGAATTGCTCGAGCAGGCGCTGCCTTTGATGGATCGAGTCAGCGGAAAACGCATCCGGCATGAGTTGGAGCAGGTTTTTGTGGAGGCGAATGCAGCAGGTATCATGCAGCGTCTAGCAGAGCTGGGGTTGTTGCGGTCGATCCACAAGGCCTTGACCTGGGATGACTGGCTTGAACGGCGATTTGTGGCTATCGCTGGCTTCGAACCGAATCCTGCGTGGCAGTTGAAAAAGCCTCCCACATGCGACTTTCTTCGCTTCGCCGCGTTGATCTTCCGCATGGAAGACGATTCACCCCGGGCGATCTGTAAACGGCTTCGCTTCCCGGGAGTGATGGAGAGAGCGATTCTAGCTGTGAACCAGACAGGGCGGTTGCTGCAGCGGGAAGTGCAAGCTATCTCGCCGAGTGAGGTCGTGCGACTGCTGCAGTCTTGCCGCGAAGAGACACTTGCGGGTTTGTGGATGTGCCTCGGAGATGAGCCAGGTCTACAGCAAGTCGTCCATCAATACCTCGCCCTCTGGCGACGTGTGACACCATCTGTCGATGGACATGATCTGCGCGAGCTTGGTCTCGAGCCCGGACCGGCGTACAGGAAGGTGCTTTGGTCCTTGCGTGCGGGATGGCTGGACGGGGACATCAAGAATACGAAGCAGGAGGCTGCCTATCTGCAGCGACTGATCGATGAGTTCCGAGACGAAGCATAAACTCGTTATCCGCAACCTGCGGGAAGCAGACCTCCCAGCCCTGGAATGGGATGGGGAGTACCGGCATTTCAAGCGGCTGTATCGGCAGATGTATGAGCAGATGCGCCGGGGCCGTCGCCTGATGCTCATCGCAGAATTTGATGACGACATCATTGGTCAGGCGTTTATCCAGTTTTTTATTCACCGTGACGAGCTTGAAAAGCCGATCATCCCCGGTTACCTGCATGCTGTGCGGGTCAAGCCCCCTTTCCGAAATAGAGGCATTGGGACCCAGATGATACGCATAGCCGAACAGGTCATGGCCCACAAAGGTATGAACTGCTCGGTGATCGCGGTCGAGATTGATAACCTTGCTGCATTGAGGTTGTACGAGCGTCTGGGCTATGAGCGCTTCGCAGAAGACGATGGCGCATGGTCCTACGTCGATCACCGGGGTGAGCGTCGCTTCGTATCCCAGCCGGCCCATCTCCTCAAGAAACATCTCTAGTCCTGCCTTCCAGGGTAGATTCAATCTGACGAACCGCATCCCCTTTCGCATTGGCGCGAGCTGGAAAAGACTGGCATGATTCTTGAAACAAGACCTTGAGTCTCGTGAGGTACCCGGTAGGAAGGACACGACAACGTACATGACCGGAATGGATTCACCTGGCGTCTTCGCGGGGGCAACGCGAGATAAGGCTGAAGGCAAATGCCAGCTGCTACCGCTGCTGGTTTTTGTGGCGCTTATCGCGTCGACGCTCTCCTGTTCTCGGGGAGATGTCCCATTCCCGCGCTTTGCGAGGGAGGAGAATACACAGCCTTCCACGGCAACCATCACCCCTTCCGGCGCGAATGGTGGAGCGGCGTTTCATCCTGCGGCTACCTACCTGCCAGCGACGCTGTCTGCGGGTGTGCAGCGAGGCACGCCCACACCAGATCCCACCCGGGTTCAGGCAGCAGCGCGGACGGATACAGCCTATCACCGTGTTCTATATGGAGAAACACTCGGAAGCCTTGCACTCCAGTACAACATTTCTGTGGCACAGCTGATGGAGGCAAACGGACTATGGTCCATCGACACACTTCCGCTTGGCATGCTCTTGACCGTGCCTGCCCTTCAGCAGCTGGATGACGGCCCCGCCTATAAGGTGCTGCCGGACTCAGAGGTCGTTTATGGCCCCGCTGCGGCGCTGTTTGACCTGCGGTCCTATGTGGAAGGTTTGCCTGGTGCCATACGCACGTATCGTGAAACCATCGATGATATTCCCTACGACGCTGCTGGGATCATTCAACTGGTCGCAGAACGCTATTCCATTCACCCCCGTCTGCTGCTTGCGCTGCTGGAGCATCAAACCGGGGTGCTTACTTCCAGTACGATATCTGAGGTCGAACGCCTTTATCCCCTCGGGTACATACGCGCAGGATGGGAGACGCTCTTCATCCAACTCTCGTGGGCTGCCGATCAACTCAACACCGGTTACTATCTCTGGCGTGCGGGATGGGCAGGCCCCTATCTGTTCGACGGCGGTTTTGTCATCGCTCCCGGGGAGGGAATCAATGCCGGAACAGCCGCTGTCCAGTATTTATTCAGCCAGCTGGAGCCGCCAGCAGGGTGGCGGACAGACATGGTTGAGGATGGCTTCCAGGCAACCTATGTGGAGCTCTTCGGCGATCCTTTCGACTATGCCGTGGAACCCATGTTTCCAGAGGATCTTGCCCAGCCCACGATGCAGCTTCCATTTGAAGATGGTGCAGAATGGTCTTACACCTCAGGCCCTCATGCAGCATGGGGTTCTGGAGCAGCATGGGGCGCGTTGGATTTCGCGCCCCCTGGCAATGCATGGGGATGCGTTCCTTCCGATGAATGGGTGACAGCCGTTGCGGATGGTGTTGTTGTTCGCACGGGAAATGGCGAGGTTCTGCTTGATCTGGACGCCGATGGCTTTGAGCAGACGGGTTGGGTTGTCCTCTACATGCACATAGAAACCCGGGACCGTGTGCAGGCTGGTGAGACTGTCCAGGCGGGTGATCACATCGGTCATCCTTCTTGTGAGGGTGGAATCTCGACGGGAACGCATGTGCATATCGCCCGGAAGTACAACGGCGAGTGGATTTCGGCTGATGCAAATCTGCCGTTTGTGCTCGACGGATGGGTCTCAAGCGGGGATGGGATTGAGTATAATGGCTCATTGACGCGTGGTGACATGATGCTCGAAGCCTATGCCGGGCGGTCGACGATCAATGCCATCTCGCGATGAGGTACGTATGAGGCCGTCCAGAACGTCAATTCAGCCCGTCTTAAGCGTGTTTCTGGCCGTGACAGCGGCGACCCTCGCCTGTTCACGCGGGGATGTTCCCATGGAATCGTCGCCCGGATCGGGAGGCGTCCCGGAGGCAACGCAGCTCTCCATGCAACCGGACGTGACTGAGGTTCCCCTCCCGACTCCTGGCAATACGCCCATTGTCACACCTACGCCCTTTGAAATTCAACCCCTGGCGACGCCCACATTTCCTCCAACGGCGACAGTAGAAGCCACGGAAGTGGTCGGCACGGTGCTTTATGAAGCCCAGCCCGGCGATGCATTGCGAGCAGTTGCTGTTCGATTTGGTGTACTCCCGGAAGATATCACTTCCCCCGACCCGCTGCCGGATGAAGAGGCCTTGTTAGATCCCGGCCATATTCTCATCATTCCTAACCGGGTGAGCGAGCCCACCCTTTCGGAAAAACTTCTACCTGACTCCGAGGTCGTCTTTTCACCTCATGCGGCCGAATTTGATGTCATCGCTTTCGCGGAAGAACAAGGCGGATATCTTACACAGTACCGGGAGTATATTGGCGACGGCTGGCATTCGGGTCCGGAAGTCGTTGAGCTGGCCGCTCGCGATAATTCTGTCAATCCCCGCCTTTTATTAGCACTGTTGGAGTATGTTTCGGGATGGGTGACGGACCCCACGGCGCCTTATGGAAATGCGTTCAACTATCCGATGGGTGCCGTGAACCCTCAGATCCCCGGTCTTTACCGTCAGTTGTCTTGGCTCTCCAATGAACTAGGCAATGGCTATTATGGATGGCGGGCCGGTTCGATGACCGACATCCAGTTGGGGGATGGGACTCGCGTGCGGCTTGCGCCTGATTCAAACGCAGCTACGGTAGCGCTGCAGTATTACTTCTCGCTGGATTCGGAAGACATCGTTGCCTGGACTGCCCACCTTGCTCAGGATGGGTTCATGCAAGTTTATCGGTCTTTTTTCGGTGATCCCTGGAGCTTTGAATACTTGCTCTACGAACCCGGTGTAGAACAGCCTGAACTCATCCTTCCTTTCGAAAGCAACCGCATCTGGGCGCTGACAGGGGGGCCCCACGGAGCATGGGAGCGGGAAAGCGCGTGGGCTGCGCTTGATTTCGCGCCCGGCTCCATGGAGTCAGGCTGTGTGGCTTCGGATGCGTGGGTTGTGGCTTCAGCTCCCGGCCTCGTTGTACGTAGTTCAAGGGGTGCTGTCGTCCTTGATCTGGATGGAGACGGCAGGGAACAGACAGGATGGACATTGCTGTACCTTCACATTGCAACATCAGGTCGCGTGGAGGAGGGCACCTACCTGGATGTTGGGGATCGGATCGGTCATCCATCCTGTGAAGGCGGCATTGCCACCGGCACCCACCTGCATATTGCCCGGAAGTACAATGGCGAATGGATCCTTGCAGATGGGCCGCTCCCCTTTAATTTAAGCGGGTGGATTGCTCATGCGGGCGCGGAGCCCTACCAGGGTGCACTTATCAAGGGTGAGGAGATTGTGTACGCAAGCCCGTACGCCACGCAGGAAACGTTGATTGTCCGATGAGCGTGCACACGCGTACGGTCCTCTTTCTGTTCCTCCTTGCTGTCCTCGCCGGCTGTGCAGCACCGGCACCGGTGGCGGATTTGGCCACACCGACTCCTCTTTTTGAGCTGCCAGAGGCCACGCCCCTGCCGGTTCGTTCTCCCCATGATCCTGGTGCATTGTTTGCGTATGTTGCACAGACCGGTGATACGTTGCCAGCTCTGGCCGGCCATTTCAACACGACAGTTGAGGAGATCATCGCTGCCAATCCCGACCTTCCCGATCAAATCACCACCTTGCCTCCTGGCTATCCACTGCAGATTCCCGCCTATTACGTTCCCCTGACAGGATCGCCCTTTCACATCCTTCCCGACAGCGAGTTTGTCAATGGACCGACCGCCGTTGACTTCAATATTGAGGATGAATTGCTGAGCCGTCCGGGTTTCCTGGCGGAACTGGCTGATTTTGCTTACCGACGACAACGTGATCCGTGGGATGTGATTGACATCATCGCCAAGAACTACTCCATTCACCCTCGCCTGCTTATCACCCTGATGGAATATCAAACCCAGGCGCTCACGAAGCCCTTTCCCGAAGGTGAACAAGACGTGTATCCCATGGGGGTGGAAGATCCCCGCTATGATGGTCTTTTCTGGCAGCTCATCTGGGCTGCAGAGCGGCTCAATGATGGCTATTACGGCTGGCGGGAGGGAACCCTGGCCGACTTCGAACTGGCCGATGGGCTGCTTGTGCGGCCCGACCCCTGGCTGAATGCTGCCACAGCCGCGCTTCAGTATTTCTTCGCCGGAATCTACGGCCAGGATGATTTTGACCTCGCCGTTGGTACGGAGGGATTCATCGAGACCTACCTTCAGCTGTGGGGTGATCCGTACGAGAGAGCCATCGATCATATCCCCGGAAGCCTCCAGCAGCCCGAGATGATGTTGCCGTTCGCCGCGGGCAGCGTGTGGGATTTCACGGCCGGTCCACACTATGCCTGGGGGACGAGCCTTCCCTGGGGCGCGCTGGATTTCGCACCGCCATCGGAAGAGAGTGGGTGCGTCCTCTCGAACGAATGGGTCACGGCGCCTGCGGCCGGTGTGATTGCTCGCAGCGGCGAGGCGACTGTCGTCCTCGATCTGGATGGCGATGGCGATGAGCGCACAGGCTGGGTCGTGTTCATGTTTCATATCGAGGAGCGGAATCGTATCGCACAGGGCACTGTTGTTGAGCAGGGCGATCAACTCGGACATCCCTCCTGCGAGGGAGGGCGATCTACCGGGACACATGTGCACATCGCGCGACGCTACAATGGTGAGTGGCTGCCATCCACCGGCCCCCTTGGGTTTGTGCTCAGTGGATATGTTGCCGGGGGTGGGGAGGTTGTGTATGAGGGCACCCTCTCGCGTGAATCACGGGTCGTTCGTGCATCGACCGTCGCAACCGCCGAGAGCAGGATCTCCTACGGGGGACCTTCCGGGATGGACTTCTAACGCAGCAAGAATGTGAAACGGCAAGAGGCAGCGCAATGCTGCGCTGCCTCTTTTCTTGTTTCATCCCTGGGTTTGGAGTTGCGGTTGCGGCTGGACGGTGTTGAGCTCGACAACACGCACGTCGTCATCGAGTTTAAGGATGTCGACACCGGCTGCAGCGCGCGAGCGCTTGGGTACTTCAGAATAGCGCAGGGACTTGGCAGGACCTTTGCTGTATTGGATAGCTAGCCGGTCGCTTCCCTCGCCAGCCGTTGCTCCCACGATGCACACATTCGTGCCGGATTTCCACACAAGCACCCCTTTGCCGTAGCGCCCCTGTTTGGGGAACTTGCTGAAACTGCAGCGTTTTGCAAGGCCGCCCTCGCTGATGAGGATCAAATCCCTGCCGCTCTCGACGACGCCTGCTCCGGAAAGCACCGAACCTTTCCCTTCCAGCTTCATACCATTGACACCGGAAGCCGCAAGTCCCATTGGACGCACATCCCCTTCCGAGAAACGGATGGCAAGCCCTTCGGAGGAAGCCAGCCAGATATCGTTTGAGCCGTTGGTGATGAACACCCAGCCAAGTTGATCGTCATCCTGTACTTTAACGGCCTGGAAGCTGTTGGCTGATGGACCAGGAAGCTCATCCAGGGGACTTTTCTTCACCATCGCCTGACGGGAGACAAAGGTGAGATAGCCTTCCGTGCCGGGCAGCATGGATCGGCGAGAGGGAAGGGCGATACCGGCGACAAGGTTATCCTCACTCTCAAAAGGTGTCATGCTCTGGACAGGTTTTCCGAGATCCGGATCGTCCCCTTCGGGGATGGTGTGAACCGCGATGGCGGCTGCCTTCCCTTTCGTATCGAAGAGATAGAGGGTGTCCTGAACATTGGCACCGATCACCATCTGTGGCACTTTCCACCCGGATAGTCGGGGAAGACGTGCGCTTGTGGAACGGCAAATGACCCCGTCAGGGTAGAGCGACACCCAGGTGTCCTTGGAAGGTGCAAGGTCGGAGGCGGTAAGGATGGTTGTTGTCTTACCTTCCTGGGCTCTGACAATTTGCGTGCGACGGCGATCACCATAGGTTTCTTTGACCTCAATCAGTTCTGCGGCGATGACAGCCAGCATTTTCTTTTTCGATCGCAGCAAGCTTTGATATTCTTTGATGCGTGCGGTGACTTCCTTGTATTCGGTTTCAATTTTCTTCTGCTCGAGGTTCGCCAGGCGGCGGAGAGGCATGTCGAGGATGGCTTGCGCCTGCAATTCGCTTAACGTGAAGCGTTTCATAAGCTTCGTGCGCGCCGATTCTACCGTGCGCGAGGAGCGGATGAGATCAATCACATCGTCCAGGTTTTTCAACGCCACGCGAAGTCCGGCAAGGATGTGTTCACGTTTCTGCGCGCGCTCAAGGCGGAATTCTGTCCGGCGACGCACAACATTTAGGCGGTGCTCGAGATACACCCGAAGCGCCTGCTTGAGTGTGAGCAACCGGGGTTGGCTATCAACGAGGGCCAGCATAATGAGGCTGAAGGTGGAGCGCATCGGTGTCCGCTTGTAGAGCGTCGTAAGGATGTCCTCAGGATCGGTGTTCTTGGAGAGCTCAAGCACAATGCGCATGCCGAGACGGTCGGATTCATCGCGTAGATCCGACAGGCCTTCGAGTTTCCCCTCCCGCGCCAGATCAGCGATTTTTTCAATGAGTTTTGATTTGTTGGTCTGGTAGGGCAGTTCCGTGATGATGATTTGCGAACGGCCGCGAGATAGATCCTCGATATGGGCGCGCGCCTGCACCGTGAAGCGTCCGCGTCCACTGCCGTAGGCGGCTTGCAGGTCTTCATGCCCTTTCCTGCCATGCAGGATGATCCCGCCCGTTGGGAAATCTGGACCCTGAATGTGTTTCATCAGGTCTTCAATGCTGATGTCGTCCAGCTTGGACCAGTTTTCCAGCATGTAAATCAGGGCGTCACAGACCTCGGTCATGTTATGGGGCGGAATGGAGGTGGCCATACCAACCGCGATGCCTGTAGCGCCGTTGACCAGTAGATTGGGGATGCCGGATGGGAGCACGCCGGGTTCGGTAAGGGAGCCATCAAAATTGTCGACCATGTCGACCGTATTCTCACTGAAGTCCTGCAACATTTCTGATGCGAGTTGCGCCATGCGTGCCTCTGTGTAGCGCATCGCAGCGGGAGGGTCACCATCCACCGAACCGAAGTTCCCCTGGCCGGTGACAAGCGGGTAGCGCATGGAGAAATCCTGCGCCATTCTTGCCATGGCATCATACACTGCTGCATCGCCGTGGGGATGATATTTGCCCAGTACATCGCCCACGATGCGGGCCGATTTCTTAAAGGAGGAATCGGGGCGTATGCCCATGTTCTGCATGGAGAACAGGATGCGGCGGTGAACCGGTTTGAGCCCGTCGCGTGCATCGGGAAGGGCGCGTGACACGATTACGCTCATGGCGTAATCAAGGTAAGACTGTTGCATTTCGGCGTCGATGTCGATTCGACGCACCAAACCAATTTCCATGAAACACCTCGATGGGGTTGATTGGGACGACAGGTATGATAAGGAATCAGGGGAGCTACGTCAACCGCGTCGCTCTCATTCACCCCATTGTAGATGCTTTCGGGGAGCACGCTTGGGCAGGGGAACCAAAAAGCAGCCCCTCAAGGGGCTGCTGTCGGTGGCGAAGGAGGCTCAGGGTGTGAAGATGACGTAGTCGAAGGTCATTCCCCCCTCGTTGAAACGGGTGGGGTGCAGCCATCCGTATACATTTTCCCCATCCATCTCGGTTTGAAAACAGACGTAGATTCCGGGCGGGTTGCTGTCAAAGGTGACGGCCACTTCTTCAAGGAAAGTGGATTGCTGACAGGTGCTAGCTGTAGGGCGGGTCGTGACGGCGGCAGAGTAAGATGCCGCCGGCCGGGATTCGACGATGCCGCCGTACGTTTCCACGAAGTTGTACCGAAAATCAGGACCGCCGCCCCAGCAAGACACCACTTCGCCTGCAGAGATATCAAAGCACTCACCGTCCAGGATGGTCCGCCATGTTTCGTGGACTGAATAGAACGACGAGATGTTCAGGGCTGGATCGGCTTCATGAGTGAGGATGTCGTCTGCAGCCTGGAATGTGAGGTAATTGAAGGTGAGGCCACCATTGTTGAATGATGTCGGTTGGAACCAACCATACACCCTGTCGCCATTGTATTCCGTTTCGAAGCAATAGAATCGCCCCGTTGAGCTTTCTGCCGGCAAGGGCAGCTGCAGGTTGAGGTCATACATCTCTGCTGCGAGACACATCTCCAGAGAGGGCATGGTCGTCCTACTTTCGCCGAAACGGAGGTCATGCCTGGGAAGGATGTTCGCACCTGAAACGCTGCTGTACGTGTATTTGAAATCGGCATGCTGATGGTAGCAGGCAGTGATAGCACCATCGACGAAATTAAAGCACTGATGGAGGAGCACTGTTTCACCCTGGCCTGTACTGAGGATGCCGTCAATCGGGTCGATCATCCCTGGATTTGCCGGGGCAATGTCAGGTGGAGGTGGGAGCAGGGGTGTTGCAGCGTTTGTGTGGATCGAGAGAAAAAGCGATGTGATCATCATTCCGGCTGTGATCATGATGGTGTTCATGCTGGCCTCCTTGTTGATGGATTGGAAGGTCTTTCTCTGGTTTCATCATGGCTGCAAGGTGTAAGCTCTGCATGATCAGGATGTAAACATCCGGTAAGATGATATGCAGGGATGGTTCCGGCAGGGAGGCGGTGAGCGGCGAGACTTCGGATACACTATTCAGTAACGGACATGACGTATTCTGGAGCGCAATGAAATGGCTTTGCACACGGCGTGGATACTGGGGGATCAACTACTCGAACGGCATCCGGCTGTTCTAGCCGCTCAGGCGCCAGGTGTTGAGGTCGAGATACTGCTCATTGAGAGCCAGCAACGGCTGCTGAGGCAGCCATACCATCGCAAGAAGTTAACGCTTCTGCTCAGCGCCATGCGCCACTACGCGTACTCGATGGAGGCTCGAGGATGTCGTGTCCGGTATATCCGGGCTGAGACGATCGCGGAGGGGTTGAAAACATACGCTGATTCTCACGACCCGGATGCCCTCTTTACAATGGAGGCGAGCGAGTGGCGGGGGAGACATTTCCAGCATGAGCGGCTAGCCTCCCTCTTCCAGGTTCCCGTACATGTCCTTGCTAACACGCAGTTTCTGCTCGGTCAGCATCATCCCTTTCCGGATGTGCCCGCCGACCGCCGCATCCGGATGGAAACCTTCTACCGTGACATGCGCAAGCATTTCAGCGTTCTTATGGAAGAAGATGGCACCCCTGCTGGTGGAAACTGGAATTATGATCGGGACAACCGTCGAGCTCTAGGGAAGGGAATCACCATTCCCGATCGCCGTCGTTTCCAGCCCGATGCGCTCACGTTGGCTGTCATGGATGAAGTGGCGCAGTTCCCTGAAGGTGTTGGGAAGGGGGAGGGGTTTGATCTTGCCGTCACCCATGAACAGGCAGCCATTGCGCTGGAGACATTTCTTGATGAACGGCTGGCACAGTTCGGCCCATACGAGGATGCCATGCACTGGCAGCACCGTCTGCTGTTCCATTCACAGCTCTCACCCTATCTGAACATCGGTCTGCTGGAGCCCATGGACGTCATCCGTGCAGCTGAGGAGCGCTATCATCGCGGGATGGCCCCCATCAATTCCGTTGAGGGTTTCGTCCGGCAGATACTGGGTTGGCGTGAATACATCTACTGGCAGTACTGGCGTGTGGAGCCACAGCGTTGGGAGACAAACACATGGGACGCACAACGTCCCTTGCCCTCTTTCTTCTGGGATGGTGATGTTGCCATGAACTGCCTGCGCACGTGCCTCCAGGGGGTGCTTGAGGATGGGTATGCCCATCACATTGAGCGCTTGATGCTGCTGACCAACTACGCCATGCTGACCGGTCTTGATCCCATGCAGGTTAACCGGTGGTTTCTTGCACATTTCATTGATGCCTATGAGTGGGTCATGGTCCCCAATGTGATCGGGATGGGGCTGCATGCCGATGATGGGCGCGTCGGCTCAAAGCCCTACATTGCTTCCGCAAACTACATCCGCAAGATGGGAAATTATTGTTCATCTTGCTCCTACAAGGCGCGGGAGCGAACGGGGCCCGAAGCGTGTCCCTACAATTTCCTATACTGGAACTTCCTGCTAGAGCATGAGGAACGACTTCGCGCGCAACCCCGGTTAGGGCCCAACGTATTGGGTTTGCGCCACCTTGATGAGGAACAGCGGACGGCGGTCAGGGAGCAGGCGCGAGCCTATCTGGCTGATCTTTTGCATGAGACAGGATGACGATTTATCGTCCAACAGGAAAGGTGGAGGTGAAGCATGAATACAGCCATGATCTGGGGCGCCGGCGGCGGTATCGGGCGTGCCCTCGTACAAAAGGTGAAGGCAGCTGGCTGGCGCGTGATCGCGTTTACCCGGAAACCCGAGGATGCAGCCGGCCTTGCGGATGTGGTAATTAATGTGGACGTAGCTGACCCGCGTGCTGTCGAGCAGGCTGTTTATCATGCTGCCATGGAGGTGGATGACGTCTCGCTGTGGATGTACGCTGTAGGTGACATCCTTTCTGCGAAAACAGCAGCGATGGCGCCAGGAGACTGGGATCGCATCCTCGCATCCAACCTGACAGGTGCGTACCATGCTGTGCACTACAGCTTGCCCATGCTGACGGAAGATGCTCAAGTCGTGCTGGTGGGAGCGGTGAGCGAACGACTTCAGCTTCCAGGTCTATCTGCGTATGCTGCGGCGAAGGCGGGATTGGAAGCGTTTGCCGCTGCTCTCGGGAAGGAAGAACGCAAGAAACGCATCCTTGTCGTCCGCCCCGGAGCGGTGAAAACAACACTATGGGAGAAGGTTCCCATGACCATGCCGAAGAACGCCATGTTGCCTGGGGAGCTGGCCGACCTGGTGCTTAAAGCGTGTGAAGAGGGAAAGAAGGGCACCCTGGATTTGTAAGCATGAGGAGGATGGTTCCATGTCATCACGGGTTCTGTGTGATTTTGAAACGTATCTATCTGACGCCATTATCCCCCTCAGGTTCAGCTGCCTGGATCTGAACGGAAGACCGGTCGTGCTGTCGCTGTGGTACACGATGGATGAAGGCGAGCTTTGCTGTGCGACTCCTTCAACCGCGCGTGTCGTTCGTTATCTTCAAAACGATGACCGATGCGCGTTCGAGGTGGCATCGGATGAGGCCCCCTATTGTGGTGTTCGGGGAAGGGGGAAAGCAAAACTGGTCCCTGAGGAGGGTGCACCTATTCTGGAGCGATTGTTAATGCGGTATATCGGCGATGTACAGCATCCGCTTTCGCGGGAACTGCTTTCGAAGCGGGAACTCGAAATGGGCATTCGCATCAAGCCAGAATCGCTCACGTCGTGGGATTTTTCCCAACGCATGAAGGATGTGCCTGGTGCGAATCCCGGGAAACCCTGCCCGGGTTCATGAAGAGCTTGTTCGAGCAGTTATGAATCAACCTGAGGAGCGCTTCTTCTGAAATCGGGAATCCCCCGCAGGAACAGCAGGCTCCCCAGCGAAAGGATGGCTGCCGTGATAAACAAGCCGGTATAGCCCAGACTCTCCCCGGGACGCCATGCGTTGAGCGCGTCGATGCCTGGCCCGGCGAGACGACTCAATGCACCGGCACCTGCCGTTGCGATATTGGTAAGGCCCAGGTAATGCCCTCCCTCCCCGACCGGTGCAAGATCGCTGGCAAGCGCCCAGTTCGCACTCAGGAATAGGCCAATTCCCGCTCCGATCACGCTTCCATAGGCAAGCACAGTTCCTGACGCATGAGCGGACGTCATCAGCAAGCTCCCCAGCGCAATCAGTACAGAAGCAGCGATATGCATGGGCTTACGGCCGATGCGGTCGCAGAGCCATCCTGCAATAAGCGAAAATCCAATCAGCGTGAGCACGATCGTGGCGAGCAAATCGCCCGTCAGCTTGACTGGATCGGATCCGGGCAGCGTGTCGCGTATGAAGTATTGGGCAAAGGTCTGGATGCCGTAGACCCCGGTGAGGAACATCAAGCGGGATATGATCAGGCGCCTGAATTCCACGCCTGGTTTGCTGCGAGGTCTGGTCTCCTCAGGCCCTTCGCGCCGGTCATGCCGGGATGGACCTTCTCGCACGGTAAGGGTGACGACGGCGCTCAGGATCAGGATCGCAGCGATGGAGCCCAGCGTGAGACCCAGCGTATCGTCGGTCAGGAGGTTGCCCACGAGCAAGGAGGAGAGAACAAGACCACCCATATCGAACAGGTTTTTCATGCCGCTTGCGCTCCCCATCCTTTCTGGAGGAACCCGATCGTGCATCAGGGCCTGTGCGGGTCCGTGCGCGAGGTTAGAAGTGAACTGCAGGCCGATATATGCCAATGCGAGCAGGGGCAGCCCTCCTGCCAAAGCCATCAGCGCAAGGAAGAGCAAGTCACCCAGTGTTCCCACGACGATCCAGGGTCGGCGACGGCCGAAGCGTGAACCAGTACGGTCGCTCCATGCCCCAGCGACGGGTTGAATGAGCATGGCCAGCACAAGACCGGAGAATGTCAGCAGGCCGAGGACGGTGTTCTTGCGTTCGTCCGTGACGAACTGAAGCAGCACGGCTGGAAGCACCAGCACGTGCAAGCTGTTCCAGAGATAGGAAAGGCCGAGCCAATAGGCGTTCAGGGTGATGAGTTCACCACGGGCTTGTTTGCTTGTCATGTTGCACCTCAGGCATAGTCGCCGCGTAAATTGTCAGGAAGACAGGCGGCAATCGCTGTCATGACGGCATTGATGATGTAGATGTCGTTCTTGGTCCGGCTGGAGGATGGGGAAGGCAACAGGAAAGGCGCGCCGATATTGAGATGTAATTTGCCGTCTTGTTCGTAGATTCCAACGGGAACCGGGATGAGATTCCGGGAGCAGAGCAGGTGTATGAAGCGTCCTGCGCCCGGGGGCGGTGTGCCCAGAATGCGCTGTTCATTGTCGTCGCCCTCCGGTGCAAGGCCGATATGAATCTCCGGATGCATCCCAACAACGCGCAGGACCTGACGCATGGCCTGCGCTCGTTCACGCAGCTGATGCGGACGGGGTGGCATGGGGGGCATCGTTGTAAAATCATACACCCGGGCGAGGCGTGTAAATAGCCAGCGGGTGAGTGGTGTGAGCACGCGCGCTCGCACTCCCCGTTCGAATTCCCAGGCAGCGGTCATCACCCAGTGGATGTCACGGACGATCACCGATGAAAGCGCAATCCCTATCCACCAGGATGGAAATCCCGGCCGCCCATAATGGTTGATAAGGAAAAGCGTGCGAGAGTAGTTTGGGATATGGCCATGCACGACCAGAGGGGGTGAAAGGCGGGATGCGATGCGCACTGAGTCGGCATGCACAGAGCGATGCTTCACCGAGAAGAGCAGGGGAAGGATCGGAGTCGCATCCACCAACAGGCCGGGATAGCGCGGTCCATCAGCAGACATGCCATCAGTATAGACCCGATTAGTTGTGATCGACATTTGTAATTGGAAGAAGCCATGAGAAAGCGCCAGATGCCCCAGGCGGCTTTCTGGATGTCGAGATGGAATGTCAGTCAGAAAGCTTCGTTGTCGCCTTGGCCTGATGACGACGTTTGAGGAAGCCGTCAAGCACGAAACCCGTTCCGATCCAGAGATGGAGTTTCAATTGAAGACTCAGCTGCATGACGTGGCGCTCGAGCTCGATGCCGTCCCCATGCCAGATTATGGCCATCCCGAACAATGCGAGTAACACCATCGAAAGGGTTAGGACGACATTCAGCGGCGGATGGGAGGTCAAGACGAGCATCACACAACCGACAACAACCAGCAGTGTCCAGATAAGGATGAGTGAGGTCGGTTCGGGCACGACGAACCGACGGAAAACCTCGAGCCACGACGGGTCGGCGTACTGCCGCTGCCGGTAGTCGGACGCGTCCGGCGAGAGCAAACGCGTTGCATCAGAGATGGGACCGTAAAGCGTTTCAACCGGTTGGGAAAGCAGGTATTGAGCGTAAACACGTTTTCCGTCGGTGCGGATCCAGTTGAGCAGAATCGTTCCATTGGGATTAGAGGCCAGGAACCGGTGCAGTTCCTCGCAATCATCCATGCAGTAGTCGGGGATGAGTGAGTCTGGAAGGGAGGAAAGAGGAGCGCCGTTCTCCTCGAAGAAGCCCCAGGCTTCGGGATTGGATAGAATTCGTGTAACGATGACATCGGAAAGGGGATCCACCCAACGTTCGCTCTGATTAAAACTCCACAGCTGGTATCCGGCGATTGTCAAAGCAGCAAGTGCTGTGATCAACACAGCCCGCGCAGATGCATGACGGCGCACTTCTGATCGCAGGAAGCTGCCAAGCATACCGAATGTGATCAGCGCCAGGAGGCAAGCGTTGATGTCCCGTGTAAGTGAGAACAAGGCCATGCTGAGGATGAAGCTGATGGGTAGGAGGATCCGCAACCAGGGTGTGAGGTTTTGCCACCCGTGCAGTGCGTGCAGCGCAAGAAGTGCCAGCGCTAACATCAAAGCCCAGAAGGATAGTGATATTGAGTCTGCGACGAGCATGCGGTTCCACTGGGCGACATCGATGCTCATCGCGAATCCTACACAAATAGTCGGGATCAGTGCTCGCAAAATACGGTTTTTCGTATGCGTGGAGGCAGCCAAGCCAAGCAAGGTGAAACTGACTATGGATAGAAGTGCTTGAAATTGGGTGAATAACTTTGCCTGTGTGGAAACGACAAATGTCGGGTCATTAAGGGTAGTTGTGTTAATCTGGAAAATCTGGAACAGAAAGGGCAAGCTGATCGGCCGTTCCCCTGCCCAGAAGGTCCCTGAGCCCAGAGGTTGCTCTGCGACTCGAGCATAGGAGAATGTATCCGGTGTGATATAGAACCCATCCAGCCGGTACATCAGCATCATCCACAAAAACGCGGCGGCAAAGAAGGTGAGACCCGCCAACACTTTTACAAGCACATCCAGACCTGTTTGGCCGTTCTCTTCCTCAGCGTGTTCAAGACCCTCATCCGGCTCCGCATCGCGCAGGATGATAATCCCCGGTCGCCGGGAGAAGAACCAGGCACTGATGATGAGCGCGGACAAAATGCCGAAGAAGAAAGGGTATCCTGCTGGTGCCAGAGGATAACGCTCTACAATGGAGAAACCGAACAGTAGCCAGCCATCGAGGAGGACAAGGATGAGAAACGGGGCATAGCGACGCCAGAGGGGTCTACGGAGGTACTGCACAACACCTTACCTATGGTGAGCGATCTTGACGCCTTATTGTAAGGTATCTGCGCGGTGTCAGCAATTCATCCCTGTGACCCGATACAAGCGTTAAAGGACCTTTCAGCGACTGAGATCGACGGTTATTCTTCTCCTGCCCAGAGCAGGCCATATGGAACAGGAGATACGTCTTGCGCCGCAAGGAGGGGCTCAAACTCCGGTCCTCGGGCGATGACGAGATTATCATCCCGTACAAAAATCACTATTGAACCATCCGGATTCCAGGTCCAGTTGGAGGCATCGCAATTGATAATCTCGATCTCGGGGAGTGTGCCAGCAGGACCTGCCCAGAAACCTGGAGGTTCATTGGTGTTGAAAGCCCAATCCGTGTTGTTCGGAAGCAGGCACGGAAAGGCGGGGAGGTCCTCCAACACCACACCGTCTTGGGAAAGCATGCCGATGCGCTCCCCATGCTCGAAGACGAACGCATCCAGGGTTGCTGACCAGAGGATCCGTGAGACGGGTTCACGGCCATTGCTCTCCCCTGCGAGGGTGATCTGATTGGCGTTTCCGGTCTCATCTACCAATAAAAGACCAGCAAGGGATGGCTCATTACAGAGCGGATCTCCGAGAGCATACTCCGGTGCGTCCAAAAGCATCGTCCAGGTAGAAGGATCGATGTCGAAGGCTCCGTAACTGCCTGGCCATATGGCCTCAACCTGCCCGGTTTGTAGATTGACTGCTCGCAGGTTGAAGACTCCACACACGGCGTTGAAGGAAGCGGCAAGGAAAGTCTCATCATCAAGCCATCCGTGGAACAGAAAATCACCCTGCAGCATGCCCATGTCGACATCATAGATCGCGTCCCGGGGGACATCCACAACCCACAACCCGGCCATCGAATAGCCAGCGCCTGTCCCAAAGGTGTCCACACCCGCGTGCAGCAGGTACCTCCCATCCGGTGACCAGTAGACCTGGAAAGCGTGGGAGGGACCGTCGGTAAGCTGAGTGATGTCGTCGGAAACGAGATCGTAGAGGTAGAGGTCCACACTGGATCCATCCATCCAGCCCAGGAACGCGAGCTGTGAACTGTCGGGGGACCATGCCAGACTGGCATCGTGACGGATGGCAATCCGTGCTTGAGTCATGTCAAATGAGGCTGTCCCGGGATAGTAGTCATCGATGGAAAAATCCTCGAAGGGTTGCAGCACGTCGATGGTTCGATACGTTCCAGAGGGCAAATCTACAACGTAGAGCGAGATTCCTTCGGCAAGGTCATATCCGGCCAGGAAGGCGAGGTGTTTCCCATCCGGTGCAATGGCGAGGTTGCCCGGGTAGGAACGGTTTTCCCCCGGGAAATCAAGCGTGGTGAACCCTGTCCCGTCAGAATTCATGATCCAGATGATCTGAGGTGCATACGCAATCCACCAGGGACCGGTGCTGCTCAATGCGGGTGTCGCGGTAGGTTCTTGGCTCGGCGGCGGCGAAGGCGCGGCCGTGTGAGACGAGAAGGGAGAAGGCATGGCCGTCGGCGTTGTTCTCGAGAAAGGTGTGACAGGGGTTGTCGGTTGCGCGCTGCTGCATGCCGACAATCCCAGGAGCAGCGTGAGGACAAGCGTTAAACACAGCCTATGTCGATGGTGAAGGAGTCCTTTTCCTGTCCGATTCATCGCGTTTCCATTTCTGCTGGCTGGTCGTTTCATTCTAAGTGCCTCCACTGCTCACTCCTGCTCGAAAACCTCATACTCGATCAACTGCCAGTTTAAGCCGCCATCCTCGGTTCTCACCAGGGCAATATCTTCTTCTGCTGTGGCAACAGCCCAGCCCAGATCCTCGTCGACAAAGCTGAATTGACCTGTCCAGCTGACCATTTTGATGAGATTCCAGCTCAGGCCGCCATCGTCCGATCTGTACATGTCCTCGCTCAGAGCATAGAGCACCATCGGGTTAACCTGGATGAACGAACCGCCGGGATAGGGGGCGTACTGCCATGTCGCCCCGCCGTCGGATGTGGTGTAAAGGTACTCAACGACCGTTTCCGCATCGCCTGCATAATTGGAGCAGCGTCCGATCACAGACCCAGCGGTTCCGGAGTTCATGACCGGCGAATAGGTCCCACAGCGGCTGCTGCCGAAGAGCCCCGCCTCTCCGGAGGGTTCCGGCAGGGAGGAGGGGGACCAGCTCACACCCCCATCGCCCGTTATGAGAATATGCAGCCCGGGCTCGACGCCGCGTCCATCATAGGTAATCCAACCATGCGAGGCGTCTGCAAAGACCATTCCCGTTTTGTCAAAAAGCTGCACATTGGTGTCCGAAGATGGGTCCAGAATGCGGGTCCAGGACGCACCTCCATCGCTGGTGGTATACACCGCGCTGTACACACGCTGCATTCCGCTTTCCAGGGCGGCCATGAACCAGCCATGGTCAGCATCCAGGAAGAACAGATGGTATGGGGAGTAGGACGCGATCAGGTTGGCGATATCGGGAAGCGGGCTTGAAACCCAGCTGCGTCCGCCATCGGATGTTCGCCAGATGCTCACGGACGCGGGCGTACTGTGCGGCTCAAGCGCGAAGGTGACCCAGGCATGCTGGCTGTCGAGGAAATAGCCGAGAGCAGCGATGTCTGTGGCCGTCGACAGCAGCGGTTCAGGCGGGGTGACGTCGATCCAGCGCTCTCCGCCGTTTGTCGTGACGAGGATGCGGTCGTTGTCCCCGGGGGCCGCGCCGACAGCCCAGCCGCTGCGTGTGTTGCTCATGCTGATGGATGTGATCTGCAGGTTTTGTAGCTCCCTTCCGGAAGGCAAATTGAAGACACAAGAAGAATCCAGTTCCGTCCAGGTCAACCCACCGTCGGAGGTATGCATAAGGGCTCGACGCCCGTCATCCCACGATGCCCTTACCCAGCCATGAAGAGGATCGACGAAATCCCATCCGCTCGTGTAGAAATCCACAATAGTGTGTGACTGCCAGCTGGCGCCATCATTGCGGGAAGCATGCACAGCAGTCTGGTCCGAGTCGCGATTGGCAGAACTGGCCACGATCAGGGCATCGGGGAAGGCGAAGAAGGTTCCGGAGGGGATGTCTTGAATCGTCCAGGTTGCACCACCATCCCGGGTGGTGTAGCGATAGCTGTGATACGTTGCGCCGCCCGAACCATAGTCTTTGCACCATACGACGAGGGATCCCTGCCCGCGTCCTGTAAGCCGGGGGTGGCGTGTCGCACACCAATTACCAGAGCCAAAAAGGCCCGGGGAATCGGCTGGCTCGGGCAAGCTGATTGAAGTCCATGTTGCGCCGCCATCCTCGGTTATCTGGACAGCAGCGTACGCTTCCACGCCGTTGGAATCGCGCGTCACCCACCCGTAGGAGGTATCGGCAAACACCATGCCCGTGATGCTGAAGCTCGTCATGTTGGACTGGGTATATGGGTCAGCGATGCGCTGCCAGGTACGCCCGCCATCCATTGTTCGGTAGAGGGTCAGCGGGGCCTGGTTCATACCATAAGGTCCGACAACGGCACGGAACCAGCCCACCTGCCTGCTGAGGAAAGAAAAGGTGGCGGGATACACGCCTTCTGCATCGATGTCGGAAAGGTCCATGGGAGCGCTTTGATCCCAGGTGTTGCCCCCATCCGTCGTGCGCCAAATGGTGTAGCTTTCACTGGAAAAACCGTCTGACGTCGCACGGTAGGATATCCATCCGCAGCTGCTGTCGTAGAAATAGTAACTGAGGTTGGCATCAGGGCCATCGGGAGGGGTGATGTCAGTCCAGGTGTTGCCCCCATCCTCGGTCCGCATGAGGCGTTGGCCAAGCTGCTCGTGGTCGATGCGGGCAAATCCAACTCTGGTGTCCATCATCCGGAAGGATTCGAGCTCAATGTCCGGACTGCTCGGAATGGATGTGGGCGTGGGAAGTGGAGGCGTGGGGAGCGTGATCGGAGGAAGCGGAGTCGGCGTCTGGTTCCAGGAATACTCACCGCGGGTGGGGATGGGTTCGAGGATTGCGGGAGCCGGCTCCTCAAGTTGTTCTACCTGAGGTGTCGGCTCTTGAATAGCGGGAGGTTGACCGCACGCCGTTAGGAGAAGTATCAACCCACACAGTATGATCATGGCCTCTTTTCTGTTCCGCATGACGCACTCCCTTCCGCGAGATCATCGCACAGGTCATAGATTACTGTTTCCTATACCGTAGCTACCAGGAGATCGAAACCAGACGTTGATCCTGCGAAGTCATCCAGTGACAGTAACCGATCTTCAACCCCCGAAACGGCCCTTCAATACTGACCACATGCTTCAGCGTGAACGTAGTTGCCTGTGTGGTTCGAAAGTGAATGAATCTCCCCGAGTTGTTTTCGACGGATCAGCCTGCTTCAGGCGGGCTCACCGTTCCGGTTTATTCTCCGAGGAAGACTCGATATTCGAGCAAATCCCAGTTCTCCCCGCTGTCATCCGTACGAACAAGTGCCATGTCCTCACCTGCCCGGGCCACGGCCCAACCGTGCTCGGCATCGACGAAGCTGAACTGCCCATCCCAGGCAACGGTTTTGAAGAGGTCCCAACTCGCGCCGGCGTCAGTTGAGGCGTACATCTCCTGCCCCATGGCGTACAGCTGCGAAGGACTGAATTCGATCAACTGACCTCCGGGATAAGGGGCATAGGTCCAGGATCCGCCACCGTCCGTGGTGGTGTAGATGTAAGACGTGGCAGAAGCCTCATCCCCGGAATAATCCCCGCAGCGCCCGATCACCGAACCGGATGTCGGAGACGTCATGACCGGCCAGTATGTGCCGCAGACGCTGCTGTTGAAGAGGTCCGGTTCGCCGGAAGGTTCCGGCAGCGCGGATGCAGTCCACGTGACACCGCCATCGCTGGTCATGAGCACATAGAGACCGGGTTCGACGCCGCGACCGTTATACGTAATCCAGCCGTGAGTTGTGTCCGTAAAAACCATGCCGGTCTTGTCGAAGGATTGCACCTCGTTGTCTGTATAGGGATCGAGGATGCGCGTCCATGTTGCCCCGCCGTTGCTTGTGGCATAGATGACGCTGTAGACCTTCTGCATGCCGGCATCGACCGCCGCCATGAACCAGCCGTGGTTCGCGTCGAGGAAGAACATGTGATAGGGCGAGTACGAACTGATGAAGCCCGCGATGTCGGTGAGCTCACCAGGTGTCCAGCTCTCACCCCCGTCGGACGTGTGCCAGATGGCGACTTCCGTCGGCGTGCTATAAGGCTCGCTGAAGGTGACCCACGCGTGATCGGCGTCAAGGAAGTATGCAAGCGCCCCGACCTCACCGCCACCTGCAAGCAGGCTTTCAGGCGGCGTGACATCGATCCAGCGCATGCCGCCGTCTGCTGTGAACAGGATGCGGTCGTTCTCGCCGGTGCGGGCGCCAATCGCCCATCCTTGAGCGGCATCGGCCATCGACACATAGGAAAGGACAATATCCGTCAGTTCCGCCCCGGTGGACCTGGACATGGACAGCGCAAAGGTGGTCGGTGTCCACGTCGCGCCGCCATCCCGTGTACGCATCAAATCCTGCCTGCCGTCCTCCCAGGTGACCATGACCCAGCCATTCATCGGGTCGACAAAGCTGTATTCCCCGGGGTAAAAGTCAACGGTGGACATGCGATTCCAGTTGTCACCGCCATCGGTGGACTGATAGATGGTGCGGCCGGCCACGACCAGCGTCCCCGGGAAGCGGAACAGTTCCCCGGGCGGCATATTCTGATACGTCCAAGTCGCTCCGCCATTGGTCGTGGTGTAGAGATAGGTGCGGTAGAAGGTTTCACCGTCTTCCACCTGCTCACACGTCGACACCAGCGAGCCGCGGCCATAGCTGGTGAGCTCCGGATAATACGCGCCGCACCAGCCGCCGCCTTCATACAACCCGGGGGCATCGCTGGGTTCCGGTAGTGCGATTGACGTCCAGGTGGCGCCACCGTCTTCCGTCACCTGGACGTAGACACCCCATTCCACACCACGTGAGTCACGCGTAACCCAGCCGTAGGATGAGTCGCTGAAAGCCATACCTGTTTTCGAGAAGCTGAGGAGCTCAAAATCCGTGTAGGGGTCCATCATGCGGGACCAGGTTTGGCCGCCATTCTGCGTGCGGTAAATGGTGGGGTAGGATTTGTTCATACCCCCACCGAGGCTGCCGCGGAACCACCCCGTTTGAGCGTTGAGGAAGAAAAAGCCGGAGGGGTTGATGCCCTCCATGGCGATATCAGCCATATTGATTGGCGTGCTGGTTTGCCAGCTCTCACCCCCATCCGTTGTACGCCATATTGTATAGGCGTTTGTGGGAAGCCCTTCGCTGGTGGAACGATAGGCAACCCAGCCTCTGCTTTCATCGATGAAATAGAGCTCGGCTGTTGTCCTCGGAGCGCCCTCCGGAGTGATGTCGATCCAGGATTCACCGCCATCGGCAGTACGCATCACGCGATTGGTGGCTTCGCCGTAGGATATGATGGCGTACCCGCGGGAGGTCGACATCATGAAAAGGTCATTCAGCCTGAGGCGGGGCGCGCTGGAGGTAGGCACCGGGGTCGGTGGGGCTTCCGTAGGGAGAGGAGCTGTTGGTTCGGGTAGCGCCGGCGCAGCTGGCTCAGGTAGCTCCAGGTCGGCTTCGGTCGGGAGCGGTGAATCCTCGATTGTCGGTAAACCTGTTTCGGTCGCGGGTGCGCCATTGCAGGCACCCAGGAGGATGGACATCAAAAGGAGTAGGGCGGCAAGAGAACGGGTTTTCATGATGACCTCCTTGCACAACCGAGTTGGTTCCACGATGACCGTACAACAGCTTCAGCGCGCTTCTATCAGGGATACACCCAGAAGATGGAAGCGTTGTTCAGTTCGGTATTTTCCAGGATGCGCGTCGAGACAAAGTCCGGCGGGTACGCGACGGATAGGCCCTGGGATGTGATGAAGAAAACGGTGTTGGAGTCCCGGGACCAGAACGCGCTCCAGCAGCGCTCGCTGAGCACGGACTCAAGGGAGGTGCTGCCTCCAATTTCCTGACGGCCGATCCAGCACTGGTTTGTTGGCCACGCAATCCATTGATCATTGGGCGCTATGGATGGACGGGGGTAGCCAAAATCGGAGGGTGGTGCGTTCAGCGGCACCGGCCTTCCATCAGGGAGGATGAGGATCGGGACGTCGTTTTCATCGATCGCAACGATATCTCGACTGAGCTCATTCTGCACGAAGTAGCGGATACGACCCTCCAGGATTTGCTGGGGCGGTGATCCGCTCAGAGGGATGAAGTAGACGCCCATGCGCCCCTGCGGATTGCAGTCGGCACCCTCGATCCCGCTAGCGACTGCGAGGATACCCGTTTCCTCGTCGAAGATGATGTCGTTGAAGGCATCTGCCCAGAGAATCTGGGTATCCCCGCTCTCGATGTTTACGGTGCGGAGATTGTTGGCCCCGCAGCGCGGGTTCCAGGAATTAACGATGACGGTGTCGTCATCACGCCACCCGATGAACTCTTCAGCTCCCTGCTCAGGTGGAACATATACACTCAGCACACCTCCTTCATCCGCCCGGGCAGCCCAGGCGCCGTCCATCAGGTACCCTGCGCCGGTACCGAACGTCTCTGCACCGAAGTGGAAGATGTATTCGCTGTCAGGCGACCAGTACACACTGAAGCCCTGGCTGGGGCCGTCGGTGAGGCGCGTGATGGTGTCTTCCGCAATATCATAGATGTAGAGGTCGGAGCTCTCGCCTTCGATGACACCCATGAACCCCAGCATGCTGCTGTCCGGCGAGAAGGCGAATGATGCGAAGTCCGAGATGCCGCGCACAGCTTCCATGGCATCGCTCATCACGGCATCCGCTGGCGGTTCGGTCTCCTCAGTGGTGAGTGGGATGGTGCGCAGCACACGTCGCTCAGGGATGTTGAAAACTGTGATGCTGAGGTCGCTGTAGCGGTCGGTGCCGTTGAGAAAGGCGACCAGCCCGCCATCGGTCGATACCGCAGCCCGGGAGTGGAACCAATTGTCGAGGGGAACATTGAGGAGATGGCTGAGCCCGCTTCCGTCGGGGTTGGCTGCCCAGATGCCATCACCAGCAACAAGGACAAGCCAAGGCCCGTTGCTGGAGAGCGGGGCAGTGGGCACATTGGCCACGGGTTGTGTAGGAAGATCTGGGAGACCGATCGTTGTGGTCGGCTCGATAAGCGCTTCATCCAGAAGCGTTGTCTCGGTAGGTGCCGTCGTGGGTTCGGCAGCTGGGACTGTCGGGGGAGGTTCTGTTGGTGGAATATCCGTTACGTCACCCCCACTGCATGCGCTCATGAGGATCATGATTACGATGAGAGCCAGCGCCGCATCTTTCTTCATACGCATGATAACGATCTCCTTACTTAATATGCCCTGTCTGCCAGGGCGAAACCCACAGGGCCGTACCACGAAGCAACTCAAGGTTATCAACGACCAGAATGGGGACGAAGTCGGGGGCGAATGCCACGTGAACACTGTGATTCGACAGGAGAAAAATGGCGCTTGAATCCGGGCTCCAGACGGCCTGCCCGATTCCCTCTTGAAGTACGAGCGTGGCCGCTTCCTCCCCTGAGGGGGTGCGCCGACCAATCCATAGTCCGCCCCCTGGCCAGGCCGCCCACTCTCCATCTGGAGAAAGGAAGGGGAAGTTCACAGCTGCCGGCGAAGGCTTCAGGCTGAGCATGCGCCCGTCCGGCAGGACTTCGAATGGCGTCATGACGTCGGTCATCAGCATGATGGGTTCGTCAGGCTCGTGATACGCAGGGAAGCTGCCCGGTTCCTCGAGGATCTGCATTGGGGGGCTTCCGTCCACCGGAATCAGGAATACACCGATCTGCTGCTCCGGATTGCAGCGTTCGCCGTCAATGTCTACCGCGACGGCTGCCGTGCCGCTCTCTTCATTGAAGATGATGTCGTTGAAGGCGTGCCGCCAGAGAATCGAGATATCAAGCGTGTCGATGTCGATCGTCCGCAGGTTGTTCGGGCCGCAGCCCGCGTTCCAGGAATTGACCAGGAAGGTTGAGTCATCAACCCAGCCGACGAACTCCTCCGCGCTCTGGTTCGATGGATCGTAGAGAGAGATGACGCCGCTGTCATCTGCGCGGGCAGCCCACGCCCCGTCCATGCTGTACCCCGCCCCGGAGCCGAACGAATCGGCGCTGAAGTGCACGATGTAGCTGCCATCCGGTGAGAAATGGGGGTCGTAGCCCTGTGCCGGTCCATCGGTGAGGCGGGTGATGGTGTCAGCAGCGATGTCATACACGTAGAGATCGGAGCTGGGGCCGTCGATTACGCCCATAAACGCGACCTGGCTGCCGTCTGGCGCGAGATCGAAGGGATGGAAATAGGCGACAGCCTCCCTGGCCTGGGTGGTGTCATCTCTGACGGGACCCTCGGGCATGGCCTCAATCCCGGATGTAAGCGTGATGGTTCGCAGCACACCCCGCTCGGGAATGCTGAAGATGGTGAGGTCGATGTCGAAGTCGCGTTCGCCGGGTGAGGTGAACGCCAGGATCCCGCCCTGACGGGAGGCGCGCAGGGTAGAACGCGCCCAGTCGATCAGTTCCACTTCGAGCAAGCGGGTCATGCCGCTTCCGTCAGAGTTCATGGCATAGATGCCATCGGCGGCTGTGAAGACCAACCAGGGTCCATCTGTGGATAGGGGAGCATCCGGGATGCTGGGTTCACCAGCAGGGGTTGTTTCAGGCTCGGCAGAGGTTTCCTCAACGGTGGGGATGTCTTCCTCCGTGGGAAGAACGTGAGTCGTTGGTGTCATGGACGGTGATGGGAGCACCTCGTCCGCAGTGTTGCACGCGGCAAGCACCAAGAAGACGGCGACCAAGAATATGAGCCGGAGGATCGTTCTTTTCCTGTTCATGTCCGCCTTCCGGGTGGGCTCATGGTCTTATGCCCCAGAGCGTTATGTGATGCGAAGAATCAGTCGCACCAAAAAGGGTCATGTCATTGCTGAAGGTGTACCACTTAATGTATTCGGCCAAATCCAGGATGCCAAGTTCGTTTCCCGTTGCCGGATCCCAGAACAGCAGGTCCCCCTCGTACTTGATGTAAACCATGCGTCCATCCGGGGTGAAATCAGGCCCGAACACCCGCTGTTCGCCGCTGAGTCCGAAGTAGCGCATGACCTCAAGATCGGTGAAGTCGAGGATGGAGATGGTCCCCCGATCAAGGATTGTGGCGGCGACATAGGTGGAACCGGGATTAACGTCGATGTTGGCATAGCCGGTGAGGATGTTTTCCCGCACGCCGCTTTCCACGTCCCAGAAGGTGTAAATGCCATAGCCCGCCACACTGCTGTTGTTGAAGCCGTAGCCTGCGACCAGTGTCCCGCCGTCATCGGTGAACCAGATAGCATAGTCCATGACCACCGCGTCAATAAAGAAGGAATCTGTTTCCGAGCCGGTGAGGAGATCAATGAGGTGGATGGTCGTCTCCTGCGATACGCTGTCGATATCGGAAACGGCAAGCCAGCGACCATCCGGTGAAATCGCAGAGCAGGTGTACGCACCACTGTGGAGAAGGCTTTGCTGGCCTGTCTGCAGATCGATGAGCAGAAGATCCGTCCCATCCAGGATGTAGATCGAAGAACTGTCCTGGCTGAACGCGATGTTTAGGAAGGGATCATCGGATGCGAAGAGTTCCTCCCCCGAGAGGAGGTCGACCACCACGGTGCCATAGCGGTCCAGCCCCGTGATGCCGCCCAGATGCAGACTCAGGTAGCGCCCGTCGGGGGAAAACGCCGGCTTGTACACACCCGCATAGGAAAGCTCGCCAAGCGGCTGCAGTTGATTGAGGTTGCTGGAGGTGATGGGGCGCAGGTTCCGGGGGATCAGGGATGCAGGCGGCGATGTGGGTGGGAGCTCGAGCGTAATCGCAGGCGCAGAGGCAGTGCTGGTTGGTGGCGCCACAATGCTCGGGACTGCCGTGGGGAGGAGCGCGGTGGGTGGTGGATCGGTAGCCGGGACGGCTGTCGGGGGGAGTTCGTTTGCGGCTGATCCACAGCCCACAAGCATGAGAATCAGTAGCATGACCATAAACAATGGCGCCATCCGTTGTGATGTCACCGGTTCACTCCCCTTTAATCTTCGAGTGTTCGCTCCTGCTCACGGAGGGTTGAGGTTCCCTCCGTGAGCAGTCATTGTCTGTTCTACATCACCTATCACATGTCTTCCGGAGGATCCCGATCAGGGCAGTTCATTGATGACCGTGAAGTGGGTCATGGCATGCGAAAATGCGTCCACATCGCGCTCGTCCACGACCTGGAACTGCATGACGGCAAGATAGCCGCCCGGATGGTCTTCTGGCGTGCCGACGAAAGCGAACATGGCGACCTGGCTCGGACCGCAGCTGTTGAAGATATCGAGGTTGCCGTACCATATCCCAGCACGGTATTCCTGGCGGGAGTAGAAGGTGCAGTCTCGCAGGAGAAGTTCATACAGCGAGGTCGCCATCCCCTCGAGGCCCCCGAAATAGTCGTATTGATCGGTGATCATCAAACCGACACCCGGACCTGACCAGTCCGCAAGCCGGCCCAGGTCCGGCGCTGCGAAGATGGTCGCTCCGACGATGGTCCCCTGGTCATTCCACGCGCCACCCTGCACCTGGGTCCATTCCGATGGGACCTCCATGACGATGGATGCGGCGTCGTCAGTAACCTGCCGGTAGGAGCTGTACGTGCCAGTGTTCCCGCCACCCGATGACGGTGGGCTGGTAGGCGCAGGTGCCTGGGTGGGAGGCGGCTGAGTGGGTTGGGCGAGTGCGGTCTGGCTGGCGAGTTCGCGCCCGTTTATCTGCCCTTCGAGGATGAGCTGGTCCTCGAAACGGAGCACTTCCACATCGAGCACATCGCCTGGATTGTGGGTACGGAGGATGTCGCAGTAGTCGGCCATGGTGCCATCGGTGGAGAGGATGAGGTTCTCGATCGTCAGGATGATATCTCCACTGTGAATACCGGTGGCGTCAGCTGGAGAGCCGGACTGAACTGAGGCGACCCAGATGCCGGACAGGGTATCACTGGCAACCGCCTGGCCGTTAAGGCCGAGGGAGAGGTAATCTTCGCCTGCTTGCAGGACGTCGATCACGCGCTGGGCTTCGTCCCGAGAAATGGCAAAATACTGGTCGGTCTGCTGGCTGCCCATGTAGTTGATGCCGACCACCTGGCCGTCGGCGGTGATGAGAGGCCCTCCGGAGTTGCCGGGGTTGATGGTGGCGTCGTGCATGATGACATTATCGACCGAGGACCAGGGGGTCTCGCCATTCGCAGAGGCTTTAGCGATAATGCCGCGGGTGAGGGTGAATTCGGGATCGCCGAGGGGAAAGCCCGCTGCGTAGACGTCGGTGCCCACAGTGATGTCGCCCTCGTACCATTCGAGGTAGGGAAAACCGTCGCCGTCGATGTCGATGAGAGCCAGATCTGTGCACTCAGACACACCTAATACGCGTGCGTTGAGGGGCTCATCGGAGCCGCCGACCCATACCTGGAGCAATGCGGCACCGGTGACGACGTGGTTGTTGGTGATGGCGAGGCCGGAGGGATCGATGATGAAGCCTGAGCCGCGACCGGCAGCGTTGTAGACCATGCCGACCTCGGGGTCGAGGAAGGACCCCTGGGCTTCAATCTGGATGACGGCGGATTGTGCATCCTCCAGAGAGCTGACAGCGGAGCCGGAGGAGCCGCCGTCAGCGGTGTCGCCTCCCTCGCTGGATTCCGATCCTCCACAGGCGGAGAGCAGCAGGATAAGGACGAGGAATGCAAACAACAATCTTTTCTTCATGGCGTACTTTCCTCCTTAATGATGTCACGGGTCCTTCAACCTGGAACACATCCAGTGTCTTACAGCCATCGAAATGTACGACGATTACCTAACAGTCAGGTCATGAAACCAAATACGAGAAGGAAGGTCAACCCAAGTAGTTCACTGGCAAGATTGGTCCACCAGCTGATGGCGAAGCTACCTCTCCAGTTGAGTGTTTTACCCCCGAGCAAACGGTACAAAAGGCTTTCCAGCAAGAAAGCCGTGAGAAATTGCATCGCGAAAGAGACTGCGATGGGAGCGTTCAAGGTGGGAATCACAAGCCATACAATCGGGACGGTGATGATATTCCCGAGGACGGTCCACGCGAGAATGCGGCGGGGATGCTGCTTCCTGACAAGGAAGATCAGGGCGATGATCAATTCGATCACCAGGGTAGCAGCCAGAGCAAACGCCAGGGACTCCAGCAATACGTGATATCTGCTTGACGCGGGCGTTGGCAGGGGTTCGTTGTCCGCAGCCGGGGAGGACGACAGGATGGGCACCAATAGGATGGTGTTCGGGTAGATGATGACATCGAAGTCGCTGTCGTACCCGGTTTTCTCAAACGGCGCGCTGAGGAGGGTGGTGCCGTCCACGTCCAGCTCCAGCTGCCAGTACCCCCCGCTGCTGTAGAGCATGGCAAAACAGCCGCTCTCATCGCACGTCATGCGTTGGGCGGCCATCTCTTCGACCAGCTGCGGGTACGTGCAGGTCGCATCATCGCCGCAGTCGTAGAGATTAACCTGCCCGATTTCGGGTGAAGCTCCCCATTCGGAGAGATCCCAGGTAAAGGACATGGTGGGCTTGGGGCCGATATCGGCTACGGCTGGACAAGGCCGCGCGCTCGAAAAGAGCAAAGCCATCAAAACGAGGGTGAATCTGTATGTGCGCCGGCGTCGATCCTGTGTCTGCATGAAGAAGGACCTGTCTGTGGTGGTTGATCAGCAACAGTCCAGCCTGTCCAGGCAATCTCGTATTCGCACAAGACAGCTATTGAGATCCCCCGGCGGTGAAGTTGGGAGGGGTGAGGGAAGTCCAATGGCCAATCTTGCACCATCTTATAGCAGAATGTGGCTGAGCACAACAGGTTGATGGGCAGTTACCATCGAAGGGTTTCCTCTAGGCCGACATAGAGAAAACGAAGACCAGCTGTTCTACCGATGTTGTCCTTGATTCATCGGTGCACTCAAGGCATCAGAAGGAACGTGGTCTCGGAAAGATCTGATCGCAGTTTTGCATTGTGACAAAAAGTACTATATAATCGGCTCTGCATCTTTCCAATATAGGTATAGATTGTCAGGATTGATATTTGGGTTGGTAGGAACGGTTCCACCGGGATGTAGATGTAAGGCATTCGTGCTCGCCAATGTGAGGTGAATGATGTCAGGACCCCGTTCCACCCAAGCGTTCCTGCAAGAGGTCATCGACGCCACACCCGGCGGTGAAGTCCTCAAGACCTGCCTTCAATGCGGGACGTGTTCCGGCTCCTGCCCATCAGGGCCCGACATGGACCACTCGCCGCGCATGATCTTCGCCATGCTCATGGCGGGGATGAAGGACGACGTGCTGCGCTCGAATACCCCCTGGTACTGTGTATCGTGCTACTCCTGCATGGCGCGCTGCCCAAAAGAAATCCCCATCACCGACATCATGTATACGCTTAAACGCAAGTCGATTGAGGCCAAGCTGTATGACGACAGTGCAGCGCCGGATTGGTCTGAATCCTTCGTGGGGTATGTCGAGTCGTTCGGACGCAGTTTCGAACTAGGGCTGGCGACCCAATATCATCTCACCCACAGTCCCCTCAGGAAGGTGAGCCTGGGCTCCTTTGCACTGGGCATGCTCTCCCGCAATCGTCTCGGAATCCTGCCCGAGCGGATTGAGGGCATGGACCAACTGAGCGCCATCCTTGCGAAAGCCAAAGAACTGGAGGCTCACTGATGCGTTACGCATACTATCCAGGCTGCTCGCTGACGCGTTCCGCCCGGGCTTATGCCGTTTCCACCGAGGCCATCGCGGGACCGCTGGGCCTTGAACTGGTAGAAGTGGAGGACTGGAACTGCTGCGGTGCGACAGAATATATAGCTATCAACAAATCCGCCGCCTACGCTCTTGTCGGGCGCAACCTGGCGCTGGCAACGGCGATTGAGGATGTGGACACGCTCGCCGCGCCCTGCAGCGCCTGCTACCTCAATCTCAAGAAAGTAGACCGCTATATGGGGGAGTACCCGGATCTCAACCAGCGCACCAACAGCGCGCTGGCGGCCGGGGGTTTAGCGTATGCACCAGGGACCCTACATGTGAAGCACCTTCTGGATGTCATCACGGAGGACATTGGTGCGGAGGCAGTAGCTGGTCATGTCACACAACCTCTGGCGGGCATCAAACTCGCCCCGTATTATGGCTGCCTGATCGCCAGACCTGAGTTGAATGACCAACCCTCCCACGATACGGAGCACCCCATCCATCTGGATGACCTGCTTTCTGCGCTGGGTGCGGAGGTGGTTGACTACCCTGTGAAAACCAACTGCTGCGGCGGTCACATGGCGCAAATCAGCGCCCCCACGGCGTATGACCTGATCGGGAAGCTGATTGGCGCAGCGGTGAAGGCTGGAGCGGATGCCATCGTCACCATCTGCCCGATGTGTCAACTCAACCTTGACGCCTACCAGACCCAGGTGAACCGGCATCTGGGGACGGATTTCAAGATGCCCATTCTTTACTTTACCCAGATGATCGGCCTTGCGATGGGTATGAAGCCGGCCGATCTGGGCTTTGGCCAGGAGCTGGTTTCCGGCAAGCCGATGCTCGCAAAAGTGGGGCTGCCCGTACACGACCCTGCTGGTCCTGTCCGCAAGAGACGATCACGACGCCAGGACCCATCCTTGCCCATGCCGGGATCACGAGGGGAGCGCTGAGATGAGCGAGCGAATCGGGATTTATGTGTGTCATTGTGGCTCCAATATCGCCGGGGTCGTCGATGTGGAAGAGGTCGCCCGCTGGGCGGGTGAGAACATCGACGATGTCGTGATCGCCCGCGATTACAAGTTTATGTGTTCCTCCCTCGGTCAGGAGCTGATTGAGGAGGACATCCGCAAGGAAGATCTTACACGCGTTGTGGTGGGCGCCTGCTCGCCCCATCTGCATGAGAAGACCTTCCGCAGAGCCTGCGCCAACGCCGGGCTGAACCCTTACTTTTTTCAAATGGCCAGCCTGCGCGAGCAGATTGCCTGGGTCACCAAGGACCGTGAGCGCGCCACAAAGAAAGCGAAGAGCCTCATCGCTGCGGCGGCGGAGCGCGTGGCGCTGCACGCCGAGCTGGAACCGTTCACGGTGCCGGTCAACCCGGCCACGCTTGTGGTCGGCGGGGGAATCGCAGGAATACAGGCCGCGCTGGAACTGGCTGAGGCGGGTTACCCCGTCTACCTTGTGGAGCGGGAACCATCCATTGGCGGGCATATGGCGCAGTTCGACAAGACCTTTCCCACATTGGACTGCGCCGCATGCATCCTCACCCCGCGTATGTCGGAAGCCGATGCGCATGAGAACATCACCCTGCTAAGTTACAGCGAAGTGGAAGAGGTGAGCGGTTTTGTGGGCAGTTTCAACGTGACGGTGCGCAAGAAGGCTCGCCATGTCGTTGAAGAGGACTGCACCGGCTGCGGTATCTGCATCGAGAAATGCCCCACCAGTGTCGTGGACGATATCTTCGAAGCTGGCATTGGCTATCGCAAAGCGATCTACCGGCCATTCCCCCAGGCGGTGCCCAAATATCCGGTGATTGACACCGAGAACTGCATCTACTTCAACACCGGGAAATGCCGGCTATGTGAGAAGGTTTGCCCCACGACAGCGGTCGATTTTGAACAGCAGGATGAGGTCATTAACCTTGAGGTGGGTAACATCATCCTGGCGACAGGGTATGAAACCTTTGACGCCACCCGCATTTCCCAATACGGCTATGCACGCCTTCCGAACGTATTCACCAGTCTGGAGTTCGAGCGCCTGTGCAACGCGGCAGGACCTACGGAAGGGAAACTGGTGCTGCGTGACGGGATCACAGAGCCCAAATCGATCGGCATCATCCACTGTGTTGGAAGCCGTGATGTGCGCTACAACCCCGGCTGCTCCGCCATATGCTGCATGAGTGCGCTGAAATTCGGTCATCTCGCGATGGAAAAGAGTGACGCGGTTGTCACATCGTTCTACATCGACATGCGCCCAATCGCGAAGGGATACGAGGAGTTTTACAATCGCCTGATGGAAGAGGGCATGCACTTTGTGCGCGGTCGGGTGGCGGAGGTGACCGATGTCGCACTCCACCCGCAGGAGGAAGGCAAGCTCATCGTGCAGGTGGAGGACACCCTCCTCGGGAAACAGCGCCGGATCCCGCTCGACATGGTCGTCTTGATGGTCGGCCTGGAACCGCGTCCTGACGCCCGCGATGTCGCACTGACGTTTGGCATCTCCTGCAGCATGAACGGCTGGTTCACCGAACGTCACCCCAAGCTTGACCCGGTCGCCACGATGACGGATGGTATTTTCATCGCCGGTACCTGCCAGGGGGCGAAAGACATCCCCGACTCGGTGGCGCAAGGCGCAGCAGCAGCTGCACGGGTGCTTTCCATGATCACCAAGGGCAGCGTTCAGATTGAGCCGATTGTGGCGGAGATCAACGAGCCGCAATGCTCGGGCTGCCGCATCTGCAATGAGCTTTGCCCCTTCCATGCGATTGACTACATCGAAGCGGAAGCTGTCAGCAGGATCAATGCCGCGCTCTGCAAGGGCTGCGGCACCTGTGTCGCAGCCTGCCCTGCTGGCGCTATAAGCGGTGCACATTTCAGCAATCAGCAAATCATGGCGGAGCTGGACGGCCTGCTGTTGGATGTGAACGAACCCGAAAAACATCATCAGCCGGAACCTGCGGCGGCCTAACGGAGGAAAGCAGCCCATGCATGACGAGAACTTCGACCCAAGAATCATTGGCTTCTTTTGCAACTGGTGCTCCTATCGTGCCGCTGATATGGCTGGTACGGCGAGGATGAATTACGAACCCAACGTGCGCATCATTCGAGTGATGTGCAGCGGCCGTGTGGACCCTGATTTCGTGATGGCTGCCTTTGCCAAAGGCGCCGATGGGGTGCTCATCGCCGGCTGTCATCCTGGCGAATGTCACTACAACAATCAGAATTTCAAGACCATGCGACGCTACGCCCTGCTCAAACACACCTTGCGCGCCATGGGCGTGGAGGATGAACGCCTGAGGCTCCAGTGGGCTTCGGCAGCGGAAGGTGCGGTGCTTGCCAGGGCGATCGACAAGATGGTGGAGGAGGTCCGTGATCTCGGTCCGCTGAACTGGCCTGAGAACTGGGATACCCCGCCCGAAGTGGAGGATGCCATCCGCATGATGGAGGCAGAACACGCCGAGGCGCTGGAGGTGACCGCATGAGTGGAAATGGCAGCAAACCCAAGCTTGCCCTGTACTGGGCGGCCTCCTGCGGTGGCTGTGAAATCGCCGTTCTGGGTATCGGTGACAAAATCCTGGACATCACGGAAGCCTTTGATATTGTGCTGTGGCCGGTGGCGATGGATTTCAAGTTGCACCACATTGAGGCTATGGAGGATAAGAGCATCGATGTATGCCTTTTCAACGGCGCGGTGCGCACGAGCGAACAAGAATACATGGCTCGCCTGCTGCGGGCCAAGTCGAAGGTGATGGTCGCTTTTGGTTCCTGCGCCCATGAGGGCTGCATACCCGGGTTGGCGAATGTCACGACCCATGAGGACATCTTCCAATCCTCCTACCATGACAAGGCAACCGTCCACAATCCGGATGGGGTTCGGCCGCAGCTCAAGACCGAGGTAGAGGAAGGCACGCTCTACCTTCCCATGTTCTATGACACCGTGCGTACCCTCGATCAGGCCGTTCAGGTTGATTACTACATCCCCGGCTGTCCGCCGGAATCGAACCGCATCTGGGAGGCGCTCACCGCCGTGATGGAAGGGAAGCTCCCTGAACCCGGCAGCGTGATCGGCGAGAAGAGCACGGTTTGCGATGTCTGCCCGCGCATCCGCACCGATAAAACGATCAAAGCCTTCAAACGCACCTGGGAGATTGAGCCCGATCCGGAGATTTGCCTGCTGGAGCAGGGCATCATCTGCTGTGGAATCGCAACCCGCGCCGGCTGCGGGGCGTTGTGCCCGCAGGTGGGATCCCCATGCATCGGGTGTTATGGGCCGGCCGAAGGTGTGGATGATTTCGGCGCACGCATGATTTCCGCGCTGGCGTCCGTCATTGACTCGGAGGACCCGGAGGAAATCGATCGCATCATCGCCTCAGGCATCCCCGATCCAATCGGCCAGTTCTATCGGTTTGGTCTGGCACACAGTCGATTACGGCGAACGTCCCTGAGGGGTGCACTCCATCGGAGGAACGCTCAGGGTGAGGTGCAGCCATGAAGCGTATATCCATCGACCCCATCACCCGCCTTGAAGGCCATGGCAAGATTGAAATCTTCCTGAATGATGAAGGTGACGTCGCCAACGCCTATTTGCAAATCCCCGAGCTGCGCGGTTTCGAGCGGTTCTGCGTCGGCCGCCTGGCAGAGGACATGCCCAACCTGACCAACCGCATCTGCGGGGTATGTCCGGAGGCGCATCACATCGCCGCCACCAAGGCACTCGATGCACTCTTTCATGTGGAACCGCCCCCCACAGCGAAGAAACTGCGTGAGATGTTCTACAGCATTTTCTTCGCCACCGATCATACCACCCACTTCTACGCGCTCGGCGGCCCTGATTTTGTGATGGGGCCGGACGCGCCCGCCTCCGAACGCAACATCGTCGGCGTGATTAAAAAGGTGGGGATGGACGTCTCGGCGAAGGTGCTCAAGATGCGCCATGACGGGCACCACCTGCTTAAGTTGATGGGCGGTCGTCCGGTGCACCCCAACTGGGGCCTTCCCGGCGGCGTGAGCCGCGGCATCACCGAGGAGCAGCGGGCTGAGATTGAGCGCCTCGGCCGTGACGCCGTCGAATTCGCCCGCTTCACCATCCAGCTTTTCAACGACGTGGTGTTGAAGAATTCCGCCTACGTTGACCTGATTGTGAATGATGCTTTCACGCACCGCACGTACAACATGGGCACGGTCGATGCGAACAACAAAGTCAATTTCTACGACGGCATGATCCGCATCACCGGGCCGGACGGGAAAGAATTCGCCAAGTATCCCGGGAGCGAGTACCAGCAGCATATCGCCGAGCATGTGGAGTCGTGGTCGTACCTCAAATTCCCGTATCTGAAGGACATCGGCTGGAAGGGGTTTGTGGACGGCCCTGATTCGGGTGTCTACAAGGCGACGCCGCTCTCGCGCCTGAACGCCTCCGACGGCATGGCCACGCCGCTCGCCCAGGAAGAATACGAGCGCATGTACGATACGCTGGGCGGGAAACCGGTGCATCACACCCTGGCCACACACTGGGCGCGCCTGGTGGAGCTGCTCTACGCCACCGAGCGCTGGGTGGAGCTGGCGACCGATCCGGAGATTACGGTGGGCCCGTTCCGTGTCCTGCCGACAGAGACGCCCACCGAGGGCATCGGCCAGGTCGAAGCGCCGCGGGGTACGCTCATCCATCACTACAAGAGCGATGAGCGCGGTGTGCTCACGCACGTCAACCTGGTCGTTGGCACCACCAATAACACCGCCGCCATGAACATGTCCGTACGCAAGGCGGCCAAAGGCTTGATTAAGAAAGGTGAGGTGGTGACGGAAGGGTTGCTCAACACCATCGAGATGGCCTACCGTGCCTACGACCCCTGCATGTCCTGTGCGACGCACAGCCTGCCGGGTCAGATGCCGCTTGAAGTGACCATCCGAGCAGCAGACGGCGAAGTCCTGCATCAACTCGAGCAGTACCTTCCCGGCCGATAAGGAGCCAGGGCAATGGTTGTGAAGCAACCTGGTGAGGGGAAGACTGCCCGGATCCTGATCGTGGGTCTGGGCAACCCTCTTTTATGTGATGACGCTGTCGGGCTGCGTGTGGCAGCAGCCATGCGCAAGCATCTCCCTCCCGACACACGCGTCGACATCATGGAGGACTATCGCGGCGGCCTGCGCCTGATGGAGCGCATGATCGGCTACGACTGCGCCGTCGTCATCGACGCTCTCCGCATCGATGCCCCGCCCGGTTCGCTCCATTTCCTCTCTGTGAACGACATCCCAACTCAGCGCAGCGCCTCAGCGCATGACGTCAACCTTCCTACGGCGCTCGACTTCGGCCGCCGCGCCGGTGCTCATCTGCCGAAAGACGAGGACATCCTCCTGATCGGTGTAGCCGCAGGCGACGTGGAGACCTTTGATGAGGTCATGTCGCCGGCGGTGGAAGCTGCGGTCGAAGAGGTGGTCTCGGCGGTTCTGGCGCAATTGGGGATGCTCGCATCTTTATAGTTTCTTTTGTTACTCAGTATGGCCCGTTCTCTGGTCATCGTTCTCGTCAAGTCGCGCTTGTATATTCTGCGTTCACTCGTGCGAGGAGATGCTTATTCTTTGGTTAACCTGCCAGGAAGTGCGAGTGTTCTCGAAAGAGTAGCCTGAGGGGAACCACGTACCTGTATGGATGTGGAAGCAGTGTGGCACGTATCGCAGGGGACCATGGCGATTTTTCGTCTTCTGCTTAGAATACAGTTGATGAGAGCCTTTGACCCTTTCGAAGGAATGAGTGCCGGCATTGTGGACGGATGATGAAGAAAGGCATGCGTAAGATCAATCAGGGACCTATCAATGCGATGAACATCGTGCTCGGTGTGATTGTGCTTTCACTGGTGGGCTGGTGGTTGTATGTGGATGTGTCCATCGGAATTCCATTTCATGCAAGATCTGATCCGGCGATGGCGTATTTCATCGATTCATTAGGAGCCTTCCAGGGCCGTGAATACGCGTTTTATCAGCATCCGGGCACGCCAGTCACACTCCTTGGAACGATCTTGCTTTCTCTCACCTATCCCTTTCTTGGGGGATCGATCGATGCTTTTACCCTGTTTCACCTACAAAACCCTCACGTGTTCCTTACGATGGCGCATGCGGTTCTGATTCTGGGCAGCATCGCTACCCTTCTCTCTCTTTCGAAGCACACCTTCTCCGGTGAACATTGGACGGATCAGCTTGTTTCAGCGGCAATTGCAGTGTTGTATTTTCTGCTTTTCCCTCAAGCTTTTCGTTTGATCATGACGTGGTCGCATAATTCCTTCAGTTTTCCTGCAGGGGCATTGCTTTCCCTGGTGCTGCTGCAGATGTTGAGATGCAATCAGGCATTGTCCAGAAAACAACAGATCCTTCTTGGGGCATGCACCGGTGTGCTTGCGGCGACACAGCTTCATTTCGCAGCCTGGACAGTCGGTACAATTGGGGCGATTTGTCTATCACATTATCTCCTCGGTGAAGATCGTCGCAGCATTTTTCTTGCTTGCCTTCAAACGGGTTTTTCTGCACTGGGGGGATTCATCCTTGTAACGTTGCCGATATGGAAGCACTATCCTGCGTTTTTTGCGTGGGTCCTTGGCATACTCAGCCACCAGGGGCCGTACGGTAGCGGGGCGCCGGGTTTCACATCCAAGGCGCAATTTGCGCTGAATTTCATGGAATTATGGCGGGGTTTCCCTCTCCTTTTTTCTCTATCGACGGTCATCCTGGTTGCGCTGGGGATTACCCTTTTTCTGCAACGCAAGAAGATCAAGCAAAACATTGGATACTGGTCTGCCGCATTTGGATTGTCTGTACAGCTTGTTGTATCCATAGCGTTGATTGGCAAACACCCGAATTCGCTTTACTTGCAATCGGTTGCTGCCATCTTGCCGGTTCTTTTGGGCATCGCCATCGCGCTCTCTTGTGGATCGAAGTGCAACAAGAGCCCCACATTCCGACTGGTGAAGTTCGGATTCAGCATCATGGTCCTGATCGGGTTTTTCCTCAATTTATCCCGTGCTGTCATAGACGTCCAAACGGAACAGAGGCAGATTGATACTGCAATGGACGTGATTGACGATTTTTTGGATGGCTATGCTGAATCACATCTAATTCCGGCACAGGACATAGCACGACTATGGACCTATGGGATGCCATCGGATTGCGTTGCTCTCTGGTATGGAAATGCCTACTCGGGGTATGGCTTGTCGGATTCCATCATGCGCATATGCTCCGGCGACTACGAGCTGGACCTCTGGAACAATGTTGTGAATCTCCCTGATGGGACGACAGTGCCTCCTGATCAAGTTGACTGGGATGTCATTATCACTGCCGAGGCTGCTGTTCTGGAGTTTCCCTACCTCGAGTCGTATGGAGACCTCGTCTTCACAGATACTCAGCTCGGCACCTTTGGCAGGGTTGTGTTTATTGTGACCCGCGATGACTAAGCTTTCTTCTTGTGATGCATCATCAACGGGGTATACGTTCAGTGTGGGATAGAGCACGCTTCTCAGGGCGTGAGGACCGGGAAATCCGAGTTGAAATGCCTAGCTCATAATGCGCTTGTTTGGCTCGGAGGAGAGTCACTCAACGGCTTAATGAACTATTCTCCGTTCGACTTGCATTGCAGCTGAGCGGCTACCAGCAAGAGCCTTTTCCTCGCCACTACGACTCTGAAATGGGTCATGACCGCAGGAGTGGTGCATGAACCTCCTTGGCTTTTCACGCCACGATCTTGTGGGTCATATCTTTCCCCCGTTTTTCATTCAAGACCTGGAATTGGAATCCCGTTCACCGAAAGCAACCTGTCCGCTGGGGAGAAAAGTCCGTGTATGATGAAGCTATGGGGAGAGGTGGGAAATGAATCGCCGCCCTTGTTCAGCCGCTGTCTTCTTATCACTGCTTACGCTCGTGGCATGCACTGTGAGGATTGCTCCGACCGGGACGACAATCTCTGCAGGTCCTGGCACAGCAACACTCATCCCACCAACACGATTCTCTTTCGACCTTTCAGGCTGGGAAGCGATCCAGGCTGCGCTTGCCGTTGAATTGCTCCCCAACGAACCTGTTGATGACGTTCTCTGTGAATGGGAAATCCTGGGCATGGGTGAGCAGGATGTCTATGTCTGGGCAGTATGTTTTGGGATTCCTGCGGCCGACCGGCCAGAGTCCTACGCCCCGCGGGCGAGCATCCCCGCCGTGCTTTTCTTTGCGGGTGACGGAGCGGTGGTCCGGGTGACGATCCCCGCATACGGGCAATCCTATGCCGAAGGTGTACAAGACCTTTTCCCGGAAGATATCCAGGAGTTGATTTTCAACAGAGCAGCTGATATTGAGGGCATGGCGGAGCATGCCGTTTCGCGCCGTAATACGCCTGAGCCGCCGCGAATCATCCTTGCAGCAACCCCGCAGCCATAGTTCCCTTTTCCCATGGGATGGACTCTGCGCAAGATCGATGTCGTTATTGCGTAACTCCCCGGTTCTGATCCCGGCCGGCTATGGAGGTTCGTTCCGGGCTTTTCGTCGTATGGTGGATGCATGCTTGCCTTTCTATTCAAATGTGCTCACCAATCCCCGCTATGATCTCAATCATTAGCGCTTGAACGAATGTCGGATGCGCCGGTGCGTCATCAACAGAGGAGAAGCCCATGAGACGAGCTGGGGGTGAGCAGTTGCAGCCTCGGGATGGAAAAGGGGGATGCATGTTTGATATCTTCTGTGCCAGCCGGATGGAGCTGGTAGGTGACGGAAGGATGAAGCCGGCTACACTGGAAGGGGCTGTCTGCTGCTAGACGAAATTGACCTGCGAGAGATGGATAACGGCTGGCTGACGGATGGCTCCTGAGAGATAACAGCGGCTCTGCTCGGTGTGGAACCGCGGGAAGAGGGAAGGTGAACATGATGAAGACCGCCTGGAAGATCTTGCGTGAGACAAGACGTCCACTCCTGTACCTGAACATTGTGTATTTTGGCTTGGTCTTCGCGGGGATGCTGGTGGCATGGTTTAACCGCAGCATGCAGGCTGAGATGCTTGCCGCGGCAGGAGCAGGATGGGAAGAAGGGTTTCTGGCTGCGGTGGGGTCGGCCTACATCCAGGGCGGGATTCTCAAAGCAGCTGTGCTCACGTTCCTGATTAATCTTGCTGTGGGCTGTTTCCTCTCCATCACGCTGCCCTCGTTAATCATCCCCTTCAGCGGATTGCTTGTCGGAGGTCTGCGTGCACTGGTGTGGGGCATCATGTTCTCACCGGCTTCCCTCGACGTGAGTGCTGCAAGCCTCGCTTCAGGGACATTGCTTGCGCTGCTGCTCTTTCTTGAAGGGCAGGGCTATATCCTTGCCATGCTGGCGGCGTTTGATCAGGGCCGTGCATTGATCACGCCGGCCGCCATACAGGAGACCCGCCGTGGGAAAGCGTATATCAAAGGACTTACGCGGTCGCTCAAGTTGTACCTGCTGGTCGCGGGGATGCTGCTGGGCGCAGCCGTGTACGAGGCTCTGATCGGCATTGTGTTGCTTCCCATTCTCGGGACGACCTGAATACGCCGCGTGAAATCCTTGTAGAAAATGCCGGATAATGACGTTTCCCCGGATTGAGATTGTCGGGCACCTGTGTTGGGAGCGCGTCGCTTTCTGCTGATGAACTGTGCTCTTCAGGTTCGACATCGCCTGATTGTCAGGAGGTGTGGAGGGATTGATTGTCAATAGGGAATACGATTACTTCTGTCTTGATATTCTCGGGCAGCATGTGCAATACGATCTTGGCGGAGGTTGAGATGAGTGAGCGTATGTCGGAACGTTATTTTGAGTTCATCAACAAGCTGGGCATGACCAAGCACTATGGCAGCATCGACGCCACAAGGGAATTGGCGGAGGCTTGTGGAATCACACGTGGAGCGTACGTACTGGATGTAGGCTGCGGGGTGGGCGCAACGCCGGTGTTCCTGGCAAAGACCATCGGCTGCCGCGTGATGGGGGTGGACATCATCGAGGGGATGCTGGAGCAGTCCCGGGCAAGGGCAGCTGGTGTTGAAGCCTTGACGGACTTCCGCCGGGGCGATGCGCGCAACTTGCCCTTTGAGGACAACACCTTTGATGTGGTCATCACGGAGTCGCTGCTTATCTTCTTCCAGGAGAAAGAGCAGGCGCTGCGGGAGTTTGTACGCGTATGCAAACCGGGCGGAGTGGTGGGGTTGTCGGAAATGATCTGGCTGCAGCCGGATCCGCCTGCAAACCTGGTACGGTTATTCCGGGAAATGCTTATTGCAGAGTCGGTGGACGAGGGGACGTATGTCGACATGATGTCGAAAGCCGGTCTCACCGAAGTGACCTCGATTTCGCATCAAGTGAGCGTCCGTGATGAAGGGCGTGGAAGACTGGAGCGCTATGGCTGCCTGGGTACGCTGGGCATCCTGCTGCGCATGGTCAAGCTTTTCCTCACCGACCGGGATGCCTGGATGTTCGTCAAAGGCGGGCTCGGCGGCATGTCTGATGAGATGTTTGACGTGATGGGCTACGGCATCTTCACCGGCTGCAAGCCCTGAAGTCTACCGATGCCATATGGTCTGAAACGGAAAGTCATTACAATATCAGCAACGATGACGTTGAGCCACATGAGAAGGAGCGCTGCATGACCATCCTCATCACCGGCGCCAGCCGGGGTATCGGGTTCCACACTGCATGGGCATTGGCAGGAAAACCATCCCGCAGCCTTGTGCTTGCCGGGAAGAACCTTCCTCGCCTACAGGACGCAGCTCAACGAATCGAGCGTACGACGGGCCATCCACACCTTATTCCGATGAAGGTCGATCTGGGGGATCTCGCCGCAGTGCGGGATTTCACCGCTGCGTTCCGTGAGCGTGATCTACCGCCATTGAAGGCTATCATCTGCAACGCCGGTGTGTCCGTGCCCAGCGTGAAGGCACGCTCAACGGAGGGGTATGAGCTCATGTTCGCCGTGAATCATCTCGGCCACTTCTTGCTGGTGAACCTGCTGCTGGATGCGTTGCAGCCCCCGGCGAGAATTCTGATGGTGAGCAGCGGGACGCACGATCCAGCAAAGGCAAAGGGGCCGATGCAGCCCCCGCGCTACGTGCGTGCCGAGTGGCTGGCGTTTCCTGCACGCGACCCCGGGCTCCCGGACGATGACCGCTTTGCAGGCGGCCAGGCGTATGCGACCTCGAAGCTGTGCAATATTCTCTTCGCATATGAACTCGACCGCAGGTTGAAGGCGGCAGGATGGAGCGCGCCGGATAACCCCATCAGCGTGAATGCCTTTGCCCCCGGTCTTGTCGCTGGCACCGCACTCGGCCGGAATGATCGCTTCTACATGCGCTTTGTCTGGAATTGGATCATGCCCATCATGAGCCGCAGGCTGGAAGGGGCGCGGACCCCGCAGGAAGCGGGGGAAGCGCTCGCCTACCTGGCTGTCGATCCTGCATTGAAAGCGGTCAGCGGCGCTTTTTTTGATGGGCGTGAACGTGTCGAGAGTTCGGCTGAATCGCACGATAGGGCGAAGGCGGTCGATTTATGGGAGACCAGCATTGCGTTAAGTGGGCTTCTGCCGGATGAATCCCCATTAGCGTGAGACAGTAAAGCGGGATGTTGGCTATGCTATGCAGGGAGCTGCTGAATGCGTGAGGTACGCGTCGTTCCTCCTGATCCCGATTGGGTGGACGCATTCAGGCGCGAAGCTGCGCAGATCGCGAATGCCTTGGGTATACAGGTCCACGCGCTTCATCACATCGGCAGTACAGCCATCCACGGCATCTACGCCAAACCTATCATCGACATCCTGCTGCTCGTGGAAGACCAGGATGCCCTTGACCAGCGCACTAGCGCTATGGAGGCGTTGGGGTATGAGACGATGGGGGAATACGGCATTCCCGGGCGGCGCTACTTCCGCAAGTTGACGGAGATGGGGGTCCACACCCACCATGTACATGCCTTCCTGGCCGGCTCGAAGGATGCCGTGCGGCACCTCGCCTTCCGCGACTACATGAACGCCCATGCCGATGTGTCGCGGGCGTACAGCGATCTCAAGCTTCAGCTGTCAAGGATGCACCCTTACGATATGAATGCCTATATGGACGGCAAGGATCCCTTCATCAAGGAGCATGAGGCGCTTGCACTGGCGTGGTGGAACAACAAAGGGATGACCTAGACCCTTCCGGATTGGCTCACGGCGCCTATGGCTTTCATCGGGCAGGAATGATCGGTGCACACGATTGTGTCCCGTGCTGGCTTGCGTTATCCTGAGAACCTCGAACAGACATCTATTTCGCGGTGAAGTCCAACACTGCCTCTCTGTACCCTGCCTCGATGCCCATGGCTGTTTCTGTAGTATCGGTGAATGCTGGAGGTACAGAAATGAAGCGACATATCCCTCTACAAGGCATTCTTCTCCTCATGGGTTCCTTTTCCTTTGCCTTCCTGCTGGGTGAAGCTGTACACGAAAGCGGGCATTGGCTCGCGCACCAGCTATACGGCAATGAGGGCATTGGAATCCACATTGATCCCTTTGGCGGCTCTCATATCACTGGCGTCGGCGCCTTGCCGATGGCCGTCATGGGTGTCACATCACTTGCAGGTCCCCTGTTCAACTTGCTGACGGGTGTGGTCACTTCCATGCTGGTGTATCACCGTCGATCCCCACTGGTGCTGTCACTTGTGATCTGGGGTCCTGTCGCCATGGTGCAGGAAGGTGTGACCTTTTCACTGGGTCTCCTCACGCCCGGCGGAGATGCAGCCTGGGTCGCAACGGCGATGGGAATACCGCAAGGGGTGATCCTGGTCTTCGGGATAGCGTTGCTCCTCGGCGGACTTGTGGGAATAAGCGCATTGCTGCCGCTGGCCGGGGTCAGTGACGAGACCTCCTTCGGAGGCAAGTTGCTGGCCGTGCTGGTTGGCTTTGGCTTCCTGATGCTGGTGCGATCGGCCTATGCGTTCCTTTCCGCGCCGGACCTGGTCGTGGAGAATCTCGTACCGCTAGTCTTTGCTTTCCTTCTCAGCGTTCTCCTCGCGCTGGGGTTCAGGCCATTGCTGCGATGGTTGAGTCAGAGGTTTGATATGGACACATGGACGGTGAAGTGGAGCGCAGCGATCATGGCGTCATGCCTGGGCGCGGGTATGTTCTTCCTGCAGATGCTGATACCTTGAACGGTTCATGACGTGTCTGGCGCTGCAGGAGGGAAAGAGCCAATTCATCTTTAAAGCCTTCTTGAGGATGGGGAACCTGCAGGCGGTCCAATGATCGCTGCAACCGGCCATGGAATGTGCCAGAGGGAGTTAGCCGGGATGCTGATATCGGCAGGGGGTGAATGAGGTGACGGAATGAACCACAAAGAGACCAGAACCACGCTATGGACGAACACCCTGATGGGGGGAATCGTGCTGTTGATCGCTTCCCTGGCGCTGATCACGGCGATGGATCGACCGCTACGGGACGCCCAGACGCTCACGATGGTCGCTGATGAGGGCACGCTGCTCGCTGCGACCTACATCCCGGGAGAGCTGGATGCGGGTGTGATGCTGCTGGAGGGTTTCGGCAGCGACCAGGTCGCCTTGCGCAGCGCGGCAAGGGAGTTTGCCCGGGCTGGCTTTCATGTGTTCACGTTCGACTTCAGCGGTCATGGCCGTTCATCAGGCACACTTGGCTATGACAATGCCCAGACCCCCCGGCTTGCCCATCAGGCGCTGGAAGCAATGGCCGTTTTCCAGGACCTGTCCGGGCTGTCTGCAGACCGGGTCCTCTGGTTAGGGCACAGTCTGGGCGCCCGCGTGGCATTGCAGGCCGCCGTCCTGGACCCGCTGCCGGCTGGTCTCGTCCTCATCGGTGCACAAATCAACCTGGGAACGAACCTTCAATCGGAATTCTTCACCGGCGTACGCGACGCTGAGCTGGACTGGGTCCAGCGCCTGGATTCCGATCAACCACCCGTTCCGATTCTGCTGGCCACCGGTGCGTGGGACGATGTGCTTTCGCCTGCCGCGGCTGATATGTTGCTCGAGGCGCTCGGCGGCGAGGGGAGCAGCCCCAGCCGGGAGCTTGTCGTCTTCCCACGCTTGCTGCACAACCACGAGGTTGTGTCACCGCGCGTCCTGTCACAGAGCTTGATCTGGGCCGGGGAGCGCCTTGATCTCACACTTCCAGCTTCCGATGCGGCGGCGTCCTTTCGCATCTATGCCTGGATAGCAGGTTATGTTGGCTTCATGCTTGCCTTGCTGGCCTCCGGGCAGTTGCTGTCGTCGCTCCAGGAGACCGACCACAACGACAACCACATCGCCCTGCGATCGGCATCGCGCTTTTTGTGGGGAAAGGCGCTGCTCTTGTTCCCCGGGCTGTTGGTCGGTGTGCTCATGGGCGGCTTGTTCTTTTTCCTGCCCATCGGGCTGCCGACATACAACCTGCTGTATGTGGTCATTCTGGGTGGCCTTGGCGTGCTGCTTCTGGTGCTGTACAGGGCCGGCAAGGTGCCCGGCATCACGGGGAAGCTGCTGCCGTGCAGACAGGGCGGCGGGGCGATTTCCGGGATCCTGCAGGCCCTGCTGCTGACGGCTGGTTCGCTCTTCATCACGGCCTGGTATGCCCGCACGGGATGGTTCCACGTGTATCCGCTCAACGCGCGCCTGCTGTGGCTCCCGCTCTTCAGCATTCCCACGGCGGTGGGTTTCTGGGTTGCGTTGAAAGAAGGGGCGCTGTTACGAGCTCAGCCAGAATTGGGGGTGGGAACCGACATCACAGCACGCCTCATCGCGTTGATCCCCTTTCTTCTTTATGCTGTCGCGCTGGCCGCGATTGGATCGCCTTCAGGTGTGGTCGGCGTGATTCAGGGGCTTCTCATCCTGGCGGTCGTGATGGCGTTTGGTGGGCTGCTGCGGCGTGTGACGCGGGTGGATGGGGTCATCGCTGCGTCGCAGGCACTGCTGCTGTACTGGCTCATCCTGCCACAGGCGGCGCTGTTTGGATGAGCGGAATGATGGTTAACGTTTTCCATTCGCGTTGAATGAGGTCATACAAAGCGATTGCGAGGGTGCCAATGAGGAATGCACTGGGCAAATTACGTCAAATAAACCGTGCCAGCCAATGGATGGATCTCACACTCCTCCTGCTGGTCGGAACACTTACCTCGCTGCTGATCCGGCGCGTCGGCAATGTTGGCATTCAATTCGAAGACCTTTCCATCGCCTTCGACGGTGGTTACCGTGTCCTGAGCGGGCAACTGCCTTTCGTGGAATTCATGAGTCCGTTCGGTCCCGTCCTCTACCTGCAGCAGGCGCTGTTCTTTGCCCTGCTGGGGGTGAGCTATCAAGCCTTTCTCGTTCATGCCATCGTGATCAATCTGGCAGCGGTGGCCATTGTGTATCTCATGTTCCAGCCCATCGACCGTGTTACAGCTTTGTTTGCAGCTACCCTCACGGGGTTCTGGTTCTATCCGCCCGTAGGTGCGCCGTACGTTGACAACACCTGCTGCTTCTGGGCGCTTGTTGCAATCTGTTTCATCTTCCTCGCCTTCCGGAGAGGTCGTGAGACGACCTGGCTGATCCTGGCTGGACTTGCGGCAGGGCTGTCTGTGCTTACCAAGCAGAACCTGGGAGGATTGGCTGCGCTGGGGATTCTCGTATTTCTCGGCGTCGAGAAGAGGCAATTCCGATCGGTGGTCAGGTTTCTTCTGGGGATGCTGATTCCCGTTGCATTGTTCGTCCTCTACCTGCTGATGCACCAGGCACTGGGACATTTCTGGCACTATGCCGTCCGGGTGCACGTGGAAAGCGGCCGGTTGGCAGGCGGTTTACCGCAAGTCGCCCAATATTTGTGGAATGGAATGGGACCGGAGCAGCAGCTGCCGGTCGATCACCTCCTTTGGCTGGGAGAGGCTGCACTTCTGTTCGGTGTCGTGATGCTGTTGAGCCGAGCCTTCGAGGCGCAGGACAGCGATCGAAGGAGGCTAGCCCTGTTTGGCGCCATCCTCGTCCCCGCCCACTACCTCTTTGCCCGCATGTCCTTCAATGACTGGCCAATTTATTTCTCCTTTCTGGGACTGACCGCCGGCTGCTTGACGTACACCATTGTGAGTCCCAAATGGAGGTCAGTGGCCCAGCTTGCACTGCTGCCGCTCCTTGTTGTACTTGGTTACCACATCAGCGTGACGAGGGTGGTGCACGGCCTGCCGCCTGCCAGTATGACGTATGCCATGCAGGCTGCGCGTCTAGAGGGCGTGTATATCGAGCCTGAGATTGGCGAAGATCTCGATGATCTTCTCAGATACCTGGAGCGGGAGGTGGCTGATGAAGAGCGGCTCTTTTTCTTCGGCGATCGTGCCCTCGTCCACGCCGTGATTGACCGCCCTTCACCCCAACCGCTGCTGTGGTTCCGGGAGGGTGTTACCTATTCAGAAGTAAACGCATCTCGATCTGATCAACTTCTACTCCAGATCCTCCTCGAGGACGGGGTCGAGTGGGTTGTGATCGAGGATGGTGAATACCTGGAGGCTTTCCCGGCAACGCAGGCGTATATCGAGCGGCATTATGAGCAGGTGCGTGAGGTGGGATTGCGGGCCTATTTTGTGTATCAAAAACGGGATTAATCGCAATCATCACCATACGAGCGGGATATCATCCACCTCGTATTCGTCTGGCAGGGCAAGACGGACTAACTGCAGAGCCTCTTTGTTCGGGCATATGATCACCACCGGGGAGTCGGACGCCGGCTGGTGGCGGAATATGAGCGGGAATGTATGTGTCAGGGTTCTACGGACGGGGAGCTGATGTCCACGCTTTTAGCTGTGCCTTTATATCAGGCTGTGGGCTACAAGCGCAGCACGGGTGTGCGGAAGACTCACAGCTTCGAGGGCGAGGGACTGCCTTACCAGCCGATGAAGAAGCGGCTTGAAGCCGTGCAGATTGAAGATGGGAAAGATGGATGATGGCGGTTGTGATTTTTGCTGTACGCTAGAAGCAGGGTGTTCCATCAGTGATATGCTGTGTCTCTTCGTTCATGAGAAAGGGGTATTGTGATGAGGAGCAAGCGTCTGCTGTTGCTGGGTTTGACGGTTGTGTTTCTGCTGTGCGCCTGTGAGGAGCGTGTGCCCATTCCACTGCCGGATCCGGACGAGGTTGAACTCGATCCGCATGTGGTGGAGTCGGTTGAAGGTGCCAGCGGATCCGCAGAGATGACCATCAACCACGGGATAGAATTTCCCCTGGGAGATATCACCATCGACGAAACCTTTCCTCTTCTGATTGAGCGCCATGCCGATATGCCCCGGACAGAGAGCACGGTATTTGCCGATGTGGATGCCGTCATGGAAATCAACGTGACCGGGATCGGTGAGGGTGGCTCCCATACCACCCTGGGAAGTGTGCCGGTCAACTATGAAGTCGTCGGGACGTTTTATCCCTACCCGCGCTGCGAATTCGAAGTCCAGATTACGGAGTACATTGCCTATTCCACGCCGGTGGAACTGAACAACACCCTTCTCGGGGATATGCCGGGAGGACTGGGGGAAGACCTGGTCACCTTCCTGCCCACAATCACGCTGAGGGGGCCGGATTACTACGATGCGTCCATGCCCAGCTTGGTGGTGAGCATCAGTAATGTCATCCTGGACGGCGATTCGGGCTGCATGTTTGCACAGTAGGCTGGACTGGACATATTTTCTTCGCCATCCGGTCGCTCTTGTGGCAGACAGAAAAGTTGGCTTTATCTTGATGGAAAATGCCCGATTCGATAGCTTGACTCCTGGAAGAGAGGCGTTGGATGAAAACCATTGTCTACTACTACACTCTCACCGGGCACTGCGAAGGCTTGTCCGGAAAAATAGCGGAACAGCTGGAGTGTGAACGGGAACGGATTATTGAGAAGAAGAAACGCATTAAGAAGGGTTTTTTGAGATTCCTGAGCGGACGGTCCGCCATGCAGAAGGAAGCGGCCGCGATTGAGCCTGTGAGCAAGGAGCCTGGACTGTATGACCGCATCGTGGTGGTGACGCCTTTCTGGGCGGACAGCCCTACCCCGGCCGTCAGGGGATTTCTCGATCGCTATCACCACGCTTTCGAAGGGAAGAAGCTGGGGCTCGTCATCACCAACCTCGGCACGGACCCGGCAAAGGCGTTTGCGCGCTATCAGGAACTCTTCCCCGAACCGCTCATCACGCGGAGTTTTACCAGGGCAAAGGGTGAGTGGGAGGATCCAAAGGAAGCGGAAGGCATCCGGGCGTTCATAGCGGCTTTCAACGCCTGACGGATGGTCTTGCGGAACTGCGCAGCCCTCTCCTCGTAGCATCCGGCACCCTGAGGGCTGCTCAGCTAGGCATTAATTGCTTCGATCGCCGTGTTTCATGCACGTTTATCTGCACGCAGCCAGGATGGAACATACCTTGTCAGACCTTCTTGCGACCATCCCACCGATCAACGCAAAACGGATTGCTCTTCGTGTGACACCGGAGGGGGAGCGGGCGATCCGCCAGGGGCATCCCTGGCTGTTCGAAAGTGCCATCACGCGGCAGAGCGCCTCCGGCCGTCCGGGCGATCTGGCTGTCGTGTTTGACCGCAAGCGCCGCTTCCTCGCGGTTGGTCTGCTTGACCCGGCTTCTCCTATCCGTGTGAAGATTCTGCAGGCGGGGAAGCCCGCTACCATCGGGCGGGAATGGTTCCGGCAGAAAGTCGCAGAAGCCTGCAGCCTCCGGACCGCACTCCTCTCCCAGCCTGCGCCGCGCCAGACGACCGGCTGCCGGCTTATCCACGGTGAAAACGATGGCTTTCCCGGGTTTGTCCTCGACCACTACGAAGACACCCTTGTCCTCAAGCTGTACACCCCGGTCTGGCTGCCTCATCTGCGCGAGCTCCTGCCCGTATTGCCCTCTGCAGAGCGGGTGATCCTGCGCCTCGGACGGCGGTTGGCAGAGCAGCCCGGGGCGCTGTTCGGGCTCAAGAATGGGATTCTCCTGTCGGGTGCGCCTCTGGAAGGCCCGGTCCTCTTCCGGGAGAACGGCCTCCAGTTCGAGGCCGACCCTCTCCGGGGGCAGAAGACCGGTTTCTTTTTTGACCAGCGCGACAACCGCAGTATGGTTGAGGATCTGGCATCCGGCCGGGAGGTCCTCAACGTGTTCGCCTACACGGGTGGCTTTTCGGTCTATGCCGCCCGGGGCGGGGCGCGGCGTGTGATCAGCGTCGACAGCAGCGCCGCAGCGCTGGCGGCCGCAGAACGCAACTGGGACCGTAACCGGCAGGTTTTTCCTGCACAGGGCGTGGCACATTCGTTCCTGGCGGAGGATGCCTTCGAGGTCCTTCACCGCCTGGCGGCGGAAGGCCATCGCTTCGACATGGTCATCCTCGACCCGCCCGCCTTCGCCCGTACACAGCAGCAGGTCGAGCGTGCGCTGGCTGCGTACCGTCGATTGACCATCCTGGGCCTGGGCGTTTTGAAGAAGGATGGCCTTCTGGTGCAGGCGTCCTGCTCAAGCCGTGTTCCGGCGGATGACTTTTTCAAGGGGATTCATCAAGCCGCGGCAGGGGCGGGGCGGCTGCTGACGGAGCTTGCCCGCACCGGCCACGCCCTCGATCATCCCATCACCTACCCGCAGGGCGCCTATCTCAAATGCCTATTTACCAAAGCGGGAAAGGCGCGTTGAGGGGCAGGACCGATGCTGGCCGAAGCGCAATCACCACCGTCACAGGCTGGATCGCTACCCTTCTCGGCGGAGGTGGGTGGCTAAGCACGGATTTTCCGTGCCGGGCCTTTTCACTGTATGACCAGCGGGGTGGGTGATTCCTGCGCATGTCCCCCATGGAGCAACAGGCGATCCGTGATTTGCCAGGGGGGTGATATGGAGAGCATCCCGACGCTTTGTCACCCTATTGGGAAGGAGCACAGCTATTGATGAGAGCCGTTCAGCTTTTCACCTTTCTGGACGTCTGCAACAAGAGCCGACCCACAATAGAGGTACTGGAGTGTGGGGCAGGGGTCTGGAACGCGGCGGTGGAACCCCTGTTCGTTCGGTTTCATCAGGCGGGCTAACCTGTCCATGGCATCGAGATTGAGGCAGCGAGGAGAGAGGCTGCTGCGGCGTATTGCGACGCGCATCAGATTGACGCAGTTATCCATGAAGGGGACATGCGCACGTTGCCCTTTGAGGATGCCTCGATCAGTTTCGCCTTTTCCTATACTACGATTTTTCATATGCCCAAGGACGATGTCGCCTGCTCGATGGGGGAAATCGAGCGGGTGCTGAAGCCGGACGGGCTGTGCTTCGTGAACTTCCTCTCCGTGGAGAGCGACAGTTTCGGCCGGGGGGAGCAAGTCGGTAAAGGCGCGTTGCTGGAATAGAAAGGCGCTGCGGAAACGCTGCACGTCTATGATCAGGACGTCGAAGCCGACCGCTATTTTGAGCATTTCGACCTGCTGCACAAGGAGAAGCGCGTGCGGGAATGGCCCGAGGGTGAGGGCCGGCGGGTAGGGGCCTATTTCGACTACATTGCGAGAAACGGTAGCGCGTCCGCGGCATGCGCTGAAGAGCCGGGTGGAATGGCCGCGTCATGCTGCATCAAATCCCTGTCTGAACAGGCGCAGGGCGGGTTTGTCATGCGGGCGGCGGGATGCTATCCTTCGTACGTGCCGGGGGAGCGGGCACGGAAGTGTGGATGTTCCCGGGCACTTTCTCCTATTGGTCTTTCCATGGGTTGTTATCAAACGAATAATAAGAAGCGCTCAGCTGCCTTCCCCGCAAGGGGTTGATCCGGAGCGTGTTCATCCGTCATGTTCACGAACATCACAGCAGGTATCGCTCGCTCTTTGCGATCATTGTCGATCCACTCGTGACGCTGTAAATGGAAAAGAGGAACGATGAAGACCTACACATGGCTGGGCCTGATGGTCATTCTTTTACTGGCGGCCGGTTGCGCACAAGCGCCGTCCGAGCCCGTTCAAGCAACGATGCCAATCGAGCCGCCGGAGCCCACGTCGGCGGGATCCGCCGAGCCCTATTTCGGCGAGGCCATGCCGGGTGATACCCCGGCCCGTTTCGCAGCGTACATTTTCGCGCATGAATTTCATTCGCCGCCCATCTTTTCGCCGGACGGGCGGGAAGTGTTCTGGAGCGAAATGGAACAATCCAACGGTTTGCTGCATAGGCGCATCGAAAACGGCGAGTGGACCGAAGCGGCACTCGCCTCCTTCGACACGCGCGGGGAAGGTGATTCTGCCTTCATCTCCGTCGACGGAAACATGCTGCTCTTCATCGGCGGCGCAACCATTTATCAGGTCGAGAGAATCCAGGGTGAGTGGGGTTCAGCGGTGGCACTGCCCGCGGCGGTCAATCAGCGCGGCGCCCACTGGCAGTCCTCGCTGGCCGCGAATGGCAATCTCTACTTTGGTTCCGAGGGCGACATCTATGTGTCCGAATACGTCGATGGCCGCTATCTCGAAGCCCGTAACCTGGGAGCTCCCGTGAGCACAGCGGAAGATTATGAGAGTTCTCCGTTCATCGCCCCCGATGGGAGCTACATCCTTTTCGACCGGTCGGTAAATTTCACGCATGCCGACCTCTACATCGCGTTTAGGAATGAGGACGGAAGCTGGGGGGATCCAGTCAATATGGTCGCCTTAAATACAGGTGCCAATGATCTCTACGCCAGTGTCTCTCCGGACGGCAGCTACATCATGTTCCTGAGCGGCCGGAATGGGCGCGGCCTGGAGGCCTTCTGGGTGGACGCCGGCATCATCGAGGAATTGCGATTGGTACATCAGCGAGACTGATGTGCCTGGCTGAATGAGCCAGTTCTCTTCCATCTGTATGAGAACGTACATTGCAGGGGGTGCTTGGTGATGTTTCAGCGAACTGAAGTGGATGAAATCATCCAGCGGATCCCCGCATGGAACGAAGCGGATTCTCTACAGATGGAACCGCTGCAGGGTCTGACCAACACAAACTATCTCGTGATTGTAGAGGGTGAACGCTATGTCCTGCGAGTGAGCGGGTCGAACGGAGACTATCTGGGCATTAACCGCGAGCAGGAGTGTGAGGTTGTGTATGCCATGTCGGAGGCTGGGATCGGGGCGCCGGTTGAGCAGTACCTGCTGCCCGAGGGGCATCTGGTCACACGCTACATCGCTGGGCGTCATTTGACCCTGGACGAATACCGCACCCATGAAACCATCGAACGCATCGTGGACGCGGTGAAACGCCTTCATGCTCAGCCGTTCGTAGAAGCGACCTTCTCCCCCTTTCGCCGCGTGGACGCCTATGCAGAAAACGCCCGCACTATGGGCGTTCCCTTCCCGCCTGATATGGACCGGCTCATGCGCCGGGCGGCGGAGATTGAGACGGAGCAGGCCGGCGATACCACTTCCTGGCGGCGGTTCTGTCACAATGATCTCTTTTCTGGAAACGTTCTGGACGGCGGGAGGATATGTTTCATCGATTGGGAGTTTGCCGGTATGGGTGACCTCTACTTCGATCTGGCCACATTGACCTACGCCTACGATTCGCTGGACACCTTATCCCGCAAGCTTCAAGCGCATATGCTGGCGTGTTATTTTGGAGAGGTGAGAGGAGAGCACTGGTCACGGCTGGACGGGATGAAGTATATGCTGCTGTTCTTCAGCGGGATGTGGGGGCTCGTGCAGCAGGGGCTGCAGGAGCGGGGGCTCGTTCGCGCGGTGGAGGGCTTTCGTTTTCTGACGTATGCGGAAGCGACCTTTGAAGCGATGAGAGCGTTTCTTTAATCGGTTTCACCTCCGGCGCCTTCGTCCTCATCCGGGAATCGATCAGGCTTGACCGTTTCCTGCACGAAGCGGTTGATGAACCAGGCGCCCATCAGGGTCAGCAACGCGCCGACAAGAAAGGGCAGTTCGAACGCATACACTGCCAGCCAGCCTGCGAGTAGGGGGCCCACCGCGATCCCGAGACCAAAACCCATGGCGATAACGCTCATTTGCTGGGCCTCGCTGCCTTTTTTCGCCAGATCGCCCGCCAGCGCAAAGGCCGGCGCCGCCACGCCGGCGGAGGCGAAGCCCTGCAGCACGCGGCCAGCCGTGAGCTGGGCCGTAGAGGTCACGAACCCCAGCCAGGCGGTGGCCGGCGCCAGCACAAGCATTCCCAGCAGGATGACGCGTTTCCGTCCGATGCGGTCCGATAGTCGGCCGAGCGGGAATTGAAAGGCCAGCCGCCCCCAGGTCAACCCGCTGTAGGCGATGCCGAATTCGAAGGCGGTCTGGTTCAGGCGAAGGTTGTACTCATTCTCCAGCGTGGAAATCAGCGAGAAAGCGATCGCCATGAAAAACGTGGCTACTCCGAGAAACCCCAGGCCGTCCCCCAGAAGCCGGCGATCGAAGATGTTCAATGTCGATCGTTCCGTTCGGGGCTGAGGCGGATCTTCATCCACCCACCACTGCACCAGCAGCGACGCCAGCAGCAGCGAGCCGGCGCAGATGGTGAAGGCGCTGTTGAAGCCATACTCGGCATAAACCCAGCCGCCCACAGCCGGGCCGAGTGCAAAGCCGATCATGCGCGTCGTGCTGTAGAAGCCCATCGCCCCGCCGCGCGATTCCTTCACGGTGGAGGCCGCCATCACGCCCAGCGCGGCCGGTACCGTCATCGCTACGCCCAGACCCTGCAGGAAGCGGAAGAGGACCAGATGGCTGTATCGCTCGACGCGGGTGAAAGCGAGGGAACTGAGGGCCATCACCAGCAGACCCGCCTGGATGAAGAGTTTGCGCTTGCCGAGGCGGTCGGACAGCGCGCCGCTGAAGGGTTGCAGCACGGTAAAGGCCAGACCATAGAGCGAGATGAGCATCCCGACCAGCACGGAGCCGGGCAGGTCGAAGGCAGGCGGAGGCAATTCCGTCACGAAGAGCGGGATGAGCACCACCAGGATGCTGGCACCGAAGGCGTCCGCCATGCGGGCGGTGGAGAGGGCGACGACCACGCGGTTGATGCCGTAGCGTTCCAGGAGGTTCAAGGCGAGATCCTTTGAAAAAGGATGGGTGGAATGGGCTGATGATACCATGCCGGAAAAGAATGGCCAGCATCGGGAGCCCTCAAAGAGTCATGCTTGCGGGGATGAGCCTTTGTTTTCAAAAGGCTTTAAAGGCCAGCCTCTCAGTGAGGGAGTGACCTTTCCTGACCAGGATATTGACGCATCCCCAGCAGGGATGAGCCAGGAAGAAGAATGTGGGCAACCTCCGGTTATCCTGGCATGCTGCTTCTGAGCCCGATACGAACAGGCAGAGGGCAAGTTTCCGCAGAAAGCGCGAGGTGCTTCAACCTTATGCGAATGCTGTCCTTTCGATCTGCACACCTTCGCAATTAACGTCAAGCGGCGGCCCTGCCGTTCGCGTACCATGGCTTTATCCGATCCTGACCAGGGAGATGAAGACATGGATTCAAGAATCAACGCGGCAGGCGCAACCTACCAACTACGCCCGATCGGCACGGTGCACGCCAGCGAGGCGGAGCAGTGCTATTCCCTCCACATCGACGAAGCCTTCCGCCCGGCGCTAAAGCAGATGGACCAATTCAGCCATGTGCTGGTGTTCTGGTGGGCGCACAAAATGGACACCCCCGAGCTGCGCGAGGTGCTGACCACCGAGCTGCCCTATGCGCGCGGCGTGCAGGCGGGCGTGTTCGCCTGCCGCGCCGAGTACCGCCCCAATCCGATCGCCGTCACCACCGTGCCGCTGCTGGATGTGGACGTGGAACAGGGCGTGGTAATGCTCCCCTGGATTGACGCCTGCGACGGAACGCCGGTCCTGGACTTGAAGCCCTACATTCCCATCTCTGACCGCATCCGTGATTTCTATGTCGCCGATTGGCTCAGTGACTGGCCTGAGTGGATGGAGGACGCCGCCGACTACTTCGCCGAACACGCCACGGATTTCGGTGACTGACTTCGGTAGCAGCTGCCCTTTCCATTCCAATCCCTTGCGCGCTATAGTCATGAAGGAGCAAGACGATGCCCAGACCGAAAAGCAAAGAGGAACTTCTGACCGCCATCGCGAAAGAACGCGGTGCGCTGGAAGCCTTCTTGGAAACCCTCACGCGAGAGGATATGCTCGAGCCAGACGTTGTGGGCGCGTGGTCGGCGAAGGATGTGCTGGCGCACCTCTCCGCCTGGGAGCAGCTGTTCCTGGGCTGGTACTGTGCCGGGCTGCGCGGGGAAACCCCTGCGCTCCCTGCACCGGGGTTCACATGGAACCAGCTTGACCAGCTCAACCAGCAAATCTATGAAGAACACCGGGACGAGCCGCTGGAGAATGTGCTGGCGTTCTTCGAGACCTCCTCACAGGACATGCTGGCTCTGATTCAGTCCCTTACGGATGAGCAGCTGTACTCACCAGGACAGGTCGCCTGGACGAAGAAGAACACGCTGAGCACGTACATCGTCCCAAACACGAGCAGCCACTATGCGTGGGCCCGGAAAGAGCTCCGCAAGGGCTTCAGGGACAAGCGCAAGGCGGCGTAGGGGACGACGGATTAATGTCAATCCGTCCCGGTGACAAGAAGGCTGGAGATGCGTATGCAAACACGGATCACAACGGAAGACAGGCTGGTTCTGGCGGGGATGTCCTTTTACGGGGATCCGTTCAGCACACACGGCGCATGGAGTGGTGAAAACGAGATCGGGCGGGTGTGGACACGCTTCATGACCTACCTGGAGGGTCACCACGAGCAGTTGGAGGACATCCTCCAACCCGGTGTTTTCTATGAGGTCCACACCTACAGCGATGAAACGGTCTCCAGGGGGTTGTTTGAGGTTTTTGTCGGCGCGCGTTTGACGTCGCTTGAGGGGGCGCCACCCGCCCTGCTGATCAAAACCTTGCCCGCCAGTGAGTATGCCGTGTTCACCGTCCAGGGTGAGGAAATAGCCACGGACTGGTACAGCCAGGCGGAGACATGGATCGCCGACTCCGGCTACCAGCGCGCCCACGACTTCACCTTTCAATATTACGATGAGCGTTTCAAAGGCGTCGAGCAGATGGAGGAATCCGTCCTGGATGTCTACATCCCCATCAAGCCGGCAGCCTGATGACGATGGACTCTCACATGCGGCCCATCCACGCCGCGCTTACGTTCATCGAAGACCACCTGCAGGAAGACATCGCCGTGGGTGATGTTGCCGCAGCGGCGGGTTACTCGCTGTACCATTTCATCCGTACGTTCAACCAGATGGTGCAGCACTCCCCCTATGATTTTCTCATGCGGCGGCGTTTATCAGAGTCGGCGCGGGAACTCCTCCGCTCGGACCGACGCATCCTTGACATCGCCATGGACTACAGCTTCACGAGCCATGAGACCTTCTCGCGCGCTTTCAAACGCATGTTTGACCTGCAGCCAAGCCAGTGGCGGGAGCACCCCCGCAAGCATGAACAGGTACTGCTGCCGCGCCTGTCGGACGAGTACCTTGCTCACATCAATCACGCGGACTTCGTCCGCCCGGCGTTGATATCCGTCGATGGATTGCCGCATGTGTGTTTTTCACATCAGGTCGAGCCTGACAGCCTGCCCCTGACGCTGAGCTACCTCCGCCACACCTGGCTTCCGCAGGCTGAGGTCCGCCTGGCCTGCGCGGTGGGGCTGGAGCATTTCCTTCCCCGGGAGGACCAGCCTGGCATGAGGGCCATCCTCCCCGTTGTGGAGAGGACGCTCTGAATCAACAGCAGTGGCCAGTTTCGTTGTACGATAAGGGTCTGACTCAAGCCTCACCGGGTTTATTTCTTGAAGGAGGATGCGATGTCGGAGGCGAACAAGGCTCTTGCGCGGCGCTTTTTCGAGTCCTACAGTAAACTGCAGCGCCTGCCGGTCGAGATCTTGGCGCAGGGGTTCCACTACCATCCCGCCGGTGCGGCTCCACTCGACCTGGAACAGACCCGCCAGCGTATGGCGGCGATCGAGGTTGCGTTTTCAGAACTTCGCTATCACATTGATAGCCTCGTTGCCGAAGGCGACCTGGTGGCGTATCGCGGTTCCATCACGATGAAGCACACCCAACCCTATATGGGCATGGCAGCGAAAGGAAAGCAGGTCAACGTGGTGGAAATGGGCTTCATGCGCGTGGAAGACGGCAGCATTGTGGAGATGTGGGGGCTGCTGGACATCATGGCGCTCATGTATCAGCTTGGCGGGTTCCCACCTCGCAGACCCGGCGGGAAGGTGTGATGAGGGCGTGTCATGCAATGCTACATGGAACTCATTGATCGGGACACCAAAGGTAAGCGCTATGATGTCACGCCGCTCTTCGCCGATGCGGACGCGTTCGCCGAACTGGTTGATGACCTGATCAGGCAATCCGATGGGTTGGTGTTTGACACCGTCGCCGGCATCGACGCGCTCGGTTTTATCCTCGCTTCAGCGCTGGCCATCCACCTGAAACTGCCGCTCGTCCCGATCCGCAAGGGGGGTAAATTGCCTGTCGAGGTCGACGTCGAAACCTTCGTAGATTACACTGGCAAGGAAAAGTCGCTTGAAGTGCGAAATGACGCCTTTGAAAATGCACAACGGGTGCTTCTGGTGGATGAATGGGTGGAGACCGGCGCACAGATCGGAGCGGCGATCGCGCTGATCGAACGCCAGGGGGCTGCGGTCGCCGGTGTCCTGGCGATGAACATTAGCGATAGCGAAAGAATACGGGGACTGCGCCAGCGCTACAAGCTGCGGGCAGTGGCGAAGATCGAGTGAGTGCTTTGTGTTGCGGGGGCGGATTTCTTGTGACTTCTGGGAAACCTGCGCGAGGCAGGGTATCATCACATCATCGCACCAGATACCACCTCAAGCAGGAGTCATGATCATGTCGATCGATCCGTCAGCCATCACGTTTTTCCCGTCGTCCTGGGAATCCAATCAACATCATGTGGCGCGGTACATCGCCGGCATTGCTGTCCCCTATGACGATTTCCTGGAAGACTTCATCCTCTCCTCCGAGATCTACGTCATCCATGCCGGGGGGGAGGACATCGGCTTTTTTGGCGTGCATGAGGACTTCCTCACCATCCTTTACGTGGAGGAACTGCACTTCCGGCTGGCGAACGCCATTCTGGAAAAAATCATCGCCGAGACCGGTGTGAAGGAAGCCTTTGTGCCCACCACCGATCTGGCGTTTCTCTCCGTGGCGCTGGAGAAACACAGCGAGGTCAAGATCCAGGCGCTGCATTTCATGGACACGAAGCGGGCGGTGCGACCGGCGGAATTTGGGCGGGAGGCGCTGCGGCTTGCCGCCCGGGATGATCTGGATGCGATCACCGCCATGGCGGAGGATTTTCTGGAAGAATATGAGGAGATGATCGATGCGGGTCAGTTGTACGTGCTCGAGGATGGGGAGGATCTGCTGGGTCTGGGCGTGACCGTGGACAATCGCATCATGCCCGACTGCGTCGGCACGGGCATGTTCGCCCGCGAGGATCGCCGCGGGGAGGGCATCGGGCGCTCGATCCTCCTGCACCTGAAGGAGATGGTGTATGAGCAGGGCAAGACGCCTGTACCGGGCTGCTGGTATTACAACACCGCCTCGCGTAGGACACTGGAAAGCGCCGGCTACATCACGGTGTCCAAGTTGCTGCGGATTGTGTTTTAGCGGTCCGATTTGACGGGTGGACACGGAGTCCGCCCCTGCGACGATTGCATGTCCTTGTCACCATCCCCAATCCATGATGCTTGTAGGGGCACGGTTCACCGTGCCCGTTCTTCATCAATACATCCATCATCGGGCACGACAAGTCCCCCTACAATACCCGCATCCGGGCGGACATAGGGGTCCGCCCCTACGACGATCAACCGGCTATGACGTGCATGTCCGTGCCCTGGCGTGATTTGCGGATATCCCTCCAGGCGCCTGTGCCGTTTGAGGCGCGCATGTACAATACCGGACGCGCCCCGGATGCGCCGGGGTCTTCGCCTGCCAGGGAAACGCGACGACAATGGACCTCCACCTGATTGACCCTGAACTGCGCCCGCGCTACCGCATGTTCCCGACCCTGCCGTATCATCGCCTCTCCTGGCGTCCAGCCCTGCGGGCATTGTTGCGCGCGCTCGGACACAGCCGGCCGGTGAGCGGCGTCTCCGTCGAAACGCACCCTGCCGGCGCGGCGCAGGTGCGGCTCTACCGCCCGGAGAAAGGCGCCACCGGCGCGGGATTGCTCTGGCTGCATGGTGGCGGCTATATTGTCGGCGGGGCCTCCCAGGATGACCGCCGCTGCTCCCTCTTCGCTTGCGAGCAGGGGTTGATCGTGGTGTCTGTCGACTACCGCCTCGCGCCGGAGCATCCTTTTCCCGCTGCCTTGACTGATGCCCACGCAGGGTGGGGCTGGCTGCAGGCGCATGCCGCCGAATTGAGTCTCGACCCCCGGCGGGTCGTCCTCGCCGGCGAGAGCGCGGGCGGCGGGCTGGCGGCCTGCCTCGCACAGCGCCTGTACGACGAAGGCGGGGTGCAGCCCGCCGCGCAGCTCCTCTTCTATCCCATGCTCGATGACTGCACGGCTGCCCGACCTGACCTGGACGCCGTCAACCACCCTGCCTGGAACAACCGCAGCAACCGCGCCGGCTGGTCGGCCTACCTTGGACAGAGTGCCGGGGAAGCGATGACGCCGGCCTATGCGGTCGCGGCGAGGCGGGTGGATCTCTCCGGGCTGCCGCCGGCGTGGATCGGGGTGGGCGAGCTGGATTTGTTCTATGACGAAAACCGCTGCTACGCCGAAGGCCTGCAGGCGGCGGGCGTGTCCTGTGAGCTGGTTGTTGTGCCGGGCGCGCCACACGCCTTTCCCGTGGTCGCGCCGGACGCGTCCGCCTCGCAGGCGTTTCTGGCAAACGCCTACCACTACTTGCATCAGACCCTTCATCTTTCCACATGATCGCCGCATCCTTTAACGGTTATTGCTCGCCGCTATACTAGTGGCATATGATTCTGTTCACGCCGACCCGCGAGCGACGCCTGTGGCCGTGAGCGCTGCTGGGGTGGGTGGACGAGGTCATCCGGGGGCTGGTGCCCGGGCGTGTAGATGACATCCGCGATGTAGGTCTCAATGCCCTCGCTGTTTTGATGGCCGCCGCTGCCAGCCTGGCGCTGGGGTAGGCCTGGCTGAGGGTCTTCCCATTGTCGCACCGCTGAGTCAATGTCGGGCATCATCCTTCAAGAAATCAACATAACCGTCTAGAATGATTCATATGGACATCACCGAAACCCTGTATGTCACCACCCGCGCCGCATGGAGAACCTGGCTGGAAGAGCACCATCACGACCGGGGAGAAATCTGGCTGGTCGCCTATAAAAAGGCCACCGGTCGTCCCCGTCTGCCCTACAACGATGCCGTCGAGGAAGCCCTGTGCTTTGGCTGGATTGACAGCACCCAGAAGCGCATGGACGACGAACGCACGGCGCAGCGCTTCTCCCCCCGCCGGCCGGGCAGCGGTTATTCCCAGACCAACAAGGAGCGCCTGGCGCGGCTCATCCTGGCCGGTCAAGTGATCCCCGCCGTGCTGGAGACACTCGGGGACGTCCGCCCCGAAGCCTTCCACATCCCGGACGACATTCTCGCCGCGCTGCAGGCCGATGAGGCGGCGTGGACCTTCTTCCAATCGACGTCGCCCTCCTACCAGCGCATTCGGGCCGCCTATGTCGACACCGCCCGCAACCGTCCGGAGGTGTTTCAAAAACGTCTTCGGAATCTGGTTGAGAAGTGCGCGCAGGGGAAGCAGTACGGCTATGGCATTGAAGCGTATTTTTAAGGCGGGCGAGTAAGGTATTTTGTAGGGGCAGTTCGCGTACCGCCCCTACGTACGTTCACACATATTGTGCCTGTGCAGAGATTGCCTCTCCATGACGCAGGTGTTCTCAAATCCATGCGCATTCCATGATCGATGCAGGGGCACGATGCATCGAGCCCGTTCTTCAACCTGAATGGTCCTATTCGTCAGACACTTTTCCGTGAGCTTTCAAAGGGCCGGGCACCGCGTGTGAATAACGTTCATAGGGACGACGCAGCTTGGATCGAGGAGGGTGTTTGCTGAAAAATGGATACCTTTTCTACTGGTCTTGGTGATTCTGGTGTTTCTGCATGAGGGAACCTATGCCCTGGTGGTCGTCTTCCTCGTGAACCATGGGCTTATGGCACGGTTGCTGCTTTCAGCCGCCGGTGTGGAGAGGGACCACCCGCTGCTTCGGCCATGGCTCCGGTTTACCTGCTGAGGCGTTCCTCCTGCCGGAGCTTTTATCGATGAAGGGGGAGGGGGCGAAGCGTCGGAGGGTAAAGTGCGGGCGTATCATGGCAACGCCAGACGCAAATCCTCCTGCGGCAATGTGCCCGTGGATGCGTTCGGGTAGTCGACACGGATCAATTCAGTACACATCGGAGAGGATAGTATGATGGACGAGAACAAGACAGAGACAAATGGAACCGGAGAGACAATGGAAGACACAGTAGAGAAGAATCACAGCGGGATGAACAACGGCATTGTCTTTGGGATGCTTATCGGGGCGACAGCGGGGATCGTGTTGGGGATCAATATTGGCCTTGCCGCAACGATCGGGATGTGTATCGGCATGGCCTACGGCGCCTATGGTGACTTCCGGAAGGGGAAGCAAGACGCCTGAACATTCTCCCAGCTTTATGCTGAAGTCATTTCCCATTGAACTACTCGTGCCCACGCTTTAGCGTGGGCACGGTTGCTATTATGCGTCTTGAATAGAAAATCGCTCAGTCCGCTTCAACCCGGCCGCGCTGCCACGGCCATGCGCCCACGGTCAGCTTGCGGCGCTGGAAGAAGACGACGCTCAGCAGGAAGCTCACCAGGCCAATGCCGAGGAACACGAGCATATCCTCGAGGCGCTGCCCGTTCAGCACGCCCGCGCTGGTGCTGTCCATGTAGGTGAACAGGAACATGGGCTCAAACGGTTCTAAGACCCTGGTGGAAGCCGAGAGGTTGCTGCCGAAGTAGCCCACCACCAGCACGACGGCGGCGATGATGGAGGCGATCCGCCGGCGCGCGCAGAAGGCGGCCAGGAACAGGCTCAGCATGCCCACGGCGAACACCAGCGGCCAGGTCTGCAGCACAGAGACGAACAACTGCGCGCCGGTCAGCTCCGTCTCGATCTGCCCTTCCAGTCCTTGCAGGACCAGCATGGAGCAAAGGGCCACGACAGCGATGATGAGGAAAGAGGCGATGCTGAGCGCAAGCGCCTTGGCCGTTACAATCATCCAGCGCGGCAGTGGAAGCGTGACCAGCATTTCCAGCCGCCCGTCTTCCTCCTCGCCGGCGAGGGTGCCGGTGCCGTTGATGATGGCGTAGATGGCCGCGACCAGCGGCAGGAAGATGAGCAGAATCGAGCCGACAAAATCGGGGAAGGTGCCCAGCGACATGCCCATGGCCTGATAAATTTCCAGGTCGGCCAGCCCGGCCATCTCCTCTGCAACCGAGGGATAAATCGAGATGTAGACAAGCGGGAAGAAGCACAGACCCAACCCCCACCAGAGAATGGCGCCGCGCCGGAAATTCAATTCCTGGACCAGCAGTCTAAACATGGTTTTCCTCGCTGTAGTAAGCCAGGAAAATGTCCTCCAGGCTCACGTTGTGGGTGTCGATGTCGCGCACCCCGTGCTGCGCAGCGGCGGCGAGCACGCCGGGCAGGTTCGCGCGCACGTCCAGCAGGACGCTCTGGTGCGAGCGGTCGAGCTCTTTCACGCCGTTCATCTTGAACGTTCCCTCCGGCGGCAGCTGGTCGAAGATAAGGTTGATGCGGTTCATGCGCCGTGCGAAGAGGTCTTCCACGCCTTGAACCGCCACCATACGGCCGTCGCGGATGATGCCCACCCGGTCGCAAACGGCCTGCACCTCCGAAAGAATGTGTGAGGAGAAGAACACCGTGCGCCCGTCGGCTTTGGCCTCGCGCACCATGTCGAGCACCGTGCGCTGGATGAGGGGATCGAGTCCGCCGGTGGGCTCATCCAGAATGAGCAAATCCGGCCTGGTCATAAACGCCGCCACCACACCGACTTTCTGCTTGTTGCCGCGGGAAAGCTCCCGGATCTTGCGGGTGGTGTCCAGGTCGAGGCGCTCCGCCAGCTGGCGCCAGTGCCCTTTGGCCCCGTTCTCGCCCCGCAGGTATTCGAAGGTGCGGAAGAACTCGCTCACCTTCATATTGGTGTACAGCGCCAGTTCGCCGGGCAGGTAGCCGATGCGATTGCGCAGTTCGACGCCCTGCGATTGGCAGTCGAGGCCGAAGATGGATGCCTTGCCGCGGGTGGGCGGGAATACGTCCAGCAGCACCCGCTGCGTGGTGGTCTTGCCGGCGCCGTTGGGGCCCAGGAAGCCAAACACCTCGCCCTTGTGGACGGTGAGATCGACGTCGATAATGCCGCGGTGACGACCGTAATAGACGGTTAGTTGCTGGGTTTCGATGGCAGTTGCAGTCATCGGTTTCCTCTTTTGACACTCCTGGAATTTGCTCCGCTGCGGGAATCCTGCGGCTCATTCTACATCAATGTTGCGTATGCCGGAATGGCGTGTGGGATACCAGGCGTTTCAACTGGCCCGACGATGAGCGGGCATGCCTCTATGAATGATGCTGAAGCCAGTTCGCCTTGCCAATACCAATCCTGATGCTTATCTCCAGTATCGGCTTGAGGGCTGTCGTCGTAGGACTCCCGGTTCGGTACAGGATGGAGAGGTTTCTATTGTATGATGGGGAGACAAAGCCAGAGCCAACTTTCTCCTCTCAACCAATCCTCCATCTCCGTTCCTACCACCGGGGCCCATCCCGTTCGGTCGGTCACGTTAGAACGATGAGTCATCCCCGCTCCTCTCTGCTGGAAATCGGAGACATCAGATGAAGAACAGACCACGTGTAATCAGGAACATGCTCCTTGTTCTACTACCGGGACTTGTGGCAGCCTGCACACCGGAAGCAGGGCTGCGGCTGACGTTCGATGGGAGTGCATGCGCCCTGACGGGAAATACCGATCTCGAAGTCGGCGATCAGCCCATCGCTGTCGTGAATTCATCCTGAAAGCAGGGCTGGATGCGGATTTGTCGCGGTGATCCGGGCGCCACGTGGCAGGATGTGCTGGACTTTGATTTCCGCGATGATGATGACGTGGATGAGGATCCAGAGTGGCCGACGTTCTGCAAGGCGTTCCGGAGTATGTCCATTGTCAGTGCGGAGAAAGATACCCTCGTATATGAGTTGAGCTTCAGCCGGGATGGTCTCTACTTCTTCATGTGGGAGGAAAACGAATCCAACCTGGTCTGGCCATGTGGTCCGTTGATGGTTGTTGACGTCGCTGCAGAGTAAACGGGACACCCGGAAAGCCTGATGGCAGGGAGCAGGGAAACCGACCGAACCAGCATGAATTCCGGACGACGGCATGGTTCCTTGGCTTTCTGCCGGTCAGTGTGATCTCCTGTCGCACCGACAGCATGAAGCGCAGGGCCATCGCCGTGTTCCTGTTGTGATGTGGATCAAGCGGATTTGGCCCTTATCACGCGCGTCTTTGCGCCGATGCCTGTGATTAACCGACGGATCCCACTGGAACGAATGGTCGCGGCACACCGGTAGGTAGAAACCGGTCGCTAACAGGGAAATGTGGTCATTACCATCCTTGATAAACCATGAGCTTGGCCCTTGGCATTCTTAAATGTTTTCTCTCATCGGGTGTGATATCAGGTTTCCTTACGAAATGTCTGGTATTCTGTAGGCGACAGGCGGATGAGACAGGGAAAAGGAGGAAGCCATGCCGATTGGACCCCCGAAAAAAATCACCCCCAGGTCCTTGGATGATTATCTGGAAGTCATGAGCAAAGCTGTGTTTCAGTCCGGAATGTCCTGGAAAGTGGTTGAGACCAAATGGCCTGGCACCCGGGAAGCCTTCCACGATTTTGATGTGTCTACAGTGGCCAACCTCCACGAAAAGGACATCGAAGATCTGACGAAGGACAAGCGCGTTATCCGCAACGTTCGCAAGCTTAATGCGGTCGTGGGGAATGCACGCAGGATGCTTGAACTGGAAGAGCAGTACGGCTCCTTCCAGGAATACCTCAGGGCGCACGGCGACTTCGACAGCACGCTCAAAGCTATCCGCAAAGACTTCAAATTCATGGGCCCGTTCGGAATATACTATTTTCTCTATGTTGTCGGCGAAGATGTCATTTCGCACGATGAATTTGAACGCATCTACCGGAAGTAGTTCGCCCGGTGTGGTTCGGCTTCATCCTCATGAGGTAGATCCAAATCCTGGAGGAAAATGCGATATTCATGGCTGTTGCTCGACGCCGATGGTACCCTCTTTGACTATAACCTGGCTGAGTCCCAGGCGCTGCGTCAAACGTTCCAGTATGCGGGCCTCGAATGCCGCTCAGATTGCATCGATGCCTATCGCGAGATCAACCATCAGCTCTGGCTCCAGTTTGAGCAAGGTCTGATTGACGCTGAGCGCTTGAAAGTGCTGCGTTTCGAGCGGCTGCTGGAGGCGCTGCAGGTTTCGTGGGATGCAGCCGCTTTCAGCGAGCGTTATCTGGATTACCTTGCGCTGGGCTCCCAGCTCGTCGCTGGGGCGCATGACCTTGTGCACACGCTCAAGGAGAAGGCGGAACTTGCGCTCATCACGAATGGCCTTGCGCGTGTGCAACATTCACGCCTTGCGAAATCCACGATAGCGAACTGTTTTCGACACGTTATCATTTCCGATGAGGTCGGTTTCTCCAAGCCCGATGCGCGCATTTTCGACATCGCCTTCGAGATGATGGGGAATCCGATCAAGGAGAACGTGTTGATGGTGGGGGATAGCCTAACCTCGGATATGAAGGGCGGCGTTGAGTACGGGATCGACACCTGCTGGTACAACCCTGGACAAGAGAGCAATCCTTCCGGCGTCGCTGTTCGCTATGAGATACAGGTGTTGGAGCAGCTTTTCATGATCGTCGCCTGAGCTTCCATGTTGTGGAGCGTGGCAGCGGTATCTCGATCAGACATCTCCCAGGACATCGTTCCTCTTGTGCTTAATCCGTCAAGGTGAGCGTTGCAAGCTGCACATCCAGATACTTGCCACGCTCATTGAGCCCCCGCGTTTTACAAGATTTAACATGCACAAAACAACAGTTCAACAACCTCCGAGCAAACTATGCCTGACCTGAACACAAACGATGGAGGTTGACCATGATGACACGGACGAAATCACTCTGCTCACCTGGATGGTTGCTTTGCGGTGTGCTGATCGCAACGCTACTGTTGGTGGGATTCGCCGGCGTGGGGGTGGCTTACGCAGATGATGGCGAGGAACCAGGCATCAGTGACGCATCCCCGACGATCCAACGCCCTGTTGCGGATTACACCCGCCTGGAAGAGGCTTTCGCTCGCTTGAATGAATGGTACGCCATTCAGGATGCGAATGTAGGCAAAGCATACAATGCCATTGCCCGCATTGAGGAGGTGCTAGCCCGCGCTGAGGAACTCGGTATCGACACCTCGCCGATACAGGCTCTCATGCCGGATCTCTATGCCGCTGTCGATCGAGCTGCAGCAGCCCACACCAGCGCCAGCGACATTCTCTCCAGCCATGCAGGTTTTGACTCAAATGGCGGAGTGGTCGATCCGCAGCAGGCGCTGGAGACGTGCCGGGCTGCGCATGAATCGCTGGCGGCAGGACGAGACTCGCTCCTTCAGGCGCGTGAAAGCGTGCACGAAATCATACGCATCGCTCAGGAATGGCGAGACAGCTCCATTCCTTTGGCGGGTGTTGAAGGATGAAACCGACGCCGGTAACGAGACGACTTCTGCTGGTCATGATGCTCCTGGCCGCAGCTGGCTTGAGCGGTTGCAGCCGTAGCCGAACGCGCTGGATGGACGCAGCGAACCCGGGTGACAGGACAGACGAGATGGATGCGCTGTCTCCGGGAACCGTCCAAGAAGGTCCTCTCATGGACGAAGAGGTGGAACAGGTCCTGGATGACCTGGACGCTGCGCTCGAGGATCTCGATGCACTACTCGGTGAAACGGGCGACTGGGATGTTGAACTGCCCTGATGGATCAGGATAAGCTATACCAATAGATGGTGGGACCACCCCATTGAGGGTGGTCCTTCCCGTCGGAGAACTGTATCAAGCCGGGGCCATTCTGGAGGTCAGGAAGCGCGTCTCACTTGCGAGGCTTGTTGTGGAGTGGAAGAAGGCGACGCAACCCCCATCATCTCGTACAATGTCGCTAGGCAACGTGGGGCTGATCGTCCTCATCAGTTGGCGTATGCCATCGATCTCTTCCAAGAGGTGATGAGCAGGGGTCATCAAGGAGGGTGTGCTATGGAGCTGGGAGCCTTTTCTGTGAGCTTGAGTGTAAAAGAATTGCGGGCATCGAAAAGCTTTTATCAAGCACTGGGGTTCGAGGTGTTTGGTGGCGATGAAGCCCAGAACTGGATCATCATGAGAAATGGGGACACCATCATCGGATTGTTCCAGGGCATGTTTGAGGGCAACATCCTCACCTTCAATCCGGGATGGGACAAGAATGCCCAGCCGTTGGATACCTACATGGATGTGCGCCAGATCCAGCAGAAGCTGCAGGAGCGTGGTCTGCACCTGGATGTGGCGGTTGACCCAGACACAAGTGGACCGGCTGAGCTGATGCTGCGCGATCCTGATGGGAATGCGATCTTGATTGACCAACACGTATGAGGTCAACATCACCTGTAGCCTAGAAGACCATCACCAGAGGGCAGCTGTGAACTTCCGTGACTCGATGATGGAGTCTTGTGTACAATGTGAAAGGACGTGTTTGCGTCAAACAAGCCAAAGGATTCATCACCGGATACATCATGGAAGCATCCCAAATTTCACTTTTTTTTATTGAACTGGGCGTCATGCTCATCGGTCTCGCCGGGCTCACGCGCCTTGCGAACCGCATGGGCTTCTCGACCATCCCCCTCTATCTTCTGGCGGGACTGGCTTTCGGCAATGGGGGGATCCTCCCATTGGAATTCAGCGAGGAATTCGTCAGCATTGGTGCGGAAATCGGTGTCGTGCTACTGCTCTTTATGCTCGGATTGGAATACACCGGCAAGGAGCTCAGCGCCAATCTACGCAAGGGCTTGCCGGCAGGAATCGTTGACCTGCTGTTGAACTTCCCCATCGGGCTGATTGTCGGCCTGCTGCTGGGATGGAGCCTGACGGAGGCGTTTCTGCTTGGTGGTGTGACGTACATCTCCTCATCGAGCGTGATATCCAAGATCCTCGCCGAGCTGGGCTGGAAGGACAACAAGGAGACGCCAGTCGTCGTATCCATTCTTGTGCTCGAAGACCTGGCGATGGCGATTTATCTACCCGTCGTCGCGGTGCTCTTGCTGGGGCAGGGGCTTTCTTCGGCAATTGGTTCCATTCTCATTGCCCTGCTGACGGTGGGCGCGATTTTGTTTGCGGCATTGCATGCAGGCAAGCTGCTGGGACGTTTCATCTCCAGTCCCTCTGATGAGGTCATCCTTTTCTCCTCTTTCGGTCTGGTGCTGCTGGTGGCCGGCATCGCCCAGGAGCTTCAGATTTCGGCAGCGATTGGCGCCTTTCTGGTGGGGATCGCGCTCCCCAAACCGATCGTTGAGCGTGTCCACAAGATGCTGGATCCACTGAAAGACCTCTTTGCGGCCATCTTCTTCCTTTTCTTCGGCCTTGAAGTCAATCCGGCGTCCTTGCCGCCAGTATTGCTCCCTGCAGCAGGATTGGGCTTGTTCACCATGTTGACCAAATTCCTTGCCGCTTTGTGGGCAACTCGACGGGCTGGCGTGGAGCGGATCTGCGGATTGCGGGCAGGCGCGCTGCTGATGGTGCATGGTGAGTTCTCCATAGTCATTGCCGGCCTGGGTATCACAGCCGGATTGAACCCCCAGTTGGGGGCGCTGGCTGCGGCATACATGCTGTTTCTGGTGGTGCTGGGCCCCATCATGGCCAAGGTGATTGAAACATTTGGTACTCGGACGGCGGCATCAGCTGACTGACCGTCGTGTCGGTTGTAAAGGGATGGGGGTTGCGATGAAAACCGCGCTGGAACACATACAGGAACTGGATGAACGCGATATCGCCGCTTCGCTGAAGCAGGATCGTGACACGCTTCTTGACCTGTGGGATGCAGATGGCGTCGCCCTGCCGCCGGGACAGCCGCCGGTGAGAGGGCTTGCCGCCTTGGGGGCCTGGCTATCTGATGATGGCGAAGCTGAATACGACGTGACAGAGTACGATCATAATTTCCTTGAGCGTGTGGTCATTGGTGATTGGGCGTTCGAATGGGGGACGTATCGCAGCGCAGCGGAGCCCCTCGGTGAGGGTGAGCCCTATCAAGCTTCAGGAAAATTGCTGCGCATTCTCCGTCGGCAACCCGATGGCGAGTGGAAGATCTCCCATGCCATCTGGAATGCGGACCCCCAGCCGGAACGACGCTGAAGTCGTTCTCTTTGAAAATCGGTTTCTGCTGTAGACACCCCTGTTCGTCCTATTGGCTATCGGCCAGACATCATCCGGGGAATTTTCCACAGCTCAGGGGTGATCCGGGCTGTACCAATAGATGGCCCCATCCCAGCGTTCATACTGCACATCCAACCCATTAACCATGCTCACAAGCCGTTCTTCCAGCTGTTCGCCATAAAGGGGGAGCAGACGGTTATTCGCTGCGGAGACCAGGACGAGCACAGCCTTGTTCTGCCGGAAGAGCATGTGGAGACGGTTATCCAGGTCGTCCCCGAAGGTTTCCGTGATGGGTGCTGGTTGGCCCGACTGCAGATCCGGTAACCGGTAGGCGCGTCGCTCCAGATGGAAGTAGAGCGCTTCAGGCTCATTACTGATGATGACGATATCATCAGGAAGTTCATCGACGACGGAAAGGATGGTGGCGTTGTACCAATATGCGCTGGTGTAGCCCAATCCTTCACTCCGCATAGTCTGTACAAAATCCCAGGAACGGGGGAGAAAGGACACGAGGAAGGCGAGGCTGAGGACGGTCATGCCGGTATATCGAAGCATGCGATGATCGAGGGATTGGAGCGCGTGAAAGAATAGCAGCAGCGTGCCGATCGGCCCGAAAAGGTAGATGGGGGATAGCTGACGGATGTCGATGCGGACTTCCCAGGGTCCAATGACGGTAACCGCAATCAAGAAGAGGATGTGCACCAGCGCTGTAAGCATGAATGCGGCTGCGACGAAGAGTGACGAGACCTCGTTTACACGCTGCTGGTTCCGTATGCTCCGCCGAACAAGGCTTGACAACAGCCCAACGAGGAGGATGAGGAGCACGGAAAGGATAAAGCCTCGTACACGGTAGGTCGTCGGCGGAAGCCAGCGCGTGAGCGGCATCCACGCCCAGG
>Ga0272443_10000169_pt1 | contig 124296 bp, 106 predicted proteins | sample SSMAcet12_FD_193581 | JGI IMG/M metagenome (GOLD analysis project Ga0272443, IMG submission 193581) | Marine sediment archaeal communities from Little Sippewissett salt marsh, Falmouth, MA, United States - SSM-Acet-12 | ecosystem: Environmental > Aquatic > Marine > Wetlands > Sediment ... | reverse complement strand
GGAAACACGGCGCCTTCTATCCTCTTCAGAATATCGGGCACTCTTTGCCAAGGCACTCGTTGTTGTGCTGTTTCTGCGCGCATTGTATGGCATGATCGGCTTTCAGGGGTATGTCGAGCAGTTTCGCGGAGAGTTTTGCGCTGTGAACCAGGGCTATCCAGCAGTCCCGCTGGCAGCATCTGGCTGCCTCATGGTCCGCGATTCGTCGGAGAATTTCAGCCGTGACCTGCTGGGCCGACCGGCGTTCCCCCGGCTTGAGGGGGTTGGCCCTGAGCATGATGCTGAAAGCGATTCCCGCCCCGGCGGCCGCTCCGCAGATGCCCATGAAGCCGCACGATCCGCCGGTCAGGGTTCTTCCCCGGTTGATCCCGCTTTCGATGTTCATGTCGATGATGTCCCCGCCGAGGTTGCGCCAGGTGGAAAGTATGATGCCGGGCACCATCGCGTGGTATTCAGGCCCGTGTATCTTGACGGCGGGGTGTGAACGGATACGCTCGAAAAGTTTCAGCATGTCCGTTTCGCGGGTGGTCAGGCAGAGATGACGGATGACCTCGACCGCATCGTCGGCGTGGCAGTTGTCGCACACATAGTGGCCGTCCCGGCAGACGGTCTGCGTCGAATATTGCCTGCCGCAGTAACTGCAGGTGCGCGCCGATTCCCGTTCTTCACAGACGAGAGGCTCGCCGCAAACCATGCATCCCGAGGAGTGGCTTTCTTCTTCCTGCTGTGGGGGAGCTTGTACTCCCGTGGATTTCTCTTCGGGCGCGACAGCGCACGAACAGCAGTTTTCCGCCTCGATATTGGTGACGTAGCCCTGGTCGTCGAGCAGGAAGAGCACATCGCCCAGTTCTTCGGCCTCACGCTCGTCGAGGGTGACGGCTTTTCCCCTGCAGAGCAGTGTTCCCCGGTCGGTGAGGATCCAGGGCAGCGGCCCCCGGTACATGCCGGTTACGGTTTCCGAGGCTGCCGGTTTGCATGCCCTGGTGGTGAGCGAGAAAAACCGGTGACCTTTTACGTTCCTGTAAGGAAAACGCTTGACGAGCTGTATGTTCTCGAAACCGGTCTCTTCGAGCAGCGAGAGCAGGTGGGTTTCCGTCAGGGCTCCGGCGATGCATTCTCCCCTGAGCGATTCGTCGTTTCGGATCGACGCATCGGGTTCCGTCTCGCAGACGACGTCCGAGATGACCATTCTGCCGCCGGGTTTGAGCACGCGCCTGATTTCGCTGTAGGCTTTTCTCTTGTCCAGGGAGAGGTTCATGACGCAGTTGGAGAGGACGACATCGGCGACTCCGTTCCCGAGAGGCAGCGATTCCAGCATGCCCTTTTGGAAGATCACGTTGCCGTATCCCAGTGAGGCCCTGACGCCGGGAAGGGCTTTTTCTGCAAGCGACAGCATGGGATCGAGCATGTCGATGCCGGTTACGGAGCCGTCCCGTCCGGTCAGGCGTGAGGCGATGAAGCATTCCACACCGCTGCCGCAGCCGAGGTCGACGACGTGTTCCCCCGGCCGGATGGCCGCGTCCATAACCGGGCTGCCGCAGCCGTAACCCCGGAACCTGAAGGCTTCCGGAATGTGGTCGACCAGCGCGGTATCGTAGCCGACGGGATTGAGTATATCCTCGTTGCGGTCCCCGGCCGCGGAACTGTAGAATTCGCGAATCGAGGCGAGGCTTTCATTCGTCGCGGCCGCAAGCAGGCAGTTCGAGTGCAGGAGGGCGACCTTGCCGTGCGCGCCGCAGCTTTCCAGTATTTCGCCCATCCGCAGGCGGAGAGCGGGTTTCAGGTTTTGCCGCGCTTCCGGAGCGGAACGGGCGATGAGCCAGAGGGCGGTCGCTTCATGGAGCGGCAGGTAGGGGTCGGAGCCCGAGAACGACCTGTCGCGGCTGTAGCTGTGATCGAGGTCTCCCCCGCCAAGGATGTAACGCATCGGAGAACGGGTGTCGACAACCGATGTTTTCCTGATGCGTTCGAGCACCGGGCTTTCTTTCCAGGCGGTCACGAGCCCCCGGTCGAGAGGGGTCGCGAGCTCTGCGTTACCTACAAGGGCGGGGGTCGGGTACAGCTTTCCGTCAGGGCCTACGGCCAGGGATTCCCAGCCGGCGTTGCTGCCGTCGTGAATCGTGCCGGGAGGTGCGAAAACCTGGGTTCTGAGCGATTCGACGTTGTCGATGTATACGCCCAGCCGCCCGGCTTGTTCCGCTGAGCGGCGCAGGCAGTCGAAGAGTTCTTCCGGTGGGGCGAACCGTTCCCTCGCGCCGCGTCCCCGGATGAAGTACCACATGAAATGGACGTTTGAAACGCCGTTTGCCGCTGCGTACTCGACGACGTGCTCCATCCCGGCCATGTTGTCGCGCGTGACGCACATCGAAAGCGTGCAGGGCACTCCTTGCGAGCGAATGTTCTGCAGGCTTGCCGTAAGCCGCTCGAACGCTCCTTTTCCCCGTATCGCGTCGTGCTGCTCGCCGATGCCGTCGATGCTGATCTGCAGGTGCAGCCTGTCGAGGTCGCGGGGAAATTCCCGCAGGAGTTTTTCCGCAAGAATTCCGTTGGTAAGGAGGGCGACATGTGAGCCGTCGAGGTCGAGCAGCCCCCGGACGATCTCATTGACGGCAGGGTGGACGAGCGGTTCTCCTCCCGTGAGAGCGAACAGGCGGCAGCCGGTAGCCCAGGCCTCTTCCGCGAGCCGCAGAACGGTTTTCTCGTCCAGTTCGCCGGCAGCCGAGGGTTCGGACGAGAAAAGGCAGTGGGTGCAGCTCATGTTGCACCGGTTGGTGAGGTGAAACCAGAGTTCTCGAATATGGTCGAGGTCGAGCGACGCGCTTCTTCCTTCGTAAGCCGACGGGCTGTTTTCCGGGAGACGCGAGAGAAAGGCGAGGTGTTCGGCGCTGCCGTTCCGCCCGGCTTCTCCTGCAAGTCCTGTCAGAAAACGGTCACCTGCGTCGTTGGGAACAAACCAGTTTGCCGTCGAGGTGCTGACGTATACCGGGGTGGTGCCGTATACAAGGCGTTCCCAGCCGGAAAAAAGAGTATGCATTGTTGAAAGAGCTTGCGGTTGGCAATGACGTCGCGGGAGTATCAACGGACATGTTCCGCAAAATGTTTCGACGAGCGCGGTCGATTGCGTCCCTCTCGCCGAACCAATAAAAAAGCCTTCCCCCCCGGGGAAGGCTTTCGATTTACGGCCTCGCGTTCCGACAGACGGTTCTACAGCTTCTTTCCGCCGGGGAGAACGGAGGAGACGACGTTGCCGACTGTGCCGGCGACGTTCTGCACTGCCGAAAGTACCGTATTGCCCGTGGAACCGACAATCTCTGCTCCCTGCCAGACTACGCCGCTAATGGTTTTTATGCCGGAAACGGCAACATTTCCTGCGGTTTCAACCAGCGAATTCAGCGAAACACCGACTGACTCGATCGTCTGCGTCAGCGTTTTGACGCTGGATTCAAGCGTCGATGTGGCAGTCTTGCTCATTGCCTCCAGGGTTGGAGCAAGAGCTTTCAATGCATTGTTGGCCAGATCTACCTGTGCAACCGCAAGATTGCCGATATTCTGCGCCATATCCGTGATAGCCTGACCGACGTTTGCTGTTCCTTCGTTTGCCATGATGACTTCTCCTCTGGTTGGACTTGATGGATATTGTTTTGAATTTGAATCGCCTGCTGCAATAAAAATACCAACTTTCGGATGCGGCAAAATGTTTCTGAAAGATAACCTTTTTACGGTGACGGTGCCTATAGCACTATGGTCAGGGAGGTGCCGACGATGTTGAGTTTCTCCCAGCCCCGGCCGAAATTTTCCGTTTCGTATTCGTAATAGAGTTCCGTGCGGATCTTTGGCGTAACGGGAATCTCGATACCGGTCGAGAGGGTATTGCGCTCTATGCGTCCTTCGCTGGCGTTGTAGTAGAGCTCGTTCGAAAGAAAGGGGGTCGGGCCGTCGGCGGCCAGGGCGATCGCAACGAAACCCCTGGCTCTCCACTCCGTGCCGTAACCTTTTCCCCTGGAGCGGTATTCAAGCCTTTTGCGGAACATGACGGACAGGGGCGAGGGGGCGGCGCGATAGACGAGAACGGAGCTCAGACGGTTTTCCGGAACCCATTGCCCGTTGATCCTCTTGTCCATGTGGCGGTATTCGAGACCGGCCTTCAGGGTTCCTGAAAACCGGTAGTAGGGGCCGGTGTAGAGGGACTGGAGTTCCAGTTCGGAAAGATCCTTGAAAGAGATGCGCGTCAGGCCCGACCTGATCTCCCACTGTTCGGACAGCCGCAACGGCGCAACCACCGTGACGCGCGACTGCATGTCGGTCGGCGAGCACGTTGCACGTGCGGCGTGAAAAAAAATAGAGACGAAGAAAAGGAAGAACAGCGTTGAAGGTTTCAAAGCGGAAAGGGTTGCCGGGTAACGCTTTTCAGAAGACGGTACAGGGCGGCCGTGTGCCACCGGAACGTGAGGCGGTTGTCCCGGTGGGTTTCAGTCCCTGAAACGGCTGACGATCTGTTTTGTCGGCCTGGCGTATCCCGAAACTTCCGGTGATGCGCCCTTGAGCCCTGCAGAAGCTCCGCCGCCATAGAGGTGGGGATAGGCATTGGCCCCGAGCCTTTTCGTCGTCTTGCCGATATTTTCAAGCGCGTCACCCACGACCCACCAGTGGCCGTCGATGAAGACCTCGAGAAACCTTCCGTATGCTTCCGCTCCGTTTACAAATGCTCCGGAACTTTTATTCATGTCTTTTTCCCTGATTGATGTTGGGATGGTCGGGATGCTTTACGCAATATACAATTCCAATTTAGAGAAATATGATCTTACTCGCAAAGCTTTTCTCTTCAGTTTCGTCGAGCCGGGCTCCCGCCCGGGCCGGACGCCCTCAGGACAGCTTCGAGCAGCAGGGTCGTACAGATGTTGATTACGAGGGCGCATGCGATATACCAGGTCCATGCCACGCCGGCATACTCGAGAAGAAATACCGATCCCATGCCGGCAAGCAGTCCTCCCGACAGGCTGAGTGCATGGAATTTGCTTTTCGTGTTCGACAGCAGGAAAAGCGCCAGCAGCCCACCGTAGGTGAACGAGGCTATCTGCAGGCCGAGAATGACGATGGCCGTATCGCTTTCGTCGAACAGCAGGGCGATGCCGATGAGCACCGTCGCCCAGGCGAGACTTATCAGCCTGGAGCGTTGCAGTGTCGTTGTTCCTCCCAGAAGATCGGTCACCGTGGACGAAGCAAGGGAGTTGATGGATGAACTGAGGGTCGACATCGCCGCCGAGAGAACGCCTGCCATGAGGAGGCCTTTCATGCCGGGGGGTAGATAGGTCACGATGAAGGTGGCGAATTCACGGTCTTTCTGGAATTCGGCTCCCTGTGCGTACAGGAAGATGAGCGATCCTGCCAGCAGAAAGACCGTGAACTGGATGAAGACGAACAGGCCGCTGCCGATCATGGCCTTGCGGGCGCTTGCGAGGTCCCTGCATCCGAGTACCCGCTGGACCATCATGTAGTCGACGCCGTGCGAGGCGAAGGAGAGCAGCATGCCGCCGAGGACGGCGCTCGGCAGGGCCCATGGACTGGAGAGGAGATGATGCCAGTCGTTGTCGACGATCCTGAGTTTTCCCGCGGCGCCGAGTGTCGTGAGCGCTTCCGGCAGGCCGATGCCGAGCCCGTTGAGGATAAAGGCTATGGTGACGAGCCCTCCGGCAAGATAGAGCACGAACTGGATGCTGTCGAGCCATACGATCGTGCGGATGCCGCCCGAGAGGGTATAGATGAGGGTGACGATGCCGATAATGAGCACCGACAGGGGGATGGACCATCCGGTGACGGCTTCGACGATCACGGCCGTCGCGAGAAACCGTACGCCGTCGGCCAGAATTCGGGTGACGAGAAAAACGACCGACGTGAGTTTCTGCATGTTCCTGCCGAACCGCTTTCCGATCACTTCGTAAATCGAGGTGATGCCTTCACGGAAATACAGGGGCAGCAGCACGATGCTGACGAGTATTCTGCCGAAAATGTAGCCGATGGCGAGCTGCAGAAAGGTCCAGTCCCCCCTGAAAGCGATGCCGGGTATGCTGACGAAGGTGAGGACCGAGGTTTCCGTGGCCACGATCGAAAACATGGACACGAGCCACGGGAGATTCCGTCCGCCGAGAAAGTAATCCCCGGTCGTCCGGTTGGTATGACCCTGCCAGATACCGTAGCCGGCCATCGATGCCAGAAAGAAAATGATGATTCCCAGGTCCAGAGTCTGCATGCCTTGTGTCCTTCGTTTGTGATTTGCGCCGGCGGATCGCTTACTCGTAGAGATGAAACCGCTGCTTCACGGGGGCGAATGCCGCCTCGTCACGTTCCCAGCCGGCCGCGATCTCCCGTAACGGCACGCTTTTTTCGATCGAGCTTCTCTGTTTCCCGCTTCCGCAGAGAAGGTCGAACGCGGGGTGGACGTCGTTGAACTCATATACCCCTTCAAGAAATCTCAGCTCGTCCGGATAGCATTCGTGAAGCGCCGCCGTGAGCGCGATACCTGTTCTGAACGGACGGAATGCCGCTCGATCGACGATGTGCAGAAACAGCCCTCCCAGCGTGCGCCCGGCAAATTTGTGGAAAGACGGTTTGAAATAGGTGGGGCGGAACCCTACGCCTTCCAGGCCGAACGACTCCAGTTTCCGTCGCAGGGTTTCCGGTTCTATGAACGGGGCGCCGAAATGCAGGAAGGGCGTGGTCGTGCCTCTTCCTTCGGAGACGTTGAGCCCTTCGAACAGGCACATGCCGGGGTAGACCAGAGCGGTCTCCCAATCCGGCATGTTCGGAGAGGGCACGACCCACGGAAGGCCTGTTTCCGGAAAGAGCATCGATCGCTTCCAGCCTTCCATCCTGATGACCGTGAGGTTGACGTCCAGTTTTTTGTGATCACGGTAATACAGTGCCAGCTCTCCGACGGTCATGCCGTGTCGCGGCGGTACCGGCAGTATGCCGACAAAGGAACGGTATGCCGGGTCGGGCATCGGACCTTCCACGGCCGTGCCGCCGAGAGGATTGGGGCGATCGAGCACGACGATTTCCATATCCCTGCCGTCGAGAACCTCCATGAACATGGCGAGCGTGTTGCTGTAGGTGTAATAGCGTGTGCCGATATCCTGGATGTCGAACACCACGAGGTCGATATCCTGCAGGAAGCGGTCTTCGGGGCGGAGGGTTTCGGCGGAGTCCCCGTACAGGCTGACAATCTCGATCCCGGTGCCTGGCTGATCGCCGACCGCCACCTGATCCTGTTCAGTTGCGAACAGGCCGTGTTCGGGAGAAAATATTCGCTGTACGGCGATCCCTTTTTTTTCCAGCATCGACCATGAGTACCCGAGGTCGCAATCGACAGACGTCTGGTTGACGATCAGCGCGATCCTGCGGTTTTTCAGGGACGACGTGTCCTGAAGGAGGATGTCAAGGCCTGTACGTACCATGTTGATTCTGGTTGGCGGTTTCCTTCCGGAGGTTTTTGCAGGGGGCGGGCGGTTATCCGTCTGCTGTTGTTCCGCCGATGGAGAGCGTACCTTCCGGAAAGACGATCTCCTTTCTGACGATACGGTTTTTTTCTATAACTGTTCCGGGAAGGATCACGGCCTGTTCTACCAGGGCACCGTCGGAAATGCGGCACCCCGGCCCGACGACCGAGCCGCGAACCGTCGCGCTCCGGCTGATGACACAGGTGTCCGCTATTCTGTCCGGTCCTGTGCCGAACAGGCGGTTCATGGTCTGAAAACGGTTCAGGAGGGGTTCTGCGGAGATGGTGTTCGCGGCCCAGAAGCTTTGCGGGCTGCCTATGTCCTGCCAGAAGCCCCCGTGAAGAAAAAAGCCGAGGCTGTTTTCGGAAATGAGTCCTGTGAAACCGGTGTCGACGATACTGGAAAAACCGGGGGAGAGGTAACGGAAAATCGAGGGATCGAGCACCGCGGCTCCTGCATAGATGCGGTTGGAGCGGTGGCCGGAGTGGAGCATGTTTCTGAAGTCGACGACCTTTCCGCCGTGTATGCCGACGTCGCCGATCGTTTTTGCCGACGGGGTTTCGAAGAGTATCAGGGTGCCGGAATTGCCCGAGCTGCAGTGGGCGCTGGCCGCGGCGCTCAGGTCGAAATCGGCGATGATATCGCTGTTGACGAGCAGGAAGGGGCCGTCGTCGAGCAGTTGTTCGCATTGCTTGAGCCCGCCGCCTGTTCCGAGGATGTCGCGTTCTTGCGAAATGTGGATGTCCATTCCGAAATCCCTTCCTTCCCGGAGATAGGACCTGAGCCGGTCTGCATGATGGTGGACGTTGCAGATCACCGTGTCCACACCGGCCTCTTTCAGCAGCATGAGGGTGTAGCAGATGGCCGGAACGTTGAGGACCGGGATAAGGGGTTTCGGGATGTAATGGGTGAGGGGCCGGAGTCTCGTGCCGTAACCCGCGGCGAGGATGAATGCTTTCATGATGACAGGCCGGCAAGCTGGTTCAGGATGATCCTTCCGGATGTTTCGAGTTCCGGGTGTCGGGAAATGTAGTCCGGAAGGTAGGCGAGCGTGGGGGATATGTGACGGCTGAATTCTTTTTTTCCGAGTTTGAACGCCTGGTTGAAAAAGGTTCCCAGCGCCTTGACGTTTCTCTGGAAAGCCATGATGTCGAAAAGGTAGAGGTATTCGTCACGGCTCATCGAGGTAAGTTGTTTTTCCCTGAGAAGGTCGTAATGATAGCGCTGCAATTCGTCAACCGTTTCGGAGGGAAGCGTGACGTAGGAATCCCTGAGGAGGGATGTGGCATCGTACTGGGGCAGGCCCATGCGTGCGTCCTGGAAATCGATGATTACCGGTTTGCGGTTTTTAAGAAGAATGTTCCTGCTGTGGTAATCGCGGTGGTTCAGCACGAAGTGTCCGGGGAGGACGAGCCTGCGGGTAATGGCGAGGAACTCCTTCCGCAGGGTTTCGCCGGTTTTTCCGGGGAACGTGTTTTCCGGCGCGTTGTCCAGGAAAAAGTCGCATTCGAACATGAGTTTTTCCTCGTCGAAAAACCGGTCGAAAGGCAGCGACGTGTTTTCGCTTTTCACCGACTGAATCGCGACCATCGTCTCGACGGCTTTCCTGTAGACGGAACATAGCATCCCTGGGTTCTCCCCGGCTATATCCTGCAGCATGATGCTGCCGCAGTCCTCCAGAAGGATCATTCCCTGCGACTTGTCACAGCCGATGACCGCGGGCACGGGAACGGAGGCGGAACGCAGCAGTTCCTGCACGGCAAGAAACGGATAGCGTTTTCCGGGGAAGGCCGCGAACTCTTTGTCTATACACAATATCCATGTGGAGCGGGAGGAGAAAATCCTGAAATATCTTCGCGTGGAGGCGTCGCCTGCAACGGGCTCGATCTGGATGTCATCAGGCACAATGCCCTGGAAGAGTTTGCCGAACTGCTGCTGTGGGGAAGGCATGGGACTTGTGATATAACGGTGTTTCCCGGCGGCGTCCGCTGGTTTCTCGTTCGGAGATAATAAAAAAAAAGCACCTTACGCAACAAGGCATAAGGTGCTCGGCTTTTCGGATGAAATCCTTACTTCGAGCCGCCGCCGATGGTCGAGGAGACGTTCTGCAATACCTGGTTGACGGTATTGACCATGTTGCCCATCAGATCCGTCATGGTCTTGCCGAGAGGGCCGACCATGTCGGAAACTGTTTTGAGGCCGTTGTTGACAACCTCGATCTGCTGCTGGCCGAGCTTGCCGACAGTGTTCATGAGGTCGGTGATGGCGCCCGACAAATCGTTTGATCCGTTTGACATGATGCGTTGTGGTTTGAGTTAAGAGAAGAAACGAGAAATGAAATGCTGTTTTTCTTCCGGCCGCTTCAGGCGCAGTAAATACGGCCGAACGGCAGGAGATTATTTTCCAGAAAATTAAAACATTTCCAGTAGTTACGCAAATACAAAAGGATATTTAGGCGGGGTTGCCGGAGATATTTCAACTGTTTCCGCCATCCCGTGTTTTCTGTTTTCCGATAAACTTGTTGAGCAGGATGACGATCAGTATGCCGCCGAGAAAGTAGGCGACCGGAGCGAAGATCGTCGTGTAGTTGTTTATGAACTCCATGGTCGGTGGTCTAAAAGATATTCAGTTTGCTTGTGCGCTTCAGTCCGTGGTCATGCTCGAAGGTCTGGAGCAGCTCCTGGAGGTTTTTTCTGAAGGCGAAGCTCGTGACAAAACTCATGAGGGGGTGCGGATTGTGCGTTATCCTGTTGATGATGTTTTTCCAGGAGTAGGCCTTGTAGTAGTTCTGCATGAAGTTATACTGGAACTCCACGGCGTCGTAATGGGGCGATCGTATGACGACGTTGATCGCGTTGTATTTTTCCCAGTCCTCATCGGTGATCAGGCCTTTTTCCTTGTATTCCCTGTACATGCTCGTACCGGGATACGGGGTGATGATCTGCATGATCGGCATGAAAATGTTGTTCTTGCTGATAAAAGCAACAAGATCTTCCATGTCCTGATAATTGTCGAGGTTCGGGTTGATGAGGAAATTGCCCTGGACATTGAGCCCCGCTTTCCGGCAGTTTTCGATGATCTCGATAACTTTGTCCGGCGTATTGACGTGCGACTTGTTGTATGCTTCGAGGTTGCTTTTCTTGATCGACTCGATGCCGACCAGTGTCATGAAGCATCCGGCCGCGACCAGTTTCTTTACTGTTTCCTGGTCTTCGAGAAAATTCATGCTCAGGAATACGCTGAATTTGATGTTGCATTCCTCGATCATGTCAAGCGCTTTCCAGAGGCGTTTCTTGTTGATGCCGAGATTTTCGTCACACAGCATGAACCAGGGTTTGGAGGACGAGCCGTTTTTCTTGAAAAACGCTTCCTTCGCGGCCTCTATCTGCGCCTTGAGGTCTTCCGGCTTCTGTGTCCTGTAGAGTTTCCCGGTAAAGTTCGGCGTGACGCAGAAAGAGCAGTTGTAGGGGCAGCCCCGGGTGATGTAAATCGGAATCGCTTTTGTCGCGTCGACTTTTTCCCGCCTTGAAGCATTGGCGATTCTCTTGTAGTCGAGCGGAACGATTTCCTTCACCGGAGGAAAATCCTTTGCATCGTAGAACGGCTTCAGGCGGTTTTCGGCGGCATCTTCGAGTATCGAGCGCCACATGTTTTCGGCTTCGCCGCGGACGATGGTGTCGGCGTGCCGTGACGCTTCGTCCGGATTGAAGGAGGTGTGTATGCCGCCGAGGATAACCTTTCGGCCTTTTTTTCTGAAATTGTCGGCTATCTCATAGGCGCGCGTGGCGTCGATCGTCCTTGCGGTGATGCCTACAAGATCGTAGTCCGCGTCGTAATCGACGACGTCTCCGAAATGCTCGTCAATGATGTCGATTTCGTGCTCGGACGGAGTGATGCTGACCAGAACGCCGAGGGCCATGTGAAAAAGAGGCTTCTGGTTCGATTTCGAGTCTTTCTTGCCTTTCGGTGCGACCAGCAGGATTTTGAGCGGTTTTTCCGATGTCGACCGTTCGCCGTTTGTTGTAACCATTGTCCTTGTAAAAACAGATGTTTGGCTTGGCGCGTGGCTCAGGTTCGGCTGCTTTGCCGTGGCCCGGTATGCTGTGCCGTTGAAGGCTTTGCCGTTCCTGCGCCGGCCCGCCTGAACAATCAGTATAGTAAAATCGTCGGGATAAAAACAACGTTCACGGGGATTTTCAGCACGTGCGGCGGTTGCGAAAATCTGATGCGACGAAGGGCGGCTTTCTTTTTCCCCGTCACGATTTTATTCCTATATTCATCATGCTTTTTCAGTCGCGGGGCGTGCAGCCGGGCAGCTTTTCGCGGCGTTTTCAAACAATCGCCTTCATCCAACGATTCAGGAAATCATGCCTCGCTATACTCCCGAGCAGCTGGCAATGCGCAATGCTTCCGTATGGACCGATGTCCAGCTCATTCTCGCTCCTATCCAGTTCATTGTATTTCTCACGGGGGTCGCGGTGACGGCCGTCTATGCCGTAAACAGCGACCTTTTCAGCTTTTACTGGGTCAGTCTGGCCATTCTTTTCAAGACCTTTCTGTTCGGCCTGCTGCTGGTGACCGGGGCTTATTTCGAGAAGCAGATCTTCGATAAATGGATCTACGGCAAGGAGTTCCTCTGGGAGGACGTGGGCAGCACGGTCGCCGCCGTTTTTCATCTGCTGTACTTCGTCATGGCATACATGGGCTTTCCCGAGGACGTTCTGATCTGGGAGGCTTTTCTCGCCTATTTTACCTATGTGGTCAACGCCCTGCAGTATCTCGTGCGGATCATTCTCGAAAAACACAATGAGCGGCGGATGAAAGCCGACGGCGTCGTGTAGGCGTTCCCGATATCGTGAATTCTAAAAAGTAACCGGTTATGCTGAAAGGCAGTTTCAAGAGCCTCTGGAACAGGGCTGTGTTTTTTGTGGGTATCCTCTGGTTCGTTCTGGTCTACCTTGTCTGGAACTCGGGGCAACTGGAGACGGCTGCGGACCGGAGTGTTTTTGCAGCCGTTGTAATCGCCGGATTCCTGCTTGTTTACGTGTCCGGTTTTCTGATCGAATCTCGCCACCGCAAAAAGCAGGCGGGACAATAGCCTCATATGGACTCCCCCGCCGGCGGGGAGTCTACCTCAACTCCCCTCGCGCCGCTATATCGGCTTCAGAACAGCATATATCCGCCTGAACCTTGCAGAGCATGCTTTCCGTCGCCTGTTGCATGATCTGTGACATGATGGTTTCGCTCATGAATTTCAGGACCATTTCCGGCATCAGGTTGAGCGGAAAGGAGAGCTTGAAGTCGAGTGTGATATTTGTTTCGAAATGAACGGAGGTCTTGTTGTCGGGAAGATGAACGAGGCAGATTTCGGCATCCGCGGCCCCGACAAAGGTGTTTTCGCTCCTGATGCTGATGTCCGGAACGGTTTCCGCCGATATCCAGCGGATCAGTTTCCCGCCGTTTTCTCCCTGGCCGTTTCCCTGGTGTTGCGAGGCGCATTTCGTCAGCACGTCGCTTCCCGGAGGGAGGTGCTCCACGTCCTGGCGGACGAAAAAGATCGCCACGATAGGATTTTTTCGCGGGTCTTCGACTTCAAACGTCCACTGGAAAATGCCGAGATCGGCATGGTAATCGATATTTTTGCAATACGGGTTGCATTTCAGTATGCGATGATGATCCGAGAAATAGTCCGCGGAATCGTGCAGGCAGGATTCCAGAACGACCTGGGCTTTGCTTTTTCCGACAACTTCCATAATGAAATCTCTGACATTGAAATATACCTCTGACGGCTTTGTTAAACGCTCGATCGCCTTACACAGTTCCGCTTGTCCGGCGGGCCGGGCTTCTTTTCCCTGCGAACGCTTTTTTCGCGGGCTTTTGCCGGAGGCGGGCCTGCACGACCCCGGCAACTGTTTGGAAGGGCGATTTTTTTTTGTATGTTCCATACCTATACGGGGTATGGGTATTTTATTTGAATACTGACGGAACCCTTTGCAAGCAGATGCCGGATGAAGCGTTATGGATGATATCGTTACGAGGTTGAAAAAGGTCAACGGCCAGATTCTCGGTCTCATCAGGATGATGGAGCAGGAGGAGCCGTGTGAAAAGGTTATCGTGCAGTTTCAGGCTGCGAAGGCTGCGCTGGACAAGACCTATTCAATGGTTCTGAGCGGTAGCCTGAAAGAGTGCCTGAGCCAGCGGGATTCGGAGAATATCGACAGGATTCTGAAGCTGATATCGAAAAAATGAGGCCGGTACGCGGCGCCGGGAGTTTCATGAACGGTTTTATCAATCAATGAATTCTAATACAACAGCAAGTATGCGCAGGTTGAACAACTATGTTTTCGGGTGCGTGGCGGCGGTTTTTCTGTTGTTGCCGGCGGAGCGGGTTTCAGCGGAGACCGTGAGGCTCTCGCTCGACCGGGCTATCGAGCTGGCGGAAGAGAATAACTACGCCCTCAAGGCCGCGAAGGCAAGGGTCGATCAGGCCGAGGCGAGGTATGTTCAGAGCCGCAAGGCATATCTGCCGAAAGTCACCCTTTCGGAAACCTTCGTCGCCACCGACGACCCGGCCGCGGTTTTTTCCTACAAGCTGCGACAGGGAGGCATCACGGCAGCCGATTTCAATCCGGCCGTAATGAACGATCCTGACGATATTTCAAATTTCCAGGCGGGTGTCGAAGTCCTGCAGCCTCTCTACAACAGGGATGCGATGATCGGCCGTTCCGCCGCCAGGGCGGATCGCAAATCACGGGAACACATGCTCCGCAGGACGGGCGACACCGTATCGCTCGAGGTGAAGAAAGCCTACTACGGCCTTGTACTGGCACGAAAAAACCTCGAAGCGATCAATCGTTCGATAGGCGCCATGCGCCGACATGACCGGGAAGCAGGGAAGGCCTACGCGAGCGGTCTGATCACAAAATCCGACAAGTTGTCGACGGCGGTTCGTCTGTCGGAGCTTTCGGAGCAGAAAATGATGATCGAGGACGAGATAACGGCTGCCGGAGACGGGTTGCGTTTTCTGCTCGGCCTCGGGCAGGACGTCGATATCGTGCCTGTCTCCGGACTCGATACAGGCAGTATCGTCATTCCCTCCGACGAACCGGTTCTCGGTGAGAACCGGGCCGATCTCAAGGCCATGGAGGCCTCGGCCGAGGCTGCCGGGTACCAGTACGACATGGCCAGGGCGCAGTGGCTGCCGAGAGTCAACGCGTTTCTCCAGCAGAACTGGAACGATGAGGATTTTCCGGGCATGGACAACGGCAACTGGATGCTGGGCGTCAACATGCGGTGGACGATTTTCGACGGTTACGCCTCCATAGGCAAGGCGCAGGAAGCCAGGGCGACCGAGATGGAGGCCCGTTACCGTTACGAAGAAGCGAGGGACAAGGGGCGCTACGAGATACGCAAGGCCTATCGCATGCTCAGAACGGCAAGGGCGAGAATCAATGTCGCCGATCAGGCGCTCAGGGAGGCGAAGGTCAGTCTCGATTTTATCGGGGAACGGTACCGTTCCGGCCAGGCAATGACCTTCGAGCTGCTCGCCAGGGAGCAGGCCTACACCTATGCCCAGCTTCGTCTGAACAGGGCGAAATACGATCTGATCATGGCCGGCAACGAACTCGGATACTACAGCGGAAAATAAACCGAAATCAACACGGACGCAGAAAATGAAATACAGAGCTTTTCTTGTATGTGTCGCCTTTCTTCCTCTTCTCGTCGGATGCGGGGGCGAGAAATCCGAAACGGTCGAGGAGGCCTCTTCGAGTGAAATTGTGACGGTCCGGGGGATGGAGAAAGTATCGGCTGTCACCGGAGCCTCGAACCGTACCGTGCTGGTGGTTCCGGCTTCCGCTCTTTTCAGGCGGGGGCAGCTCGAAGGGGTGCAGGTCGTCGGGGCCGACAGCGTCATGGCGATTCGCTGGGTCCGGACCGGCGACGAGACACCTGCCGGTGTAGAGGTTCTCAGCGGGCTCGACGAGGGTGAAGTGGTGATCGTTCCCCATGATCCCGGGGTCGGTGAGGGATTCAAGGTAACAATCAAGCAGTAAAGGAGGGTTCCGCAGATGAGAGAAGGTATCGCGGGCAGGCTTGCGAAGATGTTCATCAATTCCAAGCTGACGCCCCTGCTCATGCTGACCGCCCTTCTCGTGGGCGTGCTCGCGACGTTCATGACCCCCAGGGAGGAGGAGCCGCAGATTTCCGTTCCCCTGGTGGACCTCTACTTCAGCTATCCCGGCGGCAGTGCGAAAGAGGTCGAGGAAAGAGTGGCCAAGCCGGTCGAAAAGTACCTTACGGAAATCGACGGGGTGGATTACGTCTATTCGACCTCCCGGAAGGATTTCGCGCTGGTCACGGTGCGTTACAACGTCGGGGACGATACCGAGGAGAGCATGGTCAAGCTCTGGGCGACCATCATGAAGAACATGGACAGGATGCCGAGGGGAATGCAGTTTCCTCTCGTCAAGAAGGTATCCATCGACGATGTGCCGGTGCTGACCCTGACGTTCTGGAGCGACAGTTACGGGCCTTACGATCTCAGGAGAGTGGCCGCGCAGGTTAGCGACGAACTGAAGAAAATCGAGAATATCGGTGACGTCAACCTCCAGGGAGGCCTCAGGCGGCAGCTTCGGGTGGTGCTCGACAAGGAAAAACTGCTGCGCTACAGGGTCACGCCGTTGCAGATCACGCAGCAGATACAGGCATCGAACAGCCAGCTCACCGCAGGCACGTTCCAGGGGATGAACCGGGAGTTCACGGTCAAGACCGGCGAGTTTCTCAAGAGCGCGGAGGATGTGCGCAACGTGGTCGTGGGCATATACAATTCCGAGCCGGTCTATCTCAAGGATGTGGCCCGGGTCTTCGACGGTCCGGAAGAGGTGGAGAACTACGCCTTTTTCGGGTTCGGGGCGGCTTCCCATGAAAAGGGAACGCGAGGGGAGCATCCGGCGGTGACGCTGACCGTGGCGAAGCGCAAGGGCACCGACGCGACAGCGCTCGCCGACAAGGTTCTCGAAAAAATCGAAGCGCTCAGGGGCAGCGTGATCACTACGGGTATCAACGTTACCGAAACCAGGAATTACGGCGAGACCGCCTCTGAGAAAGTATTCACCCTGCTGGAACACCTCTTCGGCGCGGTGGTCGCCGTCACGATCGTCGTCGGCCTCTTTCTGGGCTGGCGCGGAGGGCTCGTGGTGTTCGCATCGGTGCCCATCACCTTCGCGCTGACCCTTCTGGTGTATTACCTGTTCGATTACACTCTCAACAGGGTCACGCTGTTCGCGCTGATATTCGTTACGGGCATCGTCGTCGACGACTCTATCATCATCGCCGAAAACATACACCGGCATTTCTCCATGCGGAGAATGCCGAAACTCCAGGCGGCTATCGCGGCCATCAACGAGGTCGGCAATCCGACGATTCTGGCCACCTTCACGGTCATCGCTTCCGTTCTGCCCATGGTGTTCGTTTCGGGTCTCATGGGCCCTTACATGAGCCCCATGCCTATCGGCGCTTCGCTTGCGATGATCTTTTCACTCTTTGTCGCGCTCATAGGCACCCCCTGGCTTGCGTTCCGGCTGCTGAAGGCCGAGGAGGGGCACGCCGAGGAGTACGATATCAGGAAGTCCGTCTATTACAGGGTGTTCGACAGGGGGCTTTCCCCGCTGCTCGACAGCTGGTGGAAGGCCGCGATCGCATATGCTTTCGTCGTACTGCTGCTGTTGGGCTCCATAGCCATGATTCCGCTCAAGATGGTCGAGCTGAAGATGCTGCCGTTCGACAACAAGAGCGAGTTCCAGGTGATCATCGATATGCCTGAAGGCACGACCCTCGAACAGACCGCAAGGGCGACGAAAGATATCGTTTCAGCCCTCAGGGACGTTCCAGAAGTCGAGGACTACCAGTACTATGTCGGTACGAACGCACCGATAAACTTCAACGGCCTTGTGCGTCACTACTACCTCAGGCAGGCCGACAACATGGCCGACATCCAGGTGAATCTCGTCGACAAGGGAGATCGTTCCGACCAGAGCCACGCCATCGCAAAGCGGGTGAGGCCGAAGGTTCAGGAAATCGCCCGTAAATACAACGCCAACGCCAAGGTCGTCGAGGTGCCTCCCGGTCCGCCGGTGCTCTCGACCATCGTCGCGGAGGTCTACGGTCCCGATCAGAAACAGCAGATCGAGCTTGCGCGCAGGATCAGGGCCATCATGGAGGATACCCCCGGGGTCGTCGATGTCGACTGGATGGTGGAGGACGACGAGAAGGTTTACGACCTGGTGATCGACAAGCGCAAGGCGGCTTTCAGGGGAGTGACGACCGAACAGATCACCAATACCCTGCGCATGGCGCTCGACGGCGCGGAGGTGGGGCTGCTGCACACGGACACCGAGCTCGAACCGGTGGGTATCGAGGTTCGACTGCCGCTTGCCGAGAGGGCTTCGATTCTCGATCTCGACGGGATCCGTGTCAAGTCGCAGGGAATGAACTCGATGACGACAAGGCTTCCGGCCGGGGAGATGATCCCCCTTTCCGAGCTGGTGACCGTCAGGGAGCAGATCGAGGATAAAAGCATCTACCGAAAGGACCTCAAGAACGTCGTCTATGTGACGGCCGACGTGGCCGGGGCGACCGAAAGCCCGGTGTATGCGATGCTCGATATGGACAAACGGATCGGGGAGCTTGAAATGCCCGGCGGCTACAAGATCGCCCCGCTCTATACGTCGGCGCCGTTCAGCGAGGACCGGCTTGCGATGAAGTGGGACGGTGAGTGGCAGATCACCTTCGAGGTCTTCAGGGACCTCGGTACGGCATTCGCCGTCGTGCTGGTCATCATCTACCTGCTGATCGTCGGGTGGTTCCAGTCGTTCAGGACGCCGCTCGTGATGATGGTCGCCATACCGCTGAGCCTTGTAGGCATCATTCCCGGCCATTTCATCCACGGAGCGTTCTTCACGGCGACCAGCATGATCGGCATGATCGCCCTGGCGGGCATCATGGTGAGAAACTCGGTGCTCATCATCGACTTCATACAGCTGAGGATGCAGGACGGCGTCGATCTGAAGCACGCGGTTATCGAGTCGGCCGCCGTCCGTACCCGGCCGATTCTCCTGACGGCGGGAACCGTGGTCATCGGAGCCATCGTCATCCTGTTCGACCCGATTTTCCAGGGACTGGCTATCTCTCTGATGTGGGGGGCTCTTCTGTCGACGATTCTGACGCTCGGCGTCGTGCCGCTCACCTACTATCTGATGGAAAAGAACAAGGTCAAATAAAACTCATTATCCCGGAAGATTATGAAGTTTCTTGCAATCATGGGGCACGAGGAGACCCGTCCGCAGGTACGGGATCTCTTCAGGCGGTTTCAGGTGCTGATGTTCAGCAACATGTCCATCAAGGGCTGCTACTGCGACAAGGGGATCACCGAGCAGGGCTGGTGGCCCTCCGACAAGGGGGTGGGCTCCTATTCGTCGATGTGTTTCGCCATTCTCGAAGACGAGAAGGCCGACATGATCATCGGGGAACTGGAGAAAAACCCGATCGCCATAGAGCCGGATTTTCCCGCGAGGGCTTTCGTCATGAACGTTGAAAAAATGGTCTGAGCATGTATCTGAAGCAATTTCGCACGGGCGGGGACAGGAACTTCGGTTATCTCGTCGCCGACGAGGAGAGCCGCAGGGCATTCGTCGTCGATCCGTCCTACAGTCCCGCCTTGATCGTCGACGAGGCGCGCGAGCGGGAGTTCGACATCCGCTACGTTTTTTCGACCCACGGCCATCACGATCATGTCAACGGCAATGCCGAGATGGCGCGAATGACCGGTCGCACGCCGCTGCTGTATGGCTCGGTCTGCCCCGAAACGGGCATCCGGATCGAAGACGGGGCATTGCTTCCTCTCGGAAAACTCGTGATTCGTGTGCTTCATACTCCCGGCCACACTCCGGATTCGATCTGCATTCATGCCGGAGATGCGGTTTTTACCGGTGATACGCTCTTTGTCGGCAAGGTCGGCGGCACCGACCTCGGTCGGGAAGCCCTTGACGAGTATCGTTCGCTGCACGAGAAGCTGCTCGCGCTTCCCGGCGAAACCAGGGTTTTCCCCGGTCACGATTACGGCTCGGCTCCGGAGTCCACGATAGCGCATGAACGGGAGAGCAATCCGTTTCTCCTTCAGCCGGATCCCGAGACGTTCATCGACCTCAAGCGAAACTGGGCCGCCTACAAACAGGCTCACGGTATCCGGTAACCTGACGGGCCCGCGGCCTCCGACGCCGGAAGGAGGCAAATAGCCGGGCCGCCCCTCTCCTGCCGGAACGTTTCCCTGTTTCTCCCTCCGACGGCTTTTGCTGTCTTGTGAACAGCGATTATTTTTTGTACATTTACCTTTCACGCCCGTTAGGCGGTGAGAGGTGTTTTCCGCCGTCTTGCCCGGACACTTTTTGTCGATACAGGCCGGCTCCGGTCGACGGAGACGGCAACGAAATGTTCATCCCTTATTAACTATAGGTATATCGATATGGATCAGCTTGTAAAATTGCGCACATTGCCGGTATCCGCCCTCATGCAGAAGGATTTTCACACCATCAAGGGCAGCTCCACCGTTGCGGAAGCCATTCAGCTCATGAAACGGACGAACGAGAGCGGTATTGTCGTCGAACCTCGCAACGAGGATGACTGCTACGGTATCGTGACCGAAAAGGACATTCTCGAAAAAGTGATCGATCCCGGCGAAGACGTGCATCGCGATCCATGGAACACGCCTGTTTTCCAGATCATGAGCAAGCCCATCATCAGCATCAACCCCGAGCTGAGGATAAAGTACGCATTGCGTCTGATGAAGCGCACCAACGTCCGTCGTCTGACGGTAATGGAATCGAACAAGGTGATCGGCGTGCTCAACATGACCGACGTTCTCCATGCCGTCGAGGAGCTTCCCGTCCATGACGACCATGTAGCATTGTAACAGCCCGCCGGTTTCGAGAAGACATTCTTCGCTTAAACGCATCAGTTATTCACAGAAAAGGCGGACCCGCACGCGCCCGTGCGGGTCCGGATAATCGCTGAAGCTGCGCTACGCGGTTTCAGGAAGGAGATCAGAGTGTATGAAGCCATTTGATATAGTTGTGGTCGGTGGCGGCGGCGCGGGTTTGTATGCGGCCATGGAGGCCATGAAAACCAACCCTTCGCTGAATATCGCCGTGCTGTCCAAGGTATACCCGAACCGTTCGCATACCTCGGCCGCGCAGGGAGGCGCCAACGCCGCCCTGGCCAACAAGGCAAAGGACGATACGGTCGAGATGCATGTGTTCGACACCATCAAGGGCAGCGACTACCTGGCCGACCAGGATGCGGCCGAAGTGCTGTGTTCGGAAGCCCCCAAAATCATCAGGGAGCTCGACAATATCGGTACGCCGTGGTCGAGGATGGATGACGACACCATCGCCCAGCGTCCTTTCGGCGGCGCCGGAAGACCCCGCTGCTGCTACTGCGCCGACAAGACCGGTCATACCATTCTGCAGACCCTTTACGAACAGTGTCTGCGCAAAGGCGTCTTTTTCTTCAACGAATATTTCGTGCTGAGTCTCGCAGTCGACGGCAGCCGCTCGAAGGGGCTGATTGCCATGAACATGCGGACCGGAAAGGTCGAGGCCTTTCCTGCACGGACGGTTATTTTCGCGACCGGGGGATATGCCAAGATGTACTGGAACCGCTCCAGCAACGCAGCGGGTAACAGCGGCGACGGACAGGCGATCGCTTATCGTGCGGGTATTCCCCTCAAGGATATGGAGTTCGTGCAATTCCACCCCACCGGCCTGAGAAAGAGCGGGCTTCTGGTTACCGAAGGCGCCAGGGGCGAGGGCGGCTACCTCGTCAACAACAAGGGCGAGCGTTTCATGAACCGTTACGCGCCGGAGAAAATGGAACTCGGCCCGCGCGATCTCGTTTCCCGTTCGATCGAGACGGAAATTCTCGAAGGCCGCGGGTTCGACAGTCCCGCCGGTCAGTATATGCATCTCGATCTCACGCACCTCGGCGCGGACCTGATCAAGTCGCGGCTTCCCCAGATCCGTGAAATGTCGATGTACTTCGAAGGCGTCGATCCCATCGACGAGCCTATTCCGATCAGGCCTACCGCCCATTATTCCATGGGAGGGATCGATACCGATATTTTCGGGCGCACGCCCATGGAAGGAGTTTACGCCGCCGGCGAAGCAGCCTGCGTTTCCGTGCACGGCGCGAACCGTCTCGGCGGCAATTCGCTGCTCGAGATTCTGGTGTTCGGTAGAATCGCCGGGCACACCGCCGCCGAAGAGGCCGGGAAGTTCGAGCCGGGAGAGATATCGCAGGCCGAAGTACAGGGGGCAGAGGAGGAGCTTCGCGAACTCATGCGTCCTTCGGGCCATTACGAACGCTACGGAGCCCTTCGTGAAGAACTCGGCGAGACGCTCGCGACCAATGTGGGTATTTTCCGCGAAGCCCCGAAGATACAGAAAGGCATTGCCGATATCAGCGAGCTCAAGGATCGTTTCAGGCACGTTCGCGTGTTCGATACGAGCGATGTGTTCAACACCAATCTCATGCAGGTGCTCGAGCTGCGCAACATGCTCGACCTTGCCGAGACCGTCGCTGCCGGAGCCTATGTCAGGGAGGAGAGCAGGGGCTCTCATACCCGGACCGATTTCCCGCAACGCGATGACGAGAACTGGCACAAGCATACGACCTATACGTTTGTCGGAGGCAAACCCGAGATCGGGGAAAAGCCGGTCACCATGGGCAAGTACGAGCTACAGGAAAGAACTTATTAAACAAACCCCGAGTTGGCCGTCCGGTGTGCATGCCGGACAATTCCGCGGAGGAGCGGTCGGCGGGTACGGATACGCATCGACAACGGATTCCGGCCCGCCGAAGGCTGGTCAACTTATACAAAACTCAGCAGGACGGGAGTTATGGGAGAGCATAAAGAAGAAATGAGGGACGTGACCTTCAGGGTGAGCCGGTTCAATCCCCAGGTTGACAACAAGCCCTATTTTGACGATTACACCATTCCGGTTGAAAAAGGTATCACCGTTCTCAGGGCCCTCAACTATATCAAGGAGCATGTGGATGCGACCGTAAGCTTCAGGGCGTTCTGCCAGGCGGGCATTTGCGGATCCTGCGGCATGCGGATCAACGGGATTTCCAAACTTGCCTGTACGACGCAGGTGTGGGACGAACTCTCCCGGTGCAGGGTTCCGAACGTCATCAAGATCGAGCCGCTGCGCAACATGCCGCTCGTCAAGGATCTCATCGTCGACATGGATCCGATGGTGGACAAGATGAAGCACTATTCCAACTGGGTGGAATCCGTCATGCCCGAGGAGCGCATGGGTGAAAAGGAATTCCTCATACCCGAAGAAGAGTTTCTCGAGTACGACAAGGCCACCGACTGCATCCTCTGCGCTTCCTGCATGTCCGAGTGCTCCATTCTCAGGGCGAACAAGGAGTATGTGGGGCCGGCTATTCTGCTCAAATCGCACCGGATGAACGTCGACAGCCGCGACGGCATTCATGACAAGCGCATGGCCGGGCTGGTGAAGGATCACGGCGTGTGGGACTGCACGCACTGCTACCGCTGTCAGGAAACCTGCGTCAAAAGCATTCCCATCATGGACGCCATTCACGGTGTTCGCGAAGACGCGCTCGCGTCCAGGGGAGTCAAGGATACAAGCGGCGCGAAACACGCGGAGGCCTTCATGGAGGATCTGCAGAAGAAAGGCAAACTGGTCGAGGCCACGCTGCCAATCAGGACCAACGGCATGGCCTGGACCCTGAAAAACCTTCTGCCGATGGCGTTCAAGATGATCATCAAACGCAGGACGCCGCCGCCGCCGCCGCTTGTCAAGCCGGCCAAGGGGATCAAGAAATTCCGTGAGGAATTGCAGGAGATGAGCGAGCACATCAAGCGGGACCGGAAGGACAATCATAAATAAACATGGAGAAAAGCGGTATGAAGCGGTATGCATATTATCTCAGCTGCATCAACGAGTCCATGACGAAAGAGGTGGACCGCTCCCTGGAGCTCTGGCAGAAAGACCTCGATGTCGATTTTGTCAAGCTGCATGAAAGCACCTGCTGCGGTGGAAGCAATCTCGATTATGTCAGTCCGAAGCATTTCGCGCTTGTCAACGGGAGAAACATCGCCCTGGCCGAGAAGCTCGGTCTCGATCTCGTCACATCCTGCAATACCTGTCTGCTGACGATACGCAGTGCCAAGAAAAAGCTCGACGAATCGACGGAACTCCGCGACGAGGTGAACGGTATTCTCGAGAAGGAAGGGCTGGAATACAAGGGCACTTCCGATGTCCGTCATCTGCTCTGGGTATTGAACGAGGATGTCGGTCTCGATACCATTCGCGAGAAAGTCAAGGTTCCCCTGACGAACTATCGGATCGCACCGTTCTACGGATGTCATATCCTGCGTCCTTCCACGGTTCTCGGAAAGGACAATCCCCTCCAACCGTCGTCTCTCGACAGCCTCATAGAGGCCCTCGGCGGCCAGACCATCGCCTACGAGCACAAGAACAAGTGCTGCGGCTTCCATACGCTGCTCGTGGCGGAGGAAGAATCGCTCAGCGTCGCGGCGGAAGCGCTCGGGGAGGCGATCGATGCGAAAGCCGACTTTATCGTCACGCCCTGTCCGCTCTGCCATACCGTTCTCGACGGCTACCAGTCAAAGGCGCTCAAACAGGCCAACATCAAAAAATCGATTCCGGTTTTTCATCTGTCCGAAATGGTCGGTCTTGCGCTCGGCTACACTCCCCGCCAGCTCGGTATCAAACGTCATATCGTGACCTGAGTGTTTCGGGGATTACGGGCGGCGGGTCATGAAGGCAAGCCCTTCACGGCGTGTCGCACTGTTTTAAAAAAGAGCAAAAAAACGTAGCTTAGCACTTTCTTGAGAAAGCTTTCACTGCGACTCCATACCACAGAAGCGGTGGGAAGCGCTTCCGATAACTTGTCAAAACATTGCATTGCATGCTCAAAAATGATCTTTTTCTTCGGGCGTTGAAGCGGCAGCCGGTGCCAAGGACCCCGATCTGGGTGATGCGTCAGGCAGGACGTTATCTGCCGGAGTACCGTGCGGTCAGGGAAAAAACGGATTTTCTCACTCTCTGCAAAACCCCTGAGCTGGCTACGGAAGTTACCATCCAGCCCGTTGATATCATTGGCGTGGACGCGGCAATCATTTTCTCCGATATCCTTGTCGTCAACGAAGCCATGGGCATGAACGTCGAGATCATCGAATCCAAGGGTATCAGGCTGACTCCGCCGATCCGCTCCCAGGTCGATATCGACCGCCTGATCATTCCCGATGTGGGCGAAAAGCTCGGTTATGTCATGGATGCCATCAGGCTCACCAAGAAAGAACTCGACAACAGGGTGCCGCTGATCGGTTTTTCCGGAGCCGCATGGACCCTCTTTACCTATGCTGTCGAGGGAGGCGGGTCGAAGAACTACGCTTTCGCGAAGAAGATGATGTACCGCGAACCCCAGATGGCCCACATGCTCCTGAGCAAGATTTCCAGCGTCATTACCGATTACCTGCTGATGCAGATCGAGTCGGGCGCGGACGCCGTTCAGATTTTCGACTCATGGGCGAGTGCGCTGTCCGAGGACGACTACCGCGAGTTCGCGCTGCCGTATATCAAGGAGAGCGTTCAGGCCGTCAAGACCAAGTACCCCGACATACCCGTGATCGTCTTCTCGAAGGACTGCAATACCATCCTGTCGGATATAGCCGATACCGGTTGTGACGCGATGGGACTGGGCTGGAACATGGATATCGCCAAAGCCCGTGCGGAGCTTAAGGACCGCGTCGCGCTTCAGGGTAACATGGATCCGACGGTTCTGTACGGAACGCATGACAGGATCAGGGCGGAAGCCGCGAAGATTCTCAGGCAGTTCGGTCAGCATACCGAGAAATCCGGGCACGTGTTCAATCTCGGTCACGGCATCCTTCCCGATGTCGCCCCGGAAAACCTCAAATGCCTGGTTGACTTCGTCAAGGAGGAGAGCACGAAATATCACTGACCTTTCACCGGTCTCTTTCCGCCGCCCGGTTTCACGACCGGGCGGATTTTTTTACGGGGAGTTACACGTTTTGTTGCCGTATCCTGCGATACGGTTTTTTTATTTTACCGGGAGGAGCGTATCGCTTACAGAACGAAGAACACCGCAATGTCCGCAGGACGGCGGAACGAACCGTAAACGGGGTCCGAAAATGAAGAAGCAAGGAACGCTAAAGGAAACGCTGCAGCATATCATTTTCGATTACAATACCGTGCCCGCCAAGATGTTCGATCTTGTGCTGATAGCGGCGATCATCCTCAGTGTCACGGTTGTGATGTTCGACAGCGTGGGCTGGATACATGAAGAGTACGGGGGGCTTCTCTACGGTTTCGAGTGGTTTTTCACGGTGCTGTTTACCGTGGAGTACGTCCTTCGACTCTACGCTTCGGCGCCGAGGCTGAAATACGCGACGAGCTTCTACGGCATCATCGATTTCCTGGCTATACTGCCGACCTACTTCAGTCTTTTTTTCCCTGGGTCGCAATATCTTCTTGTCATCCGCTTTTTCAGGGTCCTGCGTATTTTCAGACTGTTGAAGCTCATGAAGTTCGTGAGCGAGGGCGAGATGGTCGTCGCTTCCCTCAAGGCATCGTTCCGCAAGATTTTCGTGTTCTGGTTCTTCATCATCGTGCTGGTCAGCATCATCGGAGCGCTCATGTACATGATAGAAGGCGAGGAAAACGGTTTCCACAGTATTCCGGAAGGGGTCTACTGGGCGATTGTCACCGTGACGACCGTCGGGTTCGGAGATATCTCGCCCCAGACGACCGTCGGCAGGGCGCTGGCTTCCCTGCTCATGATTACCGGCTACAGTGTTATCGCGGTTCCTACGGGAATCGTGTCGGTGGAGATGGCAGTGATGAACAAGAAAATGGATGCCGATCTCCTGCGGCAGGATCGCTGCTGCTCCTCCGTCAGTCACGACGAGGACGCGAAATACTGCAAGGTCTGCGGGCGGCCGCTCGGCTGAAGGATTACTTCCTGAAAGGCCCGATGACGCCGTACTCTATCTTTACGGGCTTTATCCTGTAGGTGAGCACAGGGCGGTAGGCATGCTCGGACACGGTTTCGGCCACGCTTCCGTTGATCAGGTGCGAAATGCCCGATCTGCCGTGTGTCGGCACGCATATCATGTCCGCCTGTATGTCCCGTGCGAAGTGCACGATGCCCTCCTCCTCGCTGTCGTCGTTGTAGATATTCAGGGTGTAATTCGACAGCGTCTGTTCTCCGGCGAAGCTTTCCATGAGCTGGCGCGTGTAGCGGCTGGTCTCGAAATGCGCCCTTGTGTTGACTCTCAGCAGATGGATCGTGGCATCGTAGAGTTCCGCGAATTTCACGAGCGAGGAAAATCCCTGCGCGATTTCTCCATAGAAGTTCGACGCGAAAACGATATTGGAGAGTGAGAACAACGACATCGGCTCCTTGATCGTCAGCACGGGAGTCGTCGCATGCTGTATGACTTTTTCGGTCGTCGAACCGACGAGTATGCGGTTGATTCCCCTGCGGCCGTGGGACCCCATGACGATAAGGTCGAAGTTTTCCGCGGCGGCTTTCGACGATATTTTCTCGTACGGGGTATCGAAATCAAGCGAATAGCTCATCCTGATGTCGTCGCATTCCCCGCATTCGACCGTCTCGGCGAGGCGATTTTCGATCTGTTCCAGTACGTTCGTGTCGCCGAGGGCCTGGTACGCCATGATATCGCTGATTTCCGGATAGTCCGGAACCTCGATGACGTGATAGAGGTGCACTTCCGCGCCGCTTTTGCGTGCTATGCCGACGGCTGCTCCAAGCGCATAGGAGGACTGATCGGAAAAATCCGTGGGAACGAGGATTTTGTTCATGGCGTCATTCAACCTGGTTGATACCTTTTTCTTAAAGGTAAAAAATAGCGCGTCCCGCGAAAAACTCTCCATCCGTTTCTCCGTATTCTCTGCCGGTGCGGCCGAAGGAACCGGCGGCGTGACGATTATTGAAACGAACCGTGGAGGTTTTACTATATTACCTGCTGGTAATAAGGGTTATCCATTGTCGAAAGAGTGTATGGAGGTTCACGGCGGGGAAGAGCATATGGGGGATTTCGTCCGCCGGACGATGCGTTACAGCGCCGATCTCGTCGGACGCGTGGCGGACAGCCGGAAAGGAGAGATCGTGTCCATGGCCGGTATCATCGCCGACGTTTTCCGGGCGGACGGCAAGATGCTCATCTGCGGCAACGGGGGCAGTGCTTCGGACGCGCAGCATCTTGCGACCGAGCTGACAATTCGTTACAGAAAGAGCGTCCGGAGAAGGGCGCTGCCCGCCATAGCGCTTTCGGCGGATACTTCCGCGCTGACCGCGGGGGCGAACGATCTCGGTTACGACCAGGTGTTCGCCCGGCTTGTCGAGGCTTACGGGAGAAGCGGGGACGTGCTTCTCGGTATCTCGACCAGCGGTAACAGCATGAGCGTCTATAACGCGCTTTGCAGGGGCCGCTCGATCGGTATGCATACGCTGGCCCTGCTCGGCGGCGACGGCGGCAGGATCAGGGAGGTTTCGGACCTTTCGGTCATCGTTCCCTACTCGGAAGCGGCGGATCGCGTTCAGGAGTGTCATATAGTGATCGGCCATGTCATTATCGACTGCATCGAGCGGATGCTGGGGTATTGCGACGATCTTCCCGAAACCGGACAGTAACGCTAACCGAAAAAAAGTTCCTATGACTATCAGGACCATAGAAGGCGCACTCGACGCCAGGGATGCCAGGTTCGCCCTGGTTGTTTCACGCTTCAACGATTTTATCGGCCAGAAGCTTGTCGAAGGTGCTCTTGACTGTATTCTCCGTCACGGAGGTTCGGAAGAGCATATCGAGGTATTCAAATGCCCCGGATCGTTCGAGCTGCCCGCCGTGGCGAAAAAAGCGGCTCTTTCCGGCCGTTACGATGCGGTGATAACCCTGGGGGCCATCATCAGGGGCGCCACGGCCCATTTCGACGTTATCGCGGCCGAAGCGACGAAAGGGATCGCCCAGGCCGGTCTCGATACCATGGTGCCGGTCACTTTTGGCGTTCTGACGACCGACAATCTCGAACAGGCTATCGAGCGGGCGGGGACGAAGGCGGGAAACAAGGGGTTCGACGCCGCAATGGCCGCCATCGAAATGGTCAATCTCTACCGGCAGCTGTAAATCTGCGACGTCGCCCGCAGCGCCCTCATGTTTCGTTCGGTTTCTTCCGGAGCGCGGTTTGCAGTGACCGCGCTTTTTTTCGGAATGCCGCCGATGCCGGGGAGGACCGCCCGGCTTTTTTCCGGAACGTGACGCGGCATTCCTCACGCTGAAAAGGAGATGACCATGAAAACCGGTTCAGGTAAAACAGTGCTGGCGGGGCTTGCCGGCGGCATCGCCATGAACGTTGTCATGCTGCTGACCTTCCGGCTTCTCGCTTTCGGGTGGAACGGCGGGGGTATCCTGCTCGAATCGTCCATCCAGAGTCGCAAGCTCATCGCGGTCTGGACCGAAATCGAGCCGATACCGCTTGTCGTCGATACGCCGCTGCCGATCATGCTCGGTATCGTGCTTTTCGGCGTGTTTCATGCATGGCTATACCGCCAGCTTGCTCCGCAGTGGCCGCCGGGTGTGTTGCGACGCGGCATGCGTTTCGGCGCGATCGTCTTCGTCATGACCTTTCTTTTCTGGGAGTTTTTCACGCCTTTCAACATGTTCGGCGAGCCGTTGCGGCTCATCGCCCTGGAGCTCGTGTTCTGGGCATGCATCGCCGCCGCTGACGGCCTGGCTATCTCCGCGGTCATGGAGCGTGGAACGGAGGAGGTGTGAAGTGCTGAAAGAATTTTCCGGGGTCGCGCTCGAGTGCGTCCGCGGCGATATCGCCGACCAGCCGGACATGGACGCCGTCACGAACGCCGCCAACGCATGGCTGAAGCCGGGCGGAGGAGTCGCGGGAGCGCTGCATCGTGCCGCCGGTCCGGGGCTCGAGGAAGAGTGCCGCCCTCTGGCGCCGATTCGCTGCGGCGAGGCCGTCGTCACGGGAGCGCACGAGCTTGCGAACCGTTACGTGATACACTGTCTCGGTCCGGTGTACGACAGGGACGACCCTGCGGAAGAGCTGCTGGCTTCCTGCTATCGCAACGCGCTCGATCGGGCTGATGCGCTGGGCGTGCGTTCGATAGCTTTCCCGGCGATTTCCGCGGGTATCTTCGGCTACCCTCTGCGCGAGGCGGCGAAGGTCGCGCTCGAAACCGTCTCAAGCCGGATTCCGGCGCTTTCGGCCGTCGGGCATATCCGTTTCGTGCTTTTCGGTGAAGACGATCTTCGCGTCTTCGAAGAGGAACTCGAAAAACTGTGCTGAAACGCACGGGGGCGCGCCGACAGCCGCTCCCGATTCTTCCGCGAGCCCCCGGTTTTCCCTTATATTGTTTTTTTCTGATACATCAACGCAAAGGTAGTCGTCATGTCCTTTTTCAGTTCTACGCCTGAACTTCCTCTGGAAAAGCCCCGGCGAAACGTCGCCGTTGTCGTTCTGCTGGGGATCATTATTCTCGGGGCTTTTTTTGTCAGGGTCTGGGGGATCGATTTCGGCCTGCCCTGCATGTACCATCCCGACGAGCCGAACAAGGTCAAGATCGCACAGAAAATGTTCAGGACGGGCGACCTCAACCCGCATTATTTCAACAAGCCGACGCTCTTCATCTATCTCAATGCACTGCTGTATATCCCCTACTACCTGTTCGGAAAGGTGACCGGGCGATTCGATGCTCCTTCCGATATTCTTCAGCCCGTCATGCTTGTCCAGGGCACCGGTTACAGCCCGATGCCCGAAACGGTGCTGATGGCCAGAGTGCTGACGGCCGTCGTGGCGACGGCGACCATACCGGTTGTTTTCCTGGTCGCAAAACGCCTGACCGGAAGCCCGGCCGCCGGTCTTTTCGCTTCCTCGCTGATGGCTGTTTTCCCGACAAATGTCCTGCACAGCCGGTTCATCACGGTGAATTCCTTCCTGGTGTTCTTTATCGTGCTGACCGTCCTGTTCTCCCTGCGGATTCTCAGCCACGGCACCAGAAGGGATTATATCATGGCGGGCGTCTTTACAGGACTGGCCGTATCGTCGAAGTATCCCGGCGCCCTGATCGGCATCGTTCCCCTTGCGGCACATTTTCTCCGCACGGAAAGTTTCAACCTGAAGGACCGCGAGATACGAACGGTCATCTACGCCTCGGCGGCGGCGTTTCTGCTCACGACGCCGTTCGCCCTCCTGAAGATCGACCGCTTCCTCAAGGACACGTTTTTCGAGGCCAGACATTATTCGACCGGGCATGCGGGAATGGAAGGAAACGCCTTCGGCTGGTATCTGGGTTACATGTGGAAGAACGGTGTCCTGCTTCCGGTTCTGGCTCTTCTCGAGATTGTGCGCGGTCTTCTGAAGCGCTCTAAACCGGTTATGCTGCTTTCCGTTTTTCCGGTTCTGTACTTCCTCTTCATCAGCAGTTTTGTCGTACGCAACGACCGTACTTTTCTGCCGCTCACGCCATTCCTTTTTCTGCTTGCGGCTTCCTTTCTGGTCAGCCTTGTCGTCTATGCCGGGAGGTTGCAGCCGAAAACCGCAGGCAGGAGGGGCCTGCTGATCCTTGCGGCGGTGCTGTCGGTTTCCGTTCTTATCCGTCCGGTTTCACTGACGATCGCCAAAACCCTGGAAAAGCAGGAGATAAACAGCCGGGAAACCGCAAGGATCTGGATCGACGGCAACCTTCCGCCCGGTTCGCGCATAGCCGTCGAGTCTTACTCGCCGTTCGTAGATCCGGAGCGGTTCTCCGTCAAGGGTATTCTGAAAATGATCCAGCATCCGCCGGAGTGGTACGTCGAAAACAATTTCGAATACCTGGTATTCAGCCAGGGTATGTACATGCGTTTTTACCGCCAGCCGCAGCGTTACAGCGAACAGGTCGCGGCGTACGACAGTTTTTTCAACCGGTTCGAGGAGATAAAGCGCTTCAGGGACGGAGGCTACGAGGTACGTGTCTACAAGGTCGGACGATAGAGCCGCGACCCTCTCTCCGGGGAGGGATCGAGTACTGTACCGTCATGGTGAACCGGCCGGGGGTGAAGCGCTCAGGCGGCCTTGCCGTATTTGTCCAGGTCGCGGCTGATGGTTTCGAATACGTTTTCCTGGATTTCCTGCGCCCTCCTGCCCGACGTTTCTATCGGTTTGCCTATGACCAGTCTGACGGTTGCCTTGCTGATCTTCAGGCTTTTCTTGGGCGTCAGCCGGTTGCTGCCGATAATGGTGACCGGCAGGACCGGCACGCCGGCTTTTTCCGCAATGATGAACGCTCCCCGTTTGAACGGCTTGAGATCGCCGTTTTCCGATCTGGTGCCTTCCGGGAAGATATGGATGGAACGGCCGCTTTTGAGTACCTCGACGGCCTTGAAGAGGCTTTTGAGGGCTTCCCGGCTCTGACCGCGTTTGATCAGGACATAACCGGCCTGCTTGAGCACCCAGCCGAAGACCGGGATTTTTCCCAGCTCCTCCTTTGCAACGAAGCGCATGTTCAGCGGGATCATGCCCAGAATGAGCGGGATGTCGGCCATTCCCGCGTGATTGCTGACGATGAGATAGTTTCGTCCGGTGTCGTAGAGCGTCTCTCCGGTCATCTCCACGTTGATTCCCATCAGTCTGGCGCAGAAGCGCCCCCACCATGCGGCCATCCTGTGGAAACTGTCGCCGCTGGGGTCGACGAGATTGACGACGAGTGCGATCAGGAGGCCGAAAAACATGACCGGCAGCACGACCAGGAAAAAAAGAAGCGTCTGGAAGGTCACTGAAAATCAAATGTCAGGGTTCAAAAGTCAAAACAGTCCGGTTCCCCGGTTTTCCGGCAGCAACCATCAGCGGCCGCTGTCGAGTTGCGAGAGGAACGTTTCGAGGTCCCGGTAGTCGGAACCGATTCCGATCGAGATCTTTTGCCTGTCGAGAACGTCCTGAAGCCGGTCGGGAATGGTGATATCCATATCGAGGGCTTTTTTGATCGATTCTATGAACTTGGCCGGATGGGCCGTCGACAGGACGACTCCGGGAGCGTCGATCTCAGGATTATTTGCGCGAAACGCCTCCAGGCCGGCATAACCGACAGCGGTGTGCGGATCCATGATATAGCCGAAACGGTCGTAGACCGTCCGGATCGTCTCCAGGGTTTGCGCGTCCGAAACCGAATAGCCCGAAATATCATTCCCCATCGCATGGTAGTCCCCGTCGTAGAAATGCCTGAGACGGGCGAAATTGCTGGGATTGCCGACATCCATGGCTGTCGAGAGCGTCCGGATGGTCGGCCGTGGTTCGTAACGGCCGTCTTCGAGGTAGCGCGTCACGCTGTCGTTGGCGTTCGACGCCGCGACGAAATGGGCTATCGGGAAACCCATCTTTTTCGCCAGCACGCCGGCGGTCAGATTGCCGTAGTTGCCGCTCGGGACTGAAAAGACCGGTTGTTTTCCTCCGTGCTTCTTTTCGAGCTGCATCGACGCCCAGGCATAGTAGAACGACTGGGGGATGAGTCTGGAAATATTGATCGAGTTCGCCGAGGTCAGCGTCAGGCGCTGCTTCAGTTCGCCGTCCATGAATGCCTGTTTGACGAGTCTCTGGCAGTCGTCGAAATCGCCGTCCACTTCGAGCGCGGTGACATTGCCGCCGACGGTCGTGAGCTGCTGTTCCTGGAGACGGCTGACCTTCCCGGATGGATAGAGCAGTACGACCCTGGTGTTCGCCACGCCTCTGAATCCGTAGGCAACGGCGCTTCCCGTGTCTCCCGAGGTTGCGACAAGGATCGTGATCAGCCTGTTTTCCTGTGCGGCGAAATATCCTGTGAGCTGGGCGAGGAAACGGGCTCCGTAATCCTTGAAGGCCAGCGTCGGCCCGTTGAACAGTTCCTCCACGTAGGTTCGGTCTTCAAGCGGAACGAGAGGCGTGCCGAAGTTGAAGCTTTTTTCGACGAGATCCGCCAGCAGGCCGTCCTCGATTTCTCCCGAGACGAATTTTTTCGCGATGGCGAAAGCGACATCGTTGAAGGGGGCGTCGCGCAGCAAGGCTTTTTCCTCTTCCGAAAACACCGGAATGGCGGAGGGGACATAGAGGCCGCCGTCGGTGGCCAGCCCCTCGAGCGTGGCTTTTTTCAGGGATGCAGGAGTCGTTTTTTTATTGGTGCTGTAAAAAATCATGGGACTCTTTTCAATAGATGGTCTAGTCGTTACAGTATTCTCGCACCTTCCTTGCAGACGGGGGATACCCATATGTCGGCTTCGAGCCGTTCCCTGCTTTCCAGGAAAGCTTTCTTCATCGCGTCCCCGACCTTTTCGGCGACCGCGGCGGATGACGAGAACGCGAAAATCGACGGGCCCGATCCGGCAATGCTGCAACCGAGGGCGCCCGCGTCCAGTGCGGCACTCTTGACGTCGTAAAATCCGGGGATCAGGGGGGCTCTCCTGGGTTCCGCGATGACGTCGACCAGCGATCGGCCGATGAGCGCATAATCGGACATCAGGAGTCCGGAAACCAGCGCACCGACATTGCCCCATTGCTCGGTCGCGGTTTTCAGCGGGACCGTACGGGGCAGCACTGAACGTGCATAGGCTGTGCGGAGTTCGATATGCGGGTGTGCAAGCGTGCAGTAGAGGTTTTCGGGCGAGGGTATCGTGATCAGGTCGATAGGGTTGTAACTCCGGATCAGCACGAAATTTCCCAGCATGGCCGGCGCCGCGTTGTCCGCGTGCGCCGTGCCGCAGGCGACACGTTCTCCCTCGATCGCGAAATGAACCAGTTCCATCTTGTCGCAGGGCCGGCCAAGCAGTTCGTTCGCCGCGACGAGCGCGGCGGCGGCGCTTGCCGCGCTGCTGCCCATGCCGCTGCTCAGCGGGAGTTTCTTTATCAGCTCCAGTTCTATATGGCCTTCGACATCGATGTTCTTCTGGGTGCGTATATATTCGAGAAACTTCAGGACGACGAAACTCGACGTGTTTTTTTTGGGGTCCCTCGGCAGAGCCCCTCCGTCTCCGCTGATGGATGTGATCGAGACGGGCAGTTCTTCTTTCCGGTCCTCGCGCAGGGTCAGAACAACTTCGTCGCCGGGTTCCGTGATGGCGAAACCCAGAATATCGAAGCCGCAGGCGACATTGCCGATGGTTGCCGAAGCGAATCCCCTAACAGTTTTCATATACGTAGACAGTAGCTAAAATTCCTTTGCCTGCGAGGCGGAGGGCAAGCCTGAAAAACCTTGCAATTCAAATTAACCGGAGAATTTGAATTACTAAAAGCTTTTCATTAAATTTGGCTTTCAAAATTTTTAGGGAAGGGATGTGACAGCGTCTGATTTCTTGTGTGAAAGTATAATAAAATAAACTTTCTCCTTTCTTAACAAATAACAAAGCCAATTACGATATGTCTACAACAGTCAGGCCTGATGAGGTTTCAGCCATACTCCGGAAACAGCTGGCGGGGTTCGAGTCGGAGGCGGATGTTTACGATGTGGGTACCGTGCTCCAGGTGGGTGACGGTATCGCACGAATCTATGGATTGTCCAAGGTCGCCGCGGGTGAACTGCTCGAGTTTCCGAACAATGTCATGGGTATGGCGTTGAACCTCGAAGAGGATAATGTCGGTGCAGTTCTGTTTGGTGAATCTGACAGTGTTAAGGAAGGAGATTCAGTCAAGAGAACCGACATTCTCGCCTCCATGCCGGTCGGTGAAGCGATGCTCGGCAGGGTTATCGATCCTCTCGGCCAGCCGATCGACGGCAAGGGCCCGATCGACACGCAGATCCGCCTGCCTCTCGAACGCAGGGCTCCCGGCGTCATCTACCGTAAATCGGTTCACGAACCGTTGCAGACAGGTCTGAAAGCCATCGACTCGATGATTCCGATCGGCCGCGGCCAGCGCGAGCTGATTATCGGCGACCGCCAGACCGGCAAAACCGCCGTGGCGATCGATACGATCATCAACCAGAAAGGCAAGGGGGTCTATTGTATTTACGTCGCCGTCGGCCAGAAGGGCTCGACCGTCGCCCAGGTGGTCAACACGCTCGAGAAAAACGGCGCGATGGAATACACCACGGTCATTTCCGCCACGGCTTCCGATCCGGCGCCGATGCAGTTTATCGCTCCCTACGCAGGCGCAACCTTAGGTGAATATTTCCGCGATACCGGCCGTCACGCGCTCGTGATCTACGACGATCTTTCCAAGCAGGCGGTCGCCTACCGTCAGCTTTCGCTGCTGCTTCGCCGTCCGCCGGGACGCGAGGCATTTCCGGGCGACGTGTTCTACCTGCATTCGCGCCTTCTCGAACGTGCCGCGAAGATCACCGACGATCTCGATGTCGTCAAGAACATGAACGATCTTCCGGAAGAGCTGAAGCCCATGGTCAAGGGCGGCGGCAGTCTTACGGCGCTTCCGATCATCGAAACCCAGGCGGGTGACGTTTCTGCATATATCCCGACCAACGTCATTTCGATTACCGATGGTCAGATCTTCCTCGAATCCAACCTCTTCAACTCGGGTCAGAGGCCGGCCATCAACGTCGGTATTTCGGTCTCCCGAGTCGGCGGCAGCGCGCAGATCAAGGCCATGAAGAAGGTCGCCGGTACGCTTCGCCTGGACCTCGCCCAGTTCCGCGAGCTCGAGGCGTTCTCGAAATTCGGCTCCGATCTCGACAAGGCCACCAAGGCCCAGCTCGACAGGGGCGCGCGTCTCGTCGAAATCCTCAAGCAGGGCCAGTATGTTCCCATGCCTGTCGAGAAGCAGGTCGCCATCATCTACATCGGTACGCAGGGTGTTCTCGACCAGCTCGACACGAAATATGTCCGTAAGTTCGAAGAGGAGTTTCTCTCTCTCCTGGAGCACAAGCACAGCGACATTCTCAAGACCATCGCCGAGACCGGCCAGATGGACGCCGACCTGGCAAGCAGGTTGAAGGAAGTCGCCACAGGCTTCCTCAATACGTTCAAGGAAAAGGTGAAAGCCTGAGCATTGCAGGAAATTTCAACAAATTCAAGAACGACGGGAGAACAGGATTAAGTAATGGCAACGTTAAAGGATATACGGACACGGATAAAAAGTGTCAAGTCGACGCAGCAGGTCACCAAGGCCATGAAGATGGTGGCCGCCGCGAAGCTTCGCAGGGCCCAGGATTCGGCTATCCAGTCCCGGCCCTACGCGGCCAAGCTCGGCGAAATGCTCGGTTCGCTTTCTGCAAAGGTCGATACATCTCTCAACCCGCTGCTGTCCAGCCGCGATGAAGTCCGGAAAGTGCTTGTCGTGCTGGTCACCTCGGACAGGGGGCTTTGCGGGGCTTTCAACACGAACATCATCAAGCTGGCCCAGAAGGTCGTTACCGGCGAGTACGGAGAGCTTCATCGCAACGGCAACGTCGAGATGCTCTGCGCGGGCTCCAAGGGATTCGATTTCTTCCGCAAGCGTGGCTACAAGATCGCCAAGGCCTATCCGGGTGTTTTCCAGAGCCTCGATTTCAACGTGGCGAAGGAGATCGCCGAGTTCGCCTCGGAAAAATACCTGAGCGGAGAGTACGACAGGGTCGTCATGGTCTACAACGAGTTCAAGTCGGTGCTCGCGCCAACGCTCAAAAGCGAGACGCTGCTTCCGATCAGCGCCGAAGGTTCCGGGGAGTCGGGTGGCAGCGATTACCTCTACGAACCGTCGCCCGCTTCGATCATCGATGCGCTCGTGCCGAAGCATCTCAATACCCAGGTCTGGAGGGTGATGCTGGAGTCGAACGCCGCGGAGCAGGCATCGCGTATGACCGCCATGGATTCGGCAACGGAGAACGCCAAGGAGCTGCTTCGACTTCTGAACATCAGTTACAACCGGGCGCGCCAGGCAGCCATCACTACCGAGCTCAGCGAGATTGTCGCGGGCGCGGAAGCGTTGCAGGGAGAATGATTCCCGGCTACAGTCCGATTTCAGAACGCCCCGACTCGTCGGGGCGTTTTTTTTTCGGTGCGCGAAGGAGCCCTGGATGCGCCGGGGTTGACCGTTTGTAAAAATGATTTGTATCTTTGACTCTGCTTTTTGCGCACGATCGCAGGTTCACACCACTATAAAAACGCATGACCGGCATGAAGGTTTTAAAATTCGGCGGTACGTCGATCGAGAACGGTGACAGGATCCGCAACGTCCTGGGCATCATCAGGGAAACCATACGGGAGACACCCGTCATCGTGGTTGTTTCCGCCATCAGGAAAGTAACCGACCTTCTCCTGGAATCGGCTCTGGTCGCATGCGAGGGGGACTGCGGTTACAAACGTCTTCTGGACCAGATCGAAAAGCTTCACCGTGATCTCGTCGAGGATCTCCTCGACGGATCCGCGGCCGTCGATGTCGAGCGCTATCTTCAGACCGAACTGGCCGAACTGGCTGACGTGCTGCACGGCGTCTGCCTCCTCCGGGAGCTTTCGGACAAGAGCAGCGCGCTCGTGATGAGTTTCGGCGAGAGGTTTTCCGCCTATATCATCAGCAGTTTTCTCGAACAGGAAGGCATCGATGCGTTTTATGCCGACGCGAGGAAGATGATCGTGACCGATACCAGCCACTGCGATGCGCGGGTCGATATGAAAACTTCTTCGAAGCGAATTCTCGAATGGGCGGGGAAGGAGAAAGGGGTTGCGGTGGTCACCGGCTATATCGGGGCCGCTCCCGACGGAACGGTAACGACTCTCGGAAGGGGAGGTTCCGACTATACGGCAACCATCGTCGGTTCGGCGCTCGGAGCCGCCGAGATTCAGATATGGACCGACGTTGACGGTTTTTTCAGCGCCGACCCCAAGCGGGTCAGGGATGCGCGGGTGCTGCCCTTCGTCAGCTACGAGGAGGCGATGGAGCTTTCCCATTCCGGCGCAAAGGTGCTGCATCCCTACGCGGTTCAGCCGGCGATGAAAGCCGGCATTCCCATCAGTATCAGAAATTCGCTCGATCCTTCCGCTCCCGGCACGCGAATCGCCGCGCGGCATGAGGAGCGGAGCGGCGAGGCCCACCCGGTGACCGGCCTGAGTTCCATCAACAGTGTCGTGCTGCTGAACCTTTCCGGCAGCGGCATGATCGGGGTTCCCGGTATCGCATCGAGGCTTTTCAGCTGCCTGGCGCGCAACATGATCAACATCATCTTCATTTCACAGGCCTCCTCCGAGCAGTCAATCAGCCTCGTGGTCAATCTCTCACAGGCCGACAAGGCGCGCAGGACGCTTCTCGAAGAGTTCGCCGTCGAGTTGGCATCGCGCCAGATCGAGACAGTTTCCGTCAGGAAGCATATCGCTATTATCGCTGTCGTCGGCAACAACATGTCGGGGCATCCCGGCGTTTCAGCCCATCTGTTCGAGACGCTCGGAAAAAACGGCGTCAACGTCATCGCTGTCGCCCAGGGGGCGAACGAGATGAACATTTCATTCGTCATCGACAGTCGCGACGAGGACAAGGCGCTCAACTGCGTACACCAGTCCTTCTTCCTTTCGCGGCGGAAGGTGCATGTTTTCATCCTCGGAACGGGTACTATCGCCAAAAGCCTGATCGGTCAGATCCGGGATCACGGTCGTACTCTCCGCAAGGAGAACGATCTCGACGTGGTCGTGAGCGGTCTTGCCAACACGCGTATGATCGCTATCCGGGACGAGGGCGTCGATCTGCAGGACTGGGAGCGCCAACTCAAGCCCCGCGACGACGACAAGACGGTCGCCGGCTACATTTCCAGAATCAGGCGGCGGAATCTGCACAACACCATTTTCGTGGACTGCACGGCCAGCGCCGATGTCGCCGCGGTCTATCCGGATATCCTGTCTTCGAACATTTCCGTGGTTACGGCCAACAAGCTTGGTATGGCGGGTTCGCAGGAACTCTACGATACGATCAGGAGGGCCGGGCGTTCTTCCAATGCCCGTTTTCTCTACGAGACAAACGTGGGGGCCGGCCTGCCTATCATCAATACGCTCAACGACCTGCGCAACAGCGGCGACCGGATCATCAGGATCGAAGGGGTGCTGTCCGGCACCCTGAGCTATATTTTCAATGAGCTGCGCAAGGGGGGGCGTTTCAGCGATATCGTCAGGAAAGCAAAGGCCGCAGGTTATACCGAGCCCGATCCGAGAGAGGATCTTTCAGGAGCTGATTTCGCCAGAAAGCTGCTGATCCTGGGCCGCGAACTCGGCTACAGGCTCGACTACGACGACGTCGAATGCGAAAGCCTCGTGCCGCCCGGTCTTCAGGGTGGCATGGATGCGGAAACGTTCCTCGACCAGCTCGCCGTGGTCGATGAGGATTACGAGGCGCTGATGAAGGACGCTGCATCTCGAGACATGACGATCGCCTACGCCGGCGAGATCAGCGAAGGCAAGGCCCGGGTCGGCGTGAAAACCATTCCCCTGTCGAGTCCCGTTGCCGGACTGAACGGAACCGAGAACATGGTTGTGTTCACCACCGACCGTTATCTCGATACACCGCTTGTGGTGAAAGGCCCGGGCGCGGGCGGCGAGGTTACCGCGGGCGGCGTGTTCGCCGATATTCTGCGTATAGCGAGTTACCTCGTGTGACGTCGGGGGGGCCGACGGCTCCGGTGCGGACATCGTCAGGAAGGGTTTCATACAACATTCACATACGGCATATGCGGGCGGAGATAGTTTCCATAGGTGATGAGCTGCTTACCGGCCAGAAAATCAATACCAACGCAGCATTTCTCTGTTCCGAACTCGGTGCGGCGGGTATCGGCGTGGAGCGGGTCGTCGCCTGCGCCGACCGGGAGGATGCGATCGTCGGGCAGCTGGCGGAATCCCTCGCCCGATCCGAGCTGGTGCTTTCCACGGGAGGACTGGGGCCGACGAGGGACGACAGGACAAAGTCGGCGGTCGGCGAGCTGCTCGGCAGGGACCTCGTGTTCGACCGGGAAGTATACGACGCGACGCTTCTGCGCTACGCGAGGCGGGGAAAGCCGCCGGCGTCCAATCTTCATGACAACGCAATGGTCATACGGGGGTCGGTCGTGATCCCGAATGCGGTGGGTATGGCTCCGGGCATGATCATATCCTGCCCGGAGCGGTTCGGCGGTCGCCATCTGGTCGTGATGCCGGGAGTTCCTTCCGAAATGAAGGCGATGATGCACGATACCGTTCTGCCGTATTTCGCGGAGAAGTCAGGAGCCGTCATCGTGCATACGCATATCAGAACGACGGGTATCGGCGAAAGTTCGCTGGCCGCGATCATCGCGGATATAGAAGACCGTCTTCCCGATGGAACCACTCTCGCCTATCTTCCGCACGAGGCGGGAGTGCACCTGCGGGTCAGTTCCTCGGGTCGTGACCGGAGCGCGGTGGAAAGCGCCAATCACGGAATCGCGGCGGCTATAGCATCCGCGGCGGCCGGCTATGTCTACGCCATGGAGGATGTTGCGCTCGAAGAGGTTGTCGGGCGCATGCTGCTTTCCGGCGGGCTGACGATTTCGACGGCGGAATCCTGCACGGGAGGGCTCGTTTCGAGCCGGCTGACCGATGTTTCCGGTTCGTCGGGATATTTCGGCGAGGGGGATGTGGTTTACAGTAACCGCTCGAAGGTCGACAATCTGGGCGTGAACCCGCAAATCATCGAGAAATTCGGTGCAGTGAGCGAGGAAACCGCCGGAGAAATGGCGCGCGGATGTCTTCTGAAAAGCGGGGCGGATATCGCCGTATCGACTACCGGCATAGCCGGCCCCGGGGGCGGAAGCGCCGCTAAGCCTGTCGGAACGGTTTGTCTGGGGCTCGCCAGAAAGGAAAGCGACGGCACGGTTGCCGTCCGAACGGCCACGTTCCGGACACAGGGGGATCGTCTGCGCAACAAGCTCCGTTTCAGCGAGGCCGCCCTGAGAATGGTGTGGCGGGAGCTGTCGGCGGCGCGGCCGCCGTCGTCATGAGTTCACGAGCCTGAGATTGAACGTATAACGGATGCCGTCCTCTTCTTTCACGGCTTCCACGTGCAGCGTGTCTCCCTGCCGGATTTCGTAGGTTCCTGAAATCGTTCTGCCCTTGCGGTCCCGTTTTTTCTTCTTTTCATTGACCGTGATGACGCCTTCGTCGATCGTCAGGGTCATGCTGCCGTCCTTCATGGCGATATCTCCCCTGCCGAGATAAGCGTAGGTGCTGCCGAAAAACGCCCCGTTGGCTTCTATCGTATAGGTACTGTCGCCGTTGATCCTGCCAGAGGCGTCGAAACTGTTGATCGGTATCGATGCGTTGAGGAAATCGGGTGTGACCGATGCGTCGATGAGCTTCCATGTTCCGACAAGGTTCTGCAGGTATCCGGACGGGGGCTGTGAAGATTTCCCTGAAACGGCATCCGTTTCGGCGCTTTTCATGGGGTTCAGGGGCGAAAGGCTTGCCGCTGCGGTCAGCGCGCATACGATCAGGATCGCCAGTGTGGTTCGTTTCATGATCATATCGTGTCTCCTCGTGGTCTTCGTTTCATTCCAGAAAAATAATTTAGGGGAAATTTTGTTAACCGCGATTTTTAGTCCAGAAGTTTTTTTGCTATTTGAATGAGTCGGAACATACCCCTCAGTACCAAGGATAACGCCAGTATGTCAAGAATAAACAGGCTCCCCGACAACGTTGCCAACAAGATTTCAGCAGGCGAGGTCGTCCAGCGACCCGCTTCGGTGGTAAAAGAGCTGCTTGAAAATGCGATCGACGCCGGCGCCACGAAGATAACGGTTGTCGTCAAGGATGCCGGAAAAGAACTCATTCAGGTTATAGACGACGGCGGCGGCATGGACGAGCAGGATGCGCTCAAATGCGTCGAACGGTTCGCGACCAGCAAGATATCTTCCGCCGAGGAACTCGATACCCTCGGGACTCTCGGGTTCCGTGGAGAGGCGCTTGCAAGTATTTCGTCGGTTTCCCATTTCGAACTCAGAACCCGCAGGAAGGAGGACCGTGTCGGTCTCAACCTGCGCTACGAGGGCGGGGTTCTGACGGAGCGGAGCGATGCGGCCGCGGAGACCGGGACTTCGGTCAGCGTCAGGAATCTTTTCTACAACGTACCGGCGCGCCGGAAGTTTCTGAAGACAAACGCGACAGAGTTCCGTCATATTTTCGAGGCGGTCAAGGCCCAGGTGCTGGCCTATCCGGAGATCCGGTGGCAGATGCACAACGACGACGAGGAACTGTTCAATTTCAGAAGCTCGGATATTCACGAACGTCTGAACTTTTTCTGGGGGGAGAATTTCGCCGAGGGACTCATAGAAGTTCATGAAGAGAACGATTTCCTCTCGCTCCACGGCTATGTGGGCAAGCCGGGAATGCTCAAACGCCAGAAAAACGAACAGCTGCTCTATATAAATCGCCGCGTGGTCCAGAACAGAATGCTTTCCCAGGCGTTGCAGCAGGCTTACGGGGAACTGCTTGTCGAGCGGCAGGCGCCGTTTGCGCTTCTTTTTCTGGGTATGGATGCCGGAGGGGTCGACGTCAACGTCCATCCTTCCAAGCTCGAGGTAAAGTTCGAGGACGAGCGAAGCATCCGCAGCATGTTCTACTCGGTTGTCAAGCGCGCCGTCAGGGTGCAGGATTTTTCGCCGGATATCAGGGAACGCCCTTTTTCCGCCGATGTTTCCGGGACGGTTTCCGAAAAGCCTCCGGGCAGGGAGGCTAAACTGGCGTTTCAGGATATCCCTTCGCGATCTTCGACGACCGACGACCTTTATTCGAACTACAGGGAGGGACAGGCCGCCGGGAATGCTTTCAGCGGCACGCTTGTATCGGAGCAGGGGGAAATCCTGCCGAGAAGGCCCGACCTGTTTTCTTCGTCTTCCCGCGAGGCAGGTCCCGGCCGGGAGGCTTCGGGCCTCGTGGAGGAGGGTTCCGGACCGGACGCTCCGGACGCCAAGATCTGGCAGTTGCACAACAAGTACATCATCTGCCAGATAAAGACCGGATTGATGATTATCGACCAGCACGTCGCACATGAACGGGTGCTTTACGAACGAGCGGTCGAGATCATGGAGAACAACGTTCCCAATTCCCAGCAGCTGCTGTTTCCGCAGAAAGTGGAGTTGAAACCCTGGGAATTCGAGGTTTTCGGGGAAATCGCCGACGATCTTTCGCGGCTCGGCTTCAATCTGAGGGTGTTCGGTGCCAGAACCGTGGTCATCGAGGGGGTTCCGCAGGATGTCCGCAACGGTTCCGAAGCCTATATCCTGCAGGACATGATAGAGGAGTACAGCCGTAACGCCGAAAAACTCAAACTCGAGAAGAGGGAGAATCTGGCCAAGTCGTATTCCTGCCGCAACGCTATCATGACAGGTCAGAAACTGGCACAGGATGAGATGCGTTCGCTGATCGACAGGCTGTTCGCGACCAGCATGCCCTATGTCTGCCCGCACGGCCGGCCGGTGATCGTCAGGATGTCGCTCGACCAGCTCGACAGAATGTTCGGCAGGAAGTAGTTTGGTGGTGGATTCTTTTTCGAAAAGTAGTACATTACCCATCATACCCTTGTAGCTCAGTGGATAGAGCAACAGTTTCCTAAACTGTGGGTCGGCAGTTCGAGTCTGCCCAAGGGTACCGGGTCAGAGTGAAACGGAAAAAGCGGGAGCGCACTCCCGCTTTTTCCGTTTCATGCGCCGACGTGCCGTTACTTGCAGTTTCCTCTCGTGTCGAAATTCGGATCGTACTGATCCCACAGCCAGCCGGAGACGGCCTCGAGCTGCCTGTCCGGAAGGGTCATTGCCGGCATCAGGCCGAAGCGGTTCACGGCCTGCTGTCCGAGGATCGCTTTCGTCGCATCGGGTTTTTTCATGAAAGAGACCATTGCATTGACGGCATCCGCCTTGTTGCCGTATACGGTTCTGTAACGGCTTGCGAGCCCGGAGATGGGCGGAGCGGTTTTTGCCGGGGGCTGCATGGTGTGGCATACAGAACAGTTCGCAGTATAAATCGTTTTTCCGTCGGGCGTACCCGCGTCTGTCGAGGTTTCCGCCCGGCTTGCGGCGGAGCCTGCAGCGATGGCCGAACATGCGAGCAGAACCCCTGTCAACGTTCTCGATAAGCGTTTCATGAGAGCCTCGTGAATGAGTTATGGATATTTTTACGACATTCAAATATAGCGAAAAAGAACCCCCCGCAATCGGGCTGTTCAAAAAAAGTCGATGAGGATTTTACTGCAGGTTCTGCTGCTTTTCGGTCTGCTGGTCGCGGTCGATGTCGCGCGATACTTTGTACTGCCGGATGTCGGGGCGCTCAGGGAGGAGAACCCGGAAAAAACCGCCTTCATGCGTTACCGGGAGCGGCAATGGCTCGATCGGGGAGTGCGGAAAGAGATCCGGAACCGCTGGGTGCCGCTTTCACGGATTTCACGTTCCCTGCAGAGAGCGGTCCTTGTCGCCGAGGACGGCAAGTTCTGGGAGCATGAAGGGTTCGACTACGAGGCGATAGAGGAGGCGGTACGGAAAAACGTGAGAAAAAAAGAGTTCGCTTTCGGCGCGAGCACGATTACCCAGCAGTTAGCCAGGAACCTCTATCTTTCCCCCTCGAAAAATCCGGTGAGAAAACTCAAGGAGGCTATCCTGACCTGGAGGATCGAAAGAGAGCTCTCGAAGGAAAGGATTCTCGAGCTCTATCTCAACGTGGCGGAATGGGGCGACGGGATTTACGGCATAGAGGCGGCTGCGAGGCACTATTACGGTAAAGGTGCCCGCCATCTCTCGGCGAGAGAGGCGTCGAGGCTTGCCGCAGTGCTTCCCGGTCCGCTCAGCTACAGCCCGACAAGGCCATCCGCTTACATCAGGCGCCGGGCGGACAGAATCTACCGGATGATGAGATGATGCAGGATGTCTTCCGCTACGTCTATGGTTTCGGGACCCGCGGCCGGGAAGGTTCCGCACCGTATATCAGGAATGGAGTATGACGAAATCGATTGCGTTACAGGCGGTATGCTGTTTTCTCCTGCTTTTTTTGCCCGGGGCAGGGAGCAGTGCGCAAACTCCGTCGTCGACCGTTACCGAAAAGGCGAGGCACTGGTCGGCGGAGAGCGGCCTGCCGCAGCTGTTCATTATCGACAGGGGATCGGGCGACTACCGGCTGTTGGTTATCGGCGGCGAAAGGCTCGTGGTCACCTACAGGACGGAACTGAACAGTTCCGTTCCGGTCGCCAGGGTGCTCGAACCGATCGATGGAGGTGCTCCCTGTATCCGGATCTACGATTTCAGGCACAGCTTTTCGCGATCGACCATCTGGATGGGGCTCGAGTTTTCCCGTGACGGAAATATCCTCCCGGAACTGGGCCGGACCTTTTACGGCAGTCTCGACGGGGTAAAATGAGGCGCGGGCGATCATTTGCGGGCGAAGAGGTCGCCGTGCCCGATGCCTGCATCCGGGTCTCGGATCTGAGGAAGTCGTTCGGCGACGTTACGGCGGTCGACGGAATAAGCTTTTCGGTGCGCGAAGGAGAGCTGTTCGGGTTTCTCGGCCCGAACGGCGCAGGCAAAACCACCACCATCAACATGCTTACCGGTCTGGCTCGTCCGGATTCAGGGAGCCTCATGGTCGGGGGCGTAGACTGCACGAAAAACCCGAAAGCGGCCCAGCACCTCATCGGTGTCGTGCCCGACGAAAGCAATCTCTATCCCGAACTGAGCGGTTACGACAATCTTTGCTTCTGCGGCGGCCTCTACGGCATGCGTTCGAAAGAACGCAGGAAACGGGCTTCGGAACTGCTTGCCCTGTTCGGGCTGGAAGAGGCCGGAGGCAGAAAATTCCGTACCTACTCGAAAGGCATGAAACGTCGTCTCACCATAGCGGCGGGGATCATGCACCGCCCCGCGGTGCTGTTTCTCGACGAACCGACGAGCGGCATCGACGTTCAGAGCGCGCGCGGGATCCGTACGATGCTCTCCGAACTGCATTGCGCCGGAACCACCGTATTTCTCACGACACATTACATCGAGGAGGCCGAGCGCATGTGCGAACGAGTGGCGTTCATCGTCAAGGGCGCGATCGTCAGAAACGATACGGTCGCCAATCTGCTTCGGCCCGTACAGGGAAAGGAGGTCATGATACTTTCCCTCATGAACGGCCGGTTTCCCGATCCGGAGGAGCTCGCTCCGGTCTTTCCGGAGTACGCTTTCGGTTTCACGGCTGACGGCGCGCTGCGGGTCGAGTCGGGCGAGCCGGTCAGTGTCGGAAGGCTGGTGCGGTTCCTGGAAGAACGGGGAGCGGAGGTAGGCGAGGCCCGGCGCAAAAGGCTTTCGCTCGAGGACGTGTTCGTCGACGTCACCGGCATCGGTGCGGACGCCATGAGAGGAACGGGAGGACGGCGCTGATGTTCATGAAACGTCTGACGGCATTGCTGAGCATTCTCGGCAAGGATATGCGGGCCTACTACTTCAAGCCGCCCAACATCAGCTGGGGGCTCCTTTTTCCCCTGGTGTGGACCGGAATGTTTTTTCTGAAGTCGGGCCGGGGCGCCGAAAGCATCATTTCCGTCCTGCCGGGGATGGTGTCGATTTCCATTCTTTTCGGAACGACGTCGATGCTGGCGGTGACCGTGACCTTCGAGCGCAAGGCCAAGGCGTTCGAGCGGCTGCTGCTCGCGCCGGTGCCCCTCGGTCTGCTCATGGTCGCCAAGACCGGGGGGGCGGTCGTGTTCGGCGTGGTCAACGCCTTCGTTCCGTTCGTTATCGGTTTTTTCCTGGCCGATCTCGGCGGGGTGCAATGGGCGGAAGCCGTGGCGGCGATCGTGATGATCGCGGTCGTTTCCGCTTTTCTCGGGCTTTTCATCGCCGTTGCCGTCAACGAGGTTTTCGAGGCCCAGACGTTTTCGAATTTTTTCCGCTTCCCGATGATTTTTCTCTGCGGCCTTTTTTTTCCTGTCAGGGAGCTGCCGGCGTTTCTTCAGCCGCTATCCTACGCATTGCCGCTGACCTACGGCACGGATGTGCTGCACGGCGCCATCGCCGGAAACGCCGCCATGCCCGTCGGTCTGGATTTTCTCGCGCTTTGCCTGTTCGCCCTGCTGCTGTTCGCCCTGACACTTCGCAGCATCCATCGCCGCTGGATCATGTAGCGGGCTTTCTCCGTGGGCATTACGCTTTCCCGGTGAAGTTTTGGAGAAAATTCCCGGAAAGCGTAGTTTTTCACAAGAGCCCTTTCCTCAAGGGTTGTCCCCCGCCAGCATCCGTACAGGCTGACCATCAGTTTTTCATCGAAGGGCCAGGATTTCGGGTTTCCCTTTGACGTTCTGCAACCTAAAAGAGAAAAACCATGGCGAAGAAACGTATCGAGAAGAAAGCCGCCCCGTCCATCAGTCAGCTTGCAAGGAAGCGAGCCAAGTATTCGTGTGACCATCTCATGGGCAGGGAGGTCATAGAGAAGCAGATCGCCGAACTTGCAGTCGGGAGGATTGCGAAGGATTACTGTCAGAACTGGGACCGTTGTCCCGATAACGACTGGGGGAAATGCTCGCCCGATGTCACCCGGTGGATCAGAAAGATCGAGTCTTCCGAATACAGGAAAGTATTCACCGAGGCCGAGATCAAGGTTGTTTCCGAACTGAAGTCGAGGAAATTCTGAGTGTGCGGCCGGCTGGCGCAATCAATATCATCGTGAAGGTAACCAGGCGATGCAACTTTTCCTGCGAGTACTGCCACGATGTTTCCCCGGGAATACGTGACATGCCTTTCGAGGTGCTTGCCGGTACGGTGGCCTCGGTGCTTTCACAGAACGGCGGCAAGGCTTTCCGTTTTATATGGCACGGTGGCGAGCCGTTGCTCATGGGCAGTGACTTTTTCCGCAAGGCTGTCGCGCTGCAAGGGGAGTTCCTGCGGGACGGACAGTCTGTAAAAAACACGATCCAGACAAACGGGACGCTCCTCGATGCCGGTTTTGTCTCGTTTCTTAAACGGTACGGATTCAGTGTCGGGGTGAGTCTCGACGGCCCCGAGGATGTGCACGACGCCCAGCGAAGCATGGCCGGAGGGAGGAAATCCTTCGATTCCGTGCTCGAAGGCATACGAAGGCTTCAGGACGACGAGGTTCCGTTCGGCGTCCTTTCGGTCCTGACCTCGCGAACGATGCGTCTGTTTCCCCGGGATCTTCTCGATTTCTATCGTTTTCACGGGATCACCAGCATCGGATTTCTTCCGGTTCGCAAGGACTGTCAGTTAAACGGAGAATCGCTTCCGGCCGGGGATTTCGGGGACTACATGGTGCGACTTTTCGACGAATGGCTGTCGATAAACGATCCCGGCTTCGAGATACGCGAATTCAGGGACTGGATAGCTCTCGCTCTCGGGTTGCCGGGAACGCGTTGTTCTTCGGCGGCAACCTGCATCGGGGGAACATACTCCGTCGAGCCCGACGGCAGTTTGTACAGTTGCGACAAGTTCGCGGGTGACAGCCGGTTCCTGTTCGGCGATGTCGGAGAGATCGATTTCGACGCTATGGAGGAGCATCCTGTTTTCAGGGACCTCTCACGCCGGGACCGGCAGTTGCCGTCCATGTGCTCGGACTGTCCCTGGCGCAGGGGGTGCGGGGGAGGTTGCGGTCATGACAGGTACCTCCGGGCGATGACCGGGGAGAGTGATTCGGAATGCTTTCTCAGGAAAATCATCGCGATTGTCCGGGAAAGGATAGAGCGCCATCCTTCGGCCGAAGCCCTGCTTTCCGCACTGCGGCAAAAGGCTGATCCGGATATTTGCGGCGTCTGAATCCTCCCGGGGCAGCGCATTTCTCAGCGATCATGGAATACGACCGCGCCGTATCCCACGACGGCGTCCCTGTCGTGAAACATCGCGTCCCCACTGTTCGAGTACAGGATTTCCCTGCTTTGCCACCCCGATCTTCCGGCCGTTTCAAGCACCGTTCTGAGCCCGTCGGGACCGCAGAAAAGCGCGTCTTCATGAGGAATGTTGCGTTTCATGGTTTTGCGGACGTGTCTGTCGAGGCCCTCGATATCCATTGCGGTGATGTGTTCGAGGGTTTTTCTGTCTATGCCGCAGGCATCGTCGTATGAGGGATAGTGGGAAAGGTCCGTGCTGGCGACGAGAAGATCCTCCGGACCGAGCGTCTCCTTCAGGAGTTCGGCCGCCTTGCGGTAGATGTCCGGCGGGTTTTCTCCGAAAAGCAGGGGGAGTATCCGGAAGCCCGGTTTCAGCGTGCACTGAAGAAACGGTATATGCACCTCGAGGGTATGGTCGGAATGGTGCGCTATGTTGAGAACGGTCACGAGACCGGGCGCCATGCGTTGCAGCTTCTGCGCGGCTGTCGTGTTCAGCGGAACCTTGCCGAGAGGACTCTGCCAGGTTTCGTGGCCGTCGAGTGCCACGCCATCGAAGATATAGGCGTGGGCGTTGCCGAGCAGATAGACCGTGTCGAACGACTTTCCCCGCAACAGGCGGTAGGCCGATGCGGCGACTTTGCCGCTGAAGCTGTAACCGGCATGCGGGACCATGATAGCCCGGATCGTCCTGTCGCTGAGAGCGGCGGGAGGCGCCGGAGCGTCGTCGAGCAGGTTCGTCACTGTTTTTTCGAGTTCCGCGGAATCGGAGGGGTAGAATGATTCGGCGACCGCAGGGTATCTGATGGCAGATTTCATCTTCTCGTGACTGTCGATTGACTCGTGTGCTGTTTCAGTTGCCGGATCCGGGTCCGTCGGCCAGGACAACGTTCGACAGGAATGCACCGCAGGCCCGGCAGCGGCCGTTTCTGTCCCTCCGGATCGTGCTGTAGCCATGCCGCTCGATGACGGAGGCCCCGCATGAGGGGCAATGCGTGTCCTGACGGAAATACGTATTATATATATAGGCAAGACCGGCGCTATTGCCAATTTCGAATGCCATTTCGAGGCTTTCCGGCAAGGTGGCGGGAACTCCCCTCATTTTCCACGAAATACCGGGGACGAATCCGGACAGATGCCAGGGCGTTTCTCTTCCGAGGTCGCCCGCGATGAATGCCGCCATTTGCCGGAGCATGTCGCCGTCGTCGGAAAAGCCGGGGATGAGGAGCGTCGTGACCTCGAGGTGTATGTTGCTGCGGGCGATCCGTTTCAGGTTGTCGAGCACCGGCCGGAGCCTTGCCCCGCATACCTTCCTGTAAAAGGCGTCGTGCATCGATTTCAGATCGATATTGATCGCGTCGAGCAGAGGTTCGACCGCATCGAGGCAATTGTCCGACATGAAGCCGTTGCTCACCCAGATGGTTTTCAGGCCCCGTTCCCTGGCTTCGCGCATGACGTCGAGAGCATATTCGGCGAATATCGTCGGTTCGTTATAGGTGCATGCAACCGAGGAACAGCCGTTTTCAACGGCCGCTCTTACGATGGAGGAGGGCGGAACGGGCTCGCCATCCTCTCCGGAGGCAGGGGGCTGGCTTATCTGCCAGTTCTGACAGTTTTCGCAACGGAAGTTGCAGCCGCGCGTGCCGAAGGAGAGGGTGCTGGTGCCGGGCAGAAAATGGTAGAGCGGCTTTTTTTCCACCGGGTCCGCCGCCAGGGCTGCGGGGTGTGCGTAATTTTCGCTGAAAAGCGTTCCCTGTCTGTTGACGCGGGTCCTGCATATGCCGCGCCGGCCCTTGCCGAGTCTGCAGAAGTGGTGGCAAAGGTCGCACTGGACGATGTCGTCGCCCAGGTTGTGACAGAATTCCGCTTTCCGTGACATGGCCCTGTTTTCATTCGGACGCCTCGTCGTCCGGAAACGTCGCCGTTCCGGTGTAGACGATATGGGCGGGCCCGGAAAGGAACACCTCCTGCATGTTCTCGGAAAAATCGATCTGCAGGACATCTCCGCTTCTGACGGAAACGCTGACGCTGGTGGAGGCGAGTTTGCCCAGGCGATAGCTCATGAGCGCCGCCGCCACCGCTCCGGTGCCGCATGCGAGCGTTTCGGCCTCGACGCCCCTCTCGAACGTCCTGACGTTGAGCGTGTCCGGCCCGGTCACTTCGAGGAAATTGACGTTGGTTCCCTGCGGAAACAGGTCGGTATTGTTGCGTATGGCGCTGCCGGCGTCATCGACGTTGAACGTATCGAGCCCCTCGGTATAGATAATGGTGTGCGGGGAGCCGGTGTCGACGAAATGGCACGAAAAGCCGTTCGCGTAGAAGTTGTTCCGGAAATCCTCCGGGACGGCCATTTTCAGCTTTACCAGTTCCGGGCCGGTGACCCAGGCTTCGTAACGGTTTTCGTTTGCTTCGAAAACCGTTGCGTCTCCGGCGATACCCGCGACACGGGCAAAGTACGCGGCGCATCGGCCGCCGTTACCGCACATCGAGCCCGGTCGTCCGTCGGCGTTGAAGTACTTCATGGTGAAGTCATAGTGCTCAGACGGCTCGACGAGAATAAGGCCGTCGGCTCCTATGCCGGTTCTCCGTTTGCAGAACCTTCTGATCTGGGGCTCGGTGAAGCCTATATCCCGCTTCATGTTGTCGATGACGATGAAATCGTTCCCCGCCCCGGACATTTTCGAAAAACGTATCAGCATAAACGCGTCCTTTGTTGTGGTGGAGTGTTCCTGGCGTACCGGCGGCGCCGGTGTCTTTGGCCGTTGCCCGTATCTTCTGTTATTTCAAGAGATTCAGCTTTTACGGCAGTGCGTCGTGACACCCGAAAAAATTTATTATTAAATAATTTTTCTTATCTTAATCGCTACTGCAACCGAAATTTTTTTTAGTAAATTAACAGTCGGAAACGTTCTGTGGAAAGGTTTTCCGGCCGGAACGAGCTAGAAAACACCCCGCGGCAAACAGGACATGTAGGGCGGTTGCGTAAACAAACTCTCTGATTGCTGGCAGATAGTAAACACAAGTTCCAGAATTTTCCTTCTTTTCGGTTTTTTCAACCAGTAAATATGTCCAAATAAAGGAGAGAATACAATGGCTGATCAAGCGAATGCAACAGGAACCACGCCCAAGGGGAACGTGCCTCCTCCGAAGGGGAAGGTGCCGCCTCCCAAGGGAAATGGCGCATCGACGGGTGCATCCGTGATTCAGGAGAAGGATGCCTCCAAGATGAAGCGCTTTCTGTTCCAGCGCACCGAGACGCGTTCAACCAAGTGGTATCAGATCTTCGATACCGAAAAGCTCGATGACGAGCAGGTTGTAGGCGGCCACCTCGCCCTTCTGGGTGTTCTCGGTTTCGTCATGGGTATCTACTACTTGTCCGGAATGCAGGTGCTGCCGTGGGGCGCGCCCGGGTTCCATGACAACTGGTTCTACCTGACGATCAAACCCCGCATGGTTTCGCTGGGTATCGATACGTACAGCGCGAAGACAGAAGACCTGATCGCCGCTTCCTGGAAGCTGTTCGGTTGGGCCATGCTGCATTTCGTTTCCGGTTCGATTCTTCTTTTCGGCGGATGGCGTCACTGGACGCACAACCTGACCAATCCCTTTACCGGCAGAGCCGGAAACTTCCGCGACTTCAGATTTCTCGGCAAGTTCGGGGACGTCGTTTTCCAGGGAACCAGCGCCAAGACCTACAAGGATGCGCTCGGTCCCCATGCCGTTTACATGTCATTGCTTTTCCTCGGCTGGGGCCTGATGATGTGGGGCGTGCTCGGTATCGCTCCGATTCCGGATTTCCAGGCCATCAATTCCGAGGCGTTCATGTCCATTGTCTGGTTCGTGGTCTTTTTCGCACTGGGCATCTACTGGTGGAAAAATCCCCCGAATGCCGCAATCCATCTCAACGATGACATGAAGGCGGCGTTTTCCGTTCACCTTACCGCCATCGGTTACGTCAACATCGCTCTCGGCATTATCGCTTTCGTCGCGTTCCAGCAGGATTCCTTCGCGCCCTACTACGCACAGATGGACAAGCTGGTCTACTATATCTACGGCGAACCGTTCAACCGCGTCAGTTTCGACTTCATGCAGGAGGGCGGCAAGGTCGTCGCCGGTTCCAAGGAGTTCGAGGAGTTCGCGGCTTATGCGATCCTTCCGAAGAGCGGTGAAGCGTTCGGCATGTCGAGGGTCGTGATCAACCTGATCACCTTCAACCATATCATCTGCGGCGTGCTCTACGTTTTCGCGGGTGTCTACCACGGCGGTCAGTATCTCCTGAAAATCCAGATCAACGGCCTCTACAGCCAGATCAAGTCCATCTGGGTCGCCAAAGGCCGTGACCAGGAACTCCAGGTAAAGATTCTCGGCACCATCATGGCGCTCTGTTTCGCCACGATGCTTTCGGTATACGCGGTTATCGTCTGGAACACCATCTGTGAGCTGAACATTTTCGGCACGAACATCATGATGTCGTTCTACTGGCTCAAGCCGCTGCCGATCCTTCACTGGATGTTCGAGGACCCCAGCATAAACGACTGGGTCATGGCTCACGTCGTCGTTGCGGGTTCGCTCTTCTCGCTGATCGCCCTGGCCCGTATCGCGTTCTTCTCGCATACGTCGCCGCTCTGGGACGATCTCGGTCTTAAGAAAAACTCCTACTCCTTCCCGTGCCTCGGTCCGGTATACGGCGGTACCTGCGGTGTATCGATTCAGGACCAGCTCTGGTTCGCAATGCTCTGGGGCGTCAAGGGACTTTCCGCTGTCTGCTGGTATATCGACGGCGCATGGATCGCGTCGATGATGTACGGCGTGCCCGCGGCGGACGCAAAAGCATGGGATGCGGTCGCAGGACTTTCCCATCATTACTCGGCAGGCATTTTCTACTACTTCTGGACGGAAACCGTGACCATCTTCTCGAGTTCGCATCTGTCGGTCATCCTGATGATCGGTCACCTCGTATGGTTCATCAGCTTCGCTGTCTGGTTCGAGGACAGGGGCTCCCGTCTCGAAGGCGCCGACATTCAGACCCGCACTATCAGGTGGCTCGGCAAGAAGTTCCTCAATCGTGACGTGCAGTTCAGATTCCCTGTGCTCACGATTTCGGACTCGAAGCTTGCCGGTACCTTCCTGTATTTCGGCGGTACGTTCATGCTTGTCTTCCTGTTCATCGCCAACGGTTTCTATCAGACCAATACCCCGGCGCTTCCGCCGGTGGGCGATGCGGCGGGCACAGGGCAGCAGCTGCTGACGCAGGTCGTCGATTTCATCATGAAACTCATTGCCTGATAAACCGCCGTCGAAGGGGCCGCAACGCGGCTCCTTCGACGTGTACGGGCCAGTAAAAAAGAATCGATAGTTTTTAACAAAGATAGGAGGGTATATGGCTGATCCTGTAAAACAGCCGGATCCAGCGTCCGCGCCGGCAAAGCCGAAGCCGCCGGCTCCCAAGGCGAAAGCCGCAGCGAAGGAAGCCAAGCCCGCACCGAAAGCGGCCAAGGGTGGTTCGTCTCCGGCGAAAGGAAGAATGACTCCTCTGGACGTGAATCTCGGGCGTACAGGTCGACGAATGGAGTCGGCGCTTCCCGTTGTGAAGCCCAAACCGAAACCTGCTCCAAAAACGGCGCCCAAGGCCGCTCCGAAAGGAGCGCCGGCAGCCAAGGGTGCTCCCGCGCCCAAGGGCGCGCCTGCCGCGAAAGGGGCTCCGGCGAAACCGGCTGCGAAAAAAGCGCCGCGTGCAAAGAAGCATTATTTCATTCTCGAGAATCTTTGCGTCGGTTGCGGGCTGTGCCTCGATAAATGTCCGCCGAAGGTCAATGCGATCGGCTACAAGTTTTACGGGGATGTCCAGGAAGGCGGCTTCAGGTGTTACATCGATCAGGATGCCTGCATTTCCTGCAGCGCCTGCTTCTCTTCCGATGAATGTCCTTCGGGAGCCCTCATAGAGATACTGCCCGAGGGGGACGTTCTGGACTTTTCCTACACTCCACCGGAACGCCTCGATTTCGATCTGCGTTTTCTGCACCGGTTCCACAAGGAAAACAGATAGCCTTTTTCGATTTACAGAAAGCTGTAAAAGCATTGCCCGGTCTTCGGGCAATGCTTTTTTTTTGAGATACCGTTCGAACTGTATATGAGGCAAGGAGACAACAGCGATGCAAGGCGCTGCCTCGTGGTAGTGCCGACCTATAACGAGGCCGAGAATATCGGCAAGTTACTCGATGATATTTTTTCCCGTTATACCGGGCATCTCGACGTGCTTGTCATCGATGACAAATCGCCTGACGGCACGGCGGCGCTGGTACGGCGCGTTCAGGAAAAAAATGCACGCCTTTTTCTGATCGAACGTCCCGGAAAGATGGGCCTTGGGACAGCCTATATCGAAGGCTTCAGATTCGCGATACGCCGGGGATACGATCTCGTGGTTGAAATGGATGCGGATTATTCGCACGATCCGGCGGTTCTGGCCACGATGATGGAAAAGGCGGAGGAGGCTGATCTCGTTATCGGTTCGCGCTACATGGGAAATACGGTCAATGTCGTCAACTGGCCGCTCGGCCGTCTCGTTCTTTCGAAGGCTGCGAGCATCTATACACGTATGATCACAGGGATGCCCGTTTCCGATCCGACCGGGGGATACAAATGTTTCAGGGTAAGCACGCTCGAAGCTCTCGATCTGGACAGGGTGAAATCCCAGGGGTATTCGTTCCAGATAGAAATGAATTACAGGGTCTGGAAAAAGGGGTTTGTCATCAGTGAGATTCCAATCGTTTTCGTCGACAGGACTGTCGGTAAATCGAAGATGACCAGAAAAAACATTGTCGAGGCCATATGGATAGTCTGGTGGCTCAAGGCGCTTTCCATCACCGGAAGACTTCACTGAGAAGCCACCGCCGCGGTCGGGCCTGAGCCCCGACCGCTCGGCGTTTGTTCTTCAATGTTTCAAGGCTTCCCGTTCGTTTTTGATCCTGTTGGCGATATCCTGGGGAACTTCCTCGTAATGGCTGAATTCGCTGGTGTAGCTCGCGCGGCTCTGGGTGAGGCGAACCATCTGCAGATGAAAGTCTCTCAGGGATGCCTGGGGTATGTTTGCCCTGATGATCTGGAAGCGCGCGTCGCTGTCCATGCCGATGATTTTTCCCCGTTTCGTGGAAATTTCGCCGACAATTTCCCCGGTATACTGTTCGGGTGTGCGCACGCAGAGGGTGAAGTAAGGTTCCAGCAACATGGGCTTGGCTTTGTCGAAAGCGGCCCTGAAGGCCATGCTCGCCGCGATCTTGAAGGCGTGTTCCGAGCTGTCGACGGGATGGTGCGAACCGTCGTAGGCTACCGCTTTTATATCGACTATCGGGTAGCCGGCCAGGATGCCCTCGGCGGCGATCTCCTTCGATCCTTTCTCTACCGCAGGGAGATAACGGGTCGGTACGACGCCTCCGACAACCTCGCTGGCGAACTCGAAACCGGAATTTCTTTCCATTGGTTCCAGCCGTATCCAGACATCTCCATACTGGCCTCTTCCGCCGGATTGCTTCTTGTACTTGCCCTGTGCCGACGATGAGGAACGGATGGTCTCCCTGTAAGGGATTTTTACCGGTCCCGTATCGACCGATACATTGAATTTTTTCTCCAGCCGGTTGATGATCGTTTCGAGATGCGTTTCACCGAGGGTTTTGAGTATCGTCTGGTTGAACTCGTTATCGTGTTCTATAGTGAAACTCGGGTCTTCCTCGTGGAGATGGTGCAGGCCGGATGAAATTTTTTCCTCGTCCCCCTGGGCCGCGGGTGTTATCGCCGTGGCAAGGAGGGGGGCGGGGAAGACGATGGGACTGATCCGGCAGTCCGTTCCCTTGTCGGCGAGCGTATCGTTCGTGTGCGTATCCTTGAGTTTCACCACCATGCCGATGTCTCCGGCGAGCAGCTTGTCGACCGGTTCTTTCTTCTGCCCCTGCATGACGTAGACCTGACCGATTTTTTCAAGCTGTCCGGTCTGTGCGTCGATAAGCTCGTGACCTGTTTCTATGTGTCCGGAAAACACCCTCAGATAGGATATTTCACCGACTCTGGGTTCGGACATTGTCTTGAAAATAAAGGCGACCGTCGAACCTTCGGTATTCGGCTCGAGCAGTTTCTCATGGTTTTCGGCGCTGCAATAGGCATGTTCCGGGCCGCGTTCGATCGGTGAGGGGCAGAGATTGATGATGGCGTTGAGCAGCCGCTCGGAACCGATGAGATGGAGCGGGGAGGTGCAGAATACCGGGAAGAACGTTCGTGTCAGCAGGCCTGACTTGATGCCTGCCCTGAGTTCGTCCTCGCTGAGATTTCCGATTTCGAAGTAGCGGTTCATCAGCGCTTCGTCCGTTTCCGCCACGGCTTCGACAAGCTTGAAATGCAGCTCTTCCGCACGTTTTCTGTAGAGGTCGGGTATTTCCGAAACATTCATGCTGCCGGGTTTGTCGGGATCGAACTCGAGCTGTTTCATCAGCAGGACGTCGATGATGATATGATGCCCCAGTCCTTCTTCGGCCGGGAACTGTATCGGGGTCACCAGGTGTCCGAAATGCTCCTGAAGTTCTTCTATCGTCTTTGTGTAGCTGGTTCTGTCGGCGTCGAGTTTGGTGAGCACGAACATCGTGGGTTTGTAGTATTCCCTGGTATACTCCCACACAAGGTCCGTGCCGACTTCCACGCCTGTCGAGGTGTTTACCGTCAGGAGCACCGTGTCGGCAACCCGCATGGCAGCCTTTACGTCACCGTGGAAATCGAGCAGGCCGGGGGTGTCGATGATGTTTACCTTGCGCCCGTTCCACATTCCATGCACCAGGCTGGCATTGAGACTGTGCTGACGCGCTATTTCATCTTCCGCATAGTCCGAAATGGTGGTGCCGTTGTCGATGCTGCCGAGGCGGCTCGTCGCGTTCATCAGGAGGGCCATGGATTCGGTCAGCATGGTTTTGCCGGAACCGGCATGGCCCGTGAGAACAATGTTGCGGAGTTGTTCGGGTTGAACTGCTTGCATGGGTAAGACTCCTTTTTTTGTTCCGCTTCTGCAACCCGGACGGATGCAGGAGGACGGAAGGTGGATGACGTATGCCCGCCCGGGCGGGCCATAATGAACGGAGCTGTCTGTTCGGGCGTGTAAACAGCTGCTTATAGCAGAAGTTACGAAAAGTTTTCAAGCGATCGCCGCACGGGCGCGCATTGGCGGCCTTCCGATGGCGGGAAATGGGTTTTTATTCGCCACTGCGCCGCGGTGCCGATTGCAGCGTGTCCGATAGCTGGTGAATAGGCGATAAATTCTTATGTTTAGCGTAGGAAAAATATCGGTTGAGTATTTTTTTATCCAGTCACGGTTTTCCATTCTGCCGTTTCGGAGAGCGTGATTTGCAGTTCACGGCACGGGGGCTTCCCCGCGGGACCGGAGTCGTCGTTTACGGAAGGGGACTGCAGGGGTCCGCCTGCAGCGTCAAGAGGGATTTTTTAACATAAAAGCACTGTGTTATGCCTGTAATTACCAATGTCGCGGCCCGTCAGATTCTCGATTCGAGGGGCAATCCTACAGTTGAAGTGGATGTGTTCACCGAATCGTCGTTCGGCAGGGCTGCCGTGCCGAGCGGAGCGTCCACCGGCGTGCATGAGGCAGTCGAGCTGCGGGACGGAAACGCCGACGTCTATCTGGGCAAGGGGGTGCTCACGGCGGTTGAAAACGTCAATACGATCATCGACGATGCGCTCAAGGGAATGTTCGTGACGGAGCAGGGAGAGATCGACAGGCTCCTTCTGTCGCTTGACGGGACTCCGAACAAGTCGAAGCTTGGAGCCAACGCTCTTCTGGGGGTATCGCTTGCCTGCGCAAAAGCCGGAGCGGAATATTCGGGGCTTTCTCTTTTCCGTTACATCGGCGGCACGCTCGCCAACACCCTGCCCGTTCCCATGATGAACGTGCTCAACGGTGGCGCTCATGCGGACAATACGGTGGATTTCCAGGAATTCATGATCATGCCGATAGGATTTTCCTCCTATTCCGACGCGCTGCGCTGTGGTGCGGAAATCTTCCATGCGCTCAAGGCTCTGCTCAAGAGCAAGGGACTCAGCACCGCCGTCGGCGACGAGGGCGGTTTCGCTCCCGATCTGCGCTCGAATGAAGAAGCTATCGAACTCGTTATCGAGGCCGTGGGCAAGGCCGGTTACCGTACGGGTTCTCCGACCTGTGCGGGAGGGCTCGGCGACGCCCAGGTCATGATCGCCCTCGACCCGGCCAGCTCGGAGTTCTACGACCCGGAAAAGAAAGCATACGTGTTCAAAAAATCTTCCGGAAAGGAGCTTGATTCGGCGGCGATGGCCGCCTACTGGGAGCAGTGGGCCACCACCTATCCGATAATCTCGATAGAGGACGGAATGGCCGAGGACGACTGGGAAGGATGGAAGATGCTGACGGAGAAAATCGGCTCGAGGGTTCAGCTGGTGGGCGACGACCTGTTCGTGACCAACAGCAGCAGGCTCGAGCAGGGGATCGTCAAGGGGGTCGGCAACTCTATTCTCATCAAGGTCAACCAGATAGGGACCCTGACCGAGACCCTGCAGGCTATCGATCTCGCCAGGCGCAACGGTTACACTTCGGTGATAAGCCACAGAAGCGGCGAAACCGAGGATACCACGATCGCCCAGATCGCCGTGGCCACCAACGCGGGACAGATAAAAACCGGCAGTCTTTCACGCTCGGACCGCATGGCCAAGTACAACGAACTGCTTCGTATAGAGGAGGAACTCGGCAGCGAGGCATGCTATCCGGGTATCGGGGCGTTCAGAGTGTGAATTCCGGACAAGGGGCTCCCGCTGCCGGGGAGTCCCTCTGTTTTTCGACAGGTTGCCGATTCCGGCTTTTGCCGACGCATGGCTGCGGCGGAAAGAGCACCGGGCACCCGGCCGGCCGTCAAAAGGACATTCGACCGTTACCTTGAAACATCATCTCAACGACATCTGGGACTATATCCGGTCCCATCCGAAAAAAATTTTTCTCCTTGCGCTCGTCGGGGTGTTTCTTCTTTGGGTTTTTTTCGGGAATTTCGGCGTTGTCGCGAGGTTGCGCATGGAGGCCGAAAACCGTGCCTTGAAGGAAACCGGGGACCGGGAAGAGCTCAGAATCCTCGAGAATACGGAGGCAATCCGTCGAGCCCGCGATCCGGAAACCATCGAAAAAATCGCCAGGGAAAAGTACAATTTCCGTAAAGATGACGAGACGCTCTTCATCATCGAAGAAAAGTAGCTCTTTTTAATCAATCATGAGGTTACCGAGCGAAAGCAGTATGCAGCATTTTCCCATATCCATGTACGCCTACCGACGCAGGCCGACAATCGAGGTCGGCTTCGGGGAGATCAGTCTCGGAGGGTATCAGCCGATCAGGGTCGAATCGATGACCACGACGCATACTCTGGATACCAGGGCCACGGTCGAGCAGTGCCGTCGCCTTCATGATGCCGGGTGTGAAATCATCCGTATGACGGTGCCGACCGAAAAGGATGCACAAAATCTCGGGGCGATACGCGACCAGCTTCGGAGGGACGGGATCAGGACGCCGCTGGTGGCTGATATCCATTTTTCCCGCAAGGCGGCCATGAAAGCCGTGGAGTATGTCGACAACGTGCGGATCAATCCCGGCAATTACGCCAACAGGAAGAAGTTTTCAAACGAGGATTACACCGACGAAGCGTTCCGGGCCGAGTTCGAGAAGGTGCGCGAAGAGTTCCTCCCTCTGATAGCCAAGGCGAGGGACTTCGGGGTGTCGATGCGCATCGGTACGAATCACGGTTCGCTCTCGGACCGCATAGTCAGCCGATACGGCAATACGCCTGACGGAATGGTCGAGGCGGCGCTGGAATTCGCCAGGATCTGCGAGGACGAAGGGTTCCACGATATTCTGTTTTCCATGAAGTCGTCCAATGTCCGGGTGATGATACAGGCATACAGGCTTCTCGTGAAGAGAGCTGATGGCGAACTTCGAAATGCCTATCCGCTGCATCTGGGAGTAACGGAAGCGGGCGACGGGGACGAGGGCAGAATCAAGTCCGCGATGGGTATCGGCGCGTTGCTCGAGGAAGGACTCGGCGACACGATCCGGGTTTCGTTGACCGAGGATCCGGTAAACGAGGTTCCGGTCGGCTTCGCCCTCGTGAAGAAGTACAACGATTTCCACAAGGTCATGGGCGAAAAAGGACATGTCGCCGTCAATCAGGTTATCGAATCGCGCGGCGGGAGCACCTCGTTCGATCCGCCTCCGTTCGACCCGGTCAGCTACAACCGCCGGGCGTCCGATCCGCTGATCTGCGGGGGACTGGAAATCGGCGGAGAGGCCCCGCCGGTTGTCGAGACGGCAATCGATGTTTTTCCGGACGATCCGGCCGGACTTGCCACCTCGCTTCGGGACCGCCTGGCGCTCGACCGGCCTGAGGGGACGGTACGCTCCGAGCTTCTCTCCGTTCCGCTCGCCACCGCCGCCGAAGCGGACAGGCTTTCCGTCGCGCTCGGAACGCTGGGAGGCGCCGCGAAAGAACGGACGGGGGTATCGACATCCGATCTTTCGCTTTTTCCCCGGCTGCTCGATTCTTTTTCCAGGGTACGGCTGAATATCGTCGAAGGCGAGGCGATCGGCAGGGAGATTCTCGACGCCGTCGATGACCGGGGCGCTCTCGTGGAGTTCTGTTTCCTGCACCGCAAGGCTTCGGTCAGGGTGCCCGGCGACGTTCTTGCGCGGATTGCCTCCAGGATGCAGGCCAAAGGCGTTGCGCGTGCCATGTTTTCCGTCGATTCCCGCGAAGCGGTCTACGCCTGCCGTCATCTTGTCCGAAGGTTCAACCAGGAGGGGATCCGCTACCCTCTGGTCATTCGTCACCGGTGCGAAGGCGGAGACCGGCTCGGCACCCTTATCGACTGCTCGATTCAGACGGGCACGCTTTTCTGCGACGGGATCGGCGACGCGATCGCCCTGGAAACCGGACTTGGCTACGGCGAGGATGAGGCTCTGGCGTTCAACGTCCTTCAGGCTTCCAGGGTAAGGATGTCGAAAACCGAATTCATCTCGTGCCCGGGGTGCGGACGGACATATTTCGATCTTGAAAAAACCGCCGGAATAATCAAATCCAGAATGTCGCACCTCAAAGGGCTCAAAATCGGCATTATGGGCTGTGTCGTCAACGGTCCGGGGGAAATGGCCGATGCGGATTTCGGTTATGTCGGCTCGGGGCGGGGTCGGGCGAGTTTGTATGTGGGCAAGGAGTGCGTCGAACCCAATATCCCTGAGGAGGAGGCGGTCGACCGGCTCGTCGAACTCATCAAGTCCCGCGGCCGCTGGATGGAGCCCGCCGGAGCCGCTGTTGAAAGCCGACGGTAGGCGCGACGTTTCAGAGGTTCATGTCCTGTACGCTGATAACCGGCGCTTCGAGCGGTATCGGAAAAGAGTTCGCCAGGGAATTCGCCCGGCGAGGCAGCGATCTTGTCCTGGTCGCGCGGTCAGCCGGGGCGCTTCGGGAGCTTGCGGTTGAACTGGGCGGCGGTGGCCGGGAGATGCATGTCTGCGTTGCGGATCTGTGTGAACCGGAAAGTCCGGGCAGGATATACGAATTCTGTCGGGAGAACGGACTCCGGGTCGATGTGCTCGTCAACTGCGCCGGATTCGGTTTTGCAGGAAGGTACGATGCCATGCCCCCCGGCGTTCTGCAGGAAATGGTCCAGGTCAACGCGGCCTCTCTCGCCATGATGACCCGCCTGTTTCTTCCCGGAATGATCTCCCGGAATACAGGGGGCGTGATCAACGTCTCCTCCCTGAGCGGGTTTCAGGGCGTTGCGCTCATCGGCCTGTATTCCGCGACGAAATCCTTTATCATAACCCTAACCGAATCGCTGCGCGAGGAGCTTGCCGGCACGGGAGTCAAGGCGACCGTCGTCTGTCCCGGTTATGTCCGGACGGCTTTTCACGAACGGGCGGGGCAGGAACCCGAGCGCACGCCTCTGCCGCTCTCGGACGCCCGGACGGTGGTGCGCTCCGCCATCAGGGGCCTGCAGAAAAACAGGCTGCTGGTCTTTCCAACGGCTCTCGACGCGCTGCTTGTTTTTTTTCAGCGTGTTCTTCCCCGGCGTATCGTTCTGAAAACAGCCGCCCTGTTGGCCCCCCTGGGAGACCGGAAAGGGGTTTTGTGAGGGCGGGAATTTTTTCTTTGACTTTTATCGTATTAAAGGTATATTACCTGCCCTGTTTTTTTGACGCGATGCTGGTGTAGCTCAATTGGTAGAGCAGCTGATTTGTAATCAGCAGGTTGCGGGTTCGAGTCCCATCGCCAGCTCGACGAAAGCGGAGGAAAGCCGGGTAGGTAGCGAAGCGGTCAAACGCAACAGACTGTAAATCTGTCGACATATGTCTTCGGAGGTTCGAATCCTTCCCTACCCACACTGCTTGTACAAGCGGTAAGGCTGATGTAGCTCAGTCGGTAGAGCACTTCCTTGGTAAGGAAGAGGTCACCGGTTCAAGTCCGGTCATCAGCTCGTTCGTCGGTGTTATCATTTGTACGTCAGTAGCTTAATTGGTAGAGCAGCGGTCTCCAAAACCGCAGGTTGGGGGTTCGAGTCCCTCCTGACGTGCCGGTTTTCGGGGATCGGGCAAACAAGATATTCTGTATCGGAAGGCGATTTATGAACAAGTATCTCAACAAGGTGACCCAGTATTATCATGACGTCGTCAATGAGATGAAAAAAGTCGCCTGGCCAAGTCCCGAGGATACCAAGGACCAGACCGTCGTCGTTCTGACGGTTTCCGGTCTGCTTGCGCTGTTTACTTTCGTGGTGGACTGGGTGATTAATTCATTTATCGGACAATTGCTGTAAGAAGTGGCGAAGGAGGATATGAAGACGGGGGATAAAGAAGCCGGACAGGAAGCCCAGGGTCTTCCCAAGCCTCGCTGGTACGCGTTGAGGATCTATTCGGGGCACGAGCGCAAGGTCAAGGAAGGTATCGAGCTCGAGGTGGAAAGGCAGGGGGCCGAGGAAAAAATTTTGCAGGTCTATGTGCCGTACGAGCGTTTTGTCGAGGTCAAGAACGGCAAGAAAAGAAGTCTCACCAAGAACGCCTTTCCTGGTTACGTGCTTATCGAGGCGGTGCTGGACAAGCAGACGAAGAATCTTATCATGGATATTCCTTCCGTGATCGGATTCCTCGGTGTCGGTGACGTTCCCACGCCGCTCAGGCCTGACGAGGTCGACAAGATTCTCGAGCCCGAAAGCGCCGTGGAACAGCGGACGGTCGTCGAGGCGCCTTTCAGTGTCGGTGATTCCGTCAAGGTTATCGACGGTCCCTTCAGTTCGCTTACCGGTATCGTTCACGATGTCTGTACCGAGAGGATGAAGGTCAAGGTCATGATCAACTTTTTCGGTCGAAGCACCCCTACCGAGCTTGATTTTTCCCAGGTCAAACTGGTTTCTCAATAACAGGGCTTGAATTTTTACCAAGCGTTGAAACAGTGATATTGTATGGCAAAAAAGGTAATAGGGTTTATTAAACTCCAGATTCCGGCAGGTGGCGCGAACCCGGCCCCTCCCGTAGGCCCTGCTCTCGGTCAGAAGGGTGTGAATATCATGGAGTTCTGCAAGCAGTTCAATGCGAAAACCCAGTCGCAGGCGGGCACTATCATTCCCGTCGTGATCACGGTTTACTCCGACAAGTCGTTTACGTTCATTACCAAAACCCCTCCCGCGGCCGTTCTTCTGATCAAGGAAGCCGGTGTGCCGAAGGGTTCCGGAGAACCCAACAAGAACAAGGTCGGCAAGGTAACTTCCGAGCAGGTTCGCAAAATCGCCGAATTGAAAATGCCCGATCTCAACGCCGTCGATGTCGAGGGCGCCATGCAGATGGTTCGGGGTACGGCAAGGAGCATGGGTATCGTCGTCGAGGACTGACAGTCTTTCGGCATACAGGTGTGGGAGACCGAAAACGGTCGTTTTTTCAACCACTGACAACAAGAGAATGGCAGGAAAGAAATACAAGGAGGCCGGCGGCAGGATCGTGGCTCAGAATGAATACGAGCTGCAGGAAGCCGTGGGGCTGTTGAAGGAAATCACCAGTGTGAAGTTCGACGCGTCGGTCGACGTCGCCATGCGGCTGGGTGTGGATCCCAGGCATGCCGATCAGGTCGTTCGCGGTACGGTCATGCTTCCCCACGGGACCGGCAAAACGGTGTCCGTGCTCGTTATCTGCACCGAAGCAAAGGCGGCGGAGGCGGAAGAGGCGGGAGCCGACTTCGTCGGTTTCGAGGACTACATCGAAAAGATACAGAACGGCTGGACGGATGTGGACGTCATTATCGCTACACCCGACGTCATGGGCAAGCTCGGCCGGGTCGGCAAGATTCTCGGTCCGCGCGGCCTGATGCCGAACCCCAAGTCGGGAACGGTCACCATGGATGTCGCCAAGGCGGTGAAGGAAGTGAAGGCCGGAAAGATCGAGTTCCGTGTCGACAAGGCGGGCAACGTTCACGCACCTGTCGGGAAAGCGTCGTTCGGCGCCGAGCAGCTTGTGGATAACGTGATGAGTTTCATCAGGGAGGTCGTGAGGCTGAAGCCTTCTGCTGCCAAAGGCCAGTATGTCCGCAATATTTCCATTTCCAGCACGATGTCTCCCGGTATCAGGGTGAAGAAAGACAAGTTCGTTGCCTAACATAAACGGTTTACCAAGATGATGAAGCGCGATAAGAAAGAGCAGGTTGTCAGGGAGGTCGCAGAAAAGCTCGAGAAGGCCCAGGGGATATACCTGACGGAATTCCAGGGTCTGGACGTCACCAAGATGGCCGAGCTGAGGAAGGAGTTCCGGGATGCAGGCGTCGAGTATCGTGTCGTTAAGAATACCCTCGTCAGGAAGGCGCTGGAAAACGTGGCCGGTGGCGATCGTCTCGCCGAAGGTCTTTTCAACACGACAGGTCTGGCGATCGGTTACGACGATCCGGTCGTTCCCGCGAAAGTCATCGAGAAGTTCAGCAAGAAAAACGAGCAGCTGAAGTTCAAGATGGCGGCGATCGACGGTTCGGTTTTCGAGGCCGACAAGCTTGGCGATCTCGCGAAAATGCTCAGCAAAACCGAAAATATCGGCCGCGTCGCGGGTCTGGTCAACAATGTGATCAGCTCCGTGCCCATGGTTGTCAACGCGGTTATGAGGGATCTTGTTTCTGTGCTCGACCAGGTGGCGAAGCAGAAGCAGGACTGACCTCCGCAAAAGTCTATTACGCACTCGAAAAAATTTTCATATCACATAAAACAAAAGAGGAAGATAATGGCATCTATTGAGTCACTTGTAGAAGAGATTGGCAAGCTTTCGCTGACCGAGGCCTCCGAGCTGGTGAAAGCCCTCGAGGAGAAGTTCGGTGTGAGCGCCGCTCCGGCCGTCATTGCCGGTGGTGTTGCAGCCGCTCCCGCAGGAGAAGCCGCCGCCCAGGAAGAGAAAACCGAGTTCGACGTCGAGCTGAAAGCCGCCGGCGCCAACAAGATCAACGTCATCAAGGTTGTTCGTTCGATCACCGGTCTCGGCCTGAAGGAAGCCAAGGAGATGGTCGACGGAGCACCGAAAGTCGTCAAGGAAGCCGTCAGCAAGGATGAAGCTGAAAAAATCGCTAAAGAGCTGAAGGACGCAGGCGCCGAAGTTGAACTTAAGTGACCTTTTCACGAGCGTCGCTATGATCATAAGCTCCGTTTCAGAATGAGACGGAGCTTTGCCTGTTTGTAAGAGTTTGAATGTGAAGAGCTGTACGGATTCCGCCGTTGCGTTTCCTGCAGATTTGATGTTTACCCGTAAAGGCATCAGCTGAAGAGCCATTGCGTTGATGGTACATACCGGTCGAAGAGTAGTTCTTCCTGCAATCGATAAAAGTGAGGTGCAAGTGAAAGTGGCTGATAAAACACGAAAGGAGTGTATTGCCTTTTCCAAAATCCAGAGTATCGTAGAGCCTCCCGATTTACTGCAAGTTCAGTTAGATTCTTTTAAAGGTTTTATTCAGGACAGCGTCCCCCCGACCAAACGCAGGGACCAGGGACTTGAAAAAGTGCTTCGCGGCGCTTTCCCGATAACCGACAGCCGGGGCCTCTACCTGCTCGAATATATTTCCTATACCTTCGACAAGCCGAAATACACGGTCGAGGAGTGCATCGAGAGGGGGCTGACCTACGACGTGTCGCTGAAGGTGAAGCTCAAGCTTTCCTACAAGGACGAGCCGGACGAAGCCGACTGGAAGGAGACGATCCAGCAGGAGGTGTATCTCGGCAGAATTCCCTATATGACCGAACGGGGAACGTTCATCGTCAACGGGGCCGAACGCGTCGTCGTGGCGCAGCTCCACCGTTCGCCCGGTGTCGTTTTCAGCGAAGCCGTTCATCCGAACGGCAAGAAGATGTACTCGGCCAAGATCGTTCCGACAAGGGGGTCCTGGATCGAGTTCCAGACCGACATCAACAACCAGATATACGTTTACATCGACCAGAAGAAGAATTTTCTGGTCAGTGCGCTCCTGCGCGCGATCGGCTTCGCGAAAGACGAGGATATTCTCGGTCTTTTCGACCTCATCGAGGAAGTTCCGGTCAAGGCAAGCAAGAAGGATTACCTGATCGGCAAGAACCTCGCTTCGGATATCATCGACATGCAGACCGGCGAGGTCGTCAGCGCGAGAACGGCCATTACCGAGGAGATTCTGGACCAGATCACGGCCGCCGGTTGCAAGTCCGTCCGTATCATGAGGACCGGAGCGGAGGAGCATGGTCTGGACAAGGCCATCATCACCAACACGATCCTCAATGACAGTTCCGCCACCGAGGAAGAGGCGCTCGAAATCGTCTACGAGGAACTGCGTGCCAACGAGGCTCCGGATATCGAGGCCGCCAGGAGCTTTCTGGAAAGGACCTTTTTCAACCAGAAAAAGTACGATCTCGGCGATGTGGGCCGTTACCGGATCAACAAGAAGCTCGGCAGGGAGCAGCAGGGCTTTGCCGATTTCCTTGACGAAAATCCGGATCTGAAGGCTCTCTCCGACAGGATCTACGAAAAAATTCTCCAGACGATCCAGTCCTATTCCGAAGAGCCTATCGGCGAAGATATCATGGTGCTGACACACTACGATATCATCGCGGTCATCAACTATCTCATCAAGCTGGTCAACAACCAGGCCGAGGTAGACGATGTGGACCACCTGGCCAACAGGAGGGTGCGCACCGTCGGCGAGCAGCTCGCCGCGCAGTTCGTCGTCGGCCTTGCGAGAATGGGCAAGAACGTCCGGGAAAAACTCAATTCAAGAGATACCGATAAAATCGCTCCGGCCGACCTCATCAACGCCCGTACGGTATCGAGCGTCGTCGCCAGTTTTTTTGCGACGAGCCAGCTCTCGCAGTTCATGGACCAGACGAACCCGCTTGCCGAACTGACCAACAAGAGGAGGGTTTCGGCTCTCGGCCCCGGCGGCCTGACGAGAGAGCGCGCCGGCTTCGAGGTTCGCGACGTTCATTATACGCACTACGGGAGGCTCTGTCCCATCGAAACTCCCGAAGGTCCGAATATCGGTCTTATCTCTTCCCTGTCGGTCTATGCGGAAATAAACGACAAGGGTTTCATACAGACTCCGTACCGTGTGGTCGAAAACGGTGTGCTGACCGACAAGGTCCTCATGCTGTCGGCCGAGGACGAGGAAAACAAGATTACCGTGCCGGTCAACGTGCCGTTCGATGAAAACCTCAAGATCGCGACGGAAAACGTCCAGGCGAGGACCAAGGGCGACTATCCGGTCGTCGGAGCGGAAGAGGTCGACTACATGGACGTTTCTCCCGTGCAGATCGTCAGCGCGGCGGCCGCGCTCATTCCGTTCCTCGAGCACGATGACGGCAACCGTGCGCTGATGGGTGCAAACATGCAGCGCCAGGCCGTGCCGCTGCTTGTTTCGGACGCGCCGCTCGTGGGGACCGGCATGGAGGCTAAAGTCGCGAGGGATTCACGTTCGGTCATACAGGCGGAAGCCGCCGGCGTGGTCGAATCGGTCAGCGCCGACAGTATCCGGGTCCGCTACGACCAGGACGGAGAGGACGGGGCGCTCAAGGTCATGCTCGATCCCGATGAAGGCGTCAAGACCTACAGCATGATCAAGTTCAAGCGTTCGAACCAGGATACCTGCATTACCCAGAAGCCTGTTGTCCACAAGGGTCAGGTGGTCGGAAAAGGCGATGTTCTCGCCGACGGGCATTCGACCGAAGACGGCGAACTGGCACTCGGCAAGAACGTGCTGGTCGCCTTCATGCCCTGGCGCGGTTACAACTTCGAGGACGCTATCGTGCTCAGCGAACGCCTGGTTTACGACGACGTGTTCACCTCGATTCATATCCACGAATTCGAGGCCAACGTCCGCGATACGAAGCGCGGCGAGGAGCAGTTCACCCGCGATATCTACAATGTCAGCGAGGACGCGCTCAAGAACCTCGACGAAAACGGCATTATCCGTATCGGAGCGGAGGTCAAGGAACGTGATATCCTCGTCGGCAAGATCACTCCGAAAGGCGAGAGCGATCCGACACCGGAAGAGAAGCTCCTGCGGGCGATTTTCGGCGACAAGTCCAGCGACGTGAAGGACGCTTCGATGCATGTTCCCGCCGGGATGAAAGGGATTGTCATCAAGACGAAGCTGTTCAGCCGGAAGAAAAAAATCGGTCTCGACATCAAGGATCGTGCCGAGGTCATCGATGCCCAGTTCGACAGGAGAGAGGCGGATCTTCGGGCCCGCTTCGCCAAATGGATCAACCAGTTGCTCGGCGGCAGGAAAACAACCGGAATCCATACCATGAAAGGCAAGGAAACCGTCCCTGCCGGAACCCCTCTCGACGAGAAGCTGCTCGGGAAGTTCTCGAACACCGACTGGACAGAAACCATCGACTTTTCGAGGGGAATCGTCGACGACGCGAAGATCAACGACACGGTTTCCCATCTCTGCGAAGAGTTCGGTCTGAAGATGAAGGACCTGGTGGACGAGCGGGAAAACGAAAAATACAAGCTCAATGTCGGTGACGAGCTTCCTCCGGGTATCGAGGAGCTCGCAAAGGTCTATATCGCCCAGAAACGCAAGATACAGGTTGGCGACAAGATGGCCGGCCGTCACGGCAACAAGGGTGTTGTCGGCAAGATTCTGCCCATCGAGGACATGCCGTTCATGCAGAACGGCACTCCGGTCGATATCGTCCTGAATCCTCTCGGCGTTCCGAGTCGTATGAATATCGGCCAGCTCTACGAAACCTCTCTCGGATGGGCGGCGAAGGAACTCGGGGTGAAGTTCAAAACCCCTATTTTCGACGGCGCGACCTACGAAGAGGTCCAGGAGCAGCTCGAAAAAGCCGGCCTGCCCTCGCACGGCAAGGTGCGTCTCTACGACGGCCGGACCGGAGAGCCGTTCGATGACGAGGTCACGGTCGGTTACATCTACATGCTGAAGCTCAGCCACCTTGTCGACGACAAGATACACGCCCGTTCGACAGGTCCGTACTCGCTCATCACCCAGCAGCCCCTCGGAGGCAAGGCGCAGTTCGGTGGCCAGAGATTCGGTGAGATGGAGGTCTGGGCGCTCGAGGCGTACGGCGCGGCCAATATTCTGAGAGAGATGCTGACGGTCAAATCCGATGACGTCATCGGCAGAAACAAGACCTATGAGTCGATCGTCAAGGGCCAGAACCTGCCTGAACCCGGAACGCCCGAGTCCTTCAACGTGCTCGTCCGGGAACTTCAGGGCCTCGGTCTTGAAATTCGCATAGACAACAAGGTGCCGTAAGGCATCGCAGGGGTTCATCGAAGGATACGTATCGGGGATTTCTAAACGGTTGTTTATAACAGGGACATTACTATGATTTTTTCACAGGGAGCTTCACCGATCAAGGGTGATTTTTCAAAGATAAAGTTCAGCATTGCATCTCCCGAGAGCATTCTCGCCCATTCCAGAGGCGAGGTGCTCAAGCCGGAAACCATCAATTACCGGACCTTCAAGCCGGAACGGGACGGCCTGATGTGCGAGAAGATTTTCGGCCCGACCAAGGACTGGGAGTGCTACTGCGGAAAGTACAAACGGGTCCGTTACAAAGGCATCATCTGCGACCGTTGCGGCGTGGAGGTTACCATGAAGAGTGTCCGGCGCGAACGCATGGGGCATATTTCCCTGGCGGTGCCGGTCGTGCACACCTGGTTTTTCCGTTCCGTGCCGAGCAAGATCGGCGCATTGCTGGATCTCTCGACCAAGGAGCTCGAACGGATCATCTATTACGAGGTCTATGTGGTGATCAATCCCGGCGAGCCGGGCGAAAAACAGGGCATCAAGAAACTCGACCGGCTGACGGAAGAGCAGTACCTGCAGATCATTACCGAGTACGAGGACAATCAGGACCTCGATGACGATGACCCGGCGAAGTTCGTCGCCAAGATGGGCGGTGAGGCGATCCATACCCTTCTCAAGGGGCTCGATCTCGATACGCAGGCACAGGAACTGCGCAAGGTGCTGCGTGAAAGCGGGTCGGAACAGAAAAAGGCCGACGCCCTGAAGCGGCTCAAGGTCGTAGAGGCGTTCAGAAAAAGCTACGAGCCCGTCAAGAAATCCCGCAAGAAGTCCACGGGTCTTTTTCCCGAGGACGAGATGCCCGAGCCCTATGTCTACGAGGGCAACAAACCCGAGTACATGGTCATGGAGGTCATTCCGGTCATACCGCCGGAGCTTCGCCCTCTCGTTCCGCTCGAAGGCGGCCGTTTCGCGACCTCCGATCTCAACGATCTCTACCGGCGGGTCATTATCCGCAACAACAGGCTGAAGAAGCTTATCGATATCCGTGCACCCGAGGTTATCCTGCGCAACGAGAAGAGAATGCTGCAGGAAGCTGTCGACGCGCTCTTCGACAACTCCAGGAAGGCCAACGCCGTCAAGACCGGTGAATCGAACCGCCCGCTCAAGTCCCTTTCGGATGCGCTCAAGGGTAAACAGGGACGGTTCCGCCAGAATCTTCTCGGAAAGAGGGTCGACTATTCCGGCCGATCGGTCATCGTCGTCGGGCCAGAACTCAAGCTGCACGAATGCGGTCTTCCGAAAAGCATGGCGATCGAACTGTTCCAGCCGTTCGTCATCCGCCGTCTCGTGGAGCGCGGTATCGCGAAATCCGTCAAATCCGCGAAAAAGCTCATCGACAGGAAAGACCCCGTCGTCTGGGATGTGCTCGAGAAGGTCATCGACGGCCGTCCCGTGCTGCTCAACCGCGCCCCGACGCTGCATCGTCTGGGTATCCAGGCGTTCCAGCCGGTCCTGATCGAGGGCAAGGCGATCCAGATTCATCCGCTGGTCTGTACGGCGTTCAACGCCGACTTCGACGGCGACCAGATGGCCGTGCACGTGCCGCTTTCCCAGGAGGCGCAGCTCGAAGCCGAGCTGCTCATGCTCTCGTCGCACAACCTCATTCTTCCCCAGTCGGGAAAACCGGTTACCGTTCCTTCCCAGGACATGGTGCTCGGCATGTACTACCTGACCAAATCAAGAGCCGGCGACCAGGGCGAAGGAAAGATCTTCTACAGCACCGAAGAGGTGCTGATCGCCCACAACGAGGGCCGTATCGACCTGCACGCGATGATTTTCGTCAGGTATGAAGGCGCTGTCGACCAGAAGTTCGATCCCCTGAGAATGCTCGATATGATTCCCGACGATCAGGGCGAAAAGAAAGCATGGCTGAAGAAGGAAATCGAGGAAAAACGAATGCTGGTCACGACCGTCGGCCGGGTGATCTTCAATCAGTACGTGCCCGACAAAATAGGCTTCATCAACAGGGTTATCGACAAGAAAGGCGCCAAGGATCTTATTTCGAGACTCTGCAACGAAGTCGGCAACGTCCAGGCGGCGGAATTTCTTGACAATATCAAGGAGGTCGGTTACCATTACGCCATGAAAGGCGGGCTGTCAATCGGACTGTCCGACGCGATTATTCCGGAAGCCAAGGTGCAGCTCATCAAGAAAGCCACCAAGGAAAGCAACAAGATCATCAAGGAATACAACCGGGGTACCCTGACGGAAAACGAACGCTACAACCAGGTCGTCGATGTCTGGCAGAAGGTGACGAACCTCGTCGCCGAAGAATCATACCAGAAACTTCGCAAGGACAGGGTCGGATTCAATCCCCTTTTCATGATGCTCGATTCCGGCGCCCGAGGTTCGAGGGAGCAGGTGCGCCAGCTTACCGGCATGAGGGGACTGATCGCGCGTCCCCAGAAGTCCATGTCCGGCCAGCCGGGTGAGATTATCGAGAATCCGATCATCTCGAACCTGAAGGAGGGGCTCACGGTGCTCGAGTATTTCGTTTCGACACACGGCGCCCGAAAAGGTCTTTCCGACACCTCGCTCAAAACCGCCGACGCCGGTTATCTGACCAGGAGGCTTCACGACGTCGCGCAGGATGTCATCGTGACGGAAGACGATTGCGGAACGACGAGGGGACTGCATGTCGAGCGCAACATCGAGGAAGAGACCGGAGGGCAGATCAAGTTCAGCGAGAAAATCCGCGGCAGGGTCGCCTCCCGGGATATCGTCGACAGCCTGACCGACGAGGTCATCGTGCCGGCCGGCAGCATCATTACCGACGAGCTTGCCGACATCATCCAGCAGAACGTCGGGGTGCTCGAAGCCGATATACGTTCGGTGCTTACCTGCGAGGCCAAACAGGGTATCTGTTCCAAATGCTACGGAACGAACCTCGCGACCCACAGGCTTGTGGAAATCGGAGAAGCTGTCGGCGTCATTGCCGCGCAGTCGATCGGTGAGCCGGGTACACAGCTGACGCTGCGTACCTTCCACCAGGGCGGTACCGCCCAGGGAGGCATCGCCGAGACCGAAACCAAATCCTCGTGCGAAGGCCAGGTCGAGTTCGAGGGCATCAGGACCGTCGAGAAGGAAAGCATCAACGAAGACGGCATGCCTGAAACGAGGACCCTCGTCATTCAGAAGAACGGAAAGATCAATATCGTCGATCCGGATACCGGAAAGGTGCTGAAGCGTTACGAGGTTCCGCACGGCGCGAACCTTGTCGCGGCAAAGGGAAGCCTTGTCAAGAAGGACGATGTGCTTTTCAGCAGCGAGCCGAACAGCACCCAGATTATCGCGGAGCTCGAAGGAACGGTCAAATTCGCCGATATCGAAAAGGGTGTGACGTACAAGGAGGAGGTCGATCCCCAGACCGGCTATGTGCAGCACGTCATCATCAACTGGCGCTCGAAGCTCAGGGCTTCAGAAACAAGGGAGCCGAGGCTCCTTCTCGTCGGCGAGAACGGGGATATTCTGAAAACCTATCCCGTGCCGATCAAATCCAACCTCTTTGTCGAGGACGGCCAGAAAGTCGCCATCGGTGATATCCTCGCCAAGGTGCCGAGAAACCTCGATCGTGTCGGAGGCGATATCACCGCCGGCCTGCCGAAGGTGACCGAACTCTTCGAAGCCAGGATTCCGTCGGATCCGGCTATCGTCTCGGAAATCGACGGTTACGTCGCGTTCGGTTCCCAGCGACGGAGCAGCAAGGAAATCAAGGTCAAGAACGATTTCGGCGAGGAAAAGACCTACTACGTCCAGGTCGGCAAGCATGTTCTTGCAAATGACAGCGACGAGGTCAAGGCCGGTGAACCACTGACCGACGGAGCGGTTTCGCCGCAGGACATTCTCCGTATTCAGGGCCCCAATGCTGTTCAGCAGTACCTGGTGAACGAGATCCAGAAGGTATACCAGCTCAATGCCGGTGTCGAGATCAACGACAAGCATCTCGAGGTCATTGTCCGCCAGATGCTGCAGAAAGTGCGGGTCGAGGAGTCCGGCGACACGGAACTGCTTCCGGGAGATCTGATCGACCGCACGGTCTTCATCGAGGCCAACACCGATATTGCTGAAAAAGTGAGGGTTGTCGAAAAAGGCGATGCCCCGCCGAGAATACAGGAAGGCCAGCTGTACAAGATGCGCGACATTACGAAACTCAACCGGGAGCTTCGCCGCAACAGCAAGCAGCTGATCGTCATCGAGCCGGCACTTCAGGCTACCTCGCATCCGGTGCTGCTCGGTATCACCAGCGCGGCCCTGCAGACGGAAAGCGTCATCTCGGCGGCGTCGTTCCAGGAGACGACCAAGGTGCTTACCGATGCCGCAGTCGCCGGAAAGATCGACAACCTGCTCGGCCTGAAGGAAAACGTTATCGTCGGCAAGCTGATTCCGGCGGGTACCGGTCTGAAAAAGTATCGCAGGCTGGAGCTTGTCAAGCCCGAACTCGACGGTGAGGATCGTCTCGGCTCCAGAGAGAGCGAGAAAGACGAGGAGATCCGGGCCGAGTCGGTCGGAGAGTGACTGTTTGCCCGACAATTGCGGCGTACGGCGATGTACAGGAAGGGCGGCCCTCGGGTCGCCCTTCTCTCGTTTTGTGACCTACACCCGGAAAACGGAAAAGCCTTCGTCCGGAACATTTCCGCACGGAGGCTTTTCCTGTTTCTCCCGGGCTTTCCGGCCGACGGGTCGTGTTACGCCGGTGGCGTATAGGTGAAGCGGTCCAGAAAACCGGTATCGAACCGGCCGCTTTTGAATTCCTCGGTGCGGAGCAGCTGCTTGTGGAAAGGAATGGTTGTCTTGATTCCCACGACGATGAACTCGTCGAGAGCCCGCTGCATTCTCGCTATGGCTTCTTCGCGGGTATCGGCGTGCACGATGAGCTTCGCGATCATCGAGTCGTAGTTCGGAGGAATGCGATAGCTTGCATAACCGTGCGAATCGACACGGACTCCGGGACCGCCCGGGGTATGAAAGACCTGCAGTTCTCCGGGAGATGGCCGGAAATTATGTTCCGGATCCTCGGCGTTGATGCGGCATTCGATGGAATGTCCCTTCGGAGTGTAGGAGCGGTCCGCGATGCTTTCGCCCGCGGCTACGAGGATCTGTTCCTTTATCAGGTCCACGTCGTAGCGTTCCTCGGTGACGGGGTGTTCGACCTGGATGCGGGTGTTCATCTCCATGAAAAAGAACTCGTGGTTACGGTCAAGGAGAAATTCAACCGTTCCGGCGCCTTCGTAGCCGATGGCATTCGCGGCCGCCACGGCAGCCTCGCCCATACGGGAGCGCAGCGCCTCGTCGACTACGGGCGAAGGTGTTTCCTCGACAAGCTTCTGGTGACGCCGCTGGATGGTGCAATCCCGTTCACCGAGATGCATGGTATTGCCGTGCTGGTCCGACAGGACCTGAATTTCGACATGACGGGGGTTTTCGAGAAACTTTTCGATATAGACGCCGCCGTTGCCGAATGCCTGCTGCGCTTCATTCCGGGCCGTTGCAAGCGCTTTTTCCAGTTGGTTGCCCTTGTTGACCACTCGCATGCCCTTGCCGCCGCCTCCGGCTGTCGGCTTGATAATGACCGGATAACCGATCTTTTCGGCGATCTCGAGCGCATGTTTTGCATCGGCAACCAGCCCTTCGCTTCCCGGAACGACCGGGACCTTCGCCGCGATCATGGTTTCCTTGGCCGTGTTCTTGTCTCCCATTTTACGGATCATTTCCGCAGTGGGCCCGATGAACTTTATGCCCGAGGAACTGCATACCTCGGCGAAATCGGCGTTTTCCGCAAGAAAACCGTAGCCGGGATGTATGGCGTCCGCGTTGGTTATTTCCGCCGCTGCGAGGATGCGCGGAATGTTGAGATAGCTCTCCTTGCCGGGCGGTGGACCGACGCATACCGCTTCGTCGGCGTATTTGACGTGCAGAGAGTCCTTGTCCGCAGTGGAATAGACGGCAACTGTGCTTATTCCCAGCTCCCGGCAAGTCTGCATGATGCGAAGCGCGATTTCACCGCGGTTCGCGATAAGTATTTTTGTAAACAACGTTTTGAGGTCTTTTTTCAAGGCTTTACGAGAAACAGCACCTGATCGAACTCGACAGGCTGGCCGTTTTCAGCCAGAATATCGACGATCGTACCGGTGACTTCCGCCTCGATTTCGTTCATGAGTTTCATGGCTTCGACAATACAGAGCACATCGCCCTTGTCGATACGGTCATTGACATTGACGAAGGCGTCGGCTTCCGGTGAGGGCGCCCTGTAGAAGGTACCGACTATAGGTGAACGGACTTCGACAAGACCGTCGGCTGCGGGAGATTTTTTCGGATCCTGGTTTGCCGGCGAGCTTTCCTCCGTTCCGGCGGGAGCCGCCGGCAGGGGTGCCGGTACTGCCGTGGGCACGGCCTGCGGCCGGGCGGGAGCCGCGGAATATCTCTTGAGCGTAATCTTGAAGTCGCCTTCCTCGATCTTTGCCTCGTCGAGGTCCGACTTGTTGACGATATCGATGAGCTGCTGAATTTCCTTCAGATTCATAATTCATGCTTTAGGTTGAACAGGGCTGATCAGGTGTCCGGGCAAGGGGTTTCGTATCATTTCCTGACCCTTTCCATGTATTCTCCGCTGCGGGTGTCTACACGTATGACGCTTTCGGTCTGGATGAACATCGGCACGTTGACTTCCGCGCCTGTTTCAAGTATCGCCGGCTTCGTGCCGCTGGTTGCGCGATCGTCCTTGGTCGCCGGATTGGTTTCGACGACTTCGAGTTCAACGAAAATCGGCAGCTCGGCCTCCAGGATGGAGCCGTCATCGGCGAAGACGATATCCACCAGCATGCTCTCTTTCAGAAAGCGGGCGGGATCGCCAAGCACGGAAGACGGGAGGTTGATCTGATCGAATGTCGAGGTATCCATCATGACGAAATCATTCCCGTCACGATAGAGGTACTGGTACTGTTTTCTTTCCGTAACGATGACTTCCACTGAGTCGCTGGCGCTGAAACGGTATTCAACGTTGCGGCCGGTATTGAGGTTTCTCATGTTTGCCTGGTAGAAGGCCCTGAGATTGCCGGGGGTCCGGTGGACAAGAGTTTCTATGCGGTGGGGTTCATTCCTGAAGCGAATGATGGTCCCTTTCGATACATTGCTGATGGATGTCATGTGGAGCGAAAAATAAACGAATTTTCAATGGCATACAGCTTGCACTTCGGCAAGGAGTTAAATATAATACAGCGCAGGGTGATTAACAATCGAAGAAGCCCGGCCCGCCGGAGCGCGCTCCAAAAACAGATTGCATGTTTATAACCTACTGGTTAAATTAACCTTAATGTAGTGCAAACTCAATTCGGTGGTTTTCCTCCAACAATAAAAACAAAGTCTTATGTCAAAAGCCGAGTTAGTCGAGAAAATTGCTTCACAGGCAGGGTTGACGAAAGCCGATGCGGAAAAAGCGGTCAATGCGTTTGTCAATGTTGTCACGGCAGGCCTTAAAGCTGGAGAAGACGTAACGCTTGTAGGGTTTGGAACGTTTACGACAGGAGAGAGAGCCGCACGTCAGGGGCGTAATCCCCAGACGGGCGAGACCATTACCATCGCGGCCAAGAAAGTCGTCAAATTCAAGCCGGGCAAAGCGCTCCGCGACGAGGTGGCCTGAGCGCCTTTGTGTTTCCAGGCGGTTTTTGCAGGTCTTACTTTTACAAGTCCATCCGGCAAGCGCCTGATGGGCTTTTTTTATAACGAAGGGTTCCGATTCCATGGCAGCGAAAGTAGTTCTTGATTTTGAAAAGCCCCTGTTCGAGCTCGAGGAGAAGCTCGACGAGATGCGAGTATGCCTGAAGAAAAGCGCGGGCGAACACAATATCACCGAGACGGAAGGACTGAACAGCGAGATAGAGACTCTCGAGTCGAAGGTGGACTCCCTCCGGCGTTCTATCTATAAAAACCTCACGAGATGGCAGAAGGTGCAGCTTGCCCGTCACCCCGAGAGGCCCTACACCCTCGATTATATCTACATGATGATGCAGGATTTCGTCGAGCTGGCGGGGGACCGTCATTACAGCGACGACAAGGCCATTATCGGCGGTTTTGCGACAATCGGGGACGAGGCGGACGGTTTTTCACAGACCGTCATGGTCATCGGTCATCAGAAAGGCCGTGACACCAAATCCAATCTATACAGGAATTTCGGCATGGCGCAGCCGGAGGGGTACCGCAAGGCGCTGAGGCTGATGAAGCTGGCCGAGAAATTCAACAAGCCGGTCGTTACCCTGATCGATACGCCCGGCGCGTTTCCGGGTATAGAGGCTGAAGAGAGAGGACAGGCCGAAGCTATCGCCAGGAATCTGTTCGAAATGTCGGGGCTTCGAATTCCGGTCATCTGCGTGATTATCGGAGAAGGCGCCAGCGGCGGCGCCATAGGCATCGGTGTCGGCGATCGGATTCTCATGGCGGAAAACTCGTGGTATTCGGTCATTTCTCCCGAAAGCTGTTCGTCGATTCTGTGGAGGAGCTGGAAGTACAAGGAGCAGGCGGCGGAAGCCCTGAAGCTTACCGCCGAGGACCTTCTCGATCAGGGGATCATAGACCGGATCGTTCCGGAACCGTTGGGCGGTGCGCATCGGGACCCGGAAAATATGGCCATGACGCTGAAATCGGTGCTTATCGAGGAATTGAAGAATCTGCTCGTTCGAGACCCGGAGGAGCTGGTTGCGGCCAGGGTCGACAAGTTCGCCGGAATGGGGGTCTGGAGTGAAGAGTGAGGAATTGATGATTTGAGAAGGACGATTGCGGATTGTCGGGCGGAGCGTCACTTCTTTTCATCATATCTGGAGTCCGAAACGGAAAAAGCCGGCTTTGAAGCCGGCTTTCCGCATTGCTGTTCAATGACAGCTTACTTGATCGTCCAGGTGCTGTTTCCGGCAAGAAGCTCCTCGAGCGAGCCTTCGCCGTTGGCCTGGGCCTGTGCGATCTGCTGGTCGAGTGCGTCTTCGTAAGTGAACCGGTCCTCCACATAGAAAATACCCAGAGGCCTCGGCAGGCAGTTTTCCGTGGTATCCGGATCGTCGAAGAAGCCTGCAAGAATGTTGGCTTTCAGCTTGTCCTTTTCATCATGGATCCAGAGGTCGTCTTTCGAGACCGAAGAATTTTTCAGGTCCACGATGACCGGCGTGAAGCCGTCGAGCCTGATTCCTTTATCCTGCTCTTTTCCGAAAACGAGTGGTTTGCCGTCTTCGAGATAGATGGTCGTATCGGCTTTTTTCTCCCTGTCGGTGAATACGTCGAACGCTCCGTCATTGTAGATCGGACAGTTCTGATAGATTTCTATCACCGAGGTTCCGCTGTGTTCGGCCGCACGTTTGAATACCTCTCTCATGAACTTCCCGTCACGGTCGAGGACTCTCGCGACGAAGGTGCCGCCCGAACCGAGTGTCAGCGCAACCGTATTCATCGGGTGGTCGACCACGCCGTTGGGAGATGTCACGGTTTTCAGGCCGAGTTTCGATGTGGGTGAATACTGGCCTTTCGTCAGACCGTAAATTTCATTGTTGAAAAGGATTACATTCATGTCGAGATTTCTGCGGATCGTATGAATGTAATGATTGCCTCCGATGGAAAGCGCGTCTCCGTCACCGGTCGCAACCCAGACGCTGAGTTCCGGTCGAGCGGTTTTCAGGCCGGAGGCCATTGCCATTGCCCGACCGTGAATGCCGTGGACGCCATACGTGGCGACATAGTAAGGCAGCCTGGACGAACACCCGATGCCGGACACGACGACGACATCCTCGGTTTTCAGTTCCAGGTCGGCCATGGCGTTCTTGAGCTGCTGAAGAACGGCGTGGTCACCGCAGCCGGGGCACCATTTCGGCTCCTGATCCGAGGTGAAATCCTTTGCGGTCAGTTTTGAACGTGTATCGGTCATGATTTAAAGCTCCTTTAGAGTATCGGTGATTTTTGCTTCGATTTCCATCTCGTTGAACGGGAGCCCCTGTACCTTGCTGAAGCCCACGGGCTCGATCTGGAACCTGTCCCTGATGAGGTGAATGAGCTGGCCGTTGTTGTTTTCGGGCATCAGCACCTTTTTGTAGTTGCCCAGGATCTCTCCGAGGTTTTTCGGGAAAGGGTTCAGATAGCGAAGATGGGCGTGAGCTACGCTGCAGCCGCCGGCAAGAGCCTGCTCCACGGCGATTTTGATCGCGCCGTAGGTGGACCCCCAGCCGAGTACGAGCAGGTCGCCTTTTTCAGGTCCGTTATCGATCTCCAGATCGGGCACGATATCGGCGACGCGTTCGACTTTTTCAGCTCTCAGTTTCGTCATCAGGGCATGGTTTTCCGGATCGTGCGAAACGTGGCCGGTCTCATGCTGTTTTTCGAGCCCGCCGATACGATGTTCCAGTCCGGGGGTTCCGGGCATGGCCCATTCACGAACACCTCTTGCGTCGCGCCTGTAGGGCAGGTAGGGCGGATCGTCCGCTTTCCTTTCCTTCGCGAATTTCGGGGTGACCGATGCGAGATCGTCCGGTGAGGGAATCAGCATCGGTTCGGAGCTGAGGGCGAGATAGCCGTCGGTCAGACAGATGACCGGGGTCATGTACTCGACCGCGATTTTCGCGGCTTCGTATGCAGCGTAGAAGCAATCGACCGGGGACGTCGCCGCGATAACCGGTACCGGGGCGTCGCCATGACGGCCGAACATGGCGATGAAAAGATCGGACTGTTCGGGTTTCGTCGGCAGCCCTGTAGAGGGACCGCCGCGCTGAACGTTGACCACAACGAGCGGAACTTCGAGGATCATTGCCAGACCGAGTCCTTCGGCTTTCAGGGCAAGACCGGGACCGGAAGTGTTGGTCGCCGCGAGAGCTCCTCCGTATGAAGCGCCGATGCTGGTCAGCACGCCGGCGATTTCGTCCTCGGCCTGGAATGTCTTGACACCCCATTTTTTCAGGCCGGCGAGCGTCTGGAGTATTTCGGACGCCGGGGTGATGGGATAGGAACCGAGAAAGAGCTGCAGGCCGGCTTTCTTGGCCGCGGCGGTCAGTCCGATGGCGGACGCTTCGTTACCGGTAACGCGGCGGTAGACGCCGGGCTGCTTCCTGGCGGGGGCCACGCTGAAACGGCCGTGCTGGGAGAACATTTCGGTTTCATCTCCGAAGTTGTATCCAGCCTTGACCGCCTTGATGTTGGCTTCGGCGACATCGGCTTTTTTCCTGAACTTGGTTCTCAGCGTTTCGATGGTGGTTTCGATCGGCAGACTGTAGAGCCAGTACAGGATGCCCAGCACAAACATGTTCTTGCACCGGTCGATGTTTTTCGTGCTCAGTCCGCTGTCGGCAAGGGCTTTTCTCGTGAGGGTGACGACCGGAACCTCGAAAACGGTGTAATCGGCGACCGTACCGTCTTCAAGCGGGTTGTTTTCTTCGCCGTACCCGGCAAGTCGAAGATTCCTGGCATCGAAACCGTCCGTGTTGGCGATGATGATGCCGCCGTGATGCAGATTCTTCAGGTTTGCTTTCAACGCCGCGGCGTTCATGGCGATCATGACGTCGAACTTTGCGCCGGGAGTATAGACGGCCTGGCTGCCGAACTGCAACTGAAATCCGGAGACGCCCGAAATGGTTCCGGCCGGGGCGCGAATTTCTGACGGGAAGTTCGGAAACGTATTGAGGTCGGTGCCGTAGACCGCTACCGTATTTGCAAACTGGGTTCCGGTAAGCTGCATGCCGTCACCGGAGTCGCCTGCAAAAAGAACGGATACGCTTGTTTTTGAAGTTACCATATCCATCGGTTTTTTGATTGAAGTGTCACTCATTGTGTGTGCTGTTGCTTTACAAAAAAGTTTAGCGAGCGAAAAAGCCCCTCCCTGCCAATGAGAATATCATTTCATTTCCAGAGTGATATCGGCACGTGGTGGTATAGTAATAAACGGAGGGTGGAAAACCCCCGGGCAAATCCCCGCTTGGATTTTCCGCAAAGGAGTAAATATACTTCTAAAATGGACCTGAAGCAAGTCTTTCAGGCGTCGGAATCGTCGTTTTTGACAACTTTGATGTTGTTCGCCTCACAATATTCCTGCCAGAGTTTTTCGATCTTGCCCGGACAGTTTTCGTCGAGATCACAGATGTCGCAACGCTGCAGGCCGTAGATCTGGTCCATCCAGCATCCGTTGGCGCTCTTTTTTACATCGTTGACATGATTGGGGTTTTCCATCATTTTCTGCGTCGACAACTCCATCAGGTAGAGAATGTCCTTTCTTTTTTTCGGATCTTCCATTCCCCAGCTCATAAAGGGCCTCCCGTGCTTTACGTGATCGATGACAATGGTGCATGGACTTGCAAGGATTCAATATACCGCTTTTTCCCGAAGATCATACCATGCGGCCGGCCATGCGCCGCGCGACAATTCAGCCGCTGGAGAGTTTCCTGAATCCTCCGGTGTCCGGCTGGTATTCGAGCAGCTCCCCTTTTCCGAGATCGAAATACCATCCGTGCAGTGAAAGCGTGCCGGCTGAAAGGCGTTTTTCAATGAACGGGAACGTGCGGAGGTTGTCGAGCGAGAGGAGGATGGAGGCCTGCTCCGCCGCCCGGTGCTGCAGTTGTGGAGCCTTGCCGGGCAGTTCCTTGAAAATTCTTTCCCGGACCGGCTCGGCTATCGACATCCAGCGCGAAACGAAACCTTCGCCCTCTTTTCCGTATTCTCCCGACATCAGGGCATTGATGCCGCCGCACCTGGAGTGTCCGAGGACGATGATGTGTTCGACGCCGAGGATGCAGGCGGCGTATTCGAGCGCGGCGCTGACTCCGTGAAGACCCGTGTTCTTCTCGAACGGCGGAACGAGATTGGCGATGTTTCTCACCATGAAGATCTCTCCGGGGGCACAGTTCGTAAGGATTGCCGGATCGACGCGCGAGTCCGAGCATCCGATGATCATGGTTTTCGGACTCTGGCCGTGCCGAAGCGTTTCGAAGAGAGGATCGTCGGGCCCGAAATAGTCTTTTCTGAACGAGCGGAAGCCGGTGATGAAACGTTCTATATCCTTCATACTGTGTTTCGGTTTCTTGACCGCACCGTTGCGGCGACAATCCCGCGGAGCTGCCTGCCGGATCGTCAACCCGGAGGGCTGGCCGCTTTTTCCGGCCGACAGTTGTGGGTGCGCTCTCGTTGCTTTTTACAAAATTACATAGATTTGGTTTGTATCCATCATACAAAAGATATCGTAACGATGGATACAAAGGCGGCAGTACTCGATACAATGAAAAAAGAAAGCTGACCATTGAGCGCGTGGCGGATCGCCGGGCCCCTCGCCGCGCCGTTTCGTGCCGGTGATCCCGCCGGGTTTGCTTTTCTGTCCTTTCTTTGTATAATAGACCTGAGGAACCTTGGCGTAGCAGGAGTAAGGTTGCTTTCCTTTTCCCCATGTCCAACCAGTATAACAGAGCAGAAGCATTTGTCCCGCATCAGCAGAGAAGCTGTCGGGAGGAGGGGCTTGTATCCTCCTCGCCTGATGCCTGTTCTTATCTCCGACGCCGTACCTCGTTCGGTTACTCTTTACACGGCGGCCCGAGGTTGATCTCAGTTTTTTTCAGTGGATCAAACAGTCTATCCCCGAATGTGGAACTATCGAATCCTCTTCCGCTTCGTCTGCTTTTGTTCCGTGGTTCTGCACTGCAGCGGTTGCGGGTCCATGATGCCCTCGTCAGGCCCCTCCTCGGCGAGCATAAAGGATGCGGGTGACTCCAGCAAGAAGAAAGATATCCGGCTCGTCCCGCTCGATGGAGAGGTGCTGCGCAAGCTTTCCCTGCACGGACGGCAGCATCTGTTTTCGGAGGTGTTCGGTGACCGTGACCGGACGAGTTCGATCATCAATCCGGGGGACGTCCTCGAGGTGACTCTCTGGGAGGTCTCTCCGGCGCTCTTTGCGGGAAACGCCGTTTCGCAGACAGCGGGGCCATCGACCAGTGTCACCACATTTCCTGCGCAGATGGTCAGTCGCGAGGGGGACATTTCGATTCCTTACGCAGGGAAAATACCGGTTGCGGGAAGATCCATCCCGAAAATAGAGGCGGAAATCGTCTCACGTCTCAGAGGCAAGGCGAACCAGCCGCAGGTGATTGTCAGGATCGTCGGCAACAACACGTCGACCGTCACGGTCGTAGGGGAGGTGGCCTCGAGTCTGCGAATGCCTCTGACGGACGGCAGGGAGCGCGTGCTCGACGCCCTTGCGGCGGCCGGCGGAACAAAGCAGGCTGTCGAGAAGATGACCCTTCAGCTTACCAGGGGATCGACGGTGCAGGCCATGCCGCTCGGAGAGATAATCAGAAACCCCGGCGAGAACATTACCCTCATGCCCGATGATGTCGTCACGCTTTTGTATCAGCCGTTGAGCTTCACGGCGCTCGGGGCGACAGGAAAAAACCAGGAGGTGAATTTCGAAGCGCTTGGCATATCCCTTGCGCAGGCTCTCGGTCGTGTGGGCGGCCTCGAGGACCGGCGTGCGGACGCCCGGGGAGTCTTTGTTTTCCGTTTCGAGCCCGCGCAGGCTCTCGGCGGGGAAGGAGACAAGAAGATACCGGTGATCTACACCCTTAATCTGAAAGAGCCGGCCGGTTTTTTTCTCGCACAGAATTTTCGCATGCAGAACGGCGATATTCTCTATGTTTCGAACGCGCCCGCCGCGGATCTGAAGAAGTTTCTGGACATGGTGGTTTCGGCGGTCTATCCGGTGGTCAACATCATCAATACCGTGCCCTGAGCATGTCGTTTTACAGATTTTTCGAACTTCTAAGCAGATATTTTCCTTATGATTAACGGTACTGTTGCGGTATGTATAGCGTGATGACATGCCTTACAGTATATATGTCATAATACTTTTCCAACTTACCATCCCCCCATATCATGGTAAGCAACGGCATCGAGTATTACAGGGACAAGCGCATCCTCATGCTGCAGGGGCCCATGGGCCCGTTTTTCCGTCGCCTTTCCCGCGATCTGGAGCAGGTCGGTGCGACGGTTTTCAAGATCAATTTCAACGGCGGCGACTGGCTTTTCTATCCGCGGCGTTCGATGAATTTCCGCGGAAAGCCGGCCGAGTGGCCGGCCTTTCTTGAAAACAGGCTGACCGAACTGAATATCGACGTCGTGCTGCTGTTCGGCGACTGCCGTCCGGTGCACCATGCCGTGCGGACGCTGGCGGCATGCCGCGGAATCGAGGTCGGCGTATTCGAGGAAGGCTATATCCGTCCCGATTTCATCACCCTCGAACGTACGGGAACCAACGGTTATTCCTCGCTGTCCCGCCGCCCCGAATATTACCGCAAGACGCCGGTTCCGGAAATCCCGGCGGAGCGGCCTGTCGGCAACGCTTTCCGCCATCTCGTGCTGTGGACCATTCTGTATTGCCTTGCGGGCGCGGTTCTCCGTCCGCTGTTTCCTCATTATTTCCATCACAAGCCTTTCAGCGTAAAAGACGGGGTTCCCTGGATCCGCAGTGCGATGCGCAAGGTTCTTTTTCGGATGAAAGAAAAAGGGATCGAAGAGATGCTCGGCGGCGAGCGATCGGGGAAATACTTTCTCGTTCCGCTGCAGGTGCACAACGATTACCAGATTCATGTTCATTCACGCTTCGACGGGGTGAAGACCTTCATCGAGGAGGTCGTGGAATCCTTCAGCGGGCACGCGGAGCCGGATACGCTGCTCGTCATCAAGCACCATCCGATGGACAGGGGGGATCATGACTATTCGGGGTTTCTCGGAGAGCTTGCCCGGAAGCACGGCCTTCGAGACAGATTGCTCTATATCCATGACCAGCACCTGCCTACTCTCCTGAAACATGCCCGGGGGGTTGTCGTGATCAACAGCACCGTCGGTATGTCCGCGCTGCACCACGGACGGCCACTGAAGGTTTGTGGAACAGCACTTTACGATCTTGCGGATCTCACCTGGCAGGAGGGAATCGATACCTTCTGGAAAAACGCGAAGCGTTTCAGCCCTGATCGCAGGCTCTACGAGCGGTTTCGCGGTCATCTCATCGCCCGCACGCAGCTCAACGGCAGTTTCTATAAAAAACTGCAGAAGTCGGGACCGGGAGCGGGCCTCGTCTGGAGCAGCCGATCCTGTCGATGGAGGCAATCAGGTCCGGTGGCCGTGAAGAACGATCGTCTGGCAGTATACAAACCAACACTCGACATCGGTAGACGCATTGAAAAAGCAGTTTAAAGGGGTTATCGAAAATCTGAAATCCAGGCTTTCGGGGTTGAACAGGCTGTTTGCACTGACCGTTCTGCTCCCCACGTTCATCGCCGTCGTGTACTTCGGGCTGATCAAAAGCGATGTGTATATCTCTGAATCACATTTCATCGTCCGGACGCCGCAGCGTCAGGTGCCGACAGGGCTCGAGGCGGTGTTGCAGGGCGCGGGCTTTTCCGGTTCGACGGAAGATGCATACAGTGTTCACGATTACATGAAATCACGCGACGCGCTCCGGGAAATAGACGAGACGCTCGATCTGAAGGCGGCTTTCGGCAGCGGCCGCGTGGATCCATTCAGCCGTTTCAACCCGCTCGGCCTCGACGACAGCTTCGAAGCGCTGTTTCGCCATTACCAGAGGCACGTCGAGGTCTATCTGAACGCCTCGTCCTCGATCTCGGTACTCAAGGTCAGGGCCTTTACGTCCGGAGACGCCTACCGGATCAACGAGCTGCTGCTTGGCATGAGCGAGTCGCTGATCAACCAGTTGAACGAGCGTGGTCGTAACGATCTCATATCCTATGCCCAGGCGGAAGTCGATCTTGCCGCCAGGAAATCACAGGCCGCATCGATCGAACTGGCCGCCTATCGCAACAGGCACGGGATAGTCGATCCGCTCAACCAGTCCGCCTTGCAGCTGCAGCAGGTCTCGAAGCTGCAGGACGAATATATAGCCGTCAAGACCCGGCTGGCGCAGGTGACGGCGTTCACGCCCCGGAGTCCCCAGATCCCGTCCCTGAAAAACAGCCTGGCGACCATCGAGGGGGAAATCGAAAACGAGATGAACAAGGTTGCAGGTTCAAAGCCGTCGCTGTCGAGCAAGGCCGTGGAGTACCAGCGCCTCGCCCTCGAACTTGAATTCGCCGAAAAACAGCTTGCGGCGGCAATGACCTCGCTGGAGCAGGCAAGGAGCGAAGCCCAGCGCAAACAGCTCTATCTCGAACGCATCGTTCAGCCGAACAAGCCCGATGTCGCCATCGAGCCTCAAAGATTCCGTGCAATTCTGACCACGTTCCTTGTCGGAATGATTGCCTGGGGGATTCTCTCCATTCTTATCGCCGGAATAAGGGAGCATCATGATTAGGAGTCTCGTGCAATCGCTTTCCATCCAGCAGCGGGTTATCGGGGCGCTGCTCCGCCGCGAAATGCTCACCCGCTACGGGCGCAACAACATCGGTTTTCTCTGGCTGTTCGTCGAACCGATGCTGTTCACGCTCGTGATGACCGCCATCTGGAGCGTGCGCAGGGCGGGGATGGATATACCGGTCGTGGTATTTGCCATCACCGGCTATCCTGTGGCAATGATCTGGCGGAACTGTGTGAGCCGAGGGAAAAAGGCGATTACGCCGAATAACGCCCTGCTTTATCATCGCAATGTCAGAGTTTTGGACATCTTTGTTTCGAGAATTACCCTTGAAATTGCCGGAGCTGTTGCGGCTTTTTTGTTTCTGGTTATCCTGTTTATCTACTTCGGCTGGATAGAGCCCCCCCAAAATCTTTTAAAGATCCTTTCAGGATTGCTGCTGACGGCATGGTTAGGCGCTGCACTGGCCCTCGTTATCGGAGCGCTCGCCGAGCGTTTTGACGTCGTCGACCGTTTATGGTCGCCATTCTCTTTTTTCCTGTTCATCAGTTCAGGGGTTTTCTATCTCGTTGACTGGTTGCCGCCGTTTGCCCGGGAATACGTACTCTGGCTTCCGATGGTACATGGCATCGAACTGGTGCGGGACGGGTATTTCGGCAGGTTGTTTCATGCCCACTACGATATTGGCTATCTGCTGTTCTGCTGCATGCTGTTGAGTTTTCTCGGTCTCGCGATGGTTCGTCAGGCTGGAAAAAGTGTTGAGTTGCCATGATCGTCGTCAAAAACGTTGTCAAAAGCTACAAGACCCGAAGGGGACCGAACACGGTGCTCGATGGGGTAAACCTTACCATTGAAAAGGGTGAGAAAGCAGGGATTCTCGGTCGCAACGGCAGCGGGAAGTCCACCCTGATCCGCCTGCTCGGCGGCATCGAGCGGCCGGACCGGGGAAGCATCATGCGTACTATGAGCGTTTCTTGGCCGCTGGCTTTCAAGGGAGCCTTTCAGGGGTCGCTGACCGGCCTTGACAACCTGCGTTTCATCTGCAGGGTCTATGGTACAAGTGCGGAGGACAAGATTCCGCATGTCGAGGCGTTTTCGGAACTCGGCCGCTATCTGCGGGAGCCGGTCAAGACCTACTCGTCAGGTATGAAGGCCCGGCTTGCCTTCGCGCTTTCGATGGCGATCGAGTTTGACTGCTACCTCATCGACGAAGTCATGGCCGTCGGAGACAGCAGATTCCACGATAAATGCCGCTATGAACTGCATGAAAAACGCAAAGACCGCTCAATGATCCTGGTTTCTCATAACCCCAAAGAGATCAGGAAGCACTGTTCGGTTTTCTATGTCCTGCATGAGGCTGCTCTTGTTCGTTTTGACGATCCCGATGCAGCATATGCTTATTACAAGCGTGTGGGATAAGGCTTGTTTCCTCAAAATTTCAATCGACAAGCACGGCACAAAGAAAGGAAACACAATGCTCGACTCACCCCATATCTCTCAAGATACGCTCGTCGACGTCGACCCGGCAACTATAGACCTGAGCGTTATTGTTCCTTTCCGGGATGAAGGCGTCGCTCCCTGGTTCGCGACGAGACTGCACGACCTCTGCCTGACATTCCCAAAAAACAGGCGGATAGAGTTTATCGTCGTGGACTCAGGTTCCCCTGCCAGACAAGCCAACGAGTGCAGGAAAATCTGTAATACAACCGGCATCCGATATCTCCGGCACGAAACCGAAGGGGAGATTTTCTCTATCGGGGCCGTCCGGGACTTTGGCGCTGAGCATGCAAAAGGCAGGGCTATAACCTTCTACGATATAGACTGGCGAGCGGCACCCGATTTCTGGCAACGTCTGCTTCAATTCATCGAGAGTTTCGGGATGAACCGCTTAAAGAGCCGTTTCTTCACTATTCCGGCGCTCTACCTTACCGAAAAGGGTACAAGGGAATTCGAGCTTGCCGATCAGGATACACGACATATGCAATTCATGTCGCGCTATCTCCTCGGCGATATCGACACAGTACAAAACCTCGCGCACTGCTCCTCCATTGCGGTCATTAACCGCGCGCATTATCTGGCTATCGGCGGTCATCGGTCGGAATTCCGTGGACACGGATATGAAGATTTCGAACTTTACCACCGCTTAATGGCCGAAGACGGAACAATTCCAAGGGCACGGGAGTATTATAAAGACACCAGGTCCTGGGATACAGCTACCTATAAAGGATTTCGAAGTCAACTCAGTATTGTCGGCCAGGCAGCTCAAAACCTGGGACTCTTCGTGGTTCATCTCTGGCATCCACGTCCTTCCGAACTTTCCTTTTACAATAAGGCGGCAAAGAAGAAAACAAGAGAAATATGGAAGGAAATGTTTGTTCAATTCGATACTGATGGCAAACATCCTTCCCCCCTGGTTGACCGTAACTCCGCAATGAGCAAGACTCTTGTTATTGGAAAGCCGGACAGTAACATTACAAGAATGATGAACGGAATTATGCCGTTCATGGGTGATGTCATCTGCCTGGAGGAAGATGTTTTTTTCAATGCCGACGATGAATTTCAAGAGAATATTCTGAGAAAGTGTCTCATTGAAAATGGCATTGAGCGAATCCTGTTCAATGCGCCCTATGCGAACGAAAATCGCAAGACCCTCTACGACTGGTGTCGTACGACAGACTTTCCCTATCTTGTATTCGAGCGTGGGGCGCTTCCCGACAGCTGGTTCGTCGACGAAAACGGATTCAATGCGGACAGCTCATCCTATGACAGGAAGCACTGGGACAAACCCCTGTCCGAGGGTGAAAGAACAGCCATCAAGGCTTACATAAACGACATCAAGACCGGAGGCAATACCCTGGAGGTCCAGGGTGAACGGATCGGCGCGAAAGCTCTTGCCGAGCGTCTCAGGACCGGTGGGCGCAAGGTGCTCTTCGTGCCTCTACAGCGCCCCGGCGATAGCGTCATCAGGCACATGATTGGCGATATCGGAAGTTTCGATGCGTTTCTTCGTATAATCGACGATCTCGCACGGATACTCAAACCGCTTGGCTGGGACGTGATATGCAAGCAACATCCGCTGGAAACCGTAGAGCCCCGGATGAGTAATGTCACATTCGCTCCAAGAGAAACACACTTCCTCGATCTTGTCGAACTGGCAAGCGGCGTTGCCCTGATCAATTCCGGTGTCGGTATTTATGCAATGGCATTCGGCAAGCCGTGCTATGTTTTTGGACAAGCCTTCTATGACATCGAAGGGGTTACAAGATTTGTCGGTGCAAAGGACGCTGCAGAAATTTCCGATGAGATCTTGCGCGGATATGCGGTGGATATGGAGGTCACAAACAGGTTCCTCCATTACCTCAGAAACCGGTTCTACTCCTTCGCTAAGGCAAAGACTATGGAAAAAATGGAGGCAGACGGCAGCAAACGCTCGTTGACAATAAGCCTCGATTTTTACAAAATCCGTCTCCCGAACGTTCCACCCATCCTTTTCGAAGAACCGGAAACAAAAACTATCCCGATATGGGCTCCCGTCTTCGCTCGCTACAAACTCGATATCCATCAGGCAAGACAAAAAGCCGTCGTAGAGTCGAACCAGGGCCAAAAACCCCATAACCTCCATCAGCACAGAAACCCGGCAAAGAAAAAAATCGATAAACTTTTTCGAAATCCTCGGGCTTTTTTCAAGGATTCGAAGTACCCGATGCTTCGGCCGGTGCGTTACATCTTTCCGAAATGATCACCGCGGAAATTCGCAAGACTCAAAGGGCGGCACGCAGCAATGGCAAAAACAAAATTCAGTCTAAAATCGACAGGCGCGTAACAGACTCCAGGGAATTGCACGCAGGTACTGCTACCCGAATCGGGGTACATATATGGAAAAAACGGTAATTTGGCATATCGGCGCTCATAAATGCGCCACCACGAGCTTTCAGACGGCTCTTTCCGAAGAATGCAAGGAACGCGAGGATGTACTCCTGATCGCTCCCAAGTCTCCTGACCCTGTTGTCGACACTCTCAGGCGTTACATCTGGGAAGCCGTAGATCATTTCGATACTTCCAGCCTGATTAAGCTCATCACCGAAACCCGGAAACAAAGGATAATAATATCGGACGAAAACCTGCTCGGAAAAATGCCGGGTCTTTCCAGAGGCTTCTACCCGCGCAGCAATCTTCTCCGGAACATCATTGACGAAACAGGAAGATCATTTGAAACGACTGTCCTTGTTCAATCCAGGGAAACATCTTCCTACCTCAAATCATGCCACAAGTTCCGGCTTAGTACCGGATTGGGCATGGATTATGCGGAGTTTCTCCAGTTTCTGGATTTGAGCTCTTTTCGTTGGTCCAATCTCGGAAAAACAATGTTCGACGACGCCCCGTATAGAACTCTGGTGCTGCCTATTGAGGAAGTGAGCAATCCCTCCTCTGTTTATTCCATCTTCGACGCGATCCTTCCGGGATCGGATCGTAAGAGCCTGCCGCAAGAAAACATCTCCATTCCCAGGGAAATCGAGACTCTCGCACTGCTCTGCAATCGCTCCGGGCACAAGCTCTCGAGGCCGGATATACTCCGCGTCACAAAAAGATGGCAGTCCGGCGATGTCAGTTTGCAGCAGGCATTAGAAGAGACTGGCAATCATATCCCTGTGGAGTTTGAGAAAATTGCCCTATCTACTCCCCTGGAGGATTCGGACAGATCACTCGATTCCATGATCAGCAATTATTTCAAACATGACTACCGTGAATTTCTTGATACCTATGCCCAGGTGCAAACAACAACTCGCTCGGGCGGGAATGAAAGGTTCAAACCAATGCTGTCGATATAATAGAAACGGCGGCTTTCGCGCCTTGACACTTTTGTTTTCAATTTTCAGGGTCGAATAATCAGCTGTCTCGCGAGAACGCAGTGAAAACACTTGCCATCTGTAATATCTGATAACCAGCTTTATGCCTTCTTCATACATCCTTACCCATCTCAAACAGCTCGAAGCCGAATCCATCCACATTATTCGCGAAGTGGCGGCAGAGTTCGAAAACCCTGTCATGCTCTATTCCATCGGAAAAGATTCTTCCGTAATGGTGCGGCTTGCCGAGAAAGCGTTTTATCCGGGCAGGGTCCCCTTTCCCCTGTTGCATGTCGATTCAAAGTGGAAATTCCGCGAAATGATCGAGTTTCGCGACAGCTACGCCAGGGAGAACAACTGGGACCTGATCGTTCATTCCAACATGGAGGCGTTCGAACAGGGCGTGGGGCCTTTCTCTCACGGTTCCCAGGTGCATACCGACCTGATGAAAACGCAGGCGCTATTGCAGGCGTTGAACAAGTACCGGTTTGACGCGGCATTCGGCGGCGCCCGCCGCGACGAGGAAAAATCCCGGGCGAAAGAACGGATTTTTTCCTTCCGTGACCGATTTCATCAATGGGATCCGAAAAATCAGCGCCCCGAGTTATGGGACCTGTACAATACGAAAGTGCATAAAGGCGAATCCATAAGGGTCTTTCCGATCTCAAACTGGACGGAGCTCGACATCTGGGAGTATATCCGCGTGGAGAAGATTCCGATCGTGCCTCTGTACTATGCGAAAGAGCGGCCCGTCGTTTCAGTCGAGGGTAACCTGATTATGGTCGACGACGAGCGGATGCCGGAAGAGATGCGCGAGAAAGCCCACATGCGAACGGTTCGTTTCAGGACTCTGGGATGTTATCCGTTGACCGGCGCGGTGGAGTCGAATGCTTCGACGATCGAGGAGATCGTTCAGGAAATGATGACGACGACGAAGTCGGAGCGTACCACACGGGTGATCGATTTCGACCAGGAGGCGTCCATGGAGCAGAAAAAACGCGAAGGATATTTTTAACCATTGGCCGCAAACGCCGGATGTGCATTTTTTCCACGATTGTTTCAGTGGTCCAACGCAATAAAAAATTCTGTTGATGAACCATGATATGACTGCCCGGGAGGTTACCGCGTTTTTGGATAAAGACCAGAACAAGGATCTTCTCAGGTTTTTGACCGCCGGGTCCGTCGATGACGGGAAGTCCACGCTGATAGGGCGGTTGCTCTTCGATTCGAAAAAACTGTATGAAGACCAGCTGGCGGCGCTCGAACGTGACAATGCCCGCGAAGGACATGCCGAGAATGATGTTGACTACGCTCTTCTGCTGGACGGGTTGAAGGCGGAGCGTGAGCAGGGAATAACCATCGATGTCGCCTATCGCTATTTTTCCACCAACAGGAGGAAATTTATCATTGCCGACACTCCGGGGCATGAACAGTATACGCGTAACATGGTTACCGGGGCATCGACGGCGAATCTTTCGATTATTCTCGTCGATGCGCGCAAGGGCGTGATCACGCAGACCAGGCGTCATACGTTTCTGGCTTCGCTGCTCGGTATCAGGCACGTAATACTGGCGGTCAACAAGATGGACCTGGTCGATTACAGGCAGGATGTTTTCGAGAAGATATGCGCGGAGTACAAGAACTTCGTGACGCGGCTGAGTATTCCCGACGTGCACTGCATTCCGTTGTCCGCCCTGAAAGGGGACAATGTCGTGAAGCCTTCACGGAATATGCCCTGGTATGAGGGGAAAACCCTGCTGCACTTCCTGGAAACGGTGCATGTGGGCAGCGACCGGAATTTTGTCGATCTGCGTTACCCTGTGCAGTATGTGCTGAGACCTTCGCAAGGGTATCGCGGTTTCGCCGGCTGTGTCGCTTCGGGAATAGTCCGGGAAGGCGACGAGCTGATCGTGCTGCCTTCCCGCAACAAAAGCAGGGTGACTTCGATAACGACCTATGACGGCAATCTTGCCGAGGCGTTTCCTCCGATGTCGGTAGCGTTGACCCTTGCCGACGAAATTGACATTTCCCGCGGCGATATGCTGGTCCGTCCGGATAACATGCCGAAAATCTCCCGGCATTTCGAGTCGATGCTGGTATGGATGAGCGAGCAGGCAATGGAGCCGAGCAGGCAGTACCTGATCAAGCAGACGACAAACATGACCAGGGCGCGTATCGACAAGATTCGCTACAGGATAGATGTCAACACGTTGAACAGGTCCGACAGCGGCGCTTTCGAACTCAACGATATCGGCCGGGTCGTGCTGACGACGAACAAGCCGCTTTGTTTCGACACGTATCAGAAGAACAAATCCACGGGCTCGTTCATCCTTATAGACCCGGTGTCGTTCAACACGGTCGCGGTGGGCATGATCATCGATCGTGTGAGCGATGAAAGCATGCCGTCGAGGATCACCGGCGGTGAACGCAGGGCGGATCTCGCGGCTCGCAGTCTCGTCGGCGGCGCGGAAAGGGAAGCCCGGCTGAAGCAGAAAGGCGCGACAATCTGGATCACCGGCCTGCATGGTTCCGGAAAGAATGAACTGGCGTATCGGCTGGAACGGGAGTTGTTCGATCGCGGTGCGGTAACGGTGCTGGTCGACGGCAGCGTTGTGCGTTCAGGTCTGTCGAGGGAGCTGGATTATTCACCTGCGGACCGTGCAGAGCACCTGCGCCGTGTCGCGCATATGTGTCATATGTTGAACGATCAGGGACTGATCACCATCTGTACGTTTATTTCGCCGGACGAAAACATCCGGCGGCAGGTTGCCGGGATTATCGGAAAAGAACGGTTCCATCTGGTCTATGTCGATGCAGATAAAGCGTTTTGCGAAGCACGGGAGCCCGACTTGTACGGCAGGGCCGAACGTGGAGAGTTGCAGTATCTGCCGGGTGCGGATATGCCGTTCGATGTGCCGCAGGAGCCGGATGTGACCGTGACGCCGCAGCATATCGGTGATGCACCCGATACAATGCTGCGGTATCTTGAGAAAAAAGGAGTTGTCCATGGCGCTGCCGTTTGAGGACCCGTACCTGCGGTTGGCCGTAAAGGCGGCTCTTGCCGCCGGCAGGGAAATACTCGATGTCTATGGTTCCGGGGATTTCGGAGTGGAGTCCAAGGGCGACGATTCGCCCCTGACCAGAGCCGACCGTCAGGCTCATACGGTTATCCTGCGGATCCTCGAGAGCAGCGGCCTGCCGGTTCTCAGCGAGGAAGGGCGGACGGTCCCTTTCGAGGAACGCTGCCGGTGGAGGCGTTTCTGGCTTGTCGACCCGCTCGACGGCACGAAGGAGTTTATTTCGCGCAATGGCGAGTTCACGGTAAATATTGCCTTGATCGAAAACGGCAGCCCGGTCGCTGGCGTCGTCTTTGTGCCCGTACTGGATGAACTCTATATCGGCGCCGGAGAAACGGGTGCGTTCTTGGTGCGCGATGCCATGAACGAGGCGAGTGAAATTGAAAAGCTGCCGAAAGCGCATGATGCAGGGAGGCCGTACCGGGTTGTCGGCAGCCGTTCGCATCTGAACGGCGAGACCCTGGCGTTCGTCGAAAAGCTGCGCGAAGCGCATCCCGGACTCGAAATGGTCCAACGGGGCAGTTCCCTGAAAATCTGCATGGTGGCAGCGGGCGAAGCCGATATCTATCCCCGTTTCGGACCGACGATGGAATGGGATACGGCTGCAGGGCACGCGGTTCTGCGCGCTGCCGGAAAGCGTATGCTTGTCGCCGAGGGCGATGAGGAACTTCACTACAACAAGGAGGACTTGCTGAACCCCTGCTTCGTGGTCAGATAACCGTTGCCGCTGTTACGCCACCGCAGGCACGTGCATCGTTTTCGCTGCGGATTGCCGCGATGCTTCTGCTGCTTCTGCTGCTTCCTGCTGGAGCTGTCGTGCGGAAGAAAGGCGCAACGAGCCGCTTGTCACTATAGGCATGCTGTTCGTATTGTACCTGAAACGAAGAAAAACAACGATTGGTAAACGATACCGGCATGACAAGACACATATATCCGGTTTTCGACCGGATCCTCGGCCGGGAAGAAAAGGAGCGTTTCCTGGGACAGCGCGGATGCGCACTGTGGTTTACCGGGTTATCCGGTTCAGGCAAGACCACGCTTGCGCGGCATGTCGAGCAGGAGCTTTTCAGGAAAGGAATGCTGACGCAGGTCCTGGATGGTGATAATATCCGCACGGGCATCAACAGCAATCTCGGTTTCGACGAGGGTGACCGGCAGGAAAACATTCGACGCATAGCCGAGGTGACGAAGCTGTTCGTACACTGCGGCGTAGTGACCCTGAATTGTTTCATCAGCCCGACCATGGCGATGCGCAGCCTGGCGCGGGAAATTATCGGCGAAGACGATTTTATCGAGATTTTCGTCGATACATCGCTCGAGGAATGTGAACGACGTGATGTGAAAGGGTTGTACAAAAAAGCCCGCGCCGGGGAAATCAGGAATTTTACCGGTCTCGACGCGCCTTTCGAAAAACCGGGCGATCCGGATATTCATGTGATAACCGATCAGCGGAGCGTGCAGGCTTGCGTCGAGCAGATCACACAAGCGATCGTGCATCGTGTGAAGGGATAAGCAAGCCGTTTTGCCCGGCAGGTACGGAGCGTGCATTCAGTGTCAGCAATCAATTATAACTTCCAGAATCTATTCCCTCATGCCCCCGAACGTAATACATCTGGCTCGCAAGACAATCAAACTCCAGATCGATGCACTCGGAACGATGGCCGAAAAAATCAACCGGGAATTCCGTAAGGCCATCGATATCATTCAGGGATGCCGTGGCAGGCTGGTCGTCATGGGTATGGGCAAGTCCGGCATTATCGGCAGGAAGATCGCCGCCACGCTCGCCTCGACCGGTACGCCTTCCTTTTTCGTGCACCCGGGAGAGGCGTTTCACGGTGATCTCGGCATGATCCATCCAGACGACGTGGTGCTTCTGATTTCCTACAGCGGCGAAACGGAAGAGATCATTCGCCTGTTGCCGTTTATGGAGTATCAGCGGAATCCGGTGATCGCCATGACCGGAAAGATTCCTTCGACCCTTTCCCGGTATGCCGATGCCGTGCTGGACGTTTCGGTGGAGCGCGAGGCGTGCAAGAACAACCTGGCTCCGACCAGTTCGACCACGGCTACCGTCGTGATGGGCGATGCGCTCGCGTCGGTCCTGGCCGAACTCCGGGGTTTCCAGCCGGAGGATTTCGCCCGTTTTCATCCCGGCGGGAGTCTCGGGCGCCGCCTGCTCACGAGGGTCTGCGACGTCATGCACAGAGAGAACCTGCCGTTCTGTCAGCAGGACGCTTCCTTCATCGAGATCGTTCATACGATTACCAGGGGACGTCTCGGTCTGAGCCTCGTCATGGACGGTGATCGCCTCGCCGGGCTGATTACCGACGGCGATCTCAGAAGGGCGCTCGAGGGCGCGCAAGATCACCGCCTGCTTTGCGCCCGGGACATCATGTCCAGAAATCCCAAAACCGCGAGGCCGGACGAGCGCTTCGCCGAAGCTGAATCACGCATGCGCGCACTGAAGATCAACTCCCTTGTGGTGCTTGACGATCGAGAGCGCGTGACGGGCGTGCTGCAGATCTACGATATCGCATCCGATGTTCCGTCGCTCTGATATCCTGCAGGAAACCCGTTCCGATGAACCGGTCGGTGTCTTTTCCCGTGGCATGCTCCGCATCCCTTTTCTCGAAGCGATGGTGGGGCGGAAGCTCTGCCGTGTCGATGCGCGTTCCGCCCGCCGGGTATCGGCCATTGCCGGCTGGGGCCTGAAACCTTCTTCGCGGAAAGCCCGCATGTTCGCCCGAAAGCACGGCCTGCCCTACATCTCCATCGAGGACGCTTTTCTGCGTTCCCACGGGACAGGGGACCGGTTTCCTCCCCTGTCGGTCGTGGTGGACGAAGACGGTATTTATTACGACAGCACCCGTCCGTCAGCGCTCGAAAACCTGCTGAACGGGGACGAAAGCCCGCTGGAAGGCATCGGAGAGGATGTCCGTCGCGCGAAAGAACTCATTCTCGAACACCGGCTGAGCAAATACAATCATGCCCCTGACCTGTGCCCCGGCATGCTGCGTGAATCCGATGCTGAGCGGGTGCTGGTGATCGACCAGACGGCGGGTGACATGAGCGTAGCGCTCGGCGGCGCCGACGAGCGGACGTTCACGGCCATGCTCGAGGCCGCGAGACGGGAAAATCCGCGAGCGGTGGTCTACGTCAAGACACATCCTGAAGTCACCTCCGGCAGGAAACGCGGTTACCTCTCCGATGTAGGCGAGGATGAAAAGACAGCGGTATTGCGGGAGGAGGTCAATCCGTCCGGTCTCCTTGCGGCAATGGACCGTGTCTATACCGTCAGCTCGACCCTGGGATTCGAGGCGCTTCTTGCCGGAAAACCGGTGACCTGCTTCGCAATGCCCTGGTACGCGGGCTGGGGCGCGACGGATGACCGGCTTTCGTGCCCGCGCCGCAAACGCTCCCGCTCCGTGGATGAGCTCTTCGCGGCAGCGTATTTCCGCTACACCCGGTATCTCGATCCCGTAACCTGCCGCAGAGGCACGATCTTCGATGTGATCGACTGGCTCGTTCGTCAGCGTTCGATATCAGCGGCCCGTCCGGGCCGACTGATCTGCCAGGGGTTCAGGAAATGGAAGGCGGCCAATATCAGGCCCATGCTCTCCCTTGACCCGGAAAGCGTTTTCTTTGTCCGTGATACGGACAAGGCTCATGCGCTTTGCCCGGGTGAAGAAGACGCTCTTGCCGTCTGGGGCCGTGAGATCCCAGCCGGCCTCGAGAAGCTTGCCGCCGCGACCGGAGCGAGAGTGCTGTGTATGGAAGACGGTTTCATCCGTTCCGTGGGGCTCGGTTCGGATCTTGTCCGTCCGATGTCGCTGGTGCTCGACGAACGGGGCATCTATTTCGATCCTGCCCGTCCTTCCGACCTGGAGCATATGCTCAATACGGCGGTGTTCTCTCCGGAGGAAATCGCCGAGGCTGAAAAAGTGCGGACCTGCATCGTACGCTACGGGATCACGAAATACAATACCGATCCGCTTTACCGGCCATCCTGGGAGGCGGGGAAGCGGACGGTGGTTTTCGTGCCCGGACAGGTCGAGGACGATGCATCGATACGCTTCGGCTGCGGGAAGGTCAGAACGAATCTCGCCCTGCTCGAGGCCGTCCGGCGTTCCCGTCCCGATGCCTTTCTGGTTTACAAACCCCATCCCGACGTCATGTCCGGCAACCGCCGGGGGGCGTTGGAACTGAAAACAACCTTCTCCCTCGTTGACCATGTCGAAACGGAGCTTTCCGTCGTCAGCTGTCTCGACTCATGCGACGAAGTCCACACCATGACCTCGCTGAGCGGGTTCGAGGCGCTGTTGAGAAACAGACGTGTCGTCACCTACGGCCAGCCGTTTTACGCAGGCTGGGGTCTTACGGAGGACCGGTTCGGCGACGGCCCGGCTTTTTCGAGAAGGCAAAGGCGACTGACCCTGAACGAGCTGGTTGCAGGCGCATTGTGCCGTTACCCGCTCTACTGGGATCACGATCTCTCGGGATACACGACCTGCCGGGCGGTGTTGTACCGGATAAGGGCGCGGCGTGAAGTTCTGGAAGCGTCGGGAGGACTCGAAAAACTGCGTTCCGGGTACCTGAGGAGGCAGGCCCGGAAGCTTTCGATTCTTTTCAGGGCGTCGATCGGCGGGGGCTTTTCTCCGTAAAAAACGTGCGCGGAAAAACGCTCGGGCGCACTGTCGGGAGCATATCGCGGCGAGCAGGTTGCCGGGGGCGAAAATCCTCGGCTTTTTTGTTACATTACGCAGTGAAATTCAGCGGTTTCGGCCCGCTTTTCGCTGCAAGCGCTTAAACAAGAGAACGCTATGAAGTCCAGGGATATCCGCCAGTCTTTTCTCGATTTTTTTGCCTCGAAAGGGCATGCCATCGTCCGGTCCGCGCCGGTTATTCCGGCGGAGGATCCTACCCTCCTGTTCACCAACGCAGGGATGAACCAGTTCAAGGATGTCTTTCTCGACAAGGGCACGAGGCCGTATACCCGTGCCGCGGACAGCCAGAAGTGCATCAGGGCGTCAGGCAAGCATAACGACCTGGAGGATGTCGGCCGGGATACCTATCATCACACCTTTTTCGAGATGCTCGGTAACTGGTCGTTCGGCGACTATTACAAGAAGGAGGCCATCGAATGGGCATGGGAGCTTTTGACGACCGTCTGGAAGCTTCCCAAAGAACGCCTGTATGCGACGGTTTACCGTGAAGACGACGAGAGCCTCGAGCTGTGGCGGGAGGTGACCGATATCGATCCGTCGCACATCATGAAGTTCGGCGACAAGGACAATTTCTGGGAGATGGGGGAGAGTGGACCGTGCGGGCCTTGCTCCGAAATCCATATCGATCTCACCGACGACGGTAGCGGAGCCTCGCTGGTCAACGCCGGCGACCACCGGGTGATCGAACTGTGGAACCTTGTCTTCATCCAGTACAACCGCATGGCTGACGGTTCGCTCGAGCCTCTGCCGAAAAAACACGTCGATACCGGCATGGGATTCGAACGGGTCTCGGCGGTGCTGCAGGGTAAAAAATCGAACTACGATACCGATATTTTCACGCAGCTGTTCGATGCGATCACCGGCATTACCGGTGTGAAGTACCGCGCTACGCTCGATGGCGAGCAGGATATTGCCATGCGTGTCATCGCCGATCATGCCAGGGCGCTGACCTTCGCCATTACGGACGGTGCGATGCCGGGCAACGAAGGGCGGGGGTATGTGCTGCGACGGATTCTTCGCCGCGCCCTGCGCTACGCCCGCAAGCTCGATTGCGGTGAACCCCTGATCCACAGGCTGGTGGGGGTAATCGCCGATACCATGGGCGGGGCTTTCCCCGAACTTTTGAAACAGCGCGAGACCGTTCAGAAAATCGTGAAATCCGAGGAGGAGAGTTTCCTTTCGACGCTCGACAGGGGGATGGAGATTTTCGCCGACATCGTCGCTGCCGTCAGAGCTGAAAACGGCAGGGTCATCAGGGGCGAGGATGCTTTCAGGCTCTACGATACCTATGGTTTTCCGGTCGATCTCACCCGCCTCATGGCAGCCGAAGAAGGGCTCGATGTCGACGAAGAGGGATTCGAAACCTGCATGGACGAGCAGAAAACGCGTGCCAGGAAGGACCGGAGGGAAAAACAGCAGATGGCCGATGACGACTCCCAATGGCGCTGGTTCGACGGTGTTGACAGGAAAAGCGTGTTTGTCGGTTACGAGAAGCTCGAAGCCGACGCGACCGTCGTAGCGGTTCGCGATTCCGGCAACCAGCTTCTCCTCGTGCTCGATACCACGCCGTTCTATGCGGAAAGCGGCGGGCAGACCGGTGACCGCGGTATTCTGGAACATGACCGGTATCGTTTCGACGTGGTCGATACGCAGAAGGACGGAGAGCTGATCGTCCATGTCGTCGACAGGGTTACCGACCGGTCGGGCAACAGGGTGATTGCCCCGGAATCGGTGGATTTCATGGAATCAAGAAAGGTTCGCGCATCGGTCAACGAAGAGATGCGTCGGGATACCGAGCGCAATCATACCGCCACCCATCTCCTGCACGCGGCCCTGAGGAAGGTGCTCGGCGGGCATGTGCAACAGAAAGGATCGATGGTCAGCCCGGAGCGCCTGCGCTTCGATTTCAGCCATTTCGAAAAGGTGTCCGGGCGGGAACTCGGTGCGGTCGAAGTTTTGGTGAACGAACAGATCCGGCAGGCCCGCAAACTGGTCCAGAAAAGCGACGTGCCTTACGAGGAGGCTTTGGACATGGGCGCACTGGCATTTTTCGGAGACAAGTACGCCGACAGGGTGCGGGTGGTCGAAGTCCCCGGTGTTTCGCTCGAACTCTGCGGCGGCACACATGTCGACAATATCGGGAAGATCGGGTTGTTCAAGATCGTCAGCGAGTCGTCGGTTGCCTCCGGCATCCGTCGTATCGAGGCCATTACCGGCAAAGCGGCAGAGGAACTCCTGTGGAGCGAATATCAGGAGCTGCAGCAGATCCGCCAGCTTTTCAAGGCTCATCAGGACGAAGGTGTCGCTGTCAGGGTGCAGGAGCTTCTCGAAGAGAAAAAAGCTCTGGGAAAACAGATTCAGGACATGCAGCTCTCGGTTCTGCTCGACAAGGCGCTGCAGCAGCTTGAGTCTTCCGAAAATATCGGCGGTTGCAGGGTTTTTACCATGAACGTGCGGGATGCCGGAGCCGATGAACTGAAAACCCTCGCCCAGTACCTTCACGACAGGATCGGTTGCGGAGTCGGACTCCTTGCCTCGGAATCGGACGGCAAGGTTTCACTGGTGGCTTTCGCGGGTGACGAAGCTGTGCGGACCTTCGGGCTCAAGGCCGGGGAACTCGTCAAGAACGCGGCCCGGGAGGTGCAGGGAGGCGGGGGCGGAAAGCCGGGATTCGCCACGGCCGGCGGCCGGAATCCCGCCGGCCTGCCGAAAGCTTTTGAAACCTTCGTGGCCGTCGTCAGGGCCACGATCGAACAAGACAAGGGATTGTAAAAAAGTTTATGCTTCTTTTTGACTGCTTTTCCGGACGTTGCGACAAGCCTTCCTGTGACGGATGCCCGTTCAGACCGGTTCGCTCCCTGCGGATTCTTCTGAAGTCGCGAGCCATGGACAAGTGCGTCGATGATTCCGTCGATACGCAAGGCCTATGGAGAAAGGAGGTCGAGCATGTGCTTTCCGGCAAGGCTTCCGAATCGAAAGCACCGGTACCCAAACGAAAGAAACGCCTGCTTGCGCCGAGGGAGGAAATACCCTGGTATCCGACGATCAACCCGGACCTCTGCAACGGATGCGGCGACTGCAAGATTCTCTGCAAACCCGGCGTGTTCGAACCCGGCCCGCCCGATCCCCAGGGCATTCATCGCCCGAAGTTCGTCGTGGCGAATCCATACAACTGCCTCGTGCTTTGCGACCGCTGCGTGCCTGTCTGCACCTCCGGAGGCATCACGCTCCCTCCGAAAGAGGAGTTCGAGAAGTTCGTGGAGTATGTGGAGGAGAAGGAAAAGAAGTGACGTCGCCTGTCCTTCGGCGGGCTCAGTGACGAGAGAAGAAGTCGGGAGAGGGATGCATGAAGTAAGATTTTTCTTGCGCGCTGAACAAAGACGTTTCATGAAAAATCTGCATGTCAGGCAGAAGTATAGCGCAGTATAGCCTTGAGCAATTCATTAAAATCTATGGGTTTCGCCACTACGGTTTTGCAGCCGGCATTTATCGCGGCCTCTTTTTCAGCCGGGGAAGCGAACGCCGACTGGCCTATCACGGGTAGAGACGGCCTGATCTGCCTTATTCGCGCCGTTGCTTCGTAACCGTTCATTACCGGCATCTTCATATCCATAAGTACAACGGCAAGATCGGTACGACGGCTTACCTCTTCGACAGCCTCCATACCGTTTTCCGCCAGAAGGACCGTTGCGTTTTTCCGAACCAGAACACTTTTTAAAAGCAGTCGGTTGATCGGGTCATCATCGACAACGAGCACGGTGAATTCCGGAGAGAATGCGACGCCTGTTGCATCGAAGTCATCTGTTTTCGAGGATGTCGATTCCTCCTGTGCGTTCACGGGAGGATTATAGGGGAGGGAAAAATAGAATGTACTACCTTTTCCGGTGGTTGAATCCACCCACAGGGCTCCACCAAGCTTTTCAACAAAAAACCTGCTCATACTGAGGCCGAGGCCCGCCCCCTCATGCCCGCTTGCCGGATCCAGCTCAATCTGTCTGAAGCTTTCGAAAATCGTCCCTTGCATTGCTTTATCGATGCCCACCCCGGTATCCCGAACGAAAAACTCCAGCAGGTCGTCGTTTTTTTTATAGCCAAAGGCGACGCATCCCTTGGTGGTGTATTTCACTGCATTATCGACAAGACTCGTCAGGGTTTTTTCCAGCATTCTCTTGTCGGTAACGATAAGACTTTCGGCATCGGGAAGACCCGGAATACTATCGAAAGCAAGGTTTTTTTTCTCGGCAAGAGGCCGATAGATATTTGCGACTTTCGTCAGTATTTCATTTATCCGAACCGTATCGAGAGTGACATCCGTGTCACCCGACTCGATCATGGAGGTATCAAGAAGATCGTTGATTATGGTGAGCATCCGTTCACCGCTTTCCTGAATGGAACGCAAGTAGTCACATCTTTCCTGCTCAGACAAATGCGGCTCGCCCAGTAATCTTGAAAAACCAAGAATACCGTTCAGCGGTGTACGAATCTCGTGGCTCATGTTTGCAAGAAACCGGGACTTAAGGCGATCGCCGAATTCAGCTCTCTCCTTGGTTTCTATCAATTCCGTCCACAATCGTTTTCGTTCCGATATATCAGTTGACACCGCAACGAAATTCGTGACCTTTCCCTGCTCGTTTTTAATGGACGAAATGACCGCCGCCTCCCAGTATAATTCGCCGTTTTTCTTTTTGTTTAAAAATTCGCCCCTCCAGACCCGTCCCTCAAGAATGGTTTTCCAGAGATTGTCATAGTGTTGCCGCGGCATTCTGCCGGATTTCAGAATGCCTGGATCTTTTCCGATAGCCTCTTTTGCTGAATACCCTGTCATCTCGGTAAATCGTGGATTGACATATTCAATGGCTCCCAGGCTGTCAGTGATGATAACCGATACCGGGCTCTGATTGACAGCGGTGGAAATTTTCTGGAGCTCGCTGGCCGTTTTTTTTCGTTCCCGTATATCTCTTGCCATGGCAATGGTATACGGTCTGCCTTCAATCTGAACTTTGCTTACGCTGATTTCTACGGGAATTTTTGTGCCGTTTTTGTGCACCTGCATCGCCTCGAAAAGGATACTCTGGTTCGTCTTGAGAGTCTGTAGTGCTTCCGGCAGGTATGTTGGCAACAGTTCGGGATCATCGAGTTCATGCGGTGACATCAGGGTAAGCTCTTTTCTCGAATACCCGACCATATCGCAGGCGGCGCGGTTGACCCACTCGAACTTTGCGGGTGATTCACCATCGGGTAACGGGCTGATATATACCGCGTCCCGGATATTCTGAAAAAGGCTCAAGAAACGCTTCCTGTTTTCCCTCGATGCGCGCTCTGATTTTTTTCTTTCGGAAATATCGATGACAGTAAACACATATGCATCGTTTTCGGAGTCAATAGTGTTTGAACTGACCAGTACATCGAGATAATCACCTCCCTTGCGCTTCATGACCATTTCCCTGTTTTTAGGCTTGAGTCGCTCAAGAGATTCCCGGTTTCCTCGACTGTCGTTGCTCACCTTGCCAGCAGCCAAAAAAAGCCGCTCTACAGGTGTGCCGATGAGATCGGATTTCCTGTATCCCGACAGCCGGCATAAAAAATTGTTTGCGTCCCGAAGCACACCGTTTTCCACCAATCCTATTCCGGCAGAGACTGTACTAAACATGTTGCGAAGACAGATTTCCTTTGCGGCTGCCTGGTCGTTCCCATCCATTGCCACAACATCGTAGCGATGAACAGAGAGCTTCTCGTCACCGTCTTTTGAAACATGGTACATCCTGATGGGATGTTTCTTGTCCGCGCCCTCGGGAACAGCCCAAATCTGCGATTTCTCCGTTTTCCAAACTTGTCGTAAAACACTGAGAAACCCTGTTTTCTTCGCCCATGGGAAAATCTCCTGAATGCTTTTTCCGATAACATCATCCTTTATCAGGGCTTCACTTCTCTCTGTGGCGTCACTGAGATCATTCAAAAAAAAATCATTGCCATTGTTGGCGGAGGTGAATGTTATCCGGGCACCGGTCATTTCCGAAAGAAAACGTTTTGGAAAGAGTTCTTTATTGCCCATTACGCAATGCTCCTCTTGCTGCCGTTATAAGCGGGAAAAATTTTTTAAGTACTATATCTTCTGGTATGGTGCCTTTCGCGTAATGAGGGGAGGGGGAGGCACTATCAATAGAGTGATGAAAAAAAACGACCGGTGTTTTGTTATATCAACGAGACGATTGATTGGTGGAGTTCATTCATTCGTGCAACATTCATATGTTTCATATATAATATTACAACAGTGGCGGATAAATAGTTCAGCGAGCCGGATAATTGTTGATTCACTGGCCAGACTGCGGATAAGAGTTTTTTTCTTCGGATGAAAATAACGTTCTTGTCGTCACAAGATCCGTAGACCTTCTCGACGTTTTGTTCGCAAACACCCGTCGCCGGTATGCATTATATATGCATATGCCGTTTGCAGAGAGAGAATACGTGGCGGACAAGAAGATATGATATGGTTGCCATGCCGGAAGCATGCATCACACCCCCCCTCCGAAAGAGGAGTTAGAGAAGTTTGTGGAGTATGTGGAGGAGAAGGAAAAGAAGTGACGTCGCCCGTCCTTCTCACTTCTAAAATCCTGCTTCAACAATCATCCTTCTTTTCCCAGCGATTCACGATCCCGGAAGCCCATGAGGTAGAGGATCGCGTCGAGCCCGAGGGTCGAGATCGACTGTTTCGCGCTTTCCTTGACGATCGGTTTGGCCCTGAAGGCGATGCCGAGCCCCGCCTTGCCGAGCATCGCAAGATCGTTGGCTCCGTCGCCGACCGCGATCGTCTGTTCCAGGCTCAGCCGTTCTCTTTTTGCGAGCTCTTCGAGCAGATCGCCCTTTCTTTTTCCATCCACGATCTCCCCGATCACCCGGCCGGTAAGTCTGCCGTTCTCGATTTCGAGCGTGTTGGCGAAAACATAGTCGATGTTGAGCTTTTTCTGCAGGAAGTGTCCGAAATAGGTGAATCCTCCCGAGATGACGGCGGTTTTGAAGCCGAGGTTGTGCAGGTTGTAGAACAGTCGTTCGGCTCCTTCGGTCAGGGTCAGCCGCTCGGCCACTTTACGCAGCACCGATTCGTCCAGCCCCGCGAGCGTCGACACCCTGCGCTGGAGGCTGGTGTTGAAATCGATTTCGCCCCGCATCGCCTGTTCGGTGATCGCCGCGACCTCTTCTCCCGCTCCGGCCTCGATGGCAAGCTCGTCGATCACTTCGGTCGTGATCAGTGTCGAGTCCATGTCGAAGACCACCAGGCGACGGTTCCGGCGGTAGATGTTGTCTTCCTGGAACGCGATATCGATGCCGAGGTCGTCCGTGATCCCGAGGAGTTCCTCCCGGAAGGCGCTTTCGGTCTCGAGTTCGCCGCGGACGGAAAACTCGACGCACGCCCTGTTTTTCGAGGCCTTCCTTTTGTCGAGCGGAAGCCTCCCCGACAGTCTCGTTATCGTGTCGATGTTCAGATGGTGCCGGGTGATCGCCGTCGAGACCCTGGCCAGCTGTTCGGCCGTGATCTCTCTGGCCAGCAGCGTGAGCAGGTGGCGGGGTTTTCCCTGTTCGCCGACCCAGCGTTTGTATTCCCTGTCGGACACCGGAGTGAAGGAAATCCTGAGTCCGAGCGTATGCGCCGCAAAGAGAAGGTCCTTGAGCACCGGCGCGGATTTGAACTCGTCGGGAACCACGATCAGCAGGCCGAGGGATATCTGGTCGTGAATGACTTCCTGGCCTATATCGAGAATCGTGACACGGTAACGCGCCAGTATCGAGGAGAATCTGGAGGTGAGGCCGGTTTTGTCCGGCCCCGAGATAGTGAGCAGCAGGATTTCTTGCATGTGGTTTATCCGTTTTATCCCCGGTCTGTTCGTGGAGGAGTTTTCATGTCGTTGCCGTCGAGCGGAAGGACGAGTGCCTCTCCCAGTATGCGGTCCCATGCTTCCGGCCTGAACGGTTCGAAGCCCGAGCCCGGATGAAAGGTTATTTCTCCGAAATAGATGTCTGTGCCCATGCAATACAGGTCGATTCTCGCGAAAACAAATGCATCGGAAAGGGTTTCGGCGATTTCGAGCATCTCTCCGAGCCGGGACGGGGGGGCGACGGCGGGGCCGTGCTCCAGTTTCAGTTCGAACGGCAGCAACTCCCATGCAGGGCTGTACAGATTGCGCTTGTGCCCGGTATGCCGGTCGAGGTCTACCTGGATGAACCTGACGCTGCCGTTGAAACAGTGGAACTTGTAGTCCTCGGGTATGTTTCCGTTTTCATCCAGCAGCAGCTTTTCGACGAGGATTTTCCGCTGTATGTCGCGGTAGTGACGGGAGCGGCCCCGGTAATAGTGATTTCTTCGCAGCTCGCGACCGGCGTCCCTGCGTATTTTCTTCCAGTTCGCGTTCGATCGGTCGCGAACAAACGTAATACCGCCGCTGCCGTGGTTGGTCTTGACCACGAAAGCTTCCGCAGCGATGTTTTCAGGGGTCAGTTCGGCGGGGTCTTCCGTGACGAGCAGCAGGGGGACGAGGCAGTCGCTTCCAACCCGTTTCGCGACATAGTCGCGCACCAGGTATTTATCCGCGCACGTTATGTTGAGCGTGCTGTTCCGGTTCAGCTTGAGCCAGTTGATCTTTTCATTGAAGGTGCGAGGATTTTTAAGGTCGGGAGTGTAGCCGAGGTGCTTGCGGCACAGGTTCGAAACGTAGCGCTCGTCCGGAACGAGCGACAGCATGCCGTCCTTTGCGGCGCGAAGCCGCCAGAGGACATGCTCCAGTCTCTCCGAGCGTTTCACGGATGAGACAAGCGCCTTTTTTATTTTTCCGTGCATGATCCCGCCCGCAGGTTTTCTACTCCCATTCGATCGTCGCGGGAGGTTTGGACGATATATCGTAGGCGACCCTGTTGATGCCGCGAACTTCGTTGATGATGCGGTTCGAAACGTGGGAAAGGAATTCGTGCGGCAGATGCGCCCAATCGGCGGTCATGCCGTCGGAGGATTCCACCGCGCGAAGAGCGAGCACGTTCTCGTAGGTTCTCTTGTCGCCCATGACCCCTACCGACTGTACCGGAAGCAGAACGGAGAACGCCTGCCATACATGCTGATAGAGGTTCTGGGCTTTCAGTTCCTCGAGATAGATCTCGTCCGCGTTGCGGAGAACGTCGAGCCGTTCCCTGTTGACGGAACCGAGCACGCGTACCGCGAGGCCCGGTCCGGGGAAGGGGTGGCGCATCAGGATGTCCTCGCTTATCCCGAGCTCCCGGCCCACCGCGCGAACCTCGTCCTTGAACAGCTCGCGAAGAGGTTCGATCAGTTTCAGCTTCATGCGTTTCGGCAGTCCGCCCACATTGTGATGGGATTTGATGGTTTCCGACGGTCCCTTGACGCTCACGCTTTCGATCACGTCCGGATAGAGGGTCCCCTGTACGAGAAATTTTTCCTCGTGAATATGTTCTTCGAAAATGTGTATGAAGGTCCTGCCGATGATCTTGCGTTTCTTTTCAGGCGACGCTACGTTTTTGAGGCGTTTGAGGAAGATGTCGCCCGCGTCGGCAAGCGTTATCCTGAGTCCGAGGGGCTCGAGCACCCTCATGACCTTTTCGGCCTCGTTTTTCCGCAGGAGCCCGTTATCGACGAACACGCAGTGCAGCTGTTTGCCGATAGCTCTGTGCACCAGCACCGCGGCGACCGTCGAATCGACCCCTCCGCTTATGCCGCAGATCACGGTGTCCTTTCCGGCCGTATTGCGTATTTCTTCGATCTGGTGGTCGATGAAGCTTTTCGGCGACCAGTCCGGCGCGAGCCCCGCAATGTCGATGAGGAAGTTGGAAAGAAGCTGCCTGCCGTAAAGCGAATGCTGGACTTCGGGATGGAACTGGAGGCCGTATACTTTAAGGGCGGCCCTGTTTCCTGCGGCTTCGATGGCGCACAGTTCCGAATTGCCGCTGCTGGCGGTGACCGCGAAGCCTTCGGGCATCCGGATCACCTTGTCTCCATGGCTCATCCATACATCGGAGTCGGGGATGTCCTTGAAGAGCATGCTCGCGCCCGCTTTGCCGGTACGGTCCACCATGATTTTCGCCCGCCCGAATTCCTGTTTCGGCGATACGGCGACTTCTCCTCCGAAATGCGTCGCGATGACCTGCAGTCCGTAGCAGATGCCGAGAATGGGCAGACCGAGACTGAAGATGCCTTCATCGGGATGAGGAGCGGATTCGCCGTACACGCTGCTCGGTCCTCCCGAGAGAATGATCGCTCCGGGGTTGTGCTCCCTGATTTTTTCGAGAGGAGTGTTGAAGGGAAGGATTTCCGAATAAATACCTATCTCGCGGACACGCCGGGCGATAAGCTGGGTATACTGGGAACCGAAATCGAGAACGAGGACAGAGTGCATTGGCGTGATAGTGTTAAATGATGGGTAATGGTCTCATTCGACCTGCTCCCCGGCAGGCGAAGCTTCTCCGACGGTTTCTTCGATGATGACCTCCTCGCTTGTTTCCGTCTCGCCGTCTTCTCCGGCTTCAATTTCGGCTTCTTCCTCTTCAGGGCGCGCATACTGGCCGGACTGAAACTTCCTGAACCCTTTGGGCGTGAAATACTCGACGTAGACGTCGTCCGTGAACAGTTCCGCGGGACGGTTGTTCGAACGGGAAATCGGAACTGCGATAACCGTCTCGGGCATATGGAAGTACCGGTTCTCGAAACCCAGCGAACTGTCCGCCAGGCAGCGTTTCATGAAGCCCGCCCAGACAGGCAGCGAGGCCCTGGCGCCCTGCCCGTAGCTCATGGAGGTGAATGAAAGCCGTTCGTCGTCGAATCCGGTCCAGACCGCGGCGACGATCTGCGGCGTGAACCCGACGAACCAGGCGTCCTTGAGGTTCTGTGTGGTGCCGGTCTTGCCACCCGCCTCTATGTTCAGGCCGTAGCGATAGGGGATCGCCATACCGGTGCCTCGCTTGATGACGTCCTGGAGCATGGAAACCATGACGTAATTCGTCGTCGAATCGATCGCCGTCCTTTTGATGGGCTTGTATTCCTTGATGATGTGGTGGAACTTGTCCTCGATCCGCGTGATGCTCGTCGGCTCCACCCAGACGCCGTTGTTGGCGAACGTGCCGAAAGCCGAGGCCAGTTCGAGCGGGCTGATTTCCGAAGTTCCCAGGGCTATCGACATGTTGGGCTCGAGCTTAGACTGAATGCCCATTTTCTGCGCGTAGCGGATGACTTCCGACGGGCTCAGGAATTCGTGCATCAGTCTGACCGTGACCTGGTTGACCGATTTGCTCAGGGCGTGCCTCAGGGTTGTCAGCCCCCCCGATTTCTGGTCGGCGTTCTTCGCTATCCAGACCTGGTTGCCTGTCCTGATGGCAAGCGGCTGGTTGAGTATCATGTGGTTTGTCGGGATGCCCTTGTCGATCGCGGCCGCGTAGACAAACGGTTTGAAGGTCGAACCGGGCTGGCGTTTCGCCTGCCAGACATGGTCGAACTGGTACTGGTAGTCGTCCGAACTGAACTCGCTGCCGCCAACCCAGGCCTTTATCTGGCCGGTGGACGGATCCAGGGCGACAAAGGCCACCTGCACCCTCGTTTTGTCATGCAGAAGCTTGTCCAGCCATTTCCTGTCCGCTTTAAGCTCTGCAAGGGCCTTTTCGGGCGTGCGCCCTTTCTGCACGAGCGTGCGGTATCTGGGGGTTTCCCTGATGACCTGGTTTTTGAGGCTTTCCGGCCACCGCCAGGATTTATCGAACCGCTCCTGGACCCATGCGACATGTTCCCTGACCGCGGCCTCGGCGTATTTCTGCATGCGGCTGTCGAGAGTCGTGTGAATTTCCAGGCCGTCGCGGTATACGTTGATGTCGTGCTGTTTCGACACCGGCTTCAGGGTTTGGCGGATATACTCCGTAAAGTATGGCGCCTTGCCGTGGTTCGTGACCGGAGTGTAGTCGAGTTTCAGGGCGCTTGCCCTGGCGCCTTCCATCTCTTTTTGTGTGATGAAGCCCGCCTTTTCCATCAGGCCGATGATCAGGTTCCGCCGGCTTCGGGAATTTTCGGGATTTCTCGACGGATCGTAGGCCCTGGGGCTTTTCAGGATGCCGACGAGCGTCGCGCTTTCAGGAAGCGTGAGCTTGCTTGCCGGCTTGTTGAAGTAGGTCCATGCGGCGGCTTCGACGCCGTAGGCTCCCGAACCGAAGTAAACCGTGTTGAGATAGAGCGCCAGTATCTCGTCCTTCGTGTAGGTCTTTTCAAGCTCGACGGCGGTGAAAAACTCGCGGATCTTGCGGTTGATGGTTCGTTCCTGTGTCAGGAAGAGGTTCTTGGCGAGCTGCTGCGTGATGGTGCTGGCTCCGTGCCAGCGCTCGCGGCCCTTGAGCAGATTTTCGGCTACGACAAGAACAAACCTGCGCACGTCGAAGCCCCAGTGGTCGTAAAAAGCAAGGTCCTCGGTGGCTATCAGCGCTTCCGGGACATACTTCGAGATCGAGTCCAGAGGGACATAGGTCCGGTTTTTCAGGAAGTATTTGTGCAGAAGCTTTCCGTCGGAGGAATATACCAGCGAGGCGAGTTCCGGATTGGGGTTTTCAAGTTCCTCGATGCCCGGAAGGGTTCTCATCAGGCTGAAAACATAGATCAATACCACGGCCAGGAGAATCAGTATCCCTGTGAGCAGAGTCTTCGCGGGAATCTTTACGCCCTTTTTTTTCCTGCCGCCGCCGGTGCTTTTCTTGCCGTTCTTGTTCACAATGCCATCCTGTCGATAAGTGTTTCAGTCGTTCCCGTCAAGGCCTCCTCATCCCGACAAGTCGGGACACCGGTTTGTGCGCTTCGTCCGCCTTGCATTTTCATCCGCATCCGTCCATGACAACCGCATGGATGCGGCCTTTACTCTATCCTCACCGTTTCGCTCACGGTGCCGGCATGTCGAGTCTTTTTATGAAAATGTCGGGCAAATTCAAAATGATTTTTCAGTTGCACGGCAAACCGTTCAGTGTCTTCGAGCATCGGCAGATGGCCCAGTTTCATGAACTGTACCAGCCGGGTGGGAGAAGTCGTTCTTGCTTTCCTGGTTTCATAGAGCGTAACCGTGCCTTCCGGGGGAATGGTGTGATCCTGCATGCCGACGCAGCAGAGGACCGGCGAGTCTATCTCGATGACATGTTTCGTATAGGTTCGCAGTACGTCCCGGTCGATGGAGAATTTGCCGACGGCGGTTGTCGCGTCCTTGTCCGAGTTCGTAAAATCCTCGACGATGATATCGCTGTATATCTTTCCGATATCAGCCGTCGCGGCCCGCTTGATAAACATCGATTTCAGCGGCTCGACCTGAAAAACACCCCGGAGATTCATCGACACGTCTATCAGCCCTCCGAGAAACGCAAGACCGAGAGAGGTGAACATGGACTCCTCGAAAATGCCGCAGGCGAGAATGGTCGCCGAAAGGAGCGACTCCCGATACCGCAGGCAAAGTTCCGTGGCCACCATGCCCCCCATCGAGTGTCCGACGATGTGCAGGTTTTTCCGCCCGTCCAGCCCGAGGTGCTCGATGAGCGCGCCGGCTTCTTCGGCGAATCCGCTTATGGTGAATTCAGGTTTGTGGCGAGCGTCTATGACCGTTTTTCCCGTTCCGCTCTGATCGTAGGTAATACAGCGGTATTCGGGCGTGAGCCGATCTACGAGGGGTTTCCAGTATCGCGACGATATGGCCCAGCCGTTGACAAACAGTATGGCGGGTTTCGTGATCAGGGACGGGTCGGATTCCGCCGTGTCGGTATAGAACATCCGGCAGCGGTCGTTCGAAAAATAACTCATCGGACTGTATCGGCTGGTCAGGCCCCGGCCCGGTGGGAACGGAGCGGGACAATTATGAAAACACAATATAACAACTTTTCCCTCTTCGTCGTTGCGCCCCGAAAGAGAGCGGCCGGCGGGTTTGCCGTTCGTTCATGATCATCCTCGTCCATGCGTCGCGGCCGGTTGGGGCGGGAAAACGGCAAAAAAATTTATATTTAGGAAAGATTTTCGTATCATTACCGCCTCTGACGGCCGTTCTTTTTCCGGTATCGGCGTATAGCGCAGCCTGGTAGCGCACTTCCTTGGGGTGGAAGGGGTCGTGGGTTCAAATCCCGCTACGCCGACTCTTTTTTTCGTTCGTTCCATCGGCAGATATCCATTGACCCGGAGAGGTGCTTCATGGATTTCGAATGTACGTTCCAGAGTGAACTCAGGGAACTCGATCCCGTTCCCGCGCTTACCATCAGAACCCGCACGAGCGTCAGCGCTCTTCAGGACCTTTTCAACGAGGGTTACTCCTCTATCGCGCGTTTTCTCGCATCGAAAGGCCTCGAGCCTTCAGGCAATCCATTCGCCGTTTATTTCAATATGGGTCTCGAAGACTTCGAAGTCGAATTCGGTTTTCCCGTCGGGGAAGCTGTCGAGGGCGAGGGAGTCATGACCCGCAGCGCGACTCCGTCGGGACGCGCGGTGACAACACTCTATATCGGGCCCTACGAGGATGTCGAACCGGCATACACGGCCCTGATGAAGTGGGCGGAAGACAACGGTCTGCGGCTCGAGGGCACCGCGTACGAGATTTATCTGAGCGACCCGGCGGTCACGCCTCCCGAACAGCTGAAGACGCGCATTCATCTCCTGCTCGCGGAATGATCGTTTCCGCAGTTCCCTTTAGCACGGTCTCTCGCCTTGCTTCCCCTGTTCCCGGACTCCGTTCGCAGGCAAGCCGCCACCATGACACGGCTGCGTATGTATTCCGGCAGGAGCCGTTGGTTTTTTCATGCGTCGTCGAAGGATTTTTCCGTTCCTTTTCGGCGTTTCATGAAGTGATATGAACACAGAGTCTCACAAGCGCATCGTCATTGTCGGCGCGGGGGTCGGCGGTCTCGCGACGGGCGCGCTGCTCGCGCGGCGGGGTTTCGACGTTACCGTCTTCGAACGGCAGGGTACGACAGGGGGGTGTGCTTCCACCTTCATGCGGGAAGGATACCGCTTCGATGCGGGAGCGACCGTCGGTTGCGGCTTTCAGAAAAAAGGGCCGCTCGATCTTCTCGGCGTGGAGCTCGGCATACGCTGGCCGCTGATGAACTGTCCGGTCGCATGGCAGTATGTTTCGGCGGATGTCGATCTGGAGCTTTCCGCCGCGAAGCAGCGGATCCTGGAGCGTTTCCCCTCTTCGCGGCTTTTCTGGGAAGAGCAGGAACGCGTCGCTTCGTTGCTGTGGCGTCTCTCCGGTGATGTGCTGCCGTGGCCTCCCGCCGGGCCCGGGGATTATCGTTCGCTCATCGGTAAGGCTTTTTCCGCGCGAGCCGCTGCATTGCCCCTCTTTCGACTCATGAACGCGAGCGCTCTTCGGTGGCTTTCCTTCCACGGCCTCGATAGCGATCCCGCGTTTCTGCGTTTTATCGACGCCCAGCTGCTTATTTCCGTTCAGACCACGGCTGAACACGCTTCCGCGCTCAACGCCGCCATTGCGCTCGATCTCCCCGCGAGGGGCACGCATCGCCTGACCGGCGGAATCGGAAGGGTTGCCGGTGAACTGGCGCGTTCGCTGCAACAGTACGGAGGCCGCGTTTTTTGCGGACGAGGTGTGTCGGCAATACGGCTTGAAGGAAAACGGGTGCACTCTGTCGTTACCGACGACGGGGAAACGATCGCGGCGGATATCGTCGTGGCGAACGTCATGCCGGAAGCGCTCGGCGCTCTCCTGGGGAAACAGTCCTTCTTTTCCCCGAAAGCGGGCAAGGCATCCCGCGCCGAATGGAGCGCGTTCGTGCTCTATCTCGGAGTGGCGGAAAACATTTTTTCGGGGGCCGCCGATCACATGCAGATCGTCGAGCCCGAGGGGGCACTCGGGGAAGGGAGGAGCCTTTTCCTCTCCGTCTCTCCTTCGGACGACAGCCTGCGTGCTCCCGAGGGGTACCGGGCGGTTACCGTTTCAACGCATACCCGTCCGGGACCGTGGTTCGAGGCGCATGAACAGGGAGTCGAAGCGTACGCAGCTCTCAGGGAGGACTATACCAGGCGGGTCATGCTCCTTCTGTCCTCGAGGTTTCCCGGCATCCGGCGCAATACGGCGCTGCTTTTCGCCGCCACACCCGTGACGTGGGAGAGATACACGGGGCGTTCTCACGGCTTTGTCGGAGGGTACCCGCAGACATCGATCTTCGGGGTTCGCGGACCGCAGACGCCCTGCGGAAATCTGTTTCTCGTCGGCGATTCCGTATTTCCCGGACAATCGCTGCCCGGTGTCGTCACCGGTGCGCGCCGCGTCGTCGACCTGGTGCGCAGGAAGTTCGGCGATCCGGTCCCGACGTTCGCCGATACGACTCGTGACGGCTGAACGGTTCAAGACCGGAGAAAAAGAAAAAACCTCCTGTTCCGGAGGCTTTTTCGAGTGAAGGAGTCGGAATACAATGGCACGTTATAATCGACCCTCTATTTTGAATAAATTTAGATAAAGCAGGTCATATCTGCAAAATATTTTTTTCTTCTTTTCCTGCATTCCCCTCTCCTTTTTGCGTGCGCCGGTTCTATATTTTCTGTATGGACACGCTTGAAAAACTCCGTATCCTTTCCGGTTCCGCCCGCTACGACGCATCCTGTTCCTCGAGCGGCAGTTCGAGAAACGGCGGCGAAGGGGCGCTCGGCAATGCCTGCTCGGGAGGAATATGCCATTCGTGGTCCGACGACGGGCGCTGCATTTCACTCCTGAAAGTGCTCCTGTCGAACGACTGCCGTTATGACTGCGCCTACTGCGTCAACCGTTCGTCGAATCCCGTTCCGAGAGCCTCTTTCGATGTCGACGAACTGGTGGGTCTGGTCGTGAAATTTTACCGGAGAAATTACATCGAAGGACTTTTTCTCAGTTCCGCTGTCATGAAAAGTCCAGACGACACGATGGAGCGCATGGTGAACGTCGTGCGAAAGCTCCGTCGCGACGAGCGGTTTTTCGGCTATGTGCACCTGAAGGTCATTCCCGGCTGCAGCCCGCATCTGCTCCGTCAGGCCGGGCTTTTCGCCGACCGTCTGAGCGTCAATATCGAACTTCCCTCCGAGGCATCCCTGAACATCCTGGCTCCGCAGAAGAAACGGGAGGCGATTCTCGAACCGATGGCTTTTCTCGGAAGCGCCATCGGGGACAGCCGCCGCGAGCGTCGCAGAGACCGCAGGGCCGAGAGGTTTTCACCGGCCGGACAGAGCACGCAGATGATCATCGGTGCGAGTCCGGAATCTGATTACCAGATCCTTTCGCTCTCCCAGGGACTCTACAGGAAGATGAACCTGAAGCGGGTGTACTATTCAGCCTATGTGCCGGTCAACGACGATAACCGTCTCCCGGTTCTGGCCACGCCGCCCCTCCTGCGCGAGCACCGGCTCTACCAGGCGGACTGGTTGTTGCGCAACTACGGTTTTTCGGCCGACGAGATCCTTTCGGAGGAGCACCCGCAGCTCGACGAGCAGCTCGACCCGAAAGCGGCTTGGGCGCTGCGGCATCCCGAGTGTTTTCCCGTCGACGTCAACCGCGCCGACTACGCGATGCTGCTGAGAATTCCCGGACTGGGCGTGACATCGGCCAGAAGGATCGTCTCGGCCCGCCGCTTCGCCCCGGTGACGCCCGAGGGGTTGAAAAAAATCGGCGTCGTCATGAAACGGGCCAGGTACTTCATCACCTGCTCCGGCAAGCCTGTCGAGCGCCTGTTCGACCGCCCGGCCATGATCCGTGACCGACTGCTGCTCGCTGAAAACCCGCCCTGCGCAACGCCGCTGAAACAGCGGCAGCTCAAATTATTTTAGAAGGAAGATTTGAGAAGCAGGATTTTTGAAATCATAAATCATCATTCTTCGTTCGAAAATCTCAAATTCCCGATCATAACGCTGCAATGAACTCTTTCCGTTACGACGGCAGCACCGAGGGGATGTTTTCGGCCATCGACCATATTCTGCGCAGTGAGGCCGACCCGGCGGCCGTTTCGCTTTCGAGGCAGGGGCTTTCGCTGTTCGACGAAGGGGTGTTTCTGCCGACCGATACGGCGAGGGCCTCGATACTGCTGCGCAGATTCTCGGCGGCGTTTCCCGAAAACGCCAGGGAGGTCATGTACTGCGTGTTTTCCGAGAAGGAAGGACTGGAGACGACCCTCCTGCATTACATGCACATGGTTTCCCTGCACGGCAGCGGGATCGGCGCGTATCTCACTCATCCGGTGGTGCACGACGTGCATGTTCTCGCCCGCAGGGTGGCCCGCGAGGCGCACCGTCTGAAAGGGCTGCTGCGTTTCTCGATGCTCGCCGACGGGAGCTACCTGGCGAGAATGGAGCCGGATTTCAATATCATCCAGCCGCTTTCGTCCTTTTTTACCAGGAGGCTGCGGACCCAGGACTGGTTCATCTACGACGTGCGGCGCGGCCTGGTCTCCCGGTGGGACGGCAGGCGGCTCGAATACGGTACGGTCGAATCGTTCCGCACTCCGGAACTCGCGGAGGAAGAGCGCGATGTCCGGCGCTGCTGGAAAACGTTTTTCGATACCATCGCCATTCCCGAACGAAAGAACGACCGGCTGCAGAAATCCTTCATGCCCATGAAGTACTGGAAGTATCTCGTTGAGAAGGATCGGCGGGTATAAGCGTTTGCATGGCGTTGGCGATAAGGGGACTTACGATCTTACGCCGAAATCAATGCATGTGAAAGGTTTTTAGCTATATTTTCAGGAAGTGACTGTCCCCTTTGTTATTCATCTTCTGAAAATACACAGCACATGCAACAGCCTGTTTCTGCCGCAAGTGCCGACGCCATGGTGGAAATCATAAAGACTTATCCGTCTTTTCTCTGGTTTTATCTTGTTCTGGCAATACTTGTTATTTACAGAAAGCAGATCCGGCAACTGCTGGGCAGGGTTGACGGCTTCGAGATAGGCAAAGTCAAGGTATCGCTCAAAAATTCTTTGGATGCGGCTGTAAAACAGGGGCAGGGGCAGGCTTTTATTACCGGGAACCTTGCCAGTTCAATAAGTTGTGCCGCGGATCTTGGAAAAGGCCTGACTGCTGTTCGATCAGGAGCAGGGACCGATGAGGACGATGCAGTCGAACGGCCGGTGTATGTTTCGGCGGAAGCCAGGCAGCAGGTTCTGAAAAGAGCTCTTCGCGAAAAACATCTGCTTGAAGGGGCTTGTTTTCTCTGGGTTGACGATCATCCGGAGAACAATAACAACGAACGTCGGATGTATCAGGAACTGGGGGTGTTCATAGATGTTGCTGAAACTACCGAAAGCGCGCTCTCAAAGCTTCGACAGACTGAATACGACTGCGTCATCTCGGATATGAAAAGGGGGCACTCGGATAGCGCAGGGCTGGAGCTGGCAGGGAAACTTGGGTTTTCCGAGCGGAATGGCTGCACTCCGCTGATTATCTATCTGGGGAAATTTGATCCTGAAAAAAAAGTGCCGGCAAAACTGTTCGGCATTACCAACCGTCCGGACGAGCTGCTTCACCTGACGCTCGATGTCATGTCGAGACAGCGGAATCGCTGAAAGTGAGTTGAGCGGCTTGTTTGGTATCCCCCGAAACGGTTACATTCTCATGCTCGAAAGTAAAAATGCGCACATTTGCCGCTTGACGGTCGTTTTATTTGTTCAGGGGAACGTGTGCCAATACATACAATAGTGTTATGAAGAAACGGGACTCACTCAGATATTGCTTCCTGTTTGCCGGCATGCTCCTGCTGCTCGGGGCGTGTTCGGAGCGCGGCGGAGAACCCGGCGTCGCCGAGGGGGAACGGCTGTTCCGCGACCCGGCGCTGGCCGGTTCGGCGAACTCGATGAGCTGCGAGGCATGCCATCCCGGCGGGGAGGGGCTGCGGCGCGCCATTGACAATCCGCGCCTCCTGTCGGTTATCAACGCCTGTATTTCCGGCCCGCTCGAAGGCAAGCCGCTTGCGGAGGATTCGATGGAGCTGCTTTCCCTCAAGCTCTATGTCGAGTCCATAGGCGCGGTTGAACAGGGTGAGTGACGGTCTTGCGATGAACTACCGCTATGTCAGGGGATTTGCAGCATTTTTCTTAGTCAGCATGACCGTCGCGGCAGGCTGCTTTCTCCTCATTCCGCATGCGCAGGTCTATTTTCTGGAGGAAGACAGCCTGATAGAGAACCTGACGGTGCTGCTTTCGATCTTTGCGTTTCTTCTCGGCGTGGTCTATGCGCTCGAAAATCCCGGAGAGAGGAAGTATCTGCTCTTTATCGCCCTGTGCGGATTTCTGGGAGCGATGGAGGAACTGAGCTTCGGGGAACGGCTGCTGCATCTCGACATGCCGCAGCTGGGCAAGTACAAGCTGGACGGCGTGCACGACCTGTTCTACGTTGCGTACAAGAACGTCAAGAACCTCTCGCGTTCGCACGGCATCATCGTCTATCCGGTGCTTGTCGCCGCCGTGGTCTCCCTTGCGGTCTATCTCGTCAGGAATGCGGGGAGGATCGTCGCCCGTATAGCGGCCAGCGAACGGGCCGATTATGTCATGCTCGTCATCGCGAGCGTCGTCATGGTGCTCGCTGCACAGGTGGTGGACCTGGACGAGTTCGACGGCGACTTCCTGTTCATGCTCGAGGAAATGTTCGAACTCAACGCCGCAGTGGCGCTGATCACGGCATGCCTGAGCCTCGACAGGCGCTTCGCGAAAGCCAGGGGGATCGAGAGATGAAACCTGACAAAAGCCCGGGACATTGCGCTTGAAATCCCGCAACCGGCCGCGGCATCGCCTTCTGCTCTGCTGCAGCGGCGGGTGATCGAAAATTCCAACTGCGACAGAGCGGTTCCTGTCCGGCCGGAGAAAAAATGTACGTATGAAAGAAACAGTCAGTATTCTCGGATGCGGCTGGCTTGGTCTGCCGCTTGGCGGATTCCTCGCGGGGAAGGGTTTCAGCGTGAAAGGTTCGGTCACGAGACCGGAACGCTTCGAGGAGTTGCGGGCGGAAAAAATTCTCCCGTTCAGGATCGTGCTGGACCCGGAAATTTCCGGCGACGACGTTTCCGGATTCCTTGAAAGCGATATCCTCATCGTCGATATCCCGCCTGCACGCAGGGAGGATATCGAGCATTACCACCGGGAACAGTTCGCATCCCTGCTTCGCTCCGTGCATGATTCTCCGGTCAAACGGGTCCTGTTCATCAGCTCAACTTCGGTCTATCCCCTGCTCGACAGGGCGGTGACGGAAGAGGACGCGGCGGAGCCCGAGTCGCCGGCCGGCCGGGCGCTGCTCGCCGTGGAACAGCTCCTGCTTTCGGACAGGACGATACAGACCACCGTGCTCCGTTTCTGCGGTCTTATCGGTTACGACCGGGATCCTTCACGGTTTCTTTCCAGAATGTCCTCGCTCGCCAATGCCGCCCAGCCGGTCAACCTCGTTCATCGTGACGATTGCATCGGGATTGTCCATGAGGTCATCCGGCAGCAGGCGTGGGGCGAGGTGTTCAACGCCTGTTCGCCCGGCCACCCCTCCCGCGGCGACTATTACGCGAAAGCGGCCGCGCGTTCCGGCAAGCCGCTTCCGCCGTTGTCGGGGGATGCGGGGGACGTTGCGTTCAAGATCATCGACAGCTCGAAGCTGGAGCGCACTCTCGGCTACCGCTTCAGGGTGCCCGACCCGCTGGAGTTGCCCCAACGCCCTGAGTAGCCCCGGAAGGGTTTGACCTCTTGTGACTTTTAGCTATATAGAATTCCGGAAAGCTCGCTAACATCAACAGCATACGATCATGATCCGGAGAATGGTTTTCCTCGCGGCCGCTCTGGCTGTCTCGATACCGGTATACGCCGCGCATCCGCTGATAACGGACGATACCGGCACGCAGGGCTCCGGCCGTTTCCAGCTCGAACTCAACGCGGAACTGGGCGATGACGAGGAAGGGGCGTTCAGCGAGAACGGCGCGGAAGTTGCCGCAGTGCTCTCCTGCGGCATCGCCGACAATGTCGATGTCGTCCTGGGGTTTCCATGGATGCACTATGAGATCGAGGAAGGAGATGTGACGCTTGCCGATGAAGACGGGATCGGAGATCTTTCGCTCGAGGTCAAATGGCGTTTCTTCGAATACGAAGACCGGGGTCTCAGCATCGCGCTCAAACCCGGCGTGACGTTTCCGACCGGGGACGATGAAAGAGGGCTCGGCAACGGCAAACTTTCCGGGGGAGGCGCGCTCCTGGTTTCGAAGGAAGGGGTACTGGGCAAACTGCACCTGAATCTCGGCTACATGCGTCATGCATACGGTGCCGGGGAGGACGATCTCTTGCTGCACAACGATATATGGCACGCCTCGTTCGCCGGAGAGATCAACGTGACCGCCGACATCACGGCCGTCGGCAACATCGGCGTCGAGACGAACCCCGAGAAAAACGCGGAAGACGATCCGGCCTTTCTGATCGGTGGGCTGATCTATTCCGTGACGGATGATTTCGATCTCGATGCAGGCGTTAAATGGGGACTGAACGATGCCGAAACCGATACGGCGTTTCTCGCCGGCATCGCGGCCAGATTCTGAAAAAAGAGCATGAAACTGTACACGAAGACCGGGGACAGCGGAAAGACCGGACTTTTCGGCGGTTCGAGAGTCGACAAGGACAATATCAGGGTCGAATGTTACGGCACGTTCGACGAGGTGAATGCGTTCGTCGGGCTGCTGCGGACGAAACTTCCCGCCGATCACGCATGGCAGGGCCGTCTGCACGATATACAGATAGAGTTGATGAACACGATGTCCCTGCTCGCCACGCCGCCCGAGGCCGCGCGGTCGAACACCCTGCCGCTTCCCGCGGGGGCGGCGGAGTCCTGTGAGCGATGGATCGACGAACTGGAGGAAGCCTCGGGTCCGTCCGAATTTTTTCTGCTCCCGGGCGGCACTGAAATCGCGGCTCTCTGCCATGTGATAAGGACACTCGTGCGCCGCGGGGAACGTCTTCTTGTCCGTCTGGGCAGGGAAACGGAGATAGACGCCGCTGTTTTCTCGTTCGTCAATCGTCTTTCGGACCTGTTTTTCGCGCTCTCCCGCGCCGAGCTTGCAAGCTCGGGGGTCGAAGAGGAGCGGTTGCGGTCTTTCGC
>Ga0272443_10000168_pt1 | contig 124915 bp, 90 predicted proteins | sample SSMAcet12_FD_193581 | JGI IMG/M metagenome (GOLD analysis project Ga0272443, IMG submission 193581) | Marine sediment archaeal communities from Little Sippewissett salt marsh, Falmouth, MA, United States - SSM-Acet-12 | ecosystem: Environmental > Aquatic > Marine > Wetlands > Sediment ... | reverse complement strand
GAAGCCCTTCATTCCTGACGAGCTGAAAGCTGCCGGCGAAGCGCTTCCGCGGGAAGGCATGATGTTCGTGGGGGACCAGGGCAGGATCCTGGGCAGCTTTCACGGGGACAGGCCGAGGATCCTTCCCGGGATAAGGATGGTTGAATTCACCGGTTCGGCCGAACCGCCGGAAACGGAGGTGACCCGGAACGAGCGGGTGTGGATCGATGCATTCCGAAGCGGCAACCCTTCACCGGGCCATTTCGGCAGGGCCGGTGCGGTCACTGAAACCATCCTCCTGGGAGCAGTGGCGCTCAGGGCCGGGGAAAGGGTGGAATATGACGCTGAAAAAATGAAGATCACGAACCTTCCGGAGGCGGACCGGTACCTGTACCGGGAGTACCGTCCGGGGTGGGAGATGTAGGAAGGAGTTAGTTGAGTTAGTTGAGTTAGTTGAGTTAGGGTTCTAACTCCTAACGACTCTCGACTCTCGACTCTCGACTCTCGACTCTCGACTCCCGACTCCCGACTCCCGACTTTCGACTAACTTTTCTTTTATGAAAACAACCATTCTGATTACCTGCTTCTTTTTGCTATCCGGCAGCATACCCGGACAAGATATTTCCCGTTACATCACCGTGGATCAGTTCGGATACCTGCCGGCCTCCAGGAAGGTGGCGGTGATCAGGGATCCGCAGACCGGCTTCGACGGGGACGAATCCTTCCGGCCCGGGACCTACTGCGCGGTAGTCAATGCTTCCACCGGTGAGAAGGTATTCAGGGCTCCGTGCGCTGAATGGAACAACGGAGCCACCGATCCTTCGTCGGGGGACCGTGCATGGCATTTTGATTTCACGCAGGTGGATGCGCCGGGCACCTACTATGTCCTGGATGAAGAACAGGACCTGCGTTCTTATGAGTTCATCATTGCCCACGATGTATACAACAAAGTGCTCAAACAGGCCATGAGAACCTTCTTTTACCAGCGGGCGGGCTTTCCCAAGGAGGCACAGTATGCCGGGGAAGCCTGGGCGGATGGTGCCAGTCACATGGGACCGCTTCAGGATCCCCGTTGCAGGGCTTTCCTGGACAAGGACAATCCTGATACGGAAAAGGATCTGAGCGGTGGCTGGTACGATGCGGGCGATTACAACAAGTATACCAGCTGGACCGCAGGCTACATCGTGGAGCTGATGAAAGCATACCTGGAAAGGCCGCAGGCCTGGGGGGACGACTACAACATCCCGGAATCGGGGAACGGGATCCCTGATATCCTGGATGAAGCCCGCTGGGGGATCGACCACCTGATGCGCATGCAGCAGCAGGACGGGAGCGTGCTGAGCATTGTGGGAGAGGCCCACGGGAGCCCCCCCTCCTCGGCCACAGCTCCCAGTTACTACGGTCCGCCCAACACCTCCGCCACCCTGAACACCTCCGCCGCCTTCGCCCTGGCTTCCGGTGTTTACCGCGCCGGCGGTGATGAGGAGTATGCGGACACCCTGCTTGCCAGGGCTCTGCGGGCGTGGGAATGGGTGCAGCTTTATCCGGATTCCCTGTTCAACAACAACGACGCTGCCTACAATTCAGGGGGACTGGGAGCGGGGAGGATGGAAACCGATGATTACGGACGATTCATGGCCAGATTGGAAGCGGCCTGTTACCTTTTCGGGGAGACCGGCGACGACGGGTTCAGGGATTTCTTTGACGACAATTACAGGCAGGTGCACCTGTTCCAGTGGAACTTTGCCTATCCCTTCGAAGCACTGAACCAGGAGGTGTTGCTGCACTACGCCACGCTGTCGGGGGGAACACCGTCGGTGCAGGACCAGATCAGGAATGTTTACAGGAATGCGGTGGTGAACGGGGGGGACAACCTGGCGGCATACACCGGAAAAAAGGATCCCTACCTGGCCCACACGGCCACCTATACCTGGGGCAGCAACGGGGTGAAATCTTCCCAGGGCAGCATGAACCACAACCTGGTCACCTACGGAATGAATGAGGGGATCACTTCCCTGGCCAGGGAAGCTTCGGAAGCATTCCTGCACAACCTGCACGGGGTGAATCCGCTCAATTTCGTCTACCTCTCCAACATGTACCGTCACGGGGCGGAGCACGGGGTGAATGAATTCTACCATTCCTGGTTCACGGACGGAAGTCCCCGGTGGGACCGGGTGGGAACCTCCCTGCACGGTCCCCCGCCCGGGTACCTGACCGGCGGTCCGAACCCGCAGTATGACTGGGATGGATGCTGTCCTTCGGGCTGCGGGTCCTCAGCCAACAATGCCAGGTGTTTCTCCGAATCCATCTCCCCTCCCAAAGACCAGCCTCCCCAGAAATCCTACAAAGATTTCAATACCAGCTGGCCCCTCAATTCCTGGTCGGTCACCGAGAACAGCTGCGGGTACCAGGTGAACTATATCCGCCTGCTGTCCAAATTCGTCACCGCCGGAATGGATTGCAGCGGCGAGGTGGGTGGAGGCGCTTTCATCGATTCCTGCGGGGTATGCGCGGGGGGCAGCACAGGGATCATCCCCACCCTGGACCCGGACCTGTGCAACGGAACAACGGTCCCCGGTGAAGGGGACACCATGTACGTGGAAGGAAGGCACCTGTATACATCGGCAGGGGAAAAGGTTGTGCTCAGGGGTGTGAACGAGATGTTCGTCTGGTCGGATGACAGGGACGGCACCCGGCTGCTGCCGGAAATCGCAAAGACAGGCGCCAACTGCGTAAGGCTGGTGTGGACCGCCGAGGAGGGAGACGAAAGCACGCTGGTGGAGCTGATCGAAAGGTGCATTGCACACCGGATGATCGCCATGCCGGAATGCCATTCAGCCACCGGCGAGTGGGAGAAACTGGATGTCTGTGTTAATTTCTGGAACCATCCGGACCTGATCGACGGGATCCGGCGGAACCGGGAATGGACCCTGCTCAACATCGGGAACGAGGTGGGCGACGGGAACGTGACCGCGGAGCAGTTCAAAACAGGCTACATGGAGGCCATCGACTCCCTGCGGGGATGGGGGTATACGGTGCCCCTGGTGATCGATGCGAGCAGGTGGGGACAGGACGTGGATTTGATCTTCGCCACCTGGCGGGAGATCCTGGCGCACGATCCCCTGCACAACATCCTGTTCTCGGTCCATTCCTACTGGCCGGACACGGAGAACTACCACCGGGTGGCCACCGGATCGGTGAACGAGGGGCTCCCCGTCATCATCGGGGAGGGGCCTTCCCCCACCAGCTACCCGGACTGCAATATCCTGGATTACGGCACCGGACTGAATGTGACCGGCCAAAATGAGATCGGATGGCTTTCCTGGTCCTGGGGCGGTCTTCCCAACGGGCACTGCGTACCCAATTTTGACCACACCCTGGACGGGGTCTTCGGAGCGTGGCGGACCGCTTATGCTGCGGACATGATGGCGGAACATCCATACAGCCTCATGCGGACCGCCGAAAGGCCGCCCTCATTCTTCAGCGGAGAGAAGGTGACGGTTGCGGGGATCTATTCCGGTCCCGACATCCACACGATGGAGGTGGGCGACACGGTTGTGGTGGAAGTGCTGGTGACCCCGGCCAATGCAGCGGACCGGGGATATACGGTTCAACTGTCCGGAGACACTGGTGCGGTCACGTATGATCCCGCATCCGGCATCCTGGTGGCTGTGGAGGCGGGGACCGTTCAGATGGAGGCCGTCAGCGCCGGGAACCCGGACATTTCCTTTTCCCGGGAAATAGAAGTGCGTGAGATCCCGGTGACCGAAATCGCCATTTCACCCGCCAGGGCGGAGATGATGGTGGGAGACACCCTTTTTTTCAGTGTGGAGGTGCTGCCGGAAAATGCCACCGTGAAGGAATACAGGTTCGAAGTGGTAGACACTGCACTGGTGATCCTGTTCGATTCTGCCCTGAACAGGGTCATCGGGTCAAATCCCGGGACCGCTTCGATAAATGCCTGGTGGGTGGGAGGGGATGTCTCCGGTACGCTGGACATAACCGTTTTGAAAGAGAGCTTCTCTGACCGGGGGATGACCGCACCGCAGGTCAGGGTGTTTCCCAATCCCGGGAAAGAATTCCTGAATGTGGAATGTGATTCTCACCTGCCCGTCGGGTTGAAGATCCTGGACCTGAACGGAAGGGTGCTGAGAGAATTGCAGTTTACCGGCGAGGCCCTTGTGGAGACGGGAAGATTGGCGGCCGGAACCTACCTGCTGCTGATCGTTTGCCGGGAGATGGTCAGACGGGATAAACTGATTATTTTGTAAGCTTTGCCATATGTATTCAACACCTGATTCATAAAACCAAGAAACGATGAAAAAGACACTGATCACACTCATTGCCGCGGCCGCAGTCCTGGGATGCCCGGCTCAGCAGGCCGATGTTCCGGAACTGATGAAAGGGTACAACTTCATTGAAAGCACCTGGTATACCGAAGCGGAGGACCTTGCGTTGCTCGAACTGTACGATGGCCTCCGGGTGGCCGATGTGTCCGACGGCATGGATATGGCCGGACTGCCCGGCACCGGACTCGTGGACCCGGCGATCCACCCTTCGTGGGTGGATTATGAATCCCTTTCCCACATCTTCCGGGGGATCGCCCTGACGGTCCGCTACGTGCCCACCCAAAAGTCCGACCGTCCCGCTCCGGGAGAGGATTTCAGCAGCTGGGAAGGAGATTTTTACAACAACTTCTCCTCCGAAGCCTTTGTACCGCTCATTCACAAAGGGGTGGCCATCGTGATCGACGATGTGGAGGAGCTGGATATCGGATCCATCGGCTCCAACAACATCATGAACTGGAAGGATCATGGTGCCGTGGGGGTGGTGACCGATGCCTCCTCGAGGGACACCGATGAGGTGGGACTGGAGCGGATCCCGCTGTATCTCCGTGAAAAGGGGAGGGGCATCCGGCCCGGAAGGAACGAGCTTGAATCGGTGAACCGGCCCGTTTCCATCGGAGGGGTGCTGGTCTGTCCCGGCGATGTGGTGGTGGCCGACGGGGACGGGGTGATCGTGGTCCCCCGCCGGGTAGCCGCCGAGGTGGCCGGCCATGCCCGCAGGGTGCTGGAAGGGGACAAGGCGGCACGCAGACAGCTCTATGAGAAACTGGGGATCCCGTTCGACCGGACCGTGGAATGAACACAACGGGGGACCGGAATGTCATCTTTGCTGAAGAATGGTGGAATATGCACAATAAAAACAATACGCACAATAAATACATGGTATGATGACACTGTTTAAGCAGGTTGCGATGACGGCAACCATTGGACTCATGATGGTTGTGAATACCGGCCGGGCGCAGGATCCGCGGATCCTGGAAATCGGCGAAAAAGCGCCGGCCTTTGCCCTTCCGGGCACCGACGGCCGGATCCATACCCTGGAGGATTTCCGGGAGGCGAAAGTGCTGGCTGTCATCTTCACGGCCAACCACTGTCCCACCGCCCAGGCCTACGAAGAACGGATCAGGCAACTGAGCGGGGATTACCCCCCGGACCAGCTGCAGGTGGTGGCCATCTCCTCCAACCATCCCGGAGCGGTCTGCCTGGAGGAGCTGGGTTATTCAGACCTGGGTGACAGCTTCGATGAGATGAAGGTCAGGGCATCGGACCGGGCGTTCAATTTTCCGTACCTGTATGACGGGGATGACCAGGAAACGGCACTCGCTTACGGTCCCACCGCGACCCCCCATGTGTTCATCTTCGATGAAGAGAGGAAGCTCCGGTACAGGGGCCGTTTCGATGATACGGAAGATCCCTTCAGCGATCCGGCCAGCCGGGATGCGCGGGACGCCGTTGAAGCCCTGCTTGCCGGTGAGCCGGTACCCGTGGAAACCACCAAGGCATTCGGCTGTTCCATGAAATGGATCTCCAAGGCGGAATGGAGAAGACAGCTGGACGAGCAATGGAAGGAGAAACCCGTGGAAGTGAAGGTGATCGGGGAGGAGGAATTGAAGGAACTGGTGAGCAATCCGGGCAGCAAATTGCGGCTGATCAATGTCTGGGCCACCTGGTGCGGACCGTGCATCATTGAATTCCCGGAGCTTGTGAAGCTTCAGCGCATGTACGGGAACCGGGATTTCGAAGTGGTCTCCGTCACCACGGACGACCCTTCCCTGGAGGAAAAAGTGCGCGCATTTCTGGAGGATAAGCATGCCGCATTTGATAATTACATGGTGGAGACGAACGACCGCTACGGATTCATCGAGCTCATTGATCCGCAATGGCAGGGGAACCTCCCCTACACGATGCTGGTGGCCCCGGGAGGGGAGGTGGTCTACAGGCACGCGGGGATCATCGATCCGCTGGAGGTGAAAAAAGCCATCATTGCCCGGCTGGGCAGGTATTATGCCGATGACAAATGACCATGGGAAAAATTGTATATCTGCTGATGGCAATGATGCTGATCCATCTCCCGGGATGCCGTTCCGGAGTGAAAAGCCCCCCGAAAGATCTTTTCGACAGGGAGAACCTGGTGGCCTGGTGCATCGTCCCCTTCGATGCCGCGGAGAGGACCCCTGAACAGCGGGCCGGAATGCTGGAGGAGCTGGGTATCACAAGGCTGGCCTACGACTATCGTGACAGGCACCTGGCTTCTTTCGAGGAGGAGATCCGGACACTGAAGGAGCACGGGATCCGGTTGCAGGCAGTATGGCTCTGGGTGGAGCCACACGGGGAGGGACTTCTGAACCAGGCGAACGAAACCGTCCTGGAGATCCTGGAAAGGACGGGGACACATACCGAGCTCTGGGTCAGTTTTCCAGCATGGGTTTTCGGGGGGACCGGTGAAGAGAATCTGGAGACTGCCGTTGACGCGGTGAAGGGGGTGCTCCGCCGTGCGGAGGAGATCGGTTGCACGGTGGCGCTTTATAACCACGGGGACTGGTTCGGTGAACCGGAAAACCAGGTCCGGATCATCGAAACAATCGGTTCAGATCATTTAAAAATGGTCTATAACTTCCATCACGGCCACCACCACATGGACCGGTTCGGGGAGCTGTTCCCCCTGATGCTGCCCCACCTCTCGGCCGTGAACATCAACGGGATGAGCAGTGGCGGTCCCAAGATCATCACCGTGGGGGACGGGGAGGAGGAGCTGCAAATGTTGCGGATTGTGCGGGCATCCGGGTACGACGGTCCCCTCGGGATCATCGGACACACGGAAGGGGAAGACATCCGCGTGGTGCTCGAAAGGAACCTGAAGGGGCTGGAAAAGCTGAAGCAGTCGCTCTAGTCACTGCCGGTCCGCTCACCGCCGGTCATCACCTTCCTGAAAAACCTCCCCTGCCGGGTGGGGGTGTAATCCCAGTCGGTGAACATGTGGGGGGACCAGTCGGGATCGAAACACCAGACCACCCAGGAAATCCCCTTTTTCGCCGAAAATGCCACCAGCGCATCCCCGTAGGTCTCGTCCCCCTCAACCGGCATATGCACCCCCTTCTCTTCCGGGAGGGCAAAACCGATCTCCGTGAGGATCACCGGATACCGGTCGGCCACGAAACCCCAGTCCCGCTCCCATTGCTTTTCCCAGGGTGCGCTGCGTTTCTGGGGATAGGGGTGGCTCACATATGCGATCCCCGTTGCTTCAACCGGATCCTCTTTCACAGGTGTGAGGTCATAGGCCCAGTCGAAGCCCGCCACCAGGATGACCGACCGGGGGTGGTTTTCCCTGATGGTGCGGATCATTTCCTCGTTCATCTTTTTCCATTCCGGCCATGACATCTCCCCGAACCGTTCTCCCGAAACGGTGGGCTCATTGTACAGCTCGTACATGGCAACGGCAGGTTCGCCGGAATACCGGGAGGAGACGATGTCCCAGAAATCTATCGTTTCTTCAAATGTGGTCACATACATGTTGTGCTGGAATTTTTCCTCCTTCAGATTCCCGATGGAATGCCAGTCAATGATCAGGTAGAGCCCGAGCTCGTTCGCCCACCGCACCGCCTGGTCGAGCAGCAGGAGATAGTTGTCCTCTCCCCTTGCCCTCCAGGCACGGGGATGGACCGGCAGCCTGATCACGTTTGCACCCCATTGTTTCGCTTCCTCGAAATGGGATCGTGTCCAGTGCCCGTCCATTTCCAGGTTGTGCGGGTCCCGGATGTTGACGCCCCTGAAGATGACCGTTTCGCCGGACTCATTCACGAACCGGTTCCCGACGGTTTGGATCCATTCCGGGCTTCCGGCGGACTGTGAAAAAGAGAGGCGGACCAGGAAGAACAGGAAAAGGGTGAACAGAGCGGTGCGGTGGATGGTGTTTTTCATCGTGATCGTGTTTATTTTGGTTCGGATGGGGACGGAACCGGGATTTGCAACTGAACCCCCGGTTCCTTATATTGTTATTTGTAAATGTTACCTGAATCTGCCGGATTTGTAAACATACAAAAAAACAGATTACAATCGGCCGGGCGGGGTAAACCGACCGCCGGCTCAATCGAACGGCATGACCGGCTCTGAATACATACTGATCAGCCTGGGTGTCATCGTGCTCCTGGGATTCGGCGCGCAGTGGATCTCCTGGCGGCTCAGGATTCCTTCCATCCTGCTTCTGCTGCTTTTCGGCATTCTGGCCGGACCGGTGCTGGGCTGGCTGGATCCGGACAAACTCCTGGGGGATGTGCTCATTCCCTTTGTCTCGATTTCGGTGGCGGTGATCCTTTTCGAGGGTGGATTGACCCTGAAGATCGATGAATTTAAAAAGATCGGAAAGGTTGTTTCCATGCTCATTTCCCTGGGGGTGCTCATCACCTGGGCGGTGGCCGCCCTGGCAGCCCACTGGCTGTTCGGTCTCCGGTTGCAGCTGGCAGTATTGCTGGGTGCGGTCCTGACCGTCACCGGTCCCACGGTGATCGGTCCCATTCTGAGGAATATCAGACCGGTGCAGCGTGTGGCGAATATTCTCAGATGGGAGGGGATATTGATTGATCCCATTGGTGCGCTGCTCGCGATCCTGGTCTTTGAAGCGATCCTGGTGGTCGGGATCCAGCAGACAGCCGTGGTGATCATCATGAGCATCCTGAGGACCATCCTGTTCGGTACGATCGTGGGCGGCGCTTTTGCCCTGCTGCTCACCTGGCTGCTGAGCAGATATCTGATCCCTGATTTTCTGCAGGAGGTGGCCACACTGAGCTTTGTGGTGGCTGTATTTCTCATCTCAAATCTGATCCAGGAGGAGTCGGGACTCCTGTCGGCGACGGTCATGGGAATCGTGATGGCCAACCAGAAGACCGTGCCGGTGAAAAAGATCAAGGACTTCAAGGAAAACCTGACTGTGCTGATGATCCCGGTGCTGTTCATTCTGCTTTCCGCCCGCCTGTCACGAAGCGATATCGAACTGATGGACTACCCGGGTTTGATATTCCTTTTAATCCTGATCCTGATCGCCCGCCCGTTTTCGGTATTCATTTCCACCATCAAATCGGATCTGGACATCAGGGAGCGGCTGTTTATTTCCGCCATGGCGCCAAGGGGGATCGTCGCAGCGGCCGTGTCATCGGTTTTTGCCCTGAAGCTCGCCGAAGCCGGCGTGCCGCAGATCGAGTACCTGGTTCCTGTCACTTTCATGGTCATCATGGGCACGGTGGTCATATACGGTTTTGCCGCTCCCGTGCTGTCGAAGGTGCTGAAAGTATCCCGGTCCAATCCCAGGGGGGTCATTATCGCAGGGGCACAGGAATGGGCGCTGGAGATCGCCCGGATCCTCCGGGAGGCCGGATTCAGTGTGGTGATCGTGGATACCTTCCGCTACCACATCAACAAGGCGAAAATGATGGGGATCCCGGCCTACAACGAAAGCATCATTTCGGAAAAGCTGGTTGACCAGCTGAACCTGGAAGGGATCGGGAAATTGCTCGCCATGACCTCTAACGACGAAGTGAATGCCATGGGCGTGCTTCATTTTTCCGAAATATTCGATCAGGAGAACCTGTATCAGCTTCATCCCGACACGAAGGAGGACGAGAGAGAATTTTCACCCGGGCACCTGAGGGGCAGGCTTCTTTTCGGAAAGGATGTTACCTATTCCACCCTTTCCAGGAGATTCTCCGAGGGTGCAGCGGTCAAATCCACCCGGCTGACCGCAGAATTCAGCTATAAGGATTTCAGGGCCCGGTACGGGGAATCAATGATCCCGCTGTTCCTGATCGACCAGGGCGGCCAGCTTCTGCCTTTCACTTCCAGGGATGAGATCGCACCCAGGCAAGGGAACACGATCATTGCACTAGTGGGTGCCCCGCAGACAGGGGCCGCCTGATCAGACCGTCACCACGGAGTTCTCGCTGTAAAAATCATTCGGAACATACCTGTCGGCTGCATTGTCATTGATCCAGGCGGAGCCGTCCAGCAGGTACCTGAACTGGTATTCCTTTCCCTTCTCCAGGTCGATGGAAACTGAAAAATCTCCATTCTTCAGCATCTTCAACGGGGTGCTTTTCTTGTCCCAGCCATTGAAGTCACCCGCCAGATTCACTTTTTTTGCCTTGCCCGCGTCTTCCTTTGACAGTTTGAAGGTCACCCTGCAGGTGGGTTTTTTTTCCGAATAGGTTTTTTTTAAGCTCATGGAAATTCTTTTTGAGGTTATTTTTCGTGAAAGACCAGGACCGATCGCTTAGCCTGGCTGATCAGCTTTCTGGTAAAACTTCGTTTGAAAATTCTTTCCAGGAAATGCCTGTTTTCCTTCAGCACCACGATCAGGTCCGCCCCGATTTCGGCGGCCAGCTGATTCATGATCTCAGGGACATCCTGGTCCCGCTTCTCCACCACCGTTTTCACGGTGATCCTGTCCGAGCCGGTCTTTTCCCGGATGATCTCATCAAACCCGGTTTCGTGCACCCTGTCATCAAACTCCTTGTCCCCCACAATGTGCAGTGCGGTGATCTCGGGTGAAAAAGGCCCGGTCAGGGCGAGCAGTCTTTTCAGCGTGGGAATGTCCTCTTCCTGGTAATCCGTGGCATAGATAATGTGCTTCAACGGCCTGTATTCCGTATGCGGGGCCACCACCCAGACGGGACAGTGCACATTGCGGATGATGTCCATATTCGTTGAGGTCCTTCCCCAGAAAGACTCGTCACTCTGCCCCTGTAGCATCACCATGTCAGCAATTCCTTTCGACACCTTATCCTCGAGCAGCGAAGCCGCATTTCCCAGTTCGGACTGAAATTCCACGGGGATCTCCGCGGGGATCTCTTCTGTGATCTCCCTGATCAGCCGGTCCAGGTTTTTTTCCGCGGCCTGGGCGATCTCGAGCAGGTTCTGCTGTACCTCCACCACTTCATCTCCCAGGGAATCCGGCGTTCCCAGGGGAAAAGCGGCAGGATTCTGTACGTACAGCAGGTGAACGCCTGCATGAATGTCCCTGGCCAGCATCAGTGTATACCTGATGAATTCCCGGGCAATTCCGGGCTCATTCACCAGGGCCCAGATGGTGTTCACTTTTTCCATGATCAAGTAAATTTAAATGATTCTTCCAAATAAATCAATAATCCTACAGCATGATCAGGCTGACGATCCAGATGACCAGTGCCGCAGAGATCCCCAGGACGAGGGTGCCCACCGTATGGACCCTGAAGCCTGTCCTGACGGGCATTCCGGTCATCTGGGTGAAGATCCAGAAAAAGCTGTCATTGGCGTGGGAGACCACAAGCGATCCCGCTCCGATGGAGAGCACCACCAGGGCTTTGGCCATGTCGGTATCGAACCCGAGGGGACCCATCATGGGCGCCAGCAGGGAAGCTGCCGTGATCAGCGCCACCGTGGATGATCCCTGTGCGCTTTTAATGGCCGCTGCGATCAAAAAGGGGAGGAAGATCCCGATCCGCGCCCCGGCAAGGGTATCCCCCAGCACCGTTGCGAGCTCCGAATTCCGGAGCACCATCCCGAAGGCTCCTCCGGCTCCCGTGATCAGGATGATGATGGCCGCGCTTTGCAGGGCTTTCCCAACCCATCCCGAGGAGGAGAGCATCTCCCTGTCCAGTCTCCTGGGAAGGGTGAAGGCAAGCAGCACACCGATCAGCAACGCGATCACCGGTTCTCCGATAAATCCCACGGTCTCCTTCAGGGTGCCTGTGCCGAATGGACTGGTGGGAAAATCCGAGATTGATTTCAGCACGATCAGGAAGATGGGTACCAGGATGGGGATGAAGGATTTGAAGGCAGAAGGGGCGGTTTTCAGTGTCTCTTCGATCTCTTCCCGGGAAACTTCCGGATTGGGGTCCAGCCAGATCCTGGAAACGACTTTCGTGGAGTAAAGCCATCCTGTCACCAGGACCGGGATGCTGACGATGATGCCCAGCATGATCACCAGTCCCAGGTCCGCTCCCAGGATCCCTGCCGCTGCGATGGGACCCGGAGTGGGAGGGACGAGCACGTGGGTGACCGACAGGCCCAGGGCCAGTGCTTCGGCCGGACCGACAAGCGAAATGTTCGCCTCCTTGGCAAGCGCTTTGTTCAGCGGGGAGAGGATCACGAAACCGGAATCGGAGAAGACGGGTATGGAGACGAAATAACCGATGATGGACATGGTCAGGGGCACCTGTTTCTTCCCCGTGAGCTTCAGGATCCGGTTGGCCATGGAGTAGGCTCCGCCCGATTGCTCCAAAAAGGTCCCGATGATCACCCCTGCCAGGATCACGATCCCGATATGTCCGATGGTGTCGCCGAATCCTTTGTTGATCGATTCGGCCACCGAGGAAAGCGGCATCCCTGAAAGAAGCCCGAACAGCACGGCCACGAATAGAAGTGCGAGAAAGGGATGAAAGCGGTATTTGCTCGTGGATACGACGATCAGGAGGACGCTCAGGAGCAAAAGCAGGATCAGGAACATGGCAGCATCGATTTGCGTTTCAGCTTCCCAAACCTACAATTATTTTTTTGAAAAAACCGGGGTTTTCCCGTTACATGAGGATGATCCCCGATTTGCGGCAGTGATCCTGCATCTGTCCGGGCCAGAGGCTGGCCTGTACTTCCCCGATATGTGCTTTTCGGAGAAAATACATGCACAGCCTGGACTGTCCGATCCCTCCCCCGACCGATTCGGGGAACTCGCCGTTGAGCAGCCGTTTGTGGAAAAGCAATTCCCGGCGTTCATCCTTCCCCTGGATCTCCAGCTGCCGGACCAGTGCGGTCCGGTCCACCCGGATCCCCATGGAGGACAGCTCAAAGGCGCTTTCCAGCACCGGGTTCCAGATCACGATATCACCGTTCAGTCCCCTGAAGCCCTGCTCTGTTCCGGTAGACCAGTCATCGTAGTCGGGAGCCCTCCCGTCATGGGGCCTGCCATCGGGAAGTTCCGCACCGATGCCGATGATGAATACGGCCCCGTAAGCTTCCGCAATCCGGTTCTCCCGCTCTGCGGGCTCCAGGTCCGGATAGGCGGCATAGAGTTCTTCCGAGTGGATGAAGTGGATCTTCTCCGGCAGCAGGGGCATGATCTGCGGATGGTTCTCATATACGATGAATTCGGTCCGTTTGATCACCGAATAGATCTTTTCCACGATGTTCTTCAGGAAGGAAAGGTTCCGCTCCTCCGGAAGAATGATCTTCTCCCAGTCCCACTGGTCCACATACACCGAGTGGGTGTTGTCCAGCTCTTCGTCCGGCCTGAGGGCATTCATATCCGTATAGATCCCGTAGCTGTTGGCGATCTCGTAATCGGCCAGCATCATGCGCTTCCATTTGGCCAGGGAGTGCACGATTTCGGCTGTTGTATGTTCCATGTCCCTGATCTTAAAAGAGACCGGCCGCTCGGTCCCGTTGAGGTCATCATTGATGCCGGTCCCCTTCTGCACGAACAGCGGTGCCGTGACGCGCCTGAGCTTCAGCTCGGCGGCCAGGTTCATCTCAAAGAAATCCTTGATCATCTTGATGGCCCGCTCGGTTTCCTTCAGGGTGAGGGCGGAACGGTAGTTGCCGGGAATAACAAGCTTCATGAAAATGTCAATTTGTAATCTGATTAAGACTACAAATAACATATTTTAATTTAAGAAATCAAAAAAATTTCAATCTGATTACTGTAATAGAAAATTAGTGCAGGAATGTTACATCGCCGGCAATGATCTCCTGGTCCCCGCTCACATAGGTGACAAACGCTTTGTACACGTACACCCCCTGGCTGGCCAGTTTGCCCGTATCCAGGTACCCGTCCCAGCCTTTGTTCATCTCGCGGGTCTCATAGACCATCTCCCCCCAGCGGTTGTAGATGATCATGTGGAACTCCACCGCGTTGATGATGTTGGGGTGGAAGACGGTGTTGTCGATGGTCCCTTCTTTCCAGTAACCACCGGTGGGCCCCGTCCCGTTCCACCGGAACACGTTGGGGAACTCGATTTCCCCTTCCCCTGCGATCACCCTGATATAGGCTTCACGGGTGGTGGTATCGGGACAGTCATCCTCGCTCCAGACATACAGCGTGACGTCGTAGGTCCCTTCCACCCCGTAGATATGGGAAGGATTTTCATCGGCGGAGGTATGCCCGTCGCCGAAATCCCACAGGTAGTAGCTTCCCCTCACCGAGCTGTTGACGAATTTGAAGAGCTGCTTCAGGTTCCTGGCCTGGGTGGGATACGCGCTGAATACAGCCTGCGGGGTCTCGTGGATGCGGACGATCCTTTCGGTGGTATCTGTGCCGGACAATCCGTATGCCGTGAGCTTCACACGGTGTTCCTTGCTTTTGTAGAAGGTATGGGTGGGACTGGGCTCGGAGGAGAAGGTCCCGTCGTCAAAATCCCAGATGTAGGTGTCGGCATATTCGCTCTGGTTGCTGAAGCTGATTTCCAGCGGGGGACAACCGCTGGTGTCGGGCTCGAAGGCGGCCACTGCCGGAGGGGGCAGGATCTGGACCATTTTGCTGATGCTGTCCCGGCAATATGCGCTGTAGGTCGTCAGCGAAATATCGAAAAATCCGTGGGCCGGGAATTCATGTCCCCCCGGGTCCCTCACCGTATCGGTCTTCCCGTCCCCGTACTCCCATAAATAGTACCAGTCGCCCCGGCTGGACAGATTCGTCAGGGAGACTCCCTTTTCCGGGTAATGCTGTACCTCGGGATCCACGAAAAAGTCCGCCACCGGGTTCAGGTGTACCGTGAGGTTCCCGGAGGTGCTGTCCGTGCATCCGTGGACGGTTTCAATGATCAGGCGGTAGGTGAACACCGTATCGGTCCTGATCTCATCTTCCCCCGCCAGGGTGTCCGCCGGACCTTCCGGGTACTCCAGGAGATAGGTGTGCTCCACCACATTGTTCCGGGTTTCCCTGGTCACCCCGTCCCCGAAATCCCACCGGTACAGGTGGTAGCCCGTTCCGGCTGAAAAATCCACCTCCACTGGGCTGCACGGATCATCATAGTCGGCCAGCAGGATCATGTCGGGGTTCGGATATACCTCCATGGTCAGGGTATCATCCAGCAATGTTTCGCAGGAAATCCCGCCATGGTGCTCAATGACCCGGATCAGGCGGTAGGTATTGGTCCCGGTCCGGTTATCCAGGCTGACGGTGACCGTGTCGCCGGTGATATTTTCCAGGGTCTGCTCGGTTCCCCCCATATCCAGGACCAGGTCGATCAGCGTGCTCCCGGTACCCCGGACCATGATTTGCGCGGAGGTGGTATCATTGCCGGTTTCGCACCATGCGGAATCCGGGGTGAGGAACCATGCATCCGGCTGGGGGAACACCTCCACCTCCAGGGTGTCCAGCCCGTAACAGCCCCACCGGTCCGTTTCTGTCGTGTAGGCGACCGAATGGACTCCCGGACCGGCCAGGGAAGGGTCAAAGATACCAGTGACCGGGTCCGCGATCCCGGGACCGGACCAGGTGCCTGCCGCGCCCGTGGCTTCCATGTCAAAGGGTGGATCATACAGGCAGAAAGGTCCGGCAGGAGTGATCCGGGCATCGGGTGCTTCCCTGACGATGATCAGTTCGGTATCGGACCCGGAACACCCGTTGCCGTCGGTAACCTGGTAGGTGATCAGGTGGTCGCCCGGACCGGCCGCCCATGGGGAGAACCTGCCGGTGGACTGGTCCACGATACCCGGTCCGCTCCACATCCCCCCTCCGGTGGCTGCCGTCAGAAAAACCGGATCATTGGTTTCGCAGAAGGTGTCCACCGGGGTGATGGTGGCATCGGGAAGGTCCACGATGCGGATGACAGACTGGTCCGTGACGGGGTCTTCGTCGGGGTAGGGGTTGCAGTAGTTCCAGTACCTGAGTTCCACCTCGAATTCATCACCCACCAGGTTGTCGTCCGCCACCGTGATGGGAAGGCTCCGCTCGCTGGATCCGGTCACTGGTCCGGGCAGCTCGATCACCGGTCCGGCGAAAGGGTAGGAACGGACCACCCCGTCCACCCGTACCTCCGTGGAGGAGGACATGGTGTTCCTGGTCCCGTATACCCACTGGATCCATCGGGTATACGTATTGGGGTCGTCGATCTCCTGCGGGGGTACGCAGTTGAACCGGGTGTCGTCGTCAAAGCGCATGGTGGCCCCCTGGCCCACACAGACCGGGTACACATTGGGTGATGCATTCACCCTGCCCCCGTTGGTGTCGTCGTCGTCCCACACGGTGACGATCTGTTCCTGGGAGGAGGAGGAGCAGACCACCCCGTTCACGACCAGGATGGCCTCCGGATGGTAATTGCACCGGTCGTCATTGGAAACGTAGGTATGACTGGCGCTGGCCCGCCAGGTGCTGGTGACCGGAATGATCTCCGTGGCGGTGACCGTTTCAGAAGAGCCGTCGTCCCATATGAACAGGATCTCCACGCTTGTCCCCGCATCATTGACTCCTGTATACGTGACCTCCCAGTCCACATCCACCGGCGAGCAGAGCCTGTGCCGCTGGATGTCGTTGCCTTTGTCCAGAATAATACAGTCCTGACCGTATCCTCCAGTTGCAAGCAAAAAAATGAGCGGGATACAGGAGATCCAGGCTTTCTTCATAATGCTTTCACATTATGAAAAATTATACGGTATCCGGACAAAAAAGTTAGGATAAAGGCTGCCTTAAAAATCATTCAGATCCCAATTTCCCCTGAACGGTCTGGAAAGCAGTGCATCCGCGTCCGCATCATCGATAAACCGCTCATGGGCGGGTGCCCATTTCAGGGGTCGCTGCAGGGTATATGCGATGTTCACGATGTTGCACAGCGAGGCGGTCCGGTGCCCCGTTTCCGCATCCGAGACCGGCCGGGTCCGGTTTTTGATGGCATCGATCCAGTCCTGGTAATGGTTGTCGCTGTGATAGAGCCGTTTGTCGTTGGGACCCGGAATTTTTTCGGTCAGTCCCCGGATGTCTGACCTGTAAAAGTCCCGGCTGATCTCAATGGTCCCCCCGGACCCGATGAACTGCACGGCATTGAATTCCCCCCAGTCGGTGTGATTCATCACCACTCCGTTTTCATACCTCATCTGAAGGCCCCTGGTGGCGCGTTTTTCAGGAGGAATGAATTCCACCGGACCCGACCGGTCCATGCCCAGTGCCCACTGTCCGATATCGAACATGTGCGCCCCCCAGTCGGTCACGTACCCTCCCGCGAAGCCGCGGTACAGCCGCCACAGGGCCCAGCCGTCGTATTCGATGGGCGGTGCCAGCACCTGGCTGTAGTTCCTGAAAAGGGTCGGACCCACCCACAGGTCCCAGTTGAGGTAGTCCGGTTCCGGTTCCGCCGGCAGTTCGCATGCCATCACGGGATCCCCCACGCTCACATTGATCTCCTTCACCTGTCCGATATAGCCGTTGTAAACCATTTCGCAGGCATGCCTGAAATTTCTCCACGAGCGCTGCATGTTCCCGGTCTGGAAGACCCTGCCGTACTTCTCGGCGGCCCTGACCATGGCCCTTCCTTCTGCCACGGTGAGGGCCATGGGTTTTTCGCAGTAGATGTCCTTGCCCGCCCTGGCCGCATCCACGGCCATCATCGCATGCCAGTGATCCGGGGAGGCGATGACCACCGCGTCGATGTCTTTCCTTTCGAGCAGTTCCCTGTAATTTTCATAGGTGGTTACCGGCTGGCTCCCTCCCCCGGGTTTCTCTCCGTTGGCCTTTTCTGCTGCCGCCCTGAAGCGGGCGAGTTTTTTCCGGTCCACATCGCATGCGGCCAGGACCAGGGTTTCCGGACAGGAGTTGATGCTCTCCAGCAGTCCCAGGCTCTGTTTGCCGACACCCAGGTACCCGAGGGTGATCCTGTCGCCGGGTGCGGTGCGTCCCCTGCCGCCCAGTACGTGTGCTGGGACCACCGTCAGTGCGGCTGCTCCGAGCGTTGATTTTGTCACGAATTCTCTTCTTTTCATATGGATGATTTCAGTACAAGATTTTCCCTTCTTTCCCGTTCCATTCTTCCAGCAGGCGCTGCATGTCAGGAACATCCACCCTGGTGAGCTTCATCTCCCGCTCTTCCCGCGGGGATGCGATCTCCTCATAGAGGTGCCGGTCCATGAACCCGATCTTTTCCGCTTCGGTCCGGTCCGCGCAGTAATACAGCCTGCGGATGTCGGCCCAGTAGAGTGCTCCCAGGCACATGGGACAGGGTTCGAAATTGGTGTAGATGACAGCCCCGGTCAGGTGATGGCTCCCGGTTACGCTGCAGGCATCCCGGATGGCATTGATCTCGGCATGGGCGGTGGGGTCACGGCTCGCCAGCACACTGTTGTGCCCCTTTCCGATGATCTTCCCGTCCTGGACGATCACCGCCCCGAATGGTCCCCCCTCGCCGGATCTCATTGCGGTGAACGCCTCTTCGACGGCAAGTTTCAGGTATTTCCGATGGTCTGTCACGGATCCGATTTTCTCCCTGCAAGATAATGGACGCGTTCGATTTATTGTATATTTATGAGTGTTTATTTGTTATGCACCCGACAATTCCCTTTCGCTATGAAATACACAAAAGTGTCCATCCCTGCATGGATTCTTCTGCTCTGCATCCTGCAGGCCTGTGCACCTGAAGTGAAGTCGCCCCGTGTCACCCGTTTGTGGAATGACAGCTGGCTGTTTACCCCGGGCGATCCCGCCGGGGCATCGGAACCCGGATTTGACGACCGGGCCTGGCGCTCCCTGGATTTGCCCCATGACTGGAGCATTGAAGGGTCGTTCAGCGCCGACCATCCGGCCACCCCGGGGGGAGGGGCGCTTCCCGGAGGAATCGGCTGGTACAGGAAACATTTTTCGATCCCCGAAGCGGACAGCGGCAAACTGGTTTACGCAGCGTTTGACGGCATCTACCAGAACAGCGAGGTCTGGGTGAACGGACATTTCCTGGGGAAGCGGCCCAACGGTTATATCTCGTTCCGGTATGAATTCAGCCCGTATTTGAACCCATCTCCCGCGGACAATGTGATCGCCGTGCGGGTGGACAATTCATTGCAGCCCAATTCGCGATGGTACTCGGGATCGGGGATCTACCGCGATGTGCGGCTGGTGATGACCGGAAAGGTGGCCTTGGACCACTGGGGCGTGTTTGTCACCACACCAAAGGTGTCGGAAAAGGAAGCTGTCGTGAAGGTTACCACCGCCCTCTGCAACCGCCTGCCGGGCCCGGTCACGGTACAGATCACATCCTCCGTTATCGGGGCCGGGGGCAGGAAGATCACGGCTGTTTCCGGCGAACTCCGCATGGACGGAGAGGCGGGACAGGAGGTTGTGCATGAACTGGTGGTGGGGAATCCGTCGCTCTGGTCGGTGGACGATCCCGCCATGTACGAACTCGTCACCGAGGTCCTGTCCGGAGGGGAGGTAACGGACCGGGTGGTCACACCCTTCGGGATCCGCAGCTTCCGTTTCAATGCGGAAACCGGGTTCAGCCTGAACGGATCCCCCCTCAAGCTGAAGGGTGTCTGCAACCACCACGACCTGGGTTGCCTGGGCGCTGCGGCCTATCCGAGGGCCGTGGAAAGGCAGCTGGAGATCCTGAAGGAGATGGGCTGCAATGCCCTGCGCACCTCCCACAATCCGCCTTCACCCGTGTTGCTGGATTTGTGCGACCGGATGGGCTTTCTGGTGATGGATGAAACATTTGACATGTGGGCACTGGGCAAGACACCCCATGATTACCACCTGCATTGGGAAGCGTGGCATGCGCGGGATTTGTCCGACCATATCAGAAGGGACCGGAACCACCCTTCGGTGATCATGTGGAGCATCGGCAACGAGATCCTGGAGCAGTGGGATTCGACCGGGATGGAAATGGCCAGGGAGCTGGCGGCCATTGTGCGGGGACTGGACGACACCCGCCCCGTTACCTCGGGCTGCAATGAAACCTCGCCCGGGAACAGCATTCTCCGGTCGGGGGCGCTGGATGTGGTCGGATTCAATTACCACAACGAACAGTTCGCAGAGGTCCCGGTCAATTTCCCGGGAATGCCTTTCGTGGCTTCGGAGACCACCTCGGCCCTTGCCACGAGGGGATCCTACGACATGCCGTCGGACAGTATAAGGATCTGGCCCATCCGCTGGGACATCCCGCACCCGTCGATGAACCCGGATCATACCTGTTCGGCGTATGACAACTGCCATGCCCCCTGGGGCTCCACCCACGAGGAATCCCTTCTTGCCGTGCTCAAACAGGAGCATGTATCCGGAATGTTCGTCTGGACCGGGTTTGACTACCTGGGAGAGCCAACCCCTTACTGGTGGCCCTCCCGGAGCAGTTACTTCGGGATCATCGACCTGGCCGGTTTTCCCAAGGATGCATATTACCTGTACCAGAGTGTGTGGACCGGCAAACCCGTGTTGCACCTGTTCCCGCACTGGAACTGGGACAGCGGGGATACGGTGGACGTCTGGGCCTATACCGGCTGCGACCGGGTGGAGCTTTTCCTGAACGGGAGGCCGCTGGGAATCCGGGAGAAGGAGGAGGGATCGCTGCACATGCAATGGCGGGTGGCCTATGAACCGGGGAAGCTTGAAGCCAGGGGAATCCACGGAGACAGGGAGCTTGTTTGCGTGGTGGAAACGACCGGGAAGCCAGCCGGTGTGCGGCTGGAAGCGGACCGGGAGGTGATCTCTGCCGGCGGGCGGGACCTTTCCTTCGTGACCGTGGAGATCGTGGATGCGGACGGAAGGGTGGTGCCCGGAGCGGACAACCTGGTGACCTTCAGCCTTTCGGGTCCCGCTTCGATCGTCGGGGTGGACAACGGCCTTCAGACCAGCATAGAGCCATTCAGGGCGGACAGGAGGAAGGCGCACGGGGGACGGTGCCTGGCAGTGGTCAGGTCCGCTTCACAGGCGGGTGAGGTAACCCTCCGCGCCGAATCGGAAGGACTGGAGCCGGACGGGATCCGGATCGTGACCCGGTAAAACCGGCCAGTCACCCCGCGAAACAATGAGACAAAACACATCAAACCAGTTTATTGTATGAAATACGGACATTTTGACGACAACCGCAGGGAGTACGTGATCACCGATCCCCGCACCCCCTATCCCTGGATCAATTTCCTGGGTTGCGAGGATTTCTTTTCCATCATCACCCATACGGCAGGGGGATACAGTTTTTTCAGGGACGCCCGGCTCCGGAGGATCACCCGCTACCGGTACAACAATGTGCCGGTGGACGACGGGGGGAAATATTTTTACATCCATGAGAACGGAAAGGTATGGTCGCCCGGCTGGAAGCCGGTGAAGCATCCCCTGGACCGGTTCGAATGCAGGCACGGACTGGGTTACAGCATCATCACGGGAGAGGTGGACCGACTGGAAGCCGAGGTTCTCTATATGGTTCCCCCGGGTTACCGGGGGGAGGTGCAGCGGGTCAGGCTCACCAACCACGGAGACCGTCCGCGTGCCTTCTCGCTCTTCTCGTTCGTGGAATGGTGCCTGTGGGATGCGCTGGATGATGCCTCCAACTTCCAGCGGAATTTCTCCACGGGAGAGGTGGAGATCGACGGATCCACCATCTATCACAAGACCGAATTCCGCGAGCGGAGGAACCATTACGCCTTTTACACGGTCAACGCGGATATTGAAGGGTTTGACACGGACCGGGACACGTTCACCGGGCTGTACAACGGGTTCGATGCCCCCGATGCGGTCATGGAGTGCCGCTCGCGCAACTCCCGCGCCCATGGCTGGTCGCCCGCTGCCTCCCACCACCTGAAGGTGGAACTGGGGCCCGGGGAAGAAAAACAGTTCATCTTTGTCCTGGGGTACGTGGAGGTGCCCGTGAAGGAGAAATTCCAATCCCTCCAGGTCATCAATAAAAAGCCTGCGGAGCAAATGATCGCTCAGTTCCGTACGCCGGAGGATGCGGACCGGGCCTTCAGGGCGCTGGGAGCATTCTGGGACGACCTGCTTTCGGCCTTCCGGCTGGTGCACCCGGACGAGAAGCTGAACCGGATGGTGAACATCTGGAACCAGTACCAGTGCATGGTGACATTCAACTTCAGCCGCAGCGCCTCGTTCTTCGAGTCGGGTATCGGGCGCGGGATGGGTTTCAGGGACTCGAACCAGGACCTGATCGGCTTCGTGCACCAGGTCCCCCAGCGCGCCAGGGAGCGGATCATCGACATCGCTTCCACCCAGTTTGGGGACGGGGGCGCCTACCACCAGTACCAGCCGCTGACAAAGAAGGGGAACGATGCGGTGGGGAGCAATTTCAACGACGATCCCCTCTGGCTGATCCTGGCCGCTGATGAATATCTCCGGGAGACGGGCGACTGGCAGATCCTGGAGGAGATGGTCCCCTTCGACAACGACGAAACCAACCGGGCCACCCTGTTCGAACACCTGAAACGATCCTTTTACCATGTGGTCCACAACCTGGGACCGCACCGCCTGCCGCTCATCGGCCGGGCCGACTGGAACGACTGCCTGAACCTGAACTGCTTTTCCGATACCCCCGGGGAATCCTTCCAGACCACGGAGAACAGGGAAGGGGGCGTGGCCGAATCGGTCTTCATTGCCGGCCTTTTTGTATTATACGGCGGGGTCTTCGAGCAGCTGTGCCGGAGGCTGGGCAGAACGGAAGAAGCCGACCGGGCGGCCGGACACCTGGAGGAGATGCGGAAAGCCGTAGATGTCCATGGCTGGGACGGGGAGTGGTTCGTCAGGGCCTACGACCATTTCGGGGAGAAGGTGGGAAGCAGGGAGTGTGAGGAAGGCAGGATCTTCATCGAATCCCAGGGAATGTGCATCATGGCGGGGATCGGTATCGGGGACGGCCGGGCCAGGAAAGCGCTGGATTCGGTGAAGGAGCACCTGGACTGTCCCTATGGCATTGTCCTGAACAACCCGGCATTTACCCGTTACATCCTGAAATATGGCGAGATCAGCTCCTACCCCGAAGGGTACAAGGAGAATGCGGGCGTGTTCTGCCACAACAATCCCTGGATCATGATCGCGGAGACCATACTGGGGAACGGGGATGCCGCATGGGAATACTACCGGAAGATCTGTCCCCCCTACCTGGAAGAAATCAGCGATCTGCACCGCACGGAGCCATACGTGTATGCCCAGATGATCGCAGGGAAAGATGCGCACAAACCGGGAGAGGCAAAGAACAGCTGGCTCACCGGCACGGCCGCCTGGAACTTTTACGCGATCACCCAGTACATCCTGGGCATCCGGGCCGGTTACGACGGTCTCCATATCCACCCTGTGATCCCGAAGGAATGGGACGGATACCGGGTGGTCCGGAAGTTCAGGGGAGCCACCTACCGGATCGAGGTCGCCAATCCCGACCACGTTTCAAGCGGCGTCAGGGAGATCCGGCTGAACGGGAAAAAATTGCAGGGCACGCTCATCCCGCTTTGCGAAAAAGGCAGCACACAGGAGGTGAAGGTGGTCATGGGAGCCTGAACCCCGGGAGATAACGAGTCAGGTATACCCCGGAGGAAGCCTACAAATACTTGTTTTACAAGGATTTTCAGCGACGATGGGGTATGCCTGACGTTTTACCACCTTGGGGATGCTTTCTCGCAACGTGCTAATTTTGCTGGCGCAAAAAGATGCCAGGTTGCTTCGAAAGCATCCCCCGGCAGTAAATCATACAGGATTTCCGCGTCAGATGCTTCGGTCACAGGCTCCTGTTCCTGTCGATGAGGCTGTTGACCGTCTGCACCGAAGCGGCGGACCGCAGTCCGTCCTCGGGTGTGTTCATGCAGTAATCCACCAGCCGGTCCACCGAAGAGGTGGCCACGTGCATGCGTGTATCGGATGAACCGTAGTAGATGTAGACGGTCCCGTCCTCATCCGCGATCCACCCGTTGCAGAAAAGCACGTTGGAGACATCCCCCACCCGTTCTTCGCCCATGGGGGCCATGAAGTGCCCGTGGGGACGGCGGATCACCCTGGAGGGATCGTCCGGGGCGGTCATGAACATGTAGAGGGTGTACCGGAGCCCGGCAGCCGTATTTCGCACCCCGTGTGCCAGGTTCAGCCATCCGTGTCCGGTTTTGATGGGGGGCGGACCCTGTCCGTTCTTCACCTCGTACACCGTATGGTAGGTTTTGGGATCCATGATCTTCTCCTCCTTCACCTCGGCCCTTTCAATGGAATCGGACAGTCCGAATGCGATCCCGCCGCCTTTCCCCGTTTCGATGAATCCGTCCTGGGGACGGGTGTAAAAGGCGTACTTCCCCCCGATGAATTCCGGATGAAGCACCACGTTCCGCTGCTGTCCCCCGTAAGTCACCAGGTCCGGCAGCCGTTCCCATTCTTCCAGGTCTTCCGTGCGTGCGATCCCCGCCGCTGCCACCGCGCTGCTGGTGTCACCGGGAGGGGCACCGGGATCCTTCCTTTCGGTGCAGAAGACCCCGTAGAGATACCCGTCCTCGTGCCGGGTAAGCCTGATGTCGTATACGTTGGTGTCCGGCTCACCGGTTTCGGGCATGGTCACGGGCCGTTCCCAAAACCTGAACCCGTCCACCCCGCTTTCACTTTCGGCCACCGCGAAGAAAGACTTGCGGTCATTTCCCTCGGTGCGCAACACAAGCAGGTACTTCCCCTTCCATTTGACGGCCCCCGCATTGAAGGTGGCATTGAAGCCGTTCCTCTCCAGGAAGCGGGGATTGGTCTCCGGGTTGAAGTCGAACCGCCATTCCAGCGGCACATGGTCACGGGTGACCACCGGGTACCTGTACCTATCATAGATCCCGTTCACGTTGAACAGTTTCTCATTCTTCCTGGACAGGAGGGCTTCATGCTCTCTCCTGATCCGCTCCATCCGGTCACGGAATAGATTGGTATCCATTTGTTTGTAATTTTGATGTTTACCGGATCCTTTCAAATGTTTATTCGATCACAAAGGAGGCTTCCGCTCCCCCGGCCGAGCTGGGTCCGACCCAGACCCTGAATTCGCCCGGTTCCACCCCCCACCGGTTATCCGCTCCGTAATAGTGAAGGTCTTCCGCCCTGAGGGTGAATTCCACCTCCGCGGAAGCCCCCGGCTCCAGTCCCACTTTCCGGAAACCCTTCAACTCCTTCACGGGACGGGTCACCGTCCCCACCAGGTCGCGCACATAAAGCTGCACCACCTCCTCTCCGAAACGGTCGCCCGTGTTGGTGAGGGTCACCGTAAGCCGGATAGAATCTTCAATTCCCATGCTATTTTTGTCCAGTGTGAGGCCGCTGTATTCAAATTCCGTATAGCTCAGTCCGTACCCGAACGGGAAAAGGGGTTCGCGCGTCTGGTCGGTGTAGCTGGACCAGGTGACCTGTCCGGGGCTGCCAGTGGGCCGGCCCGTGTTCTTGTGGTTATAGTACATGGGCAGTTGTCCCGCCGACCGGGGCCAGGAGACCGGGAGTTTGCCGGAAGGGTTGTATTCCCCGAAAAGCACATCCGCAATGGCGTTCCCCGATTCCGATCCCCCCTGCCAGGTGACGAGCACCGAGGGAACCCGGTCGATGAAACTGCTGATATCCAGCGGTCTTCCGTTCATCAATACCACCACCACGTTCCTGTTCACCTCCAGGACCTGCTCCAGCAGCTCCAGCTGCAGCCCCCTGGGCTTCAGATCGGTGACGCTGCGGCCCTCGCCCGACTGAAAGCCATTCTCTCCCATCACCACCACCGCCACATCCGCCCGGCGGGCCGCGGCCACCGCTTCGGCCATACCGTTCCTGTCGGTGGTGTTGATCTCCACGTTCACCAGGAACGAAGGCCGGGCCAGCAGGTACTGCGGACCCCGCTCATACAGCAGCATGGAGGGAGTGTTCACCCTTGCCTGCATCCCCTCCAGCACGGATACGGCCGATCCCGGAACGGCCTGTGCCCTCCAGTTCCCCAGCGGGGAATCCTTGTCCGCCGCCAGCTCCCCGATCAGCGCAATGCGCTGTCCACCGGCATCCAGAGGCAGGAGCCCCCCCTCATTCTTCAGCAGCACGATGCTTCTCCTTGCCGCGTCGCGGGCCGCCGCCACGTGTTCATCAGAGAGGAACAGCATCTCTTCCAATTCCGCGCTGCCATACCGGTAAGGATCATCAAACAATCCCAGTTTTTCCTTCACCTCCAGGACCCTTCTCACCGCATCGTCGATGAGGGATTCATCCACGGTCCCTTCCTCCACCAGCTCTTTCAGATGGGCGATGTAGCAGTTCCCCTCCATGTCCATGTCACTGCCCGCGGTGATGGCCAGCCGGGCCGCTTCCTTCCTGTCGGCGGCCACCCCGTGGGGGATCAGCTCACCCACCGAGTTCCAGTCCGACACCACGAAGCCGTCGAATGCCCATTTCCCCTTCAACAGGTCGCGCACCAGGAAACTGTTCGCGGTGGCCGGGATCCCGTTCACCTCGTTGAAGGAATTCATGAAGGTGGCTACGCCCGCGTCCACACAGGCTTTGAAAGGTGGAAGAACCACGTTGAACAGGGTCCGTTCGTCCACCTCCACGGTATTGTAATCCCTGCCCGCTTCGGCAAATCCGTACGCCGCATAGTGCTTGGCGCAGGCGGCGATCGTCCCCGCATCCGCAAGGTCCTCCCCCTGGAACCCTTTGATCCTTGCAGCCGCGAACCGGGCGCCCAGGAAGGGATCCTCCCCAGAGCCTTCCATGACCCTTCCCCAGCGGGCATCCCGCCCGATGTCCACCATGGGTGCAAAGGTCCAGTGAACGCCTGCCGCCGTGGCTTCCAGGGCGGCGATCCGGGCATTCTTCCGTGCCAGTTCCGGTTCCCAGCTGGCGGTTTCTCCCAGCGGAATGGGGAAGATGGTGCGGAATCCGTGGATCACATCGTACCCGAAGATCAGGGGGATCCCCAGCCGGGAGTTCTCCACGGCCAGTTGCTGGGCGTTGCGGGTGGCTTCGGCCCCGGTCACATTCAGCAGGGAACCCACCTGTCCCGATTTGATCATCTCCAGGCCGGTCTGCGCATAATCATTTTCAGGGGCGGGCCCGGTCATTTCCCACCGGCCGGTGTACTGGTTAAGCTGACCGATCTTTTCCTCCAGGGTCATTTCGGCGAGCAGCCGGTCGACCCGGGAGCCTTCCTCCTTACGGCTGCAGGAAGCGAGCGCCAGGCAGGCGCATGCCAGTAGAACAAGTGTCTGTTTCATTCGTTTCATATGTCAGGTTTTTTGGTGATTCTTTTCTTTCCTTGCCGCCAGTGTCTCATCGATCCTCCGCATCATTTCCATGCATGCCCGGCCGTTGTGGTAGGGGCATTTCCAGAATCCGGCCTTTTCTTTCCCGGTAGCGGGGATGCCCTCCCGGTCCACGCTCCAGACCCATTCCCCGTAAGTGCGGTCGATGATCCTTTTTTTGATGAATTCCCAGATCCCGATGGCTTTCAGGGCGAATTCCTTATCGCCGGAGCGCTGGTAGGCATTGAAATAGCCCACCATGGCCTCCGCCTGCGGCCACCAGTGCCTGTCGGTGTCCGTCCTGTTCTCCCGGGGGAAAAATTCGTAGATCAGTCCGTGCTCGTGGTCCAGTCCCCCGAAATTCTCCCTGGCCATCTGCACCGCGATCCTGCCGCATTCTTCCGCCAGCTCCCGGTTCCCCAGTACTCCGGCTGCCTCATCCAGCAGCCATGAACATTCGATGTCATGTCCGTATGAGATGAAATCTGATCTGAGGTTCCAGTCATCGTCGAAAAAAAGTCTCAGGTGCCAGGTCTCCCGGTCAATGAACTTCCCGGTGAACAGGCGGATGATGTTCTCCAGGGCCTCCCGCAGCCGCGGATCCTTGTGAACCCTGAAAAGGCTCGTGTAGGCTTCCAGGATATGGAGGTGGGTGTTCATGGTCTTCCGCTCGTTGGCATCTTTTTCGCTCAGCCGCACATCCTCCACCGGTTCCCATTCCCGTGAAAGGGCCTCGGTGTACCCGTTCCGTTCCCTATCCAGCGCATGCTCCTCAATATCCCCGAACAACCTCACAGCCGAAGCCAGCGCCTCCTGCTCCCTGCCCGCCTGCCAGTATTCCGTCATGGCGTAAATGGTGAACGCAATGGCATAGACCTGTTTGCGCATGGTAACGGGAGTCCCCCGGTGATCCAGCTCCCAGTAAACCCCTCCGGATTCCCGGTCCGTAAAATGACCCGTGATGTATTCGTATGCCCGTGCGGCCGTTGCCAGGTAAGCCGGATCGGCATAGGCCCGGTATGCTGCCGAAAAAGTCCACAGGATCCGGGCATGCATGACGATCCCCTTGTTCGCTTTCAGGTCCACCCGGTTCTGGTGGGAAATATGGCCGGCAAATCCCCCGTGCTCCCTGTCAGGGGCCAGGGTCATCCAGAAAGGCAGGATGTTTTCTTTCAGCTCCCTTTCCAGTTCGGTTCTCAGTGCTCCTAGCAGTTTTGCATCCATACGCATCACCCGGATTGACCTTCTCCGCGTCAGGTGCGGGGTATGATCGATTCCCACAGACTATGGCTCACCCGCCGGCACATGGGTCGGCTTCTCATCCGGCAGCCTGTCCCACCAGGTCTTCTTCATGATGATAAAGCAGACCACGATGATGGCAAGTGAGATATAAAACGGGACCATCTCCTTCAGCACCAGGTATACCGGGAAGATCACCAGGGCGGTCTGCGCGATGATCCCCACGAGAATATTGAACATGTCCCTCCAGAAATCGTTGTTCTTCCTGAAATCCGGATGTTCCGCCACCACCTTCTCGTGGATGGGCTTCCAGAATCCCCAGGGCCTGACGGTCCTGTAAAACTCTTTCAGGGTCTTTTCGTTGGTGGGAGGCGCTGCATAGGTCCCGATGATGCAGCCAATGACCGAGATCACCAGGATCAGCGGGAAGTAATAGAGGTCCAGGGTGTCGAACACATAGGGGAAAATGAGCGCCGGGACGATCCCCGACACCATGCCCCAGAAGAACCCGGAGCCGTTGAACCGCCACCAGTACCATTTGAGCACGTTGGCCGCCACGTAGGCGCCCCAGAGCGCGGAGACGATCCACTGGAGGATGCTGTTCACATCCAGGGCGAAAATGCCGAAGACGATGCTGACCACCACCACCAGGATCCCGGTGATGTAGCTGACCCGGCTCACCTCTTTGCCAGAAGCCTCCGGTTTCAGGTATTTGATGTAGATATCATTGACCAGGTATGCCTGCGCGGCGTTGAGCGTGCCGGCGAAGGTGGACATGAACGCAGCCAGCAATCCGGCCAGCAGGAGACCCATCAGGCCGATGGGGGCAAACTCGCTGATGGCCGAGGGAAGGATCTGTTCGAAGTCGATCCTGTTGCCCACGATCAGGTCCAGGCGGTCGTAAAAAAGCAGTGCCAGGATGGCGAAACCGGCGATCATGAAATACCTTACCGGCATGAGGATCACCGAGACGAATCCGGACATCTTGGCCGCTTCCCTGGGGGAACGGGTGGAGAGGATCTTCTGCATGTCGTAATTGGGGGCCGGTCCGGCTGCACTGACCAAGATTCCTTTGAAGAGCATCATGGTAAAGAAGATGCTGAACAGGGAATAGCCGTCACTGGCGATCTTTTCGTTCACCTCGCTGATGATCCCGCTCCAGTCCATGTCGAGCCGCGCCCCGAAGAAGGGATTCATCCATCCTTCCGGCACCACCAGGTTGTTCACGGCCAGGGCCTTCATGGCGATGATCCCGATCACGATGGCCGAGAAGGTCATGATGGTGTACTGCACCACATCGGCCCATACGATGCTGGTCATCCCTCCCAGGATTGCGTAGAACATGGCGAACAGGGTGAACACGATCCCGTACACATGGGGCACATACTCCGCGGGGACATGGAAGGGGATGTAGGGGGAGATGATCTCCCATGGCACGAAGATCTCCACGAATTTTCCCAGGCCGATGAAACCGTAGGCCAGGAATCCCAGGCAGCTGATCAGCGCGAATACAACCACGATGGTATGGGACAGCCTTCCTTCCTTGCCCGTGCCGAAACGGGTGCCGATCCATTCAGCACCGGTGGTGGCGTTGGAGCGGCGGAGCCAGATGGAGAGGTAGACCATCAGGAAGATCTGGTTGAAAACGGGCCAGAGCCACGGGATCCAGATGCTTTTCAGTCCGTATACGAAAGCCAGGGTGACCAGCCACATGGTCCCGGAAATATCGAACATCCCGGAAGCATTGCTGAGCCCGAGCATGTACCAGGGGAGCTTGTGCCCCCCCAGCATGTATGCGGTCTTATCCTTCTGCGCCCTTTTTTTCAGCACCAGGCCGATCACGATGGTGGAGGCCAGGTAGGCACAGATGATCAGAATGTCAAGAACGGTGAGTTTCACAGCGCGGGGTTATGAATGTGAACGGATTAACAGCATCAAAAATATTCATTTTATTCTCTCAGCCTAATGTTTCCCTGTGAAATCATTACTTTTATGAGATATTCGGGGAGATGAGGGTATTTGTGCTTTGTACGGGCAGGAGCGGATCGCTCACGTTCATCAGGGCCTGCGGACACATGGAGAATTATACCGCCGGACATGAAACCCGGGCGCGGATGCTGGGCGGTGACAGGTTCAGCTACCCGGACCGCCATATCGAAGCGGATAACCGGCTGAGCTGGTTCCTGGGGCAGCTCGACCAGGCCTTCGGGAACGATGCCTTTTACGTGCACCTGGTCCGCAACCGGGAGGATACCATCCGGAGTTACAACCGGAGGTGGGTCAGGAACGGAAGCCTGATCAGGGCTTACTGCGAGGGGATCCAGCAGATCGCCCTGCACAAACTGGATAACAGGCGGCGGCTGGAGGTGGTGGCCGATTTCTACGACCAGGTCCACAGCAATATCCTGTTGTTTTTGAAAGACAAGGACAGGCAGATGACCATCCGGATCGAGAACGCCGCCGCGGAATTCCCGCTTTTCTGGGAAAGGATCGGGGCAGAGGGGGATCTTCCCGCAGCGATAGAGACGTTCCGGAGGCGGTTTAACCCGTCGCGGACGGGGAAAATGAAACATTTCCGGCATGAGCTCAGGTTCGGCCTGATGAAATTGCGCAGGAGGATGCTTTGAGAAAAGCGTCAATTGATCTAAATTGCGGGTTCCGGTCACACTGAACTTTCGTCCTGATGCCTGTCCTTAAAAGTGTCAATCCCTATGATCCCTCCCGGATCGTGAATTATCCCCAGCTGTCCGATGCAGAACTGGCGAAGGTCCTGGACGGCGCCCTTCCGGCATTTCATGCCTACCGGAAAACCTCCTTTTCACAGCGGAAGAAAAGAATGACCCGCGTTGCCGGGTTGCTCCGGCAGCAAAAACGTGAATTCGCGGAGATCATTACCCGGGAAATGGGAAAGCCCGTCAGGGAAGCTGTGGCCGAGGTGGAGAAATGTGCCTGGGTTTGCGAATTCTATGCCGAAAAGGCAGCGGATTTTCTGAAGGACAGAAAGGTGAAAACCGAAGCACCGGAGAGCTATGTGAGATATGAGCCGCTTGGTCCGGTCCTGGCCATCATGCCCTGGAACTTCCCGTTCTGGCAGGTCTTCCGGTTTGCGGCTCCGGCCCTGATGGCTGGGAATACGGCGCTCCTGAAACACGCTTCCGGGGTACAGGGATGTGCTCTGGCCATCGAGAAGGTCTTCGCGGATGCGGGATTTGAAACGGGGGTGTTCAAAAACCTGGCCATCGCCTCGGACCGTGTCCGGCAGGTGATCGGTCATCCTTCGGTCCGTGGGGTGACCCTCACCGGCAGCGAGGCGGCCGGCAGGTCGGTGGCCGCCCTGGCGGGGGAACATCTGCTGAAATGCGTGCTGGAGCTGGGGGGGAGCAACGCCTTTGTGGTTTTGAACGATGCCGACCTGGAACTGGCGGTGGACGTGGCAATGCAGGCCCGGCTGCAGAACGGGGGACAAAGCTGCATTGCTGCCAAGCGGTTCATCCCGGAATCCGGGGTGGCAGATGCATTCCTCAGCAAGCTTTCGGCCGGGCTGGAAAAGCTGAAGGCGGGAGATCCCATGCGGGAGGAGACGGACCTGGGACCCCTTTCCTCTGAGAAACAGGCGAGGGAGGTGGAGCAGCAGGTGAAACGGTCTGTGGAAATGGGGGCCCGGCTGGTGAGGGGAGGCAAAAGGAACGGCGCATTTTTCGAGCCCACGATCCTCACCGGGGTCCGGCCGGGGATGCCCGCGTTTGACGAGGAGGTGTTCGGCCCCGTTTTCGCCGTCACCGAAGCGGGCTCCCCGCAGGAGGCCCTGGAACTCTCCAACCGTTCAAGATTCGGACTGGGGATGCAGGTGTTCACCCGGTCGGAAGATTCGGCGCGACTGTTTATTGAAGAGGCCGAGGAGGGAGCCGTCTTTGTGAACGGGATGGTCCGCTCGGACCCCCGGCTGCCCTTCGGGGGCGTGAAGCAGTCCGGTTACGGGAGGGAGCTGTCGGTGGAAGGGATCAGGGAGTTCATGAATGTCAAGTCGATAGTCGAAAGTCGATAGTCAAGAGTCGTTAGTCGGGAGTCGTTAGTCGAGAGTCGGTTATGATGTGGTTTTCAAATTTTTGATATACAATGAGAATTAAGACAATCCGCCTGGGTCTATTGGTGATCAGTTGTTTTGCCATATTCATTTTTTTGCCGGCCGGCAGAAAAGCAACTAAACCAATTTACCTTAACACGGCCTATTCTTTCAAAGAAAGGGCAGCCGACCTGGTTTCAAGGATGACCCTTGAAGAAAAAATAAGCCAGATAGGCAATACCATGCCCTCTATTCCACGGTTGGGAGTGGGTGCCTACAATGTCTGGGGCGAAGCGCTGCACGGAATCATGGGGAGAAATAACAACAGCGGGATGACAGCCACTTCGTTCCCCAACAGTGTCGCTGTGGGGTCTTCATGGGATCCCGAACTGGTCAAGCGGGAAACCTCGGTTGTTTCGGATGAAGCCAGGGGCTTTAATCACGACCTTATTTTCACCCTCACCTACTGGTCCCCGGTCATTGAACCGGCAAGAGACCCGCGCTGGGGAAGAACCGCGGAAACATTTGGTGAGGACCCCTTTCTGGTTTCTCAGATTGGAAAGGGTTTCATCCAGGGGATGATGGGAGACGACCCGGTTTATCTGAAAACCGTTCCCTGCGGCAAGCATTATCTGGCAAATAATACCGAGTTTAACAGGCATACCGGCAGTTCAGATATGGACGACAGGGATATGAGGGAGTTTTACCTCTATCCTTACAGAACCCTCATCAGGGATTACAGCCTTCCTTCAATCATGACGGCTTACAATGCGGTAAACGGGGTGCCGGTATCGGCCAGCAGGTTCCTGGTTGATACCATTGCCCGGAAAACCTATGGCCTGGACGGATATATCACCGGCGACTGTGGTGCAATCGATGATATGGTAAGGGGACACGCATACACCCAAAGCCCTGAAGAAGCAGCTGCACTGGGTTTAAAGTCAGGGGTCGATACCGATTGTGGCGGGGTATACCAGAATCATGCAATTGCGGCCATAGAAAAGGGATTGCTCACCGGGGGCGATATCGATAAAGCACTGGTCAATATGTTTGCGATCAGGATGAGGCTCGGTGAATTTGATCCTCCCCGGATGGTTCCCTATGCCGGAATTAAACCGGGGATCATCAACGACCCTTCACACCATGACCTGGCCATCGAAGTTGCAACCAGAACCCCCGTTCTTCTGAAGAACGATGCAGCAGTAACAACCGGGAATAAGGCATTGCCTATTGATTTGGGCCACATCAAAAAGATCTCAATCCTGGGGCCTCAGGCCGATCAGGTTGAACTGGGAGATTATTCCGGTCCCGTTGAACCTGAGTTGAGAATCAGCCCCCTGCAAGGAATTCAAAATTATATTCAGGAGAACAACCTGAATACCGAGGTCGTTTCGCGATCAGGCGGGAATACCCGGAGAAGAACGGACTTCTTTACGATGATCGGGTTTTCGACTGTATCTGCGGATGGAAAAGTACAGCATTATGATGCTGCAAAATACAGTGCCTCGGCAAAAGGATTGATTTCATCTGCAAGGTTCGGCCAGGCTGCCGTAAGGGGAATTAAGGACGGGGACTGGACAGCCTATGAGAACATCGACGTCACCGGTCTGGATTCGATCAGGTTCAACATGACGGTTTCAGGCGGCGGGGGATTCATTGAGGTAAGGGTTGGTTCTGCAACAGGAAATATCCTTGCGTCGGAAAAAATCGAAGGCAGCCAGCAAGAGGGAGGATTCCGCGGTTACGGCCGGCCGGGGACCGTACCTGTGAAGATTAAAACGCTGGGCATCACCGGGCCACAAACCCTGGTGTTTGTTTATCGCGAGCCGGAAGTACCGGCCACCGATAAAGAAACACTTGACATGGCGGCTTCAGCCGATGTAGCGATCATCTTTGTGGGAACCGATCAAAGTACAGGCAGGGAAGAATCCGACAGGTTTTCTCTTGCCCTGCCGGGTAATCAGAATGAACTGATCAAGGCGGTTGCTGCCGTGAATCAAAATACCATTGTTGTCATGCAAACCATGGGAATGGTTGAGGTGGAGCCATTCAAAAACAACCCGAACATACCCGCGATCATCTGGACCGGTTACAATGGCCAGGCACAGGGCACAGCCATGGCCAGGATTTTATTCGGCGATGTAAACCCGGGGGGAAAGCTGAACGTTACCTGGCATAAATCGGTACAGGACCTGCCTGATTTCGGCGATTACAATCTGAGGGGCGATGGTACCAACGGCAGGACTTACTGGTACTACGATCAGGATGTTTCCTATGAATTCGGGTATGGCCTGTCTTACACCACTTTTGAATACAGCAACTTCAGCATCAGCAGGAACAGCATGACGCCCGCCGATAAAATCACAGTCACCGCTGATGTCAGGAATACAGGTGATGTCGATGGGGACGAAGTGGTACAAATTTATGTCAGGACTCCTGACAGTCCCGCCGCTCTTGAAAGGCCAATTAAACGGCTGAAAGGATTTCAAAGGGTAACCATTCCGAAAGGACAAATAAAAACAGTATCCATTGAAATTGATTGCAGCGACCTCTGGTTCTGGGATGCCGAAAAAAGCAGAATCACATTCGACCAGGGCAGGTATGTTTTCGAAATCGGTTCATCATCACGGGATATCAGGGGAACGGTTGAAGCCAGTATGCATGGCACCTGCAAACCCGTATTAACCACGGTTGTTGCCGAAAGCGACCAGGTGGTGCTCAGGCCGGGGAATTCCATTCAAACCCATGTAACGGCATGCATGTCAGACGACAGCTTTTATAACATCGAAAAAGCAGAAGTTACCTATAAAAGCAATGACCCATCTGTCGCTGATGTTGACGAAAACGGGAAAGTGACGGCCACAGGGGTTGGGGTCGCGTCGATCATTGCTTATGTTACCATTGATGGGACAACGGTTTCCGGTAGCTATCCGCTGAAAGTAATGCCTGATCTCACCCCTGAATCAATTACCGTGAACGGAAAGACCATTACCGGTTTTGACAAAGGGGCAAAAGCATACAGTTACCTTGTGAAAGACAAATCGAAAATCCCCGTGGTTAAAGCTTCCGCGCTGGGTGAGGACATTTCTGTTGAAATTGAGCAAGTTAAGGAAATTCCGGGGACCGCTGTCATTCAATTCATTGACAACACCACGCTGGAAGCGAATCGCTATTATCTGAATTTTGATGTTCATTCTGTCAGCGATGAATTCAATGAAACCACCATCGGTCAACAATGGGAATGGATCAGGATGAATCCCTCCGCACTCAGTCTTTCAAAAAAGCCAGGTTCATTAACCATTACCAGCGAGGCAGGCGATGTATCGGAGGGGACGAATAATGCCAGGAATATTTTGTTGCAGAGCGCAAACAACGACTGGACCATCGAAACCAAACTGATTTGCTCAAGGAGCCCGTCTCAACCTGAAAATGCGGGAATTCTGGCTTACCAGGATGATGGCAATTTTGTAAAACTAATGTTCAGGGCAGCGATCAAAACAAGCAGGGGCGGCAGATCCGGCATGCAGGTACAACCAGGAACGGTGGATCTGCTCATCGAGGAAAATGATATTGCAAAATCCCTGGCATCCGTCAATCTGAAAGAAGAAATAACAGGCAACAACCATTTGCTCCTTAAACTGGCGAAAAATGGCAGCTCGTACACGGCATTCTACGCTTCGGATGGGGAAAAATATGAAACACTGGGAACTGCTGATATCCTGCTGAAAGACATCAGAGCGGGATTGATTGCGTGCGACGGGATCATTACGCAGTATATGAAAAACACCTTCTGGTTCGATTCAGATACCACCAGGCCGGAAACGCCGTTTGAAGTTTCGTTTGATTATGTACGCATCGTGAATCGTGGATTAAAGTAGTCTAACAATAACCAACTCATATGTAAGATGAAAAACTCAATTCAATTTTTTTTACTGGCGGCATTGATGACCGGAGGATTATGTTCTGTGCGGTCCCAGTCCGGCGTAATTGAAGATTTTAAACCTTCATCAGTAAACCAACCCGGGAAAGAATATCCCCAGGTGAATTCCGAAGGCCGGGTGCGCGTGCAAATTTCCGCACCCGGGGCAAATAAAGTCCAGCTCGATATCGGTGCGGTTAAATACGACTTATTAAAAGATGAAAACGGCGTTTGGATTGGTGAATCCGCTCCTCAGGACGAAGGTTTTCATTATTACCAGCTGAATATTGACGGCGCATCCGTTCCTGATCCGGGGAGCCTTTATTTTTACGGCGCCAGCCGTTGGGGCAGCGGGATTGAAATTCCGGCTGAAGACCAGGAATTCTATGCACTGAAAAATGTCCCTCACGGACAGGTGCGGGAACATATTTATTTCTCCGAAACCAACAACAACATGCGTCGTTGTTTTGTGTATACACCGGCCGGGTATGACAGGGATACCGAAAATCGCTATCCTGTGCTTTATCTGCAACACGGTGGGGGTGAGGACGAAACCGGCTGGTCTAATCAGGGCCGGGCTGGTCTCATCATGGATAACCTGATTGCAGAGGGCAAAGCCAAACCTTTTATCATCGTAATGGATAACGGTACCTGGCGCATGCCGGAAAGAAACCGGACGGCTCCCCAGGGTGGACGTCCGGCCGGACCATGGCCACCGGAGGGCTGGGCAGATGGTTTTATGAAGACATTGCTGGAAGACATTATTCCCATGATTGATGCCAGCTACCGTACACTGGCCGATCCTCAGCACCGGGCCATGGCAGGATTATCCATGGGTGGTATGCAAACCCGCGTGATCACCCTGGCCCATCCTGAAGTTTTCTCCTATGTCGGTATGTTTAGCGGTGGAAGTATCAGTACGGAAGATATTGAAAAGGCACCCGGCTTTAAGGAAAATGTAAGACTTGTGTTCATCAGTTACGGCAGCCGCGAACTTGAAAACCCCAGAAGGGGCTTTGGTGGCGATCCCAAAGAAAATACCGATGAACTGGAGGCGGCCGGGATCAACACCCATTTTTACGTTTCTCCGCAGACGGCACACGAATGGCAGAGCTGGAGACGCAGCCTTTATCAGTTCGCGCAATTACTGTTCAAGAATTAATTCTGGAAAAGGGTACAATATCAATTCCATGAAGAAATGAGCAAATATTTTGTGATCCTGGTTTTATGCGGTTTTTTCAGCGTTGTTTCCGGTCAGGAGCAGGTGCTGACGAAGCCGGCGGATTATTTTGGTTTTGAACCGGGGACCGACAGGAAGCTGTTTGACTACGAGGAACTGACCGGTTACATGCAGAAACTGGATGAGGAATCGCCCCGGATCCGCATGGAGGAGATCGGGAAATCGCCCATGGGCAAACCCATGTACATCGCATTCATTTCGGCAGCTGAAAATCTTTTAAAGCTGGACGGCATGAAACAGGCTAACCGGGAACTGGCCATGAACCCGGATATCCCGGCCGACACGCTGGAAAAATATGTGCGGGATGGAAAGGTCTTCGTCCTGGCCACCCTCTCCATGCACTCGGGCGAGGTGGGACCCTCGCAATCGGCCCCCCTGATCGCCTATGACCTGGCCACCACGCAGGATGAAAAAAAGCTGGAGTGGCTGGAGAATGTGGTCTATATGATGGTCCCCTGCCACAATCCCGATGGCATGGACATGGTGGTGGAGAATTACCGGAAACATACTGGAACCAGGTATGAGGGGGCATCGCTTCCAGGGGTGTACCACAAATATGTGGGGCATGACAACAACCGGGATTTCGTGATCCTCAGTCAGGAGGACAACCGCGCCATCTCCGAGATCTACAGCCTGACCTGGTTCCCCCAGGTCGCCGTGGAGAAACACCAGATGGGGGTTACCGGGACCCGCTATTACGTCCCTCCCAGCCATGATCCCATCGCCGAGATTGTTCCCGCCGGGGTGTATTCCTGGGCGGGGGTATTCGGACAGCACATGGCTACGGACATGACATCGGAAGGGCTCGCCGGAGTGTCCCAGCACTATCTGTTTGACGACTACTGGCCCGGTTCCACCGGGACCTGCATCTGGAAGAACGTAATCGGGTTCCTGACCGAGTGTGCCAGCTGCAGGACCGCCACGCCCGTATTCGTGGAACCCTCGGAAATCGAAGTCGGCGGGAAGGGCCTTTCGGAATACAAAAAAAGCGTGAACATGCTGCTCCCCTGGGAAGGGGGCTGGTGGCGGCTGGGCGACATTGTACGGTATGAGGAGACCAGCACCATGTCGATTTTGAAAACCGCCTCCCTGTACCGGGAGGATATCCTCAGGTTCAGGAATGCCATGTGCCGGCAGCAGGTGGAGAAAGGTAGGACAGAGGCTCCATTCTACTACATTCTGCCGGCCGGTCAGCATGATCCGGGCGAGATGGCTGACCTGGTCAACCTGATGAAGGAGCACGGGGTGGAGGTGTATGAAATGAACGTTGACCTGGAGATCGGGGGAAGAAACTACCACCAGGGAGATGTGGTCATCCCCCTGGCGCAGTCCTTCCGCCCGTTCATCAGGGAAGTGATGGAAAAACAGGAATTCCCTCAGCGGCACTACACCCCGGATGGCGAGCTGATCAGGCCATACGACATCACCTCCTGGTCGCTTCCCATGCACAGGCACGTGAAGGCGGATGAGATCAGGACCAGGAGCAGGGAACTCGAAGCGGGGCTCAGTCCGATCGAAGGGAAATATGACCTTTCCGCCACAATTGAGATGGAAGTGCACGCAATCATCCTGCCGGCCTCCATGAACAGGTCCTACAGGGCGGCTTTCCTGGCACTCCGCGAGGGGTTGCGGGTGGAGCGGCTCAATGTGGATGTTGAGCTGAAAGGAAAACAATTTGAAAAGGGAAGTTTCCTGGTCTATTTCGATGCCCGGGAAAAGGATTCCTGGGAGAGGGTCCTGGATGAATTCGGCTATCCGCCCGGCCTGGTCTCCAACAAGCGGGCCCTGGATGCCGACCCGGTGAGCATGCCTCGCATCGCACTGGTGGAAAGTTATTTCCACGATATGGATGCGGGATGGACCCGGTACATTTTTGACACCTACCACATCCCGTTTACCGTGCTGCACCCGGATGAGATCGCCGGGGCTGAACTGGCGGAAACATTTGATGTGATCATATTTCCCGACAACGACAAGAATGTGCTGATGACCGGCAAGCGCAAATCGGGGGATGACTACTACGTGGGGGACTATCATCCCGATTACGTGAAAGGGATGGAGAAGGAGGGATTCGAGAAGCTGATGGCCTTTTCCGCCGGCGGGGGGATCATCGTGGCATGGGGAAGGTCCTCCGCCCTGTTCGAGGGATTGCTGAAAATTAAAAAGGAGAATAAGAAAGAAACGGCGGAGGAAGAATTCCAGCTGCCCTTCAGGAATATCTCCTCCGATCTTACAAAAGAGGGACTCGACATCCCGGGCAGCCTGCTGGCGGTGGACCTGTTGAGGGACCATCCCCTTACCCTGGGGATGCCCGGCCGGGTCGGGGTGTTTTCACGGGGACGGCCCGTATTCGAAACGTCGGTCCCCTTCTTCGACACGGACCGGAGGGTGATCGGGCGTTTTCCCGAAAAGGAAGTGCTCATGAGCGGGTATGCCAAGGGGGAGGAAAAGCTGGAAAACAAGGCTGCCATGATCTGGATCAGGAAGGGGAAAGGCCAGTTCGTGTTCTTCGGGTTCTATCCCCAGTTCAGGGCCTCCACCCAGGCATCCTTCAAATTGTTGTTCAATTCACTGCTGCTGGATACATATCAGGAATGATGATAAAGAATCACAGGTTGCACCAGATGGCCAGAGGAGGATTTTCGGTACTCCTGCTGGCAGCTTTCTCATTTGCATCGTTTGCCCAGAAGCCCGCGTACATGCTGTACCGGGAAAACGGAAAAAAAACCGGCTTCGACAAAATGGCGCAGGCGGCTGCCGGAGCGGACGTGGTGCTGTTCGGGGAACAGCACAATGATCCCATCGCACACTGGCTCCAGCTGGAGCTTGCCCGGTATCTTTATGAAGCAAAAGGGGACCGGCTGGTGCTCGGGGCCGAGATGTTCGAGGCGGATAACCAGCTGATCATGGATGAGTACCTGGACGGACTGATCAGTGAAGAAAAGTTTGAAGAGGAAGCCCGTCTCTGGAAGAATTACATAACCGACTACAAGCCCCTGGTGCTTTTTGCCAGGGAACACGGCCTGAGGTTCATCGCCACCAATATCCCGCGCAGGTATGCCAACTCGGTGTTCAGGCAGGGACTGCCCGTTTTGGACGGGATCAGCGAAACGGCCAGGAATTACATGGCACCCCTGCCCCTGGAGTACGATACCTCCCTGAACAGCTACCGTTCCCTTGCCGGAGGAGGGGGAATGATGGGTCACGGCAGCGTCAATCTGATGGATGCCCAGGCCATCAAGGATGCCACCATGGCACATTTCATCCTCCTGAACAGGGAACCCGGGGATCTTTTCCTTCACTTCAACGGAGCGTATCACTCCGACAACGGCGAAAGCATGAACTGGTTCCTGGAAAGGGCAGATCCCGGCCTGCAGATCGTCACCATCACGACGGTTTCACAGGATGAAATCGACCGGCTGGAGGAAGAGCACATAAACAAAGCGGACTTCATCATCTGTGTTCCCTCCGCCATGACAAAAACACATTGATTTCAGGGACTGCACATATTTACACCATTTTTACACATCCAGCCACCCGTCCATCCGAATTCCCGGGATAATTTGTATCTGGAAAGAACTGACCCGAAACTTCCGATGGACACGGTGCATCGAACGATCATCCTTTTATGGCTCCTTTTGCTGCTGCCCGGCACCGATCTCCTGGGACTGCACGGCGCGACCGGGGCACATGATCCCACAGGGATCCGGAAGTGCGGGAATACCTACTGGATCTTTACCACCGGCAACGGGATCTATTCCATGTACTCCCATGACCTGATCCACTGGAAATCAGGGGAAACTCCTTTCAGCCGCAACGCCTACCCTTCATGGATCAATACCTACGTCCCGGAATTTACGGGACACTTCTGGGCACCGGAATGTGTCTACATGAACGGCCGGTATTACCTGTACTATTCCTGCTCCACCTGGGGCGTCAAAACCTCCTGCATCGGACTGGTGACCAATACGACATTGAATCCGCAGGACCCGGGGTACCTGTGGGAGGACCAGGGGGTGGTGGTGTACTCCAACCAGAGCAGCGATGCCAACTGCATCGATCCTTCCGTGTTCAGTGACGCGGATGGCAACTACTACCTCACCTATGGCTCCTATTTCGGAGGGATCAGGATCGTGGCGCTGGATTCGGTCTCTGGCAAGGTCAGCGGTTCCTACCGCTACCCGGTGGCCAGCGGCGACTGTGAGGCTTCCTGTGTGATCCCCCACGACGGATGGTACTACCTTTTTATCAACAGGGGACAGTGCTGCCAGGGAAGCAGCAGCACTTACTACATCCAGGCCGGCAGGTCGGAAAACCCGACAGGGCCCTTCCTGGATAAGAACGGGGTGGACCTGAACAGCAGGGGAGGGACGACCATCCTGAGCACCAGCGGGAATTTCATCGGACCGGGTCATGTGGGATATTACGTGGAGGACGGACAGGAGTGGGTCACCTATCACTATTATGACGGGGACCGGGGAGGGGCGGCCACACTGGCCATCGGCACCGTCGTATGGGAAGAGGACGGATGGCCCCGGATCACCAATGAATTCATCCGGGAGGGGGCATACACCCTCACCAACCACCACAGCCAGCTGGTGTGGCAGGCGGATGGGGCCCTGAGCGAGGGGACCCCGGTTACCCAGGGAACCTATGAACATCGTCCGGACCAGCAATGGATCCTCAGCCCGGTGGGCAACGGGTACTACACCATCGCACCGGCGGGAAGCGACCTGGTGGTGGAAGCGGAGGGATGTTCCGATGTCACCGGTGCAGGACTTCTGCTGGGAACCGACCAATATGCTGCCTGCGAGCACTGGCGGTTTGAACGGAGCAGTATCCTGGAATTCGTGATCTCATCCAAATCAGAAAACCATGTGGTGAATGTCTCCAATCCTTCCTATGATGAAGGATCGCCCCTGGAGCTGACCGTATATTCCGGGGCCGCCAGCCATTACTGGGCGCTGGCGGATACATCTCTTTGGGTTGCTGTGCCGCCGGTGCGATACGGAGAGGGACTGAAAGTGTTTCCCAATCCCTCCGCCGGTGGAAAACTCACCCTTTGCCTGGAACCGGATCCGGGCGGACGGGGAACGGTGGAGGTATACTCAGTGGCGGGGCACATGGTGTACAGAGACCTGTACATGGGGGAAAAGGAGATCGTCCTGGAGCACTCCCTTCCCCCGGGCGTGTATTCCCTGCGGATCATCACCGGTTCGAAAATTTTTGAAAACAAGTTTATTGTTCTATAAGTACCATGTTATTCTATTAATCCACCTAAACTGCAATGCTTATGAAAAAGTTGTTACTGTTTGTGCTGGCAGCGGGCATTTTTGCTGCCGCAGGTTATTCACAGGTTGTGCACTACCCCCTGGATACGGATACCAGGGATGCGGTGGGGGGCAAACACGGAACCCCTTCTTTGAACGGAGTGAGTTTTGTCACCGATGACGTGAGGGGTGCTGTCATGGAGCTGGATGGTGAGCAGGGAATCGTCACCCTTCCCAGCAATCTCTTTACCGGGATGGCCAATGCCACCATATCCTGCTGGTTTAATTTTTACGGCGGAGCCGTCTGGCAGAGGGTGTGGAGTTTCGGCCACATTGATGGTCCCTGGGCCATGTTCTATTTCTGTCCACGGGATGGCTGGGACGGGAACAATATGCATCTGACGATCCTTGGAGAGGGAAGAGAATGGCGCGACTGGAATCCAGTGGTGATCGATACCCTGAAGTGGCATTTTGCGGCTGCCGTATTTGATGCCGATACGTTCAAATTCTTCCTGAACAATGAGATGGTGATAAGGCATGATTCGGTACCTGCCACCCCCGATGAGATCATGTGTGATCCCAACGAAGGTTACCTGGGTAAAAGCCACTGGCCGGATGCTACCTTCAACGGGATGATCGATGATGTGCGCATATATGACCATGCCCTTTCGGATGCAGAAGTCCATGACCTTTATATGAGCACGGGCGGGACTTCCGTTCCTGCGCCGAAAGCTTTGAGGGATGTGGCCATGTGGGGATACGGCGGGAAGATCTGTTATGCCGGGGTGGATGAGTCGGCCGTGCGTGAAGTCCGTGTGCACAGCATCACCGGCCAGCTGGTCCACCTCACAGACCGGATCGCCGAACTCAGGAGCACCCGGTTCAATCCCGGCCTCTACATTGTGAATCTCACAGACAATGAGGGGGTGATCTCCAAGAAGGTGATGATCCCCGAATAGCGGATCCGGCTTTCCGGTGACGCAGATCACCGGAGTACTCTTTCTTGGATGAAAGAGGGTGTCTCATAAGGGATACACTTCTCTTGTTTACTGAGGGATGCTTTCTCGTAACGTGCTAATTTGCTGCGCAAAAGATGCCAGGTTACTTCAAAAGCATCCCTCAGATAAGGTAGAAATGGGACTTATGAGACGCCCTCCTTCTTTTGTTTGCCTTCTACGTCCGAATGGATTATATTTACCGGAACGGCCCCGGGTCGGGGAACCGCTGCAATATATCATGTGATGAGGAGCAGGGGACTTTGCCATTTCATCCGGCTCATGTGTGTGTCGGCCATCCTGGTGTGTTTCGCCTCACCGGCGGATGCACAGAAAAAGAATTTCCGTTTCAATTATTACACCTCCGAGGATGGTCTCTCCCAGAACATGGTGGATTGTATCTTCCAGGACAGCAGGGGATTCATGTGGTTCGGCACCTGGAACGGACTGAACCGGTTTGACGGGTATACCTTCAGGACGTACACTCCGGGAGACAAGGAAGGGCAAAGGCCCGGAAGCATTTTTATCCATGACATTGCGGAGGATCCATACGGGAACCTCTGGATCGGCACAGCGGACGGCCTGAGTGTCTATCTTTACGAGCAGGACCGTTTTATCCTGTATCCCCATGAACCCGGAAATGATTCAACCATCCGGTCCGGCAAAGTGAACCGGCTGCTGGCGGATGACCTGGGAACATTGTGGGTGGGAACGGACCGGGGACTGGACCGGATCTTTCTGGATGGTGCCTGTGGAAGGATCGCAGAAATCCAGCACTGTCCCGGCCCGGGCGCAGCGGAAGGCGGACAGGAGACAGGGATCCGGGAAATCTACCAGGATCATTCGGGGAGGATCTGGCTGGGGACCGACCAGGGGCTCGCATTGCTGGACGAGTCCGGCTGCCGGATGACCCTGTTCTCTTTCCAGCCGGGGAATGAATACAGCATTTCCAGCAATGATGTGCAGTCCATCCATCAGGACCGGGAGGGGGTCCTCTGGATTGGTACGAATTTCGGACTGAACCGGTTCGAACCCGGGTCTAAGCGCTTTTACCGGTACTTCCATGATCCCGCCGACGAGTTCAGCCTTGTACATAACAGTGTGGAGGATATTGCGGAGGATATCCATGGAAACCTGATCTTCGGAACCCTGGGCGGCATCAGCATTTACCAGGGAACGGGAAATATTTTCCATAATTACACCTACCATACCCATGCGGTTTCCGAACTGAACAACGAGTTCGTGAACTGCCTCTATGCGGATGGTAACGGGAACATCTGGATCGGAACCGAACGGGGAGGGATCAACCATTTCAACGTCTATCAGAACGAATTTGAATACCATGTCAGCATCCCCGGAAACGAGCAGAGCCTGAGCAGCAACACCATCAACTCGATATGGGAGGACCGGGAAGCCCTCTGGGTGGGCACGGCAGGAGGGGGGCTCAACCGGATCGACCGTTCCGACGGCACCGTGCTGCATTACCGGTCGGACCCATCCCGGCCCACCTCCATATCCAGCGATTTTGTGACCTGCATCCACAGGGATGTAACGGGTAACCTGCTGGTGGGAACCTGGGGGGAGGGCCTGAATCTGCTCACTCCCGAAAACGAAATGAGAGGTGTGTTTATTAACCTCCGGAATGAGCCCGGCAATCCGAATTCCCTGGTCCACAATTTCATATCTTCCATGGCGGAGGACATGTACGGGGTGGTATGGATCGGCACATACGGGGGAATTGCCGCCTACCATCCGGAGCGGGGATGGTTCAGCACCTTCAGCCGGGAGACGGATGTGCCTGTCACCCGCGTGGGATGTCTCGAGTTCGACATTTACAACAATCTCTGGGCGGGCACCGAGAAGGGTTTGTACATCATTCCGGCATCCGGCCGGCCGGATCCTCATCCCGATTTCAGCAAAGCAAGGCAATATCTGCCAGCCGGGGATGATCCCTGCAGTCTGAGCGGTGATTATGTGATCTCCATCCAGGATGACAGTCAGGGCAACCTCTGGGTGGGAACTTACGGTTACGGGCTGAATAAGATTCCGGTGGACCAGCTGGATCAGGCAGGACCCTGTTTTGTGCGGTATTCCGAAAAGGACGGACTTTGCAACAATACCATTTACGGGATCCAGGAAGACCGGTCGGGGAACCTGTGGCTCAGTACCGACAACGGACTCTCCAGGTTCGATCCCGCCACGGGGAGGTTTGCCAACTTTTATGTGGTGGACGGACTGCTTCACAACCAGTTTTACTGGTCCGCCAGTTTTAGGAATTCAGCGGGGATCCTGTACTTCGGGAGCATGAAGGGTCTTCTTTCCTTTGATCCCGAAGTGATCGGGGAGCACCCCGTGAACCCCGGTGTGATCCTGACCGATTTCAAGATCTACAACCAGCGGGTGGAAGTGGGGCAGGAATTCTTCGACCGGGTGGCCATCGATAAGCCGGTCTGCCTGACCGAAAAGGTCATCCTTTCCCACAAAATCAGGGAATTCTCCCTGGATTTCTCGGCCCTCTATTACGAACATCCCGACAAGGTATATTACGCTTATAAGATGATGGGATTCGACGATGACTGGCGTTATGTTTCCTCCAGCCGCAGGTATGCAAGTTACACGAACCTGAAAGGGGGCAACTACACCTTTATGGTGAAATCCAGCCTGGATGAAGGCCTGTTCGAGTCAGAACCCGTTGAGGTGGAGATCAGCATTCTTCCCCCTTTCTGGGTGAAGCCCTGGTTCATTGCATCCCTTGTCCTGGTGCTGACCACCGCGCTGTTCACCCTGTACCGGGTGAGGACCATCTCCCTCCGGCAACGACAGAAAGAGCTTGAACAGCAGGTCGCCGAAAGAACAGCACAGATCAGGGGGCAGAAAGAGCAGCTTGAGCAGCAAAACAGGGAGATCCTGAAGCAGCGGGACAAGCTGATGGAACTGAACAAAAAAGTGCAGCAATCCAACCAGGAACAGATGCGTTTTTTTACGCATATTTCACATGAATTCAAAACCCCGCTGACGCTGATCATCACTCCCCTGGAGCAGATGATGAAGGAGGTGAGCTCCAGAAGCCCCCACTACAGGACATTGCTGCTGATGAAGCGCAATGCGCAGCGGCTGCTGCACCTGATCAACCAGCTGATGGAAGTGCGACGGATCAAGACCGGGAAGGTGGAACTGAAGGCATCCCGGGGCGAGCTGGTGGGTTTTATCGAGAACATTGCCCAGTCATTTTACGGACTGGCCGCACAGAAAGAGATCATCTTTGAATTCAACGCAGTCCCCGGCTCCCTGACCAGTTATTTTGACAGGGAAAAGATCGAACACATCCTATACAACCTGCTTTCCAACGCATTTAAATTCACTCCCGAAGGGGGACAGATCATTCTGAACTTGAGAAAAGTGAAACAGAAAATGATCCTGCAGGGAGACGTGGCCATTGTCGGTCCCCCCGACAACAGGCAGCCGGAGGTGCATGATTTTGCCGAGATCAGCGTGATGGATACGGGCTGCGGGATCGATGCAACCGAGCTCAGGAACATCTTCAAGCGGTTTTTCAGGATCCCCGCGGGGGAGGAATCCGGGAACCAGGGGACGGGGATCGGGCTGTACCTGGTGAAAGAGCTGGTCAGAACCCATAAGGGACAACTCTATGTCAACAGCACAAAGGGGGAGGGGACCACCTTTACGGTGCTCCTGCCCCTGGGCAGTGAATTCCTTTCCCTGGGCGAGGTCGTCGATGCCGGCCTGCTGGCGGGAAAGACCATGCCGAAATTGCATCTGGACCTTCTGGCACCTGCATCGGCACCTCCGGGAAATGATCCTGAGCCGCAGGTCGCCCCGGTGAACCACGGGAAGAAATCGGATTCCGTGGTCCTGCTGGTTGATGATGATCCGGATATGCTCCGGTTCACAGCCGGCTACCTGGCCGGGGCTTTCAATGTGATCACCGCACAGGATGGCCTGGATGGACTTGAGAAGGCACGCCGGGTGATGCCCGATCTGATCATCTCCGATATCCTGATGCCGGGACTGGACGGAATGGAACTCTGTGCCCGTCTGAAGTCCGACATGACCACCTCCCATATCCCCATCATCCTGCTCACCTCCAGGTCCGAAGCGGAGGATTACCTGGAAGGGATGGAATACGGTGCCCTGGATTATATTGCGAAGCCTTTTGACATTGAAATCCTTGAGGCCAAGGTGCGAAATCTGATCAACAACCAGGAGCGGCTCAAACGGCTCTACACCTCCACGCGGATGGAGGATCTGATCAATGCAAAAAAAGTGAAGGTGCAGGACCATTTCCTGCAAAAGGTGATCCGTACCGTGGAGCAGCAGATGAACAACCACCAGTTCGGAGTGAAGGAGCTGGCCGAAGAACTCTGCATCAGCAGGAGCCTCCTCCACAAAAAGCTCATCTCCACCGTCGGCCAGTCGGCCAATCATTTTATCAACTCCGTCAGGCTGAAGCAGGCAGCCATGCTGCTTCTGGAGGGAGACCGGAAGGTATCCGAGATCGCCTTCGAGGTGGGTTTCAACGACCCCAAATACTTCAGCAAGATCTTCAAGAAACATTTCGGGAAAACCCCCTCGGAATTTGTGGATGCGAATATCTCGGTGAATACACAATTCTCCACTTAAATTACAGGAAAGTCTACCCCTTCAAGTCGCCCCGGGATTAAATTTATTTATGATTACCTGCATGGGCTCCATGCAGCCGGACTGCTTGAACCACTAAACAAACCATACTTCTATGAAAAACAATCGCATGTACCTGCATGCCGCACGGGTGTTGATCCTCCTGTGCTGCACCGCGGGGATTTCCTATTCACAACAGCTTACCGTCACCGGAAAGGTCACCGATGCCTCCTCCGGGACGGGGATTCCGGGCACCAATATCACGGTAGAGGGGACCACCACCGGCACCATCACCGATGCCGGGGGTAATTACACCCTCGATGTGCCCTCGGGAGATGCCGAACTGGTATTCTCATTCGTGGGGTATGTGAAGCAGGTTGTCCCGGTCCAGGGAAGGAGCCGGATCGATGTGCAGCTGGAAGAAGAGATGATCGCGCTGGACGAGCTGGTGGTGGTCGGTTACGGTACCCAGCGAAAGAGCGACCTGACGGGAGCGGTGGCGGTGGTGGAGACCGAGGATATCGAGCGGGTGGCCACCAACGACATTTCCAAAGCCCTGCAGGGCCAGACCACAGGGGTGCAGGTCCATGGCAGCGGCGAGCCCGGGGCCAATCCCATCATCAAGATCCGCGGGGTCAGCTCTTTCAGGAACAACGGTCCCCTCTACGTGATCGACGGGGTCCCGGTGGTCGGGACGGCCGACTTCACCACCGCCGAGATCGCGTCCATCCAGGTGCTGAAGGATGCCTCGGCCAGCGCCATCTACGGGTCAAGGGGTGCCAACGGGGTGATCATCGTCACCACCAAGCGGGGCCAGCCGGGAGGTGTGAAGGTGACCTATGACGGGTATTTCGGGGTGCAGAACGTGGTGAAGAAAATGGAGGTGACCAACCGGGAGCAGTTCCAGGAGATGAACAACCTGGCCAGGACGAACGACCGCAGCTGGCCTGCTCCCGCCAATGACTCCACATCCCCGTTCTTTGTGGACAGCATCGACACCGACTGGCAGGAGGAGGCTTTCAAAACCGGATTCATCAATGAACACACCCTGTCCATCTCAGGGGGGAACGAGCAGTCCACCTACAATGTGATGATGAACTACTTTGACCAGACGGGGACCATCGAGGGACCCGGTCCGGCTTACAAGCGGTATGCCTTCCGGGTCAATTCCGATACCCAGAAGGGCAGGTTCAAATTCGGTGAATCCATGTACTACAGCTATTCCGACAAGATCAACCTGACCTTCTCGCAATGGGGCAATACCATGGTGGACCTGGTGCTGGCCGCCCCGACCATCCCGGTGTATGACGAGAACAACCTGGGAGGGTACGGAGGTGCAAAGGACAACATCCATGACCAGATCATTCCCAACGTGATCGCTTTCAACAACCTCTTTGAAAGCACAGGCATCAGGAACAGGTTCCTGGGTTCGGTGTACGGGGAGCTGGAGATTATCCGGGGACTGAACTACCGGCTCAATCTCAGTTACGACCGGACCGACTGGCGGAACACCTATTTTTTCCCGCTGTTCTATGTGGGCGACCGTTACCAGAACAGCATCGCGTACCTGGATGACACCAGGGGCGACCACCACATCATGCTGATGGAGAATACCCTGACCTTCAACCGGGAGTTCGGGAACCACAGGCTGACGGCCATGGCCGGTTATACGGCCCAGTATGGCAGGTGGCAGCAGATCTCGGGACACGCGGAAGGCTACGAGCCACCCTACTTCAAGGTGATCGACGCAGGTCCGGACGGTAAATCGGTCAGCGGAACCAAAAGCGAGACCTCCATCCTCTCCTTCCTGGGAAGGATCAATTATGCCTATGCCGATAAATACCTGCTGACGGCCAATTTCAGGAGGGACGGATCCTCCAAGTTCGCTCCCGACTACCGCTGGGGGAACTTTCCTTCCCTGGCCCTGGGATGGAAGATCCATAACGAGGACTTTTTCAACATCGATTTCATCAGCACCCTTAAACTGAGGGCCGGGATCGGGATCATCGGAAATGCACAGAGCGTCCCGGATTACCAGTATACTTCCTACATCAACCGGTATGCCTCCTATGTGTTCGGGGGAGAGCTGCCGCAGGGCGCCATCCAGACCCAGATGTCGTCGGCCGACATCCACTGGGAGGAGAAGCAGACCAGGAATATCGGGATCGATGCCAGCTTCCTGAACAACAGCATTGAGTTCACGGCCGAGTACTATTACAACAACTCCTATGACCTGCTCTATGACATCCCCATTCCCGATTCCAACGGATCGCTTAACAATCCTTTTGTGAACGGGGCTTCCATGATGAACAGCGGATTTGAGTTCATGATCTCCTACAGGCACCTGGAGGGCGATTTCCACTACACGGTCTCGGCCAATGCCACCACCCTGAAGAACGAGGTGCTTTCACTGGGTAAGCTGGACATTCCCATCGATACCTACATGAGCCGCACCGAGGTGGGGAAACCCATCGGACAGCTTTACGGATGGGATTTCATCGGGATCTTCCAGAACTGGGACGAGGTCGATGCCCACGCTTTCCAGGAGCCGGAAACCCAGCCGGGTGACTGCATCTTCAGGGATATCAACGGGGTGGACGAGGATGGCAACATCATCTACGGAGAGCCCGACGGGTTTGTGACCGATGAAGACCGGATCTACCTGGGGAGCGCCCTTCCCAAGGTGACGGGCGGGATCAATATCACCATGGATTACAAGGGATTCGATCTGGCCTGTTTCCTTTACGGGGTGTATGGGAACCTGATCGACAACCGGATCTACTGGAACCTGAACAACTATAAACTGGGAAACTACTCCATGGAATCCTATGAAAACTACTGGAGGGGAGAAGGAACGACCAACGAGTACCCGCGGCCTTCCGAGAACGATCCCAACCTGAACGAGCGGATGTCAAGGCGCTGGCTCCAGGACGGATCCTACCTGAGGATCCAGAACCTGCAGGTCGGGTACACCTTCCCCGAACGGTTGCTTGAACGTGTCCCGGGAGTGAGCAACCTGAGGATCTATGTGGCTTCCCAGAACCTGTATACCCTTACGAAATATGAAGGATTCGATCCAGATGTGGGTAATGACGGATTGTTCTACCGGGGACAGGATCCCGGATCATTTCCTTCTCCGAGGACCTTTATGATCGGGGCCAGGCTGACTTTATAGATGTATAACCCAGAAAAACCAGCATGATGAAACCTTTCAAATATATTATTTCGATCCTGTTGATTGGTGCGGTAACTTCCTGCAGCGAGGAATTCCTGCAGCTTGACAACCCGAACCAGCAGACCACAAGCACCTTCTGGCAATCCGAGTCGGATGCCATCAAGGGGATTAACGCGGTGTACCAGAGCCTGACCATTGACGGATTGTATATGCGGCTGTGGCCCTGGGTGATGGATGTACGGGCGGACGACTGCTACAATACAAGTCCCTGGTGGACCAATGCCCTGAGCAACTGGACCACATCCCCCGAGAATGTCTGTTACTATACCATCTGGCAGGCTATTTTCCAGGGGATCTGGCGCGCCAACCAGGTGCTTACCTACGTGCCGGACATTGAAATGGACGAGGAGCTGAAAGCGCGGATCCTGGCGGAAGCGAGGTTCCTGAGGGGACTTTATTATTACCATGGCACGGTGATGTACAAGGACATCCCGCTGATCCTTGAGCTTCCCGAAACACCGGAGGACCTTTACCCGGTGCAGGTCTCCCAGGCGGAGATCTTCGAGCAGGTGTACGAGGACCTGTCAGCCGCGCTGCCCGTCCTTCCCACCAAACAGGAATATCCCCCCGAGGATATGGGCCGGGCCACCTCCGGTGCGGCTGCCGGTTACCTGGCCAAAGCGTACATGTTCCAGGGAGCGTTCGAACTGGCAGCCCCGCTGCTGAAGTCGATCATTGACCAGGAATTAGGCAGTTACAGCCTGGTGGCCAATTACCGGGACAACTTTACTGTTTTCAACGAGAACAACAGCGAATCCGTTTTCGAGATCCAGTTCAGCAAGAATGTGGGCGGGACCACCCTGGGCTGGGTGGGGGAACCTGCGGCCGACTGGAGCAAGACCTCCGGGAAGGCGAGGACCTATGCGCCCCTCGGTTACGGGTGGGGCGACCTTACCCCGACCACATGGATCTTTGAAGAATACCAGCAGGACAGCACGGTGGACGGACAACCGGATCCAAGGTTGAGGGCCAATTTCTTTTACGATTACCCGGGGGCCGTCGTGTACGGGCGCACCTGGGAGAATTGCCTGATCGCCAACAAGAACACGGTCCCCTATTACATCCGGAAATACCTGAACGACGATACCGATCCCGACGAGGTGGAGTGGAGGTCCGAGATCAATGAGCGGATCCTGCGGTATGCCGACATCCTGCTCCTGTATGCCGAGTGCCTCAATGAGACGGGCAGAACGGGGGAAGCCTACCAGTACATCCAGATGGTGCGTAACCGGGCCAACCTGCCCGATCTGGCCACCAAAAAGCCAGGAATGACCCAGCAGGAGATGCGCATGCAGATCTCCCACGAACGGGCTGTGGAATTCGCATTCGAGGGGCTCAGGTACACCGACCTGCTCAGGTGGGGATGGCTGAACCAGGATGCCGGTGCGGGGACCAATCCCATGCTGGAGCTCATTATCGAACATGACGACGAGTTCGCCACCCTTCCCCCGGGCAGGGAATGGCTTGCCATCCCCCAGGGCGAGCTGGATGTGAATCCGAACATCCAGCAGCTGCCCGGATGGTAGAAAAGATTCGGGGGGTTCACGGCAAGTTGTTATATTTATGAAGAAACTTCACGTGAAACACCAAAAAAAACGAACAAATGAAAAAAACAAAACTCTACATCCTGCTGGCCGGCTGTGTCTTATTCCTCATGACGGCCGAAACTGGTGCGCAAAGGGGGGACAATAATCCGGAGGCAACCGTGATCATCAATGCCGACCAGGGGACAGAGACCATCAGCAGGCATATCTACGGACATTTCTCGGAGCACCTGGGTCGCTGCATCTATGGCGGTTACTGGGTGGGAAAGGATTCGGACATTCCCAATACGAACGGGATCCGGAACGATGTGGTGGATGCACTCAGGAAAATAAAGATCCCCAACCTGCGCTGGCCGGGGGGGTGCTTTGCCGATGAATACCACTGGATGGACGGAATCGGTCCCGCTTCGGAACGGCCGAAAATGGTCAATACCCACTGGGGCGGGGTAACGGAGGACAACAGCTTCGGTACCCATGAATTCATGGAACTGTGCGAGCAGCTGGGAACCGAACCGGTGATCTGCGGGAACGTGGGCAGCGGCACCGTGAAGGAGATGTCCCAGTGGGTGGAATACCTGAACTTTGACGGGATCAGCCCCATGGCCGACCTCAGGCGGGTCAACGGCAGGGACGAGCCCTGGGGTGTGAAGTACTGGGGGATCGGCAATGAGAACTGGGGCTGCGGCGGGAACATGACCCCCGAGTTCTATGCGGACCAGTTCAGAAGGTACGCGACGTACTGCAGGGATTACGGGGAAAACCGCCTGTTCAGGATCGCAGGCGGGGCCAATTCGGAGGATATTGACTGGACCGAGGTCCTGATGCAGCGGATCCCCCACCGGATGATGGACGGGCTCTCCCTGCATTATTACACCTCAAACTGGCGCGACAAGGGATCGGCCACCGATTTCGGGGAAGACCGCTACTTTGATATATTGAGAAGGTGCCTGGATATCAAGAACACCATCGACCGCCACATCACCATCATGGACCGGTACGACCCACGCAGGAGGGTGGCCCTTGTATTTGATGAATGGGGGACATGGTACAACGTGGAACCGGGCACCAATCCGGGATTCCTGTTCCAGCAGAATACCATGCGCGATGCGCTGGTGGCCGCACTGACCCTCAATTACCTGAATGAGCGTTGCGACAGGGTCAAGATGGCGAATATTGCGCAGACCGTCAATGTGCTGCAGGCACTCATCTTCACCGAAGGGGAAAAGATGCTGGTGACACCCACCTACCATGTTTTCGATATGTACCAGGTGCACCACGATGCACTCATGCTTCCCCTTTCCCTCGATTGTCCCGACTATGCATTCGGCGACTGGTCACTGCCGGCCGTCAGTGCCAGTGCATCCCGCGACGGAGAGGGCAAGATGCACATCTCCCTGGTGAACATCGACCCGGAGAACGCCGTTCCGGTGACTGTCCACCTGCGTGGAGCCGGGGCCAAAAAGGTCAGCGGAACGATCCTGGAAGCGAAAGAAATGAACAGCCACAATACCTTTGAGAATCCCGGCGAGGTGACCACGGCCCCATTCAGGGGTGCGAGGCTGGACGGCGACCGGATCCGGCTGGAGCTTCCCGCAAGGTCCGTGGTGGTGCTGGAGGTGCAGTAAGGATTGCGTATCATGCTAAATCGTCCGAGACATTAAAAAGAAAGCTGCATACAGTCTTCTTTTCGGGGCCGTGTTGCTGTTCCTGCTGGGCATGCCTGCCTGCGAGGAAAAAAAGGGAACGGAGAACGGAAAGGAAGAACCGGACAACGAGGAGACCCTGGATCCGGGGATCCCGGACGATTACAGTGCCATTGCCAGCCAGAGCTACAGCTCACAATGGGGGCCCTACAACCTGCATGATCCCACCGTGATCCGTCACGAGGACCAGTTCTTTATTTTTTCCACCGATGTGGCGTTCGGGCCCAACGGGGACTGCGGGATCATGCAGCGCAGGTCGGGCGACCTAGTGCAGTGGCGCTTCATGGGATGGGTGTTCGACGGGGTACCTCCCGTCGCACTGCAGTTTATGGAGCAAAACCAGCCGGGATACCGGCAGGAGTCCATCTGGGCCCCCTTCATATACAAACACGAGGACACCTACCGGCTCTATTATTCCGTCCCGGGAAACGACGGCCTGAAACTGACCTGCATTGCCCTGGCCACCGCGGCGACTCCTCACGGACCATGGACCGATGAAGGGATCGTCATCTCCTGCAAACCCGCAGACCCCTTCAATGCCATCGATCCGGCAGTGGTCGTGGACCGGGAGAGCGGGAAGCACTGGTTTGCCTGCGGCTCCTATTCCTCGGGGATCCACATGGTGGAACTGGACCCTGCCACGGGGAAAACAAAGGATGAAACCGACAGGGGCCATCTGATCGCCTTCAGGAACCGGTTCCATGATGCCATCGAGGGGGCCGAGTTCGTGTACAACGATGAAACCGGCATGTACTACCTGTTCGTTTCCTATGACTGGCTGGAGGATGACTACAATGTGAGGGTGGGCAGAAGTGACAAACCGGAAGGACCCTACCTGGACATCCACGGCAATGACATGGCCGGCCGGGGAGACAACCTTCCCATGATCACCGCGCAGTACCGGTTTGACAATCACCCGGGCTGGCAGGGGGTCGGGCACTGCGGGATCCTGAAGGATGAAGGACGCTATTTTTTCGTGAGCCAGGGCAGGCTGGGATCGAACTATTACCTGATGAACCTCCACGTGCGGCAGATGGTGTGGTCTCCTTCCGGCTGGCCCCTCATCAGCCCGGAGCGTTATGCCGCTGTCCCTGCAACCACGATCACCCGGGAATCGGTCGCCGGCAGATGGGAACACATCGAGCTGGTGCACATCTCCGAAAAGAACACGTCGGTTCACATCGTGCTGCAGGAAGGGGGGACCATCGAATCCTTCCCGGAAGGGTCCTGGAGTTTCGAAGACCAGGTGCTGCGCATCTCCTTCGCCGAAGGGGAGGCATATGCGTGCAGGGTCTTTGATGAGTGGGACTGGGAGAACGGGAATCCCACCCTGGTGTACACGGGAATGAACAATGCGGGCAGATGCATCTGGGGCAAACAAATCACCCGGTAAAAACCATGAAACCAATGAAACGCAACCATCAGATCATCACCGTACTGGTCCTCCTGATCACCTTCAGCGGCGTACAGCTACCGGCACAGGAAAGCGATCTCAGCGTGCATGATCCCGTGATGATCCGGCAGGGGGATACCTACTACCTCTATTGCACGGGATTCGGGATCTCGGCCTGGGCCTCTCCCGACATGGAACAGTGGGAAAGGCTTCCCCCGGTCTTCAGCGAGCCGCCCGAATGGGCGAAGGAGGAAGTGCCCGGCTTTCGCGGCCACATCTGGGCCCCGGACATCTCTTTCCGGGAGGGGCTGTATTACCTCTACTATTCGGTATCCACCTTCGGGAAAAACCTTTCCTGCATCGGACTGGCCACCAATACGACACTGGACCCGGACGATCCGGAGTACCGGTGGACGGACCGGGGGATGGTGGTGAAGTCCGTTCCCGGGAGGGACCTGTGGAATGCCATTGACCCGAACCGGATCGAGGATGATGCAGGCAACTCCTGGCTGACCTTCGGCTCCTTCTGGCGGGGGATGAAGCTGTTCAGGCTGAACGAGGCGATGGACTCCCCTGCCGAACCGCAGGAATGGTATACCATAGCCGCCCGGCCCCGGGATGTGTACACGGGCGACCGGGAAGCGGGGGAAGGAGCCATCGAGGCCCCATTCATCTTCCGGAAGAACGGATTCTATTACCTGTTCGTCTCATTCGACTACTGCTGCCGGGGCATTGAAAGCACCTACAAGATCATGGCCGGGAGGTCGGAGCAGGTCACCGGTCCCTACCTTGACAGGCGCGGAAGGGACATGCTCCGGGGCGCGGGAACCCTGATCCTGGAGGGCGACAGCGACTGGCCGGGCGTGGGGCACAATGCGGTCTGCACCTTCGACGGACAGGACTACCTCATCTACCATGCCTATGATGCTTCGGATAACGGAAGATCGAAGCTGAAGATCGACCGGATCCGGTGGGACGAGGAGGGATGGCCGGTGGTGGAGGAGGAGCAGGAAAGGCAACAGCAATAGCACCAGCACCAGCAATATGTAGATATACAACTTCGAACCATATAAATGCATACACTGATGAAGAATGTAAGTAAAGCCAGGCTTTCGCTGGCAGTCATGCTCGCTGCATGGATGGCATCCCCGCTGGCCGGACAGGATGCAAGGATCAAAATTGATGTGGACCGCACCATCGGGGAGGTCAGTGAATTGATCTACGGGAACTTCGTGGAGCACCTGGGCCGCTGCGTGTACGGGGGGATCTATGATCCCGGTTCACCTCTGGCGGATGAGAACGGATTCAGGAAAGATGTGATGGAAGCGGTCAAAGGCCTGAATGTGACCCTGGCCAGGTACCCCGGGGGGAACTTCGTCTCCAACTACCACTGGCTGGACGGGGTCGGCCCGAAGGATGAAAGGGTGCCCAGGCTTGAGCTTGCATGGAACACGATGGAATCCAACCAGTTCGGGACCAATGAGTTCATGAAGTTCGTGCGGGAAGTGGGCACGGAACCGTATTTTGCGGTGAACATGGGGACCGGCACCATCGAGGAGGCCCAGCGGTGGGTGGAATACTGCAATGTGACGGCGGGACCTTATTACGCGGAGCTGAGGAAAAAGCACGGGTTTGAAGAGCCTTACAACATCCAGTACTGGAGCCTGGGCAACGAGATGGACGGATTCTGGCAGATCGGTCACCTCAATGCGGAAGATTACTGCAAAAAGGCCAGGGAGGCGGCCAAAATGATGCGCCTTACCTCGCCCGGGATCAAGCTCGTCGCGGCCGGATCATCCAACTACAGGCCCAATGCGGATCCCAATGCCTGGAATGCTGCGGTCCTTGCCGAGCTGAGGGACGTGGTGGACTACATTGCGCTGCACATCTACGTGGGAAACCCGGATAACAATTATTACAACTACCTCTCCACCCCCCTGGTCTGCGAGGACCGTACCCAAATTGTCAAAGGCATGATCCTGAAGGAAATGGAGAAGGCTGAGAGGGGAGGAAGGGACCCGATCTATATCGCATGGGACGAGTACAATGTCTGGTACCGCGCCCGGACGAGTGCAGATATGATGGGGAACAGGGCGCTCGAGGAGCATTACAACCTGGAGGATGCGCTGGTGATCGCCGGGTTCCTGAATGTGTTCGTACGGAACGCGGATGTGGTGAAGATCGCCAATATGGCGCAGCTGGTCAATGTGATCGCCCCCATCTTTACCAGCGAGGAGGATATGTTCCGGCAGACCATCTACTTCCCGCTGCAGCTTTTTTCGGAGCACATGCGCGGGACCTCCCTGGACCTTCATGTGGAATGCGAAACTTACGACACGGACCGCTTTTTCATCGGGCTGGCGGAAAGCACCACGCAGCAGGAGGATGTACCCTACCTGGATGCCTCGGCCACTTACCGGGACGGGGAGGTGGTTCTCTGCGTGGTGAACCGGCACAGGGATGATCCCGTCACCACCGAGATCATCCGCCAGGAAGGCTCGTTCAAAGGCGAGTTCCGGGTATACGAAGTGAACGGTCCGGATATCAAGACGATGAATGATTTCGGAAGCGAGCCGGTGAAAACGGTCCAGAAAGAGAACGTCCGGGCCCGGGGTGAACGGTTCACCTACACCTTTCCGCCCCACTCGTTTACGCTGCTGAAGGGAACCATCGAATGAGAGCAGGGTGTCTCAAAAGGGATAACCTTCTCATATTTACTGAGGGACGCTTTCTCGCAACGTGCTAATTTTGCTGGCGCAAAAAGATGCCAGGTTGCATCGAAAGCGTCCCTCAGATAAGGAAGAAATGGGACTTATAGACACCCTCCGGTCATTGAGAGGAACAAAAAAACCATCCCGGCGGGATGGTCCTTTCAGAGCCTCTCAGGGGACTCGAACCCCCGACCTGCTCATTACGAGTGAGCTGCTCTACCGACTGAGCTAAAGAGGCGAATCATCTTTTTCAGCGGGTCTTGTATAGAACCGCTGCGTGGGGTATGCGAACTCGATGTCTTTGTGTCTGGCAAAAACCTCCAGGACATCTTCCCAGATCTCGTGTTCCGTGGAACGCCGCTTTCTTGCATCACAGATATACCTCATCGTGAGCAGGATGCCACTGTCCAGTACAGAGGTATAAACGATGGGCGTAAGATACTGATAAAAGATCATATATTTTTTGCTCGCTTCGATAATTTTCCGCTCCGCATCGGCAGAGAGCGATTCGGCATGGTCATTGGCAATCCGTTGCAAAATCTCCTTTGCGCTTCTCCAGTTACTTTCGAAGGTCACCAGCACCGGGATCTCGTTCCAGATGAACTGGAACCCCGCGCTGTAATTGGACTGGGCCTGTGTGAAGATCACCGCGTTGGGGATATGGATGATCCTTCCGGTGCTCTGGTCCGCCTGCACCCAGTTGCCGATCTCAAGTAGGGTGAACTGAAACAGCCGCAGGTCGATCACATCACCGGCATGCTCGCCGATCTGGATGCGGTCGCCCACCACAAAGGGTTTCCTGGCCAGGATGAACATCCAGCCGGCGATGTTGGTCAGGGGATCTTTCAGGGCAATGGCGAGACCCGCGGTAAAGATCCCCAGGAATGCGCCGAACTGTCCGATGGCCTTGATCCATACGCTTCCGATCAGGATGATGGTCAGGAACCCGATGGTAAATGAAACGGAACGTTTCCAGGTGTACCTGGATTTCGGGTCTTCCGTAAATCTCCATACAATCTTCAGGATGGCGAAGCGGATCGCGCCGAGTACCACCAGGATAATGATCGAATACAGGATCTTGGTCTGGTTTTCGGGACTGATCCCGAGCGATTGTTCAAGGATTTCGGTGATCCGGTTCATCTGTTTTGCAGGAGGTGTTTCATGAGATGACTATCCTAAAAATAATGAATTTAATTTAAATACGCGCAAGGGCCATCGTGGATGCGTGCAGGGAGATGGTGATGAACAGGTACAGGTTCCTGGCAGCTTTCGGGGAGAGCCGGAAGAACCTGTACTGGATGGATCCGGCGTGACAGCTGGTCACGCAGTCCCCGCACAGGGTGCAGGTCATCCCCGGCCTCCCTGCTGCAATGTCCTCCCGGTTCAGCGCATCGTACTTGCAGGAACGGCTGCAGGCCATGCAATCGGTGCAGGTGGTGCGGTCGATCTGCATCCTGAACGGATTCACGAACCGTGCAACATTCACAATGGTGCCGATGGGACAGTATGCCGTGCAATGTACCATGCGGCCTTCCCGGCGGGAGACGATCAGGATCAGGAAGAGGCCCACCACCCCGAAACCGCCCGCGATCAGGGTCGATGTCAGCACGGGCACATCCATCCATCGCAGTGTGATGGCAGCGGCAACCACCAGGAGAAAAACGGTGGATTTCAGGACCCATTTGTTCCGGAAGGGCGCTCCGGTCGTTTTGCCTCCGGCCGCCATGCCGTCAATGGCCCCGAAATAACAGAGGTGGCTGCACCAGGCTGGCCCCGAAAGGAGCACCGTGCTCAGGAAGAGGATGGTCATTACCGAGATATGTCCCCTGTAAATCGGCCCGGCCAGGATCATCATGGGGACCGGCAGGTGCAATTCGCCGGTCATCAGGAACCTTTCCGCCCCGAGAAGACCCAGTGCCAGCTGGGAGAAAAACAATACGGAGAAGGCAAACCAGGTGTATTTTCTCCATGCCTGAACCTTTGCAGGATCCTGCATCTGCCAGGCGACCAGTCCCCCGTAGCAAGCAATCATAAATATCTCGAACCAGCCTCCCCCTTTCACAAAACGCTCCAGCAGAAGCATGGGGTTCTCCACCTTCAGCTGTACCATCAGCAGGATGAATGATGTAAACAGAAAAACAGCCAGAGGCAGTCCGAGCCGGCGGTGACTCCTTTTTCCCATCAAGTTATTGAAGTCTTTGTTTCCAGGGCAACAAATATAGCCCGATGCTCGTAAAAAAGTTAACAAAAATTTAAAGTGCTTCAGTCAGGGCACTCTTTTTTATTACTTTTGGGATTCAGATTTAAGATCGCATGATGAATACAGGAGCAGACCGGTTCAGTCCGGCTTTGAAAATGGCTTTCGGCATGGTCATCCTGTCTCTGATTGTCGCTTCCTGCACAAAAACGGAAGGCGAGGGAGGCACGGCATCCATTTCCGGGACCATCGTGGAACACTTTTACAATGACGATTATTCACAACTGCTTTATACGGCCCCTGCAGTGGATGAAGATGTTTTCATCCATTACGGCGACGACCAGGCGCTGGGGGACATGATCCGAACGGGTGCCGGCGGCAGCTTCCGGTTCGATTTCCTCTTCCCGGGAGATTATACCGTCTTTTACCTGACCCAGGATTCAACCACCGATATCCTGAAAGAGGAGGTGGCAAAAATCAGCCAGGTTGAACTGGACAGGGGTGAGGAGTCCGACCTGGGCGAGCTTGTGAAGCTCACCACGCTGGATTTTGATGACGGGGGGGCCGTGATCAGGGGTGTGGTGAGACTGATCGACTATGTGGATGATTCCAGGTGGCCGAACCTGGTGGTGGATTTCATTTCCTATGCCTATGAGCACGAGGTATATCTGACCTACGGGAACCATACCTTTTACGATGAACGGACCAGGACCCAGCACGACGGATCGTTCGAGTTCAGGAACCTGATCCCGGGAGATTATCTTGTGGTCCTTTACTCGGAGGATGTGACCCGGGTGACGGACAAGGTGGCCCTTAAGTTCGAAGCCACCATCATCGGGATGGACCAGGTGGTTGACCTGGGTGAGATCACAGTCGAAGAACGCTAAACATTTACTGATGAAAATAAAAATGATTGTTCCCGCAGGGATCATTCTGCTTTTCCTGACCGGGATGACGTACGGTCAGAGCTCGAAGAAAATCAGGGAGAAAGGGATCATTCAGCAGACCGTTCAGGAATATTTCCTGGAGGAGGGGATCGATGAACCGGTGGTTGAGCTGATCGAAAAATACAATGAAGAGGGAGAGATCATTGAGATCAAGGAATTCAATAAGCTGGGCGAGGTCCGGCTATGGGAGAAATATGTGTACGACGACGAGGGGAACCTGGTGGAGGAGATCTTCCTGGACGAAAAGGGGAAGGTGACCCGGACAGAAAAAAGCATTTATAAGGACGGACTGCGCGTCGAAAAGCACTTTTTCGACGGGCGGGGCAGGCTTTTCAAGAAGAAGGAATATCTGTATGAGTATCGGTAACCGGATCGAGGAGGCCGTGCAGGAGTTCAGAAGCATCGGCCTGGTTGAACTGACAGAGGCTGAACTGCTGCGGAGAAAGGATGCCAAGTTTCTTTTCGGCATCAGCCATATTCCGGAAATCCTCCAATCGCTCAAAGAGCATTACAGGGTCCTGGAGGTGGACGGAAGGCGGGCACAGAATTACCAGACGGTCTACTATGACACACTCGACCTTGACATGTACCACATGCACCACAGGGGAATGGTCAACCGCCACAAGATCAGGTTCCGGAAGTACGGCTCCAACGATGCACTCTTCTTTGAGGTAAAGCGGAAAAATGCCAAGGGAGTGACCATCAAGAACCGGATACGATCTGAAAGTGAGGCAGCGGTGATCCTGAGCAGGGAGGAGGAGTTTTTGAATTACTACACCCCTTACGAAAACAGGCAGATGCTCCCCGTGCTTGAGAACAGCTTCAAAAGGATCACCCTGGTGAGCCCTGACCAGGCGGAGCGGATCACCATTGATTACTACCTGTGGTTTGCGACCTCTCTCGTTGAGGGAAGCATTGAACTGCCGGGGATCTCCATCGCCGAGATCAAGTACAAGGACTTTATATCCGGATCACCCTTCTACGCGGAATTGAGGCACCGTCATATCGTACCCAGCCGTTTCAGCAAATACTGCATCGGAATGGCCGTGCTGAATCCGGGACTCAAGCAGAACCTGTTCAAGGAAAAGATACGCAGGGTGCGACAGCTGAACAGTCACTATCTGAATACATTAAACCAATCGAAATATGCCTGAGCTGCTGAATATCGAACTGATGAACTGGGAAGATTTTTTCGACCTGATCCTCAGAACCGTCTTTAACACGGGAGTGGTCATCTTCCTGGTCCGGTACATGTATTACAAAACCACTCCCAGGAAAGATTACCTTTTTACCTATATCCTCATCAGCCTGGTGGTCTTCTTCATGTGTTTCCTGCTGGAAAACATCAAGCTGGAGCTGGGATTTGCCCTGGGACTGTTTGCCATCTTCGGTATCATCCGCTACAGGACCACCCAGATCCCCATCCGGGAGATGACCTACCTGTTCCTGGTGATCGGTCTCTCGGTGATCAATGCACTCTCCAACGCGAAGGTCAGTTATGCGGAACTGATATTCACCAACCTGGCCCTCATTTTCATTACCTATTTGCTTGAGAAAGTCTTCCTGCTCAGGCATGAATCGAAAAAGGTGATCAATTACGAAAATGTGGAGCTGATCAAGCCAGAGCGCAGGGAGGAGCTGAAACGGGATCTCGAGGAACGGACCGGACTGGTGATCAATCGCCTGGAAGTGGGACGGGTGGACTACCTGAGGGATTCGGCCAGGGTGATCATTTATTATTTCGAGGACGAAAACTGGGTGAGCCTGGGAGATACTGACCAGCAAAACGGCAATGACGATGACGACGATTAGGCGGGGTCGGGCTCCCGTCCTGCTGGTATTCTTGATCTTTCTCTGTATTGGGAATCTCTCCGGCCAGCAGAAGGATTTCCAGTCCTGGTACAGCCTTACGCTGAACAAGGATTTAAAGAGCGGAATTGATCTTTCCCTGGAAGGAGAGCAGCGTTTCAATAACAACAGCCTGCAGTATGACCGTTCGGTGCTGACCCTGTCGGCCGACTACGACCTGACCGGCTGGCTGAATGCGGAAGTGGGGGTGAGGGGACTGGTCCGGATGAACCGTGAACGGAAATTCCGGCCCCAGTACAGGTTCCACACGGACGCCACACTGGAACATGATATCTGGCTGCTTGACTGCAGCCTTCGCTCCAGGCTGCAGTACGGATTTGACGAACTGGATTTCGTCGGGGATGCGGGCGACAGCAAACTGGTAACCAGGAACAGGCTGGAAGCCGGTTATGACATTTTCGGGACCCGGTTCGAGGTATCGGCTTATGTGGAGAGTTTTCATCAGCTGAACGGATCACCCATCCGTTCCTTTTACAAGATGCGCTACTCGGCAGCGATCCAGTACATGCTTAATTTCCGGTCCGACATCAGCCTCCGTTACATCCTGGAAGACGAATTCAACGTGACCGATCCGCTGCAGGCCCACATCCTTGTGCTCGGCTATTCTTATGACTTCTGACAGGGGTCTGCGGATCAGCGCCTGATCACCTTTGCCGTTTTTCTCATCCCTGTGTGATCCGAAACCTCCAGCAGGTAGATGCCTGCCGGCAGGGATGACAGGTCAGGCAGCTGCAGCGGCTGGCCCCCGCCCGGAAGTTCCTGCATTGCATGATAAACCACCTTCCCGTTCATGTCCATCAGCCGTAGGTGCATTCCCTCCCGTGGGAGATCCCCGCTGACTGAGATGTACAAGCGGGTGAAATCGGACGGATTCGGATACACCCTCAGTGCCGGCGGAAGGGGGATGGTCTCCCCCGGGTTTGTTGAAACAGGCGCGCAACGCCCGGCCCACTGGCTGTCCATCCAGGTGATCCGTTCCCGGATCCAGAGGCGGAGGTAAGCCTCCTCATCCTGGTAGCTGTCTCCCACATAACTGTTGGGCCAGATATATGTCCCCAGGATGGGCCATCGCCGGAAATTCCTTTCCACGGCAGGGCCCATTGTGGTGATGCAGCTGTCTATCATCCCCTGGATGCTTTTGTTGCTCAGGACACCGGCGTAAAGATCGGCCCACCTGCAGTACAGCCGGTTCCGGAACCAGGGGTCCTCCATGGCCCTGGTCCACCAGTAGATATTGATGAATTTGGTATAGACCCAGTTGGACGGGCGGTTCAGATCCCCTGCAAAATCGTTGTTCCCGAAGGTGAGGTTATAGTCCCACGGGGGACCGTTCACCAGTTTGCCGCCGTTCAGATCATTCTCCTTGTAGAAGTAATGGCTCAGCCGGTAGGCATCCACATCCTTGGTCACCTCGTTGAGGATCATCATGTCCACGAAAGAAGGGATATCCAGGTAAGGCCTGTAACCGTACACCGGATCTTTGAAATCCTCCGAGGAAAACACCTCGTCGAACTGCTGCATATAATCCCTGATATAATTCCGTTGCGCCTCTGTGAGCTCCTCATAACCCGGATCGTAATACTGGTAATAGATGTAATTGAATCCGGGCACGCCCGGGGGCACGGGCGATTCCCAGTATTCATAGGGTTCCATGCCCGATCTCTTGTCCACCCTCAGGATGTACCCGCCCGAGATACCGGGATAGGCGGTATCGTTTGTGGTAAGCCCGGCAATATCCACCCGGTTCCGGTCCCGCTTGATGAGTTCGGTGAGCACATATAGCCCTTTGTAATCCCCGTTGACCACCAGTTCCAGGAACCTGGTCCGCGGGGAATAATGTCCCATTTTTCCGTACAATCCGTATGAGATCACATTGCGGATCAGGCTCTTGTCCCCGTACGGCGCATACAGCACATAGTCATTCTCCGGTGGGAGTCCCAGCAGCGATACGTTGTTGTTGGTGCCGCTGTCCGTCTGGGTCTCGATCCTGTAGGATTTTTTGGGATAGAGATCGAGGGAAGACTCCCCCCGCAGTTCAACGGCGATCTGTCCGTCATAGCCGTTAAATGCATCCCCGGGGAAGTTGTATTTTCCGGGCCCGTTATCCACCAGTCCCATGTGTGCCGTGATCCTGGGCTCGTCCGGGATCTCACGGCCCCCTGTATTGATCACCATCAGGGGAAGATGCGTGCTGTCCAGCCGGAACGGGGGACTGAACCACTCCGGGGTTTCCTGGAAATAAGAAGTTTCCACCCCGATTCCCGCGTGCAGGAAGACATTCGATGAAAGGTCCGAGGAGGTGAGGGATTGGTTGTGCACCTGGACGGCCAGTATGTTCTCTCCCGCAACAAGCGCTGACAAGAATGTTTCATGCAGCAGGATCCGCATTGGCTCACCCCCCGAATACAGTTCCGCCTCGTGCCATTCGTCCGCCGCCTGGTCCCACGTAACCCCGCTCCCGGCCGGCCCCATATTGAACCTGCCCACCTCGGTCCCGTTCAGGTAGGCCACGAACCCGTCGTCGAAATCCACATCCAGCACAAGCTGGCTGATCACCCCGGGATCGGCAACTGTAAATACATACCGGCAAAAGACCGAGATGCAGGGATCGATCACCGTGTTGTCATCGTCATCCCCGAATCCCACCCCGCCGGTCCCCTCCATCCAAAGCACATCATCAAAACCGGCTTCGATCCATTGCGCATCGACCGGCTGGGAAGGTACCAGGTACCGGCACGGGTCACCGGTCCGGATGATGGATTCCCAGTGATCGATCTCCTGTCCCGAAACACCCGCCACCACGCAAAGGCATGCGGCCACAAGGAATGTTTTCAGATAATCGGACGTCTCTTTCAGGTGATCGGTCATGTTTCTCGGGTGATCGGTCATGTCCGCCAGGTGCCTGAATGTTTATATTTGTCAGCAGGGCCTGTGTTCATGCACTGTTGGATACGAAAAACCGGGTGAAATGTTACTTCCTCGAGGAGATTCATTTTCACCAGTTGAACACGATGGAATGGTCCGCCGGATCCACGTTCCATTTCTCGAACAACCACCGGATCACCCGGGCATCATACTGGTCGCCCCGGTCCAGCGATTCATAATCCCTGAGGATCCGGAGGCACTCGTCCAGAACGAGATCCTGGGGCGCATCCACATGGCCGATGCTGTTGAGCGCACGGGTCCTGGCCATCATGTGATCGCTCTGCAGCACACTCCTGTATGCTTCCAGAGCGGGATCGGTCTCCCCCAGGTGGTACAATGCCTCGGCTGCCACCACACGCACGTCCCATGAATCATCCCCCGCGGCCTCCCTGATCTCCGGCAAGGCTCCGCGGGCCTCCTCTCCCAGCAGCAGCAGTCCCTGCATGGCCCAGTACCTGACGGCCCCGTCCCCGTGATCCAGCCATGCGGCCAGGGTGTCCAGCCTTTCCGGATCGCGTTCCGTGGCAGTCATTGCCGCCTCCATGATCTTGTCCAGGGGACATTCCGCACTCCGCACATAATCATAAACGGGTGTATCACCGGCCCGGATCCTCCTGTCCGCCTCCGGGATGAAACCCGCATCCCGGATCGACCGGCCGTAATCCAGGCATGCTTCCCTCATCGCGGCAAGCCTGTCCGCATGGGCCGGATCTGAAGCCAGGTTGTGCACCTCGTGGGGATCATCGGCGATGTGGTACAGCTCCTCCACCGGTTTGGGGTTCCACCAGCGGGCCTGGACGCTGTCGCATTGTCCCGCCCTGAATGCCGCTTCCCAGGACCTCATGGAAGGGGCTCTCCAGAGATACTCCAGGTAGTGGAGCCAGATCCGTTCCGGGTTGTAATTCCTGATATACCTGAATTCCCCGTCCACAATGGAGCGGGACATGTCATACTTTTCGTCCATCCGGTCCCTGAACATGTACACGTATTCCGGTTCCTCTCCCCTGTATTTTCCAAGGAATGCACTTCCCTGCATGAATGCGGGGGCCTCCTTCCCCGCTATGCTCAGCAGGGTGGGGGCCAGGTCCACGAAACTGACCAGCCGGTCCACCCGGGAACCGGGACGTTTTGCCGGGTAGAGTTTCTTGTACCTTTCAGGAATGCGGACGATCATGGGCACATGGGTCCCCGATTCATACAGGAACCGTTTGCTGCGGCCAAGCACCCCTGCATGGTCGCTGTAATAAAAAACGATCGTATTGTCCGCCAGCCCTGCTTCTTCGAGTTCGGCCAGGATTTCCCCGGCCCGGGTGTCCATATCCTCCACCCGGTCATAATACTGCGCCCAGTCGTGTCTTAACTCCGGGGTGTCGGGATGGTAGGGTGGCAGGGTCACCTCTTCAGGGCTGTGCCTCAGCTCTGCCTCCGGAACGGACCGGTGGATGGAGCTTTCATGACTGACAAAGATGTTGAAGATGGCGAAAAAAGGCTGTCCGTCCGCCCTGTTTTTATAATGTGCCTGGTTGCTGCACTCATCCCACATTTCCTGCAGATCGACGCTGCTTGTATTGTAGTCGGTCTTGCTGTTGTTGGTGCAGTAATAACCCAGCTGCCGGAGGTATTCGGTATAATAGCGGACCTGCTCCGATTTCGGGTATGTGCTGCGCATCTGCTCGTGGCCGTTTGCGCATGCGTGCACCCCGGTGATGATCGTGTTGCGGGCCGGGGCACAGACCGGGGCATTGGCATAGGCATTTGTGTAGAGGAAACCTTCTGAGGCAAGTTGGTCCAGGTTCGGGGTGGTGGCAAAGCTGTCGCCGTAGCAACCCAGGAAACGCCCGTTGTCCTCGCTGGTGATCCAGAGGATGTTGGGCAATGGTACTTCCGGTGTACCGCATCCGTGAAAGGAAAATGCGGCCATCACCAGGGCGAATGGGAAAAGCGAAATGAATCTCATCATGGTTCGGACAGGTGTTTTATGCAGATGAAATTAGAAGAAATTTCGCAGAATTTACAACCTGTTGCGTTTTCGTGTGTCTTTTAATCTGATAATCCTTTCAAATGCATCGTGAAATGAAAAAAGTTCCCGCAGTTCTGCTTCTGTGCCTTGTGGCTTTTCTTCCGGTCAGGGCGCAGAACGACACCCTGGAGTACAGGCACCGTCCGTTCCAGTTTACCTTCTTGTTTCCCCCGCTGAGTAGCAACGGGATTGACAATGTGCATATCATCAATGACGTTTCCCTGAACCTGTTTATCGGAGTATCCGGGGGAGTGGAGATCTTTGAAGCCGGGTCGTTCATCAATGTGGACCGGTTTTATGTAAACGGCGTGCAGCTGGCGGGATTCGGGAACATGGTGGGGGGATTTGTCAACGGGCTCCAGGCAGCCGGTTTTATGAATGTGGCGGGAACCTACATGAACGGTTTCCAGGCAGGAGGGTTCATGAACGTGGTTGGAGACTATATGAACGGATTCCAGGCAGGGGGATTCATGAACGTGACGGGATCCTACATGAACGGTTTCCAGGCAGCGGGGTTCCTCAATGTGACGGGCGGGAAGATGACCGGTGCCCAGACGGCAGGGTTCCTGAACATTGCGGGTACATCCGACCGTGGGGTCCAGGCAGCCGGGTTCGGCAATGTATCAGGAGGAGGGAACACCTTCTTCCAGGGATCAGGCTTCTTTAATGTGGCGGAAAGGGTGAAGGGGCTGCAGGCCGCCGGCTTTCTCAATGTTGCCGGGTACGTGAAAGGTGTCCAGCTTTCCGGCTTTATCAACGTGTGCGATTCCATCGACGGGGTGCCCATCGGGGTGATCAGCGTGGTCAAGAAGAACGGGTACCGGAAGCTGGCTTTCTCGGTGAGCGAGGTGCAATATGCGAACCTTTCCTACAGGATGGGCGTCAGGCAGTTCTATAACATCTTCTCTTTCGGAAAACCTTTCGGTCCGGCAGGCCGCTGGATGTATGGATATGGAGCGGGTACGGAGCTGAGCCTGTCCGGAAAGACCACCATCAACATCGAGGGGATCGTTCACCACGAGTTCTGGATCCCCAATCCGGAAAACAGGTATTTCTTCTATTCCGACCGGCTGAACCTGTATAATTCAGCCAGGTTCCTTTTCGGATGGAACATGGAAAACGTGGTCTCCCTGCATGTGGGTCCCACCTTCAATGTGGCTGTGGCCCACACCCGGCCCGATTTGTCGACCAGGGCGTGGCATGAGATCCCTCCCTATTCCGTTTTCAACCGTACCGCGGACAATTACAGGCAGACCAATGTGCAGATGTGGTTCGGCCTGACGGGAGAGGTCAGGTTCTGAGCCACCTGACCACCCCGTTCTGAACCGCCTGCCCACCCCGTTCCAAGCCACCCGATTGCCGGAGTTTCAGTCACCCTGCCAATCCGGTTCCCGGTCTTGCCCGGGTCGAACAATTTGACCCCTGAAGTGTCTGATACCTGGTGCCAACGATAAAGTTTTTCACATGCCAGCAAACGCATTCGACCATTCAAAGATCTACAACCTGAAAGAGTCCGTATCCTATGCGGAGGACGCGGTGGTCAGCAAGATCATCCGGAAGAACGATGGAGGGAATCTCACCCTTTTTGCATTTGACCGGGGACAAAACCTGAGCGAGCACACCGCGCCCTATGATGCGATCGTTCAGGTGATCGAAGGAAAGGCAAAAATAACGATTGACAAAAAGGAACATCTCCTGGAAGCGGGTGATTTCATGATCATGCCCGCCCATATTCCCCACGCGCTGGAAGCAGTCACCCGGTTCAAGATGTTGCTGGTGATGGTAATTTAATATCCCGAAGCAACCCATTGGTTCAATTTTTCATCTTAAGTTTGAATAAAATCTTGTGAGATGAAAAAATGGTTGGGCATGATCCTGTCTGTTATTTTCCTTGCCTCCTGTGCAGAGATGGATGAAGTAAGTGAGATGCTGGGAGAGAATGAGGAAATTGTGGGGACGTGGGTGGAGGAAAGCCTGGAGGATCAGGTGACCACAATGAAACGGGCTCAAAATCTCGCACAGGATAAATATGGTTTCACCATCCGGGAAGACGGGACCTTTATCGAGCGAAAGAATGCAGGGTGGTGCGGGACTCCTCCCATCAGCTATGATAATTTCGAAGGAACCTGGGAAGCCCTTTCCGACAGTCTCCTGGACATCACGGTGGGTTACTGGGGCGGGACCATCACCTACCAGATGCGCATTGTTTCCCTGGACAACCAGTATCTCAGGATCCGTTACCTGTATGGCGACAACAGGGCCGACAGCAAATAAAGATTCCGGATCGGGGTCAGACGGATCGGTAAAATTATCCTATCTTCGTTGCCTGACCAACCTCCATGGATCGCGATAATTTTTACTTCATCATCTGGGCCTGGGTATTCCTGGGGATGGCAGTTTTCGTTCTCCTTCAGTTCGTGACCGCTCCCTACGGCCGCCACAGCAGAAAGAACTGGGGCCCTGTGATCCCCAACCGCACCGGGTGGTTCATCATGGAGTTTCCTGTTCTTCTGGTTTTTGTGCTCTGTTACCTGCTGGGTCCTTCCAACCCGCACCCGGTGACCTGGATCTTTTTTGCGCTGTTTACCGCCCATTATATCAACCGGTCAGTCATCTATCCCTGGAGAACCCATACCCAAGGAAAGACCATGCCCCTGGTGGTGGCACTGATGGCCGTGCTTTTCAACGTGGTCAACGGTTTCATCAACGGTTATTATTTTTCTGCCTTTTCAAGGGAGTATACATGGGACTGGCTGACGGATGCCAGGTTTATTACCGGGGCGATCGTTTTCGCGGCAGGGATCCTGGTCAACTGGTGGTCCGACCAGATCCTGATTGACCTGAGGAAAGGCGGGAAGAAGGGTTATTTTATCCCCAGGGGAAAATTATTCAGGTACGTTTCATGTCCCAATTTTTTCGGGGAGATCCTGGAATGGACCGGTTTTGCGATCCTTACCTGGAGCCCGGCCGCACTGGCTTTTGCACTGTGGACCTTTTTCAACCTGGTGCCCAGGGCACTGGACCACCACCGGTGGTACCGTTCTACCTTCCACGACTACCCTCCGGAGCGGAAAGCCGTCATCCCATTCATCCTTTGATTCTGTTCCACCCACTTCCGCGCATTCACGAAGGCTTCCAGCCAGGGAGTGGCATCGTCGCTTCTGCGTTCTTCCGGGTACCATGCGCACTGCCAGGGCAGGAAAGATCGCTCCAGGTGGGGCATCATCACCAGGTGCCGGCCGTCGGGTGAACAGATGGCCGCCACATCGTAATCCGATCCGTTGGGATTGGCGGGATAGGTGTGGTGGCTGAATTTTGCCGTAATATGGTACGCCTTCTCATCAAGCGGGAGACTGAAACGCCCTTCCCCGTGCGCCACCCAGACGCCCAGTCTCATCCCGGCCAGGGAACCGAGCATCACCGAATCATTCTCCGGGATGTCCACACTCAGGAAATGGGATTCAAATTTTCCGGAGGCATTGCGGAGCATCCGCGGAGGCTGTCTGTGGCCGGTCACCACCAGTTCCAGCTCTGTCATCAGCTGACAGCCGTTGCAGATGCCCAGGCTGAGTGTGTCGTCCCTGGCATAGAACCTCTCCAGGGCGGTCCTTGCTTTTTCGTTGTACCTGAATGCCCCGGCCCATCCTTTTGCCGATCCGAGCACATCCGAGTTGGAAAAGCCTCCCACAAACACGATCATCTGAATGTCTTCGAGGGTCTCCCTGCCCGAGATCAGGTCGGTCATGTGCACATCCTTCACATCGAACCCTGCCAGGTAAAGGGCATAGGCCATTTCCCGGTCTCCGTTGACCCCCTTCTCCCTGATAATTGCCGCCCTGGCCCAGCTTTCCGTGCGCCGGTCCGGGTCCGCGCCAAGAATCTTGAAATGACCGCTGAAGCCTCCCATGGAAAAGTCCAGTGCGTGGTACCTGTATGCCCTGAAACGCTCGGCTGCCATCAGTTCACACGTCTGATGCCTGTCCAGCAGGTAGGAAGTCCTGAACCAGTGGTCCCGGTACTGGTCCACCGGAAGGATCCAGCTCTTTTCCCGGGTTCTGAGCATGATTTCACGCTCTTCAACGGGTCTCCCGATCACATGGAACCTGATCCCTTCTTTTTCCAGGAGCCCGCAGACGGCATGATGTTCCCTTACCTGGATCAGGATCCCCGGGTTCTCGCTGAAAAGCGCCGGAATGGTATCTGCCTCAATTCTGCTGATATCCGCTTCCACACCACCTGAAACACTGGAGAAGCACATTTCCAGCAGCGCGGTGACCAGTCCCCCGGCAGAGATATCGTGACCGGCCAGGATCTTCCCGTCCCGGATGAGTGACTGCACCAGGTTGAATGCCTTCACGAAATAGGCCGGATCTTTCACGGTGGGGGCTTCATTCCCCAGGCTGTTCAGGACCTGGGCCAGGGAACTGCCGCCCGGGCGGGGATCGTCACCGGAGAAATCCAGCCAGATGATCCGGGTCTCCGGATCCTGCACCAGCACAGGTTCCACGATCTTCCTCACATCGGTCACTTCTCCCGCCGCCGAAATGATCACGGTCCCCGGTGCATAAACCACCTCGTCACCGTATTTCTGGGTCATGGAAAGAGAATCCTTGCCGGTGGGAATGTTGATCCCCAGCGCCACCGCAAAATCGCTCGCCGCCTCCACGGCCCTGTAAAGCCTGGCGTCCTCCCCTTCGTTCCTGCAGGGCCACATCCAGTTTGCCGAAAGGGAGACACTTCTGATCCCGTCCGGCATGGGAGCCCAGATGATGTTGGTCAGCGCTTCGGCAAGGGAGAGTACGCTTCCTGCCCCGGGATCCACCAGTCCGGCCACGGGCGCATGGCCCAGGGCCGTGGCATACCCTTTCACCCCGCGGTAATCCAGCGCAACCGCGCCCAGGTTGTTCAGGGGCAGCTGCAGCGGACCGGCGCATTGTTGTTTGGCGATCTTGCCGGTGACCGAGCGGTCCACCTTGTTGGTGAGCCAGTCCTTGCAGGCCACCCCTTCCAGCTGCAGTACTTTTTCCAGGTACTGCGGCAGCAGGGAAGCATCGCATGTGACAGGCTTGCGTTCCCGCACCGCCGTCCGGTCCGTCATCACCGTGCGGGGAGGATTGCCGAACATGTCGGCCAGCTCCAGGTCCATGGGTTTTTCGCCGGTCTCCTCGTCCAGGAACACGAACCGTTGGTCGCCCGTGACCGTCCCGATGATGTACACGGGAGCCCTTTCCCGCTCCGCGATCCGGACCAGTTCATCCACATCAACCGGTTTCAGCACCAGTCCCATCCTTTCCTGGGACTCGTTCCCGATGATCTCACGGGCCGACAGGGTGGGATCGCCCACCGGGAGCCGGTTCAGCCAGATGGTCCCCCCGGTACTTTCCACCAGCTCGGAGAGACAGTTGAGGTGTCCCCCCGCCCCGTGGTCATGGATGCTGATGATCGAATTGACACCTGATTCGGCGAGCGCCCGGATGGTATTGTACACCCTTTTTTGCATTTCGGGATTCGCGCGCTGCACCGCATTGAGTTCGATGGCATTCTCGTATTCGCCCGTATCCACGGAGGAGACCGCCCCTCCGCCCATTCCGATCCGGTAGTTGTCGCCTCCCAGCAGCACCACCACGTCGCCCTTCTCCGGGATCCCCTTTTCCACATGTTCCTTCCGTCCGTAGCCGATCCCCCCGGCGAGCATGATCACTTTGTCGTATCCGTATTTCCTCTCCCCATCCCGGTATTCAAAAGTGAGGAGGCTCCCGCAGATCAGCGGCTGGCCGAATTTGTTCCCGAAGTCGCTGGCCCCGTTGGAGGCCTTGATCAGGATCTCCAGCGGGGTCTGGTAGAGCCAGGGTCTTTCCGGCATGGCATAATCCCGGCTCCCGGGACCGTCCAGCTGCGGGTAGGAGGTCATATAGACGGCGGTCCCCGCCATGGGTATGGCCGCCCTTCCCCCGGCGATCCGGTCCCTGATCTCCCCGCCGGTCCCCGTGGATGCCCCGTTGAAAGGTTCCACGGTGGTGGGGAAGTTGTGGGTTTCGGCTTTCAGGGACAGCACGGTCTCAATATCAGTGACCCGGAAAAAATCGGGCCGGTCCTGCAGGGGCGGTGCGAACTGCTCGATGACGGGTCCCCCGCCAAACGAACAATTGTCCCGGTAGGCGGAAACGATCCGGTTGGGATGGGTTTTCGTGGTTCGCTTGATCAGCTGGAAGAGGGATGATCCCTTTTCTACTCCGTCGATCACAAAGGATCCGTTGAATATCTTGTGCCGGCAGTGCTCCGAATTCACCTGGGAGAACCCGAACACCTCGCTGTCGGTCAGCTTCCTGCCGATGCGTTTGCTCAGATCTTCCAGGTATGCGATCTCTTCGGGGCTCAGTGCCAGTCCCTCCTGCCGGTTGTAGGCCGGAATGTCCTCCACATGGATGACCGGATCGGGTTTCCTTCCTATGGTGAACAGGTCCTGTCCCAGGCTGTGGTAGAGGGACTGCAGCATGGGATCGAATCCGGCATCGCTGCCCGCGACACGGATAAACTCCTCGATCCTGCTGATGCCGTCAATGCCCATGTTCTGGGTGATCTCCACCGCGTTGGTGCTCCAGGGGGTGATCATTTCCTTCCGGGGCCCTATGAAATATCCTTCCACCCTGCCGGTTTGGAGCATGCCTGCATCTCCGAAAAGCCATTCCAGTTTTTTCCGGGTGGATCCGCCGGGCCGGCCGGCCGTTTCAGCGGCAATGATTTTGCCTTCCCCGTGTTGAAAAAAACAGATCATGAATGGTGCAAAGATAGCCGGTTTGTTGAATTCTTAGCAGGCAGGGGCGAAGAATGCGTTCCGGTTTTTCAACAATTCGGCCGGGGATCGCATCACGGATTGGTCAGGAATTCATATCTTTCGGGAAATCTAACCTGAACGGGACATGGTCAAAGAGAATTTTATTGAATTGTACGAAAGCAGTTTCAGGCAGAACTGGCACCTGCCGGCCCTGTCTGATTACAATGGAAAAACTTACACCTACGGTGATGTGGCCAGGGAGGTTGCCCGCCTGCATGTGCTGTATGAGGAAATGGGGATCAGGAAAGGAGATAAGATCGCCGTCCTGGGGAAGAACTCCGCCAGGTGGTGCATCTCCTTCCTGGGCGTCTTCACATACGGGGCGGTGGTGGTTCCCATCCTCTCGGACTTCAAGCCGGATGATGTCCACACGATCGTGAGCCATTCCGATTCGATCATGCTGATCGTGGACCGGCAGATCATGCAGACCCTGGATGAGGGTCAAATGAAAAAACTCAAAATCATCCTTTCCGTGGAGGATTTCGGGATCCTTTCCTCCAAACCGTCCGCCCGGCACAAAAAAGCGGTGGAGCAGGTGGACGAGCTCTTCGAAAAGAAATACAGCGGAGAGTTCGGCAAGGAGCACATCAGATATGCCCGGATCGACAACAGCGAGGTGGTGGAGATCAACTATACATCGGGTACCACCGGGTTTTCCAAAGGAGTGGTGCTGTCGGCCAACAGCCTGGCGGGAAATGTCACATTTGCCCGGAGGAACATGGAACTGAATCCCGGCGAGCGGATGCTGGCCCTGCTGCCGCTGGCCCACTGTTACGGATGCGCCTTTGATTTCCTTTTCCCCCTGATCATGGGGGTCCACGTGACCATCCTGGGAAAACTGCCGGCCACGCCGGTGATCCTGAAAGCATTCGGAGAGATCAGGCCGCACCTGATCATGTTCGTCCCCATTTTCTTTGAAAAACTCTACAAGAAGAGGGTACTGCCCACCCTTGAGAAAGGGAGCATGAAGGTGCTCACGAAGATCCCGGGGATCAGGGGACTCATCTACGGGGCGATCAGGAAGAAACTGTATGCCTCCTTCGGGGGCAATTTCCGCGAAGCCGTGCTGGGAGGCGCTGCGCTGAGCGAGGAGGTGGAAGATTTCATGAGAAAGATCAAATTCCCGTTTTCCATCGGCTACGGAATGACCGAATGCGGACCGCTGATCTCCTATGACGGATGGGCCACCACCCGGAAAGGTTCCAGCGGCAAGATCCTGGATATCATGGAGCTGAAGATCGATTCAGCGGATCCTTACAGGGAGCCAGGTGAGATCCTGGTGCGGGGGGAGAACCTGATGGAAGGATACTACAAGGATGAGAAAGGCACGAAGGCGACCATTGATGAGGAAGGCTGGCTTCATACGGGCGACCTGGGGGTAACCGACCCGGATGGCTTTATCTACATCAAAGGCCGCAGCAAGAGCATGCTCCTGGGTCCCTCCGGGCAGAACATCTACCCGGAGGAGATCGAAGCCAGGCTGGCCAACCTTCCCTATATTGCCGAATCGGTGGTGCTGATGAACGAAAACCACAGGCTGGAGGCCATGGTCTACCCCGATTATGAGGAGGCCAAAGCGAACGGGGTGGAAGGGAAACTGGAGGAGATCATGGAGGAAAACAGGAAGACCATCAACCAGCACCTGAAAACATACGAGGCGCTGGTGAAGATCCGGATCCACGAGACCGAATTCGAGAAAACCCCCAAACGGAGCATCAAGCGCTTCCTCTATACGCTGGAAAGCTGAGCGGGGGTCCTGTCGAACGGGGCGGGCGCCTGTCAGTAACTCATTCCTTTGTACACCCTGGAAAGGGGAGGAGGCACCAGGTCGCCCGAATAATTCAGCTGGCCGGGCCATGATGAGGAAACGGTCGCATCGGCCCTTCCTTCGGCAAATACATTCATCCTCACATCGTAGGTCCCTGTGGGTGTTCTCAGGGTATAACTGACATAATAGGTGTCATTTCTTTTGTTGCGGGAGAATTCATAGTTCGCGATGGACCCTTCCACCGTGATGCCTCCCACCCCGTTCTGTCCCACATAATAGTTGTTGCCGATCTGGATGACACCGCTCAGGGAATCGGCCGCCACGAAATTGAGGGTGGGGGTGACAATTACCGTATTCCCGTATTTGTCCCGGAGCCGGTCGGCTTCCAGCACGAAGAAGGCGCGTTCCACCATCATGGATACGATCTCCATCTTCGCCTCGGCTTCTTTCTCCTGCTGTTCCCTTTTCAGCTGCTTCTCCAGTTTTCTCATTTCCCGGGGACTGAACTCGGGTTCCTGCGCAGGGGCTGAGAGGGCCAGCATACAGATGGCTATGATGATTGAAAAGGTTTTCATGGTCAACAGGTTTTGTGGTTGTAAAAAGGTTGTCATAAGTCACACTTTTGAACAGCCTTATCTGGAATAATCTCCCAAAATCCGTGCCATTTTTCTACTGCGCAGGCCTGTTCCGCTGCACATCAAGGGCCACGAAAAAAGCGATGAATTTCTCCTTCCGGTTGCAGAACTGGTTGCTGAGGCACCGCTTGCTCCGGCATTTACACTGTGCCAAGGATTTCTTTGTAGATGGCTTCATTTTCGCTGTCAAAAACCACGAAAATAACCTCCTCCACATATCCGGGCGCGTCTTCATGTCCCTGATTTTCCAGGAAGGAGCGGACTGTTTCGATGGCGATCCGGGCCGCTTCTTTTTTCGGGAACCCGTAAACCCCCGTGGAGATATTGGGGAATGCGATGCGCTTCAATCCCTTTTCCGCGGCCAGCTCCAGGCTGCGGCGGTAACATCCGGCCAGCAGTTCCCGTTCATTTTTCCCGCCGCCCGTCCAGACGGGCCCCACCGCATGGATCACATAACGGGCGGGCAGGTCAAACCCGGCGGTGATCTTCGCCTCGCCGGTTTCGCATCCGTTCAGTCTGCGGCATGCCTCCAGCAGTTCCGGTCCCGCCGCCCTGTGGATGGCCCCGTCCACTCCGCCTCCGCCCAGGAGGGAGCGGTTGGCGGCATTCACGATGGCACCGACGTCCATTTTCGTGATGTCGCCCTTTTGAAGTGTGATCTTTGCTTTCAACTCCTTTTATTGTGCTTCCATTCCCCGGATCACCGCCCCGAATTCCTTCTCGAATGCCCTGGCGATCTTCAGCATGGCATTGTCGATCTGCTTGTCTGTGAGGGTTTTTTCATCATCCAGCAGGGTGAAGGTCAGGGCATATGATTTTTTCCCCTTTTCGATCTTGTCCCCTTCGTACACATCAAACAGCTCCACCTTCTTCAGCAGTCTCTGCTCTGTTTTGAAGGCAAGCTTCCGCAGGGATTCGTAAGTGACATCCCTGTCCAGCATGATGGAAAAGTCGCGCCTGACCACATGGAAACGGGGAAGCGGTCTGAAGCTGATCTGCTGCCGGGCCGCGATCCGCATCACCCTGTCCCAGTAAAATTCGGCGGCAAACACCTCCTGTTTGATGTCAAACTTTTTCAGCAGTGCGGCTGCCACTGTACCGAACTGCACGATCTGTTCCCCGCCGGTGCTGAAGCCCGCCAGTTCCGCAAAGTCCGGATGCCTGTCCCCGGCCTGGTCAAGTGTGCCGGGATCAATGCCCAGCTTGTTCAGCACCAGTTCCACGTAACTTTTCAGCTCGAAGAAAGAGGCATTCCCGGCCTCGCGGAACCAGTTCCCCGGCTGTGACTTCCCCGTAAGGAAGATTCCCATGCGGAGTTTTTCATCGAACCTGTCGGTGGGATTGTCCGACGTATTCCCGGGATCCCGGAAATAACAGTACCCGAATTCATACAACTTCAGATCGGGATGCTTCCGGTTGATGTTGTAGGCAATGGCTTCCAGTCCCCCGTACAGCAGTGTCTTTCGCATCAGCGCCAGGTCCTGGCTCAGGGGATTGAGCAGCCGCACCGCGCCGGGATCCTTCTGATCCCCTTTGTCGTAATAGGCACTCCGGGTGAGGGAATTGGATTTCAGCTCGAAGAAGCCGTTGGCTGTCAGCAGGTCGGAGACCAGGTTGACCACCTTCTCCCTGTCCGGTTTCTCGGTGTAGGAGATATTCGAATGGAGATGGCCGTCCACTTCCACCCTGTTGAACCCGTAGATGCGCAGCAGCTCTTCGATCACATCCGGTTCGCGGGTCACGTCCACCCGGTAGGTGGGGACCCGCACCAGCATTCCTTCGCCGTCGCTTTCCTCAATGCGCATTTCCAGGGATTCCAGGACCGACCGGATGGTGTCCGGTTCTATCCTGTTGCCCACCAGCCTGTCAATATGATCAAAGCGGACCCTCACGCGGGCCTCCTCCACCGGTTCCGGGTAGACATCCACCACCTCCGAGGAGATGGAGCCGCCCGCGATCTCCCGGATCAGCATGGCCGCCCTTTTCAGGGCCCACACCGTCAGGTTGGGGTCGGTCCCCCGTTCAAACCGGAACGAAGCATCTGTCTGCAGTCCGTGATGCCTGGAGGTTTTCCGGATATAGACCGGATCAAAGCAGGCCGATTCCAGGAACACGTCCCTGGTTGCCCCGGTCACCCCCGAGTCAATTCCCCCGAAAACCCCGGCGATGCACATCCCTTCTTCCGCATTGCAGATCATCAGGTCGGATCCCAGCATTGTCCGCTCCACTTCGTCCAGCGTGGTGAACCGGGTTCCGTCGGGAAGGGTCCTGACCACCACCTCTCCTCCTTTGATCATGGCCACATCGAACGCATGCAGGGGCTGGCCCGATTCGTGCAGCACGAAGTTGGTCACGTCCACCACGTTGTTGATGGGTGTGAGATTGATGGACCGCAGCCGGTTCTGCAGCCAGGCAGGGCTCTCCTTCACGGTCACCCCGGACAGGGTCACCCCCGAATACCTGCGGCATCCCGCTTTTTCTTCGATGCGGATGGGAATGTAAAGGTCGTTGTTGTCCACCGTGAATTCATCCACGGAAGGCCTGACCGCCCTGACCCCGTTTTCCCTTCTCAGGAAGGCGGCCAGGTCCCTGGCCACCCCCAGGTGGGAGGCGGCATCGATCCTGTTGGGGGTAAGGTCAATGGAAAAGACCGTATCGGTTTCGATCCCGAAATATTCTGCAGCGGGCGAACCCGTCCGCGCCTCCGGGTCCAGCACCATGATCCCGTCATGGGAGGGCCCCAGGTTCAGTTCATCCTCGGCGCAGATCATCCCTTCCGATTCCGCTCCCCTGATCTTTGTTTTTTTGATGGGAAACTCCTGATCCCCCTGATACAGCTTGCTTCCCACGGTGGCCACCGGCACCTTCTGTCCCGGCGCCACGTTGGGTGCCCCGCAGACGATCTGTACCGGGTCTCCTTTTCCCAGGTCCACCATGGCCAGGGTCAGCTTGTCCGCACCGGGATGCTTCCGGCAGGAAAGCACCTCGCCGATCACCACTCCTTCCAGTCCCCCTTTCACCGACTGCACGTTCTCCATGCCGTCCACTTCCAGTCCGATGTTGGTCAGGATTTCGCTTACCTCCCCGGGGGGAAGGTCGATTGTGAGATACTCCTTCAGCCAGTTATATGAAATGTTCACAGGTATATTGGTTTATATCACAGCCCCTCTGAACCTTCCGGGCCCGGTCTTGCTGTGGTGAGCGGTTCATCAGGGGCCTGTCTCAATGAAACTGCTAAAATAGTGCATTTCAATCAGAGTTGAAAATAGTCCGCCACCCGGCTGAAAAGTACCGTCTGCACTTCCCGGTAGGTGAGCGGGGCGGGAAGGCCATCGGTGAGTTGCACCTCTTCCGTTTCAAATTCAAGGAATTCTTCCAGCTCCTCTACGTCAGCCGCATACAGCCTTCCGTATTGAATTCTCTTCCCCGTTGTGACCGAATAATCGCACAGGTGGACCAGGGTGTAATCCACGGCCCCGGTCTCTTCCCTCAGTTCCCGTTCAGCCGCATCCTCGGCCGACTCCCCTGATTCGATATGCCCGGCGGGCATTTCCCAGGTGAACCGCTCCCGGTGCCGCACGAACAGCCACCGGTTTCTGTACCGGGCCCCGATCACCACGTAGGTCAGCTTCCTTTCCCCGACCGAACCGGGTGCCAGAAGTTCAGTAATCACTGCCATTCCCGGTGCTTTTGTTTAAAAGATACCAAGGTATGAAATATCGCCTTTGGGATCAACAGGACCGGGCCATTGATTTAAAGGAATAAATATTGGTATCTTTGGAATATGGAAACGCCCCCGGTCGGAAATATCCGCCGGATCTTTCTGGAGATCGGCAACCTGACAAGGTTCACGGGCATCTTTTTCCGGAACCTGTTCGGGGGCCGGTTTGAGACCAGGGAGTTCATCACCCAGTGCTACAGGAGCGGGTACCAGTCCCTCCTCCTGATCGGCATCACGGCGGTGATCCTGGGACTGGTGCTCACCATCCAGACCCGGCCCATCCTGGCCGATCTGGGTGCGGAAGCCTGGCTGCCCAACATGGTATTTATCTCCGTCATCACCGAGCTGGGGCCCGTGATCTTCGCCCTGCTCTTTGCGGGGAAGGTGGGTTCGGGGATCGGAGCGGAGCTGAGTTCCATGCGGGTCACCGACCAGATCGATGCCATGGAGGTTTCCGCCACCAATCCCGTGAAGTTCCTGGTGGTCACCCGGGTCATGGCGACCACCTTCATGCTGCCCCTGCTGGTTTTTTACGGTGACCTGCTGGCTTTCCTGGGCTCCTTCCTGGGGCTGAAGGCATACAGCAATATTTCGTTCCAGCTCTTTTACAGCCGCGCATTCTCGGGATTCTATTTCAGCGATATCTTCCCGGCCACCATCAAGACCCTCTTTTTCGGCTTTTTTATCGGCATCATCAGCAGCTATATGGGGTATTACTCGGACCGGGGGACGGAAGGGGTGGGGCGTGCCGCCAACTCGGCGGTGGTGGTCTCCTCCCTGGCTGTCTTCCTGCTGGACCTGATCGCGGTGCAGATCACCGACCTCATTTTGTAAGGCCATGGATAAGGAGCGAATTCTACATATCAGCGGACTGTCCAAATCATTCGGGGACCAGAAGGTGATCGAAGGGGTCGGATTCTCACTGTACCGGGGCGAGAACCTGGTGCTCCTGGGCAGGTCGGGCACCGGCAAGTCGGTGATCGTGAAGTGCATCGTGGGACTGATGGAGCCCGATGCGGGGGAGATCAATGTGTTCGGGACGGATGTGGTTAGCTGTCCGGAAAAAGAGCTGAACCAGGTCCGGACCCGGATCGGTTTCCTGTTCCAGGAAGGAGCGCTCTACGATTCCATGAGCATCGGTGAGAACCTCCTGTTCCCAGCGCGGCGGAACAGCAAACTGAGGAAGCTGGGTGAAAAGGAGCTGCAGGAGCTTGTGTTGCGGAACCTGGAGAACGTGGGGCTGTCCGATGCGGTGGACAAAATGCCGGGGGAGCTGTCCGGAGGGATGAAGAAAAGGGCCGGTCTGGCACGAACCCTGATGCTGTCGCCCGAGTTGATCATTTATGACGAACCCACCACGGGGCTGGACCCTTTTACCAGTGAAGCCATCAACGAGCTGATCCTGAAGGTCCGCCGGGAATACAAAACCTCCTCCATCATCATCACCCACGATATCAGGTGTGCGGAGGCAACGGGCGACCGGCTGCTGTTGTTGCATGGCGGCAGGATCGTGGCAGAGGGGGACATCCGGGTATTGCGGGACCACCCGGATCCGGAGGTGAGGAATTACTTTAAATAATCATAAGCCATGAAAAGCAATCAACGCAGAAGCCTGATCGTGGGAGTGTTCATCACCCTGGCAATGCTCATTTTCATCGCGGGCATCTACCTCGTCGGCAGGAAGGAAAATATCTTCGGTTCCACCATTGAGGTAAACGCCATATTCAATGATGTGAAGGGAGTGCAGGCGGGCGACAGGGTGAGGCTTTCGGGAATCGACATCGGAACCGTGAAAAGCATCGGTTTTCTGGATGACAACAGGGTGAATATCCGCATGAGCCTGAATACCAACAGGGCGGTCCATGTGAAGAAAGATTCAAAGGCGACCATCGGGAACGAGGGACTCATGGGGGCCAAGGTGGTCACCATCCTGCCGGGAAGCATCCAGGCCGAACCGGTTGCCGAGCTGGACACCCTGCAGACCATGGAGCAGGTGGATGTGGATGATATCCTCCGGGAGGTGAAGACCTCCAGCGAGAACATTGCCGTGGTCACCGGCGAGCTGATTGCCATCACGCAGAAGATCAACCGGGGGGACGGGGTATTCGGGAAGATCTTCACAGATACCACCCTGACTTCCAACCTGGATGATGCAAGCGAATACATCGCCCGGATCACGGAAAACATCAACGGGATCTCCGAGAAAGTGAGCCGAGGACAGGGGATCGTGGGAAGATTGTTCACCGACACCCTCCTCACCGGTCAGCTCGACTCGGCCGGAAGGAACATCGGCCAGATTGCCGCGAACATCTCTGAGATCACGGACAAGGTCAACCAGGGCGAGGGGATCTTCGGGCGTTTGTTCACGGACACCACCCTGACCAACAAACTGTACCGGACCAGCCAGCACCTGGAATTTACCACCCTCAACCTGATGGACCTCACCGAGAAGCTGAACAGCGATTCCAGCGCCCTGAGCCTGTTCATCAGCGACACCGCATTTGCCGATTCCGTGCAGATACTCCTGCACAAGATCAACCAGGGCATCGAAGAAGCCACGGAAGCTTCACGGGCGATCAGGCGGAGCGGCCTGATCAGGCTTTTCTCAAAGGACCGGGCGCCGGAGACGGACGTGGATTGATTTTTTTTAGGTATTTTTACAGCCTGTTTTCATTCCGGTCCGCATGCCGGACGCACCGGAAAATCAACACATGAAGGGAGGGCAAATGCAGCATAAGAAACACAGGCCGCTGATCCTGGTGACCAATGATGACGGGATCGACGCAAAAGGGTTCCGTGAACTGATCGGGATTGCCAGGGAATTCGGGGAGGTGGCGGCCATCTCATCCCAGATCCCCATGTCGGGGATGTCACATGCGATCACCATCAAGGTCCCCATCCGGGTACGGCCGGTCCTGGAGGAGGAAGGGTTCACGTTATACCAGACCACCGGCACACCGGTGGACGGGGTCAAACTCTCTTTCCACACCCTGCTGGGAAGGCGCCCGGATCTGTTGCTCAGCGGGATCAACCACGGGTCCAACTCCTCCGCCAGCATTCTTTATTCGGGGACCATGGGAGCCGTGATGGAAGGAGCAGTCAACCATGTCCCCTCCATCGGTTTCTCCCTGCTGGATTACAGGCCCGATGCGGATTTTGAAGCCTCGGCAGGAGTGGCCAGGGAGGTGATCAGGCTGGTGCTTGAGAAAGGGCTTCCCGACGGGATCTGCCTGAACGTGAACATCCCTTCGGTCCCCGCCTCCGAAATCAAAGGGATCCGGTTCTGCAAACAGGCCAACGGATACTGGAGAGAGGAATTCGAAAAGCGGACCGATCCCAACGGCCACAGCTACTACTGGCTCACCGGGTTCTTCCATAACCGGGAACCCAAAGGAGGAGGGATCGGCACCGATGAATGGGCCCTTGCCAATCATTATGTTTCGGTGGTACCCATCCAGACCGACATGACCGCCCATGCTTTCCTGGAAGAAATAAAGGAATGGGAAACATCTGGGATCAAGCATGGCGCCTGAAAAGAGATTCGATACGATCCTTTCGGGGCTGGTCCCCGGACTCATCCTTCCCGTCATTACGCTGGTCATCATCTGGCTGATCAGGTATGAAGGCGGACTCTTCCGTTTCCTGGGAGAGTTCCAGCAGATGGGCATGCTGTCCAAGATCCTCAGTCTGTCCGTGATCCCCAACCTCCTGCTCTTCTTTCTCTTTCTCTGGACAAACCGCCCGTATTCCGCCAGAGGCGTTATCTTTGCCACACTGATCATGGCTTTTGTCATGCTGGTGCTCAAATTCGCGTAGCCGCCATGAGATATTTCATCATCGCAGGGGAAGCTTCCGGCGATCTCCACGCTTCCAACCTGATGAAGGAGCTGAAGCGTCTTGACCCGGAGGCGGAATTCAGGTTCATGGGGGGAGACCTCATGGATGCGGTTTCAGGCGGGATGGTGATGCATTACAGGGAGACCAGCTACATGCTGCTGGATGTGGTGTTCCACCTTGGAAAGATCCTCCGGAACCTGCGGAAGCTGAAATCCGAAATGAAGGCTTATGGTCCCCACGCGGTGATCCTGGTGGACTATCCCGGGTTCAACCTCCGGATGGCCAGATCGGCCAGAAGGATGGGGCTGAAGGTGTTCTATTACATTTCCCCCAAGGTCTGGGCCTGGAAACAGGGGAGGGTGAAGCTGATCAAAAAATACACCCACCGGCTATTCGTCATCTTCCCGTTCGAAGAAGCCTTCTTTCAGAAATTCGGCCTCCGGGTCGAGTATTTCGGGAATCCGCTGGTGGATGCAGTCGCTGCGTTCAGGGAGGAATTCCCGGGACCCGAAACGTGGAAAAAAGCACACGGGCTGGAGGACGGGAAGGTGGTGGCCCTGCTGGCCGGTTCCAGGAAAAAAGAGATCGAAGCCATGTTGCCGGTGATGGTCCGCGTGGCCGGGAACCACCCCGGATACAGGTACGTACTGGCCGGGGCCCCTTCCATTGATCCCGCTTTCTACGAACCCTTCATCCGCAATTCGCAGGTGGAGCTGGTGCAGGGCGAGACCTACCCGCTGCTGGCCTCCTCCTGCGCAGGGATGGTCACCTCGGGCACGGCCACCCTGGAAGCGGCGCTGTTCGACGTGCCCCAGGTGGTCCTCTATAAGACCGGTTCCCTGGCCTATGCACTTGCAAAACGAATCATAAAGATTAATTTTATCAGCCTTGTGAACCTGATCTACGGAGAGGGACTGGTGCAGGAGGTGATCCAGAAGGACCTCTGGCGGCGGACGGACAAAGAGCTGTCACGGCTGCTGGAAGATGAAGCATACAGGGAGGCGATGCGCGGGGGCTATCGCGAGATCCGCAGCAGGATCGGGGAGAAAGGGGTCTCGGCGAGGATCGCCGCCCGGATGGTGGAACTCATACACGGAAGTGCAACATGAAATAAGAGGCATGAAGATGAGACGGATTTTTTTTCTGGTGATCCTGGAATGCGCTCTGACCGGGGCGTGGGCGCAGAATGTGCGTGTGGGCATCTTCCAGGACCAGCTGGTGACCGCCTCGGTGGTGTACTGCTCATCGGGGAATTACCACCTGGTGGCCGGGGATGAGATCCTTGCCAGGTTCGGACAGGGGGATGTTTTGTACCTCACGCTGGACCGGGAGATGGTGAAGGTGCTGGATACGGACCGGGATTTCGGCTTCTTTTCAGAGGTGGAGCTGAGGGGCACCACGCCTGACTGCGTCTTCCGCATCCGGCCGGTCCAGCCCGAGCTGGAATCAAGGATGTACGACGACGACCTGGTGGTGACCGCCCACGACCGTTACATGACGCTGGTCAACCGGGTGGACATGGATAAATACCTGGCAGGGGTGGTCGAGGCCGAGGCCGGATACAATGCGGAAGAGGAATTTTACAAGGCACAGGCGATCCTCTGCCGCACCTTTGCGCTGAAGAACCTGGACCGCCACCTTTCCGAGGGTTTTTCCCTGTGCGACGGGACCCACTGCCAGGCATACAAGGGAAGAAGCATGCAGCATCCCGGGATCCTGACGGCCATCGTGGAGACCACGGGAATGGTGCTGGCCGATTATCACTACAAACTGATCACGGCCGCGTATCATTCCAACAGCGGGGGACAGACCCAGCGGGCGGGGGAGGTGTGGCTGTCGGATGCCGACTACCTCCAGTCCGTGGTGGATCCTTACTCGCTCCACCAGCCACATGCCAAGTGGCGGGACACCATTTCGTTCAATGATTGGAAGCAGTATCTCCTGAAGAACGGGATGCGGAGCGTCAACCGGATCCCCGAAGAGATCATCTACGTAGAGCAGATGCGGCGCAAGAAACATTTCGTGCTGGACAAGGACTCCCTCAGGATGACCAAGATCAGGGAAGACTGGGGGTTCCCGTCCGCGTTTTTCGACATGTTCCCCGACGGGGATTCCGTCCTGGTGTGGGGGAAGGGATACGGCCACGGGATCGGCATGAGCCAGGAAGGAGCCATGAAAATGGCCAGGGACGGATTCATGTTCAGGGACATCCTGCAGTTCTATTTTTACGAGGTCAGGCTGATGGATTACAGGGACCTGCCTGCCTCCAGCATCCCCGATGTGGAATTCTGACAGGAGATTTGTGAGGACCGCGTATGTGGACACTGTTTAAAAAAGAGATCGGCAGTTTTTTCAGCAGCCTGACCGGCTACGTGGTGATCGTGGTCTTCCTGCTGCTGAACAGCCTGTTCATGTGGGTCGTCCCGGGACAGTTCAACGTGATCGAGAACGGGTATGCCACACTGGATTCGCTGTTTGCCCTGGCCCCCTGGGTCTTCCTTTTCCTGGTCCCCGCCATCACCATGCGCATGATCGCGGAGGAGAAAAGATCGGGAACCCTGGAACTGTTGTATACCAGGCCGGTGACAGAGATGCAAATCATCCTGGCCAAGTTCCTGGCCTCCTGGGCGCTGCTCCTCCTCTCGCTGGTCCCCACCCTCATCTTCTTCTGGTCCGTCTCCCGGCTGGGCAGTCCCCCGGGAAACATCGACACCGGGGGGACCTGGGGCTCTTATGCCGGGCTCCTCTTCCTGGGCGGGATCTATGCGGCCATCGGGATCTTCACCTCCTCGCTCACGGGGAACCAGATCGTCGCATTCATTCTCGCGGTATTCATCTCATTGATCATGTACCTGGGTTTTGGTTTCCTGGGAGAGATGGCGGGGGAGGGGAAAACAGCTTTCCTGCTCTCCAGGCTGGGGATCGAAGCCCATTACAACTCCATGAGCCGGGGGGTGCTCGATTCCAGGGATGTCCTTTATTTTCTGATGGTGATGGCACTGTTTATCATGGGGGCAGGGGCCGTCCTGCGGCGGAGGGGACTTCCCATGGTGATCGCGGTCCTGGCAGTGGCCCTGCTCTCGGTGCTGTCGGGAATGAAGTTCTTCCGGATCGACCTGACCTCGGAGAACCGATACACCCTGGCCCCCTCCACCCGGAAACTGATGAGGAACCTGGATGACGTGGTGTTCGTGCGGATCTATTTGGCGGGTGACCTCCCGGCTGAATTCGTGCATTTCCGGAGATCGATCCGGGAACTGATGAATGACATGAGGGCTTATGCAGGAGAGCAGCTGCAATACGAGTTTGTGAACGTCTACGAGGAGACCGATGAAGCGGTCCGCAACCGCATGATCTCGGATCTGTATAAAAAGGGACTGAGGGTGACCAACATCCAGATGCGGGATAAGGAGGGAGGGGTGTCCGGGAAGATCATCTTTCCCGGGGCCATCATTTCCCGCAGGGAATATGAAATGCCGGTGAACCTTCTCAGGAACAATCCGGCGCTGTCGCACGAGGTCAACCTGAACAATTCCATCCAGACCCTGGAATATGAATTCGCCAGGGCGATTCAGAGCCTGGCTGCGGAGGAGGTCCCCCGGATCGCCTTCATCGAGGGTCACGGAGAGCTGGATTCGCTCCAGACCCACGGCCTGATGAATGAACTGAAGAATTTTTTCCAGGTGGACCGGGGTTTCATCCGGGGGAACCTGGACGCACTCCTGAATTACGAGGCACTGATCATTGCCAGGCCCGAAAGGGGATTCAATGAAGCCGACCGGTTCGCCATTGACCAGTACATCATGCGTGGAGGCAGGGTACTGTTCTTTCTCGACCCGGTGCAGCCTTACGCCGACAGCCTGTCGGGCGGCACCACCGTGGCACTGGCAAACCAGGTGGGACTGGAAGAGCTGCTGTTCAAATACGGGGTGCGGGTCAACTATGACCTGGTGGCCGACCTGCAGTGCAATTACGTCCCGGTGAACACGGCTCCCGCGGGGGAACAGGCGCGGTTCACCATGATGCCCTGGGTCTATTTCCCGCTCCTGTCCGGGCCCGTTTCCCATCCGGTCACCCGCGGGCTCAACTACGTTAAAAGTGAATTTGCCTCCACGGTGGACACCCTCGGCGGGAGCAATGTGCGGAAAACAGTGCTGCTGGCCACCTCTCAGGCAAGCAGGGCGCGGGAGGTCCCCCTCTACATCAGCATGGAAGAGATCACGGTCCCGCCCGATCCCGGTATCTACAACTCCTCCTTCCTCCCTGTAGGGGTGCTGCTTGAAGGAAGCTTCGAATCATTCTACAAAAACTATCAGGTTCCCCGCGGTGTCCATCCGCCGGATACACGGGTGACCGGCAACAGTCCTCCCACCTCCGTTTTCGTGGCCACCGACGGGGACCTGGTCCGGAATGAGGTGGAATACGAGCAGGGCCGGCTGGTGGCCCGGCCGCTTGGGTACGACAGATACACACGGCAGACGTTCGGGAACCTGGAATTTGCGATGAACGTGATCAATTACATGACCGATGAAACCGGGATCATGGAGCTCAGGTCCAGGGAGTTCAAACTGCGGCTGCTGGACCGGGAAGCCACCGGGGACAGGGGCACGGTTCTCCGGTGGAAGCTGGTCAATACGCTTGTCCCGGTGGTGCTGGTGATCCTGGGGGGGATCGGTTTCTGGTTTTTCAGGAAACGAAAATTCGCCACATAGCGTGAAACGCCGGGGAACCATCGGGATCATCGTTTCCGTGATGCTCATCATTGCGCTGGTTCTTGTATTTACGGACCCGTGGAGCACCCTGCGCCGGGACAACAGGCAGCTGCTGCTGAACCATCCGTCCGAAGTGGACAGGCTCTTCCTGGCCGACGGCTACGACACCACCCTGCTGGTCAGGCAGGACACCGCCTGGCTGCTGTCCGGCCGGGAGGTGGCAAATCCCGTGGCTGTTGAAAATCTGCTCTTTGCCGCAGAAAGGATCCGGATCAGTTCCATCCTGAGCGGTGAATTTGATCCTGAGGGAAAAACGGTCCGGAGGATCCGCTTTTACAACGGGAATGAGGTGGTCCTGGAGTACGATTTCATCACCGACGGCACGCGGTACCTGGTCAGGCCCCCCGGATCTGACCGGAGTTACTATGTGTCGCTTTCGGGGTATCCGGGACTGGACCTGGACAGGGTCTTTTCCAGTGAACCAAACCATTACAGGGAACATCTCCTGATCGATCTGCTCCCCTCGGAGATCTCCCTGATCGAGGTGGAGGCGGGGGACGGTGAACCGTTCCGTTTTACACAGGATCCCGGAGGGGACATCCGGTGCCTGCTTCCGGAAAGCGACAGCGTGATCCCCTTCAGCAGGCTGGATACCCTTGCCGTCAGGCTGCTGTTCAGCTATTTCACCCACATCAGGTACGAACGGGTGACAGAGATCCCGGTAAGCCGGCTGACCGGTTCCGGACCGGAAACTGCTCCCCTGGCCCGGCTCCGTGTGGAGTCCCGCCGCGGCGAGAAACACATCCTCCGGATCTATCCCCTGTACCGGGACCAGGGCGGTAAACCGGACATGTTCCGGGCCCTGGTGGCATATAACGACCGGCCCGAAGCGCTGGTGGTGAACTACATTTACCTGGATGTGCTGATGAGGGATCTGTCGCTGTATTTTGCAAAAGGGGAGTAGCGGCTTTCACGAATTTTTTTTGTATTATTGATGGATTAACCGATCTCTGAACACATAAAGAACATATAAAAGAACAGATCATGAAATTTGTCGTATCCAGTATGGAACTGCTTGGTCATCTTCAGGCCATCAGTCGTGTCATCAGCTCAAAGAACACCCTGCCCATTCTTGACAATTTTCTTTTTTCTCTGGAGGACGGGGTGCTGGATATCACTGCTTCCGACCTGGAGTCCACGATGGTCACGCAGATCCGGCTGGAGAATACGGATGGTTCGGGAACGATCGCGGTCCCTGCGCGGCTGCTGACCGACACGCTGAAGGAGTTCCCGGAGATCCCGCTTACATTCGAGATCAACGCGGAAAGCCTGGTGATCGTGATCCAGTCCGAGAACGGCAAGTTCACCATTCCGGGTCAGAACGGCAATGAGTTCCCCCAGATGCCGGTGATCAAGGATGACCAGAAAGAAACCGTGGAACTGGACCGGGACATCCTCCTGGCCGGGATCAGCAAAACACTCTTTGCCACCGCGGATGACGAGCTCCGCCCGGTGATGAACGGGATCTTCATGGAGCTTTCCCCCGACGACATCACCTTCGTGGCATCCGATGCCCATAAGCTGGTCAGGTACAAGCGCACGGACGCATCGGCCGAAAACGCGGCCAGTTTCATCCTGCCCAAGAAACCGGCCTCGCTGCTCAGGAACATCCTTCCCCGGGAAGAAGGCCAGGTGGTCCTGGAATTCGACGACCGGAACGCATCCTTCACCCTGCCGGGCTACCGGCTGGTCTGCAGGCTGGTGGACGGGAACTATCCCAGCTACAACTCGGTGATCCCCACGGACAATCCCTACCGGATGGTCATCGACCGGCTGGCCTTTTACAACACCCTGCGAAGGGTCTCGGTCTTTTCCAACCAGGCCAGCAACCTGGTGAAACTTTCACTCACTGGGAACCAGCTCAACATTTCCGCACAGGACATTGATTTCTCCATTTCGGCCAATGAACGACTCAGCTGCCAGTACGAAGGAGAGGATATGGAGATCGGCTTCAAGTCCACCTTCCTGGTGGAAATCCTGGCGAATCTCTCCTCCGGCGAGGTGGTGCTGGAGATGAGCGATCCCACCCGTGCCGGGATCCTGGTCCCCGCCGAGCAGGGCAACGAAAATGAAGACACCCTCATGCTGCTGATGCCCATGATGATAAATGCCTGACGGATGCGTCTGAACCTGAAGAATCCCATTGTTTTTTTCGATCTGGAGACCACCGGGATCAACATCGCGGCCGACCGCATCGTGGAGATTTCCTACCTGAAGGTGGACCTTGGCGGGAACGAGACTGCCAAGACGATCCTGGTCAATCCGGAGATGCCCATCCCCGAACAGGCCACTGCCATCCACGGGATCACAGATGAGGATGTGAAGAATGCCCCCACGTTCGGCGAGGTGGCAAAGAACCTGGCCAGGGATTTCGAGGGATGCGACCTGGCCGGCTATAATTCGGTCAAATTTGATATTCCCCTGCTGGCCGAAGAATTCCTGCGGGTCGGAGTGGATATAGACCTGAAGAAGAAAAAGTTCGTGGATGTCCAGATCATCTTCATGAAAATGGAACCCAGGACCCTGGCCGCCGCATACAAGTTTTTTGTGGGAAAAGAGCTGGACAGCGCCCATTCGGCCGCCGTGGACACCATGGCCACCTACGAGGTGCTGCAGGCCCAGCTGGACAGGTATCCGCAGCTCGAAAACGACATCGGGAAACTGGCCGAATTTTCCTCCCATAACCGGAATGCCGATTTTGCCGGCCGGATCGTTTACAACGAGAAGGATGAGGAGGTATTTAACTTCGGAAAATACAAAGGCAGGCTGGTGAGCGAGGTCCTGGAAAAGGACCCAGGCTATTACGGATGGATGATGAACGGCGATTTCCCCCTCTACACCAAGAAAGTCCTCACCAGCATCAAGCTCAGGTCTCTCAACAAGTAGCATCATGAAGATCATCTGCATTGGCAGGAACTATGCGGACCATGCCCGTGAAATGAAAAGCGCGGTACCCGCCGTCCCCGTATTTTTCATGAAACCCGACACGGCGCTGGTCACCGGCAACCGTCCCTTCTTCCTCCCGGATTTTTCGAAAGATGTGCACCACGAAGTGGAGGTGGTGCTCCGCATCAGCCGGGAAGGGAGCCGGATCCCCGAAGCGGATGCACCGGGGTACTTCAGGAAGATCGGACTGGGTGTGGATTTTACGGCACGGGATCTCCAGCATGAGATGAAGGAAAAGGGACTGCCGTGGGAGATCGCCAAAGGATTTGACCATTCGGCCCCGGTGAGCAGGTTTTTCTCCCTGAAGCGGTTCGGGGATATCCACAACCTTCCCTTCAGGCTCGATGTGAACGGTGCCACCGTGCAGGAAGGGAGCACCTCGGGCATGATCTTCTCCTTCGAGGCCATCATTGCATACGTCTCCCGGTTCGTGACGCTGCGGCGGGGCGATCTGGTCTTTACGGGAACGCCGGCCGGGGTGGGACCCGTGAAGAAGGGCGACCGCCTGGAGGGGTTCCTGGGGGGGATCCGGATGTTTGATTTCAAAGTGGAATGAAGGAAGAAAAGGATTACAAACTCCGCAGGATCTCACTGGGCGGGGTATCCGCCTACCTGCTCTTCAAACCGGGCAAAGCCGTGCTGGTGGACAGCGGACGGGGAGGGTCCGCGGATAAGATCCTGGAAGCGATACGGGGAGCGGGACTGCAGCCGGAGATGCTTGAGCTCCTGATCCTGACCCATGCCCATTTCGACCATGCGGGGACTGCAGCCAGGATCAAGGCGGCGACCGGTTGCCGGATCATGGTCCACCGCTCGGAAGCGGACCGGCTCAGGAATGGATTCACGCTCCTGCCGGGCGGCACCCGCTGGAAGGCCAGGGTTCTGGTAGGACTGGGAAGGATCTTCGTGCCCCGGCTCGGCAAATATGAAGGGGCGGAGCCGGATCTCCTCGCAGATGATTCGTTCGATCTGAAGGAGTTCGGATTTCCCGCCAGGGTGATCCACACCCCTGGGCACACCCCGGGTTCCATGGTGGTGCTCACCGAAGCAGGGGAGATGTTTTCGGGGGATACCTTCTTCGGGCTGGAGGGGAAGGAATATTTCCCGCCTTTTGCCGAGGATCTCCCGGCCCTGCTGGAAAGCTGGAAGATGATCCGGTCGCTTCCCGTGAAGGTCATCTACCCGGCACACGGGAACCGTTTTACGGCAGAACAGTTCCATGAAGCCCTTGAACCCGCCCTGAAGAAATACGGGCGGGATGCGCCGGTGCGTCAGGGCTCGGAAAGATAGCCCGAAATGAGATCGTACACCTGCTGCCGCTGGGCTTCGGGCAGATTGTTGATGCGGGTGCGGTGCGTGCCCCCTTCCTTCACGAAAACCTTCACATTTTCCTTCGCTGCATCAAGTTCCACGGCGGTGGCCGACCAGGTGTCATTTTCCCCGTAAATGAAGATGAAATTTTCCGCTTCCTGCTCCAGGTAATCCTGCAGCTTCCGGGAGAGTTCCCCGTCAAAGCTGTATTCCACTCCTTCCGGCAGGGTAAAGGTGAACACCGGATTGTCCACATGCCTGATAAACCTGTCAAATTCATCCAGCTCGTACCCGTAATACCCCATCTCGGTGAGTGCCTGGTAAAAGAAGGGCTGGTATTCGGTGATGAACTGGTCGCTGAAATAATCAAAGCCGGCCACCCGGTTCATGTGTTCGATCACTTCTCCGGGTTCGGCACTTCTCCCGGGGATCTCTGCGGCAGTGGCATAGCCCCACTGCCAGAAGGCGAACGGATATTCAAGCACGCAGTATTCATAGGCTTTCTCAAATCCGCCGGCGTACAGGTAACTGTACCCCTTTTCCTTTGAGAATTCAACGAACGCGGGTAAGAAGCGCTCCTGTTCCTTCAGCGCCAGCTTCTGGAACCTGCGCACTTTCCTCCGTTCAGCGGCCGATCCCACCCGGTCCAGGAATTCATAGATCCGGGGATCCTCCACCGAAAAATTAAGGGGCGCCACGTAAGGGACCCTCACATCCACATCATCCGGGTAGTACATGCTGTGGTACATCACCGTTTGTCCCCCTTTGCTGATCCCCGTGGAGATCCATTTCCCCGGATAGAGTTCCTTGAACAGGGAGATGATCCTGTGGTGGTCGGAAGCCGCCTGCCAGGTGTCCAGGTACCGCCAGTCCAGGCTGTCGGGCCGGCTTCGGCCGAAATACCTGTGTTCCACCATGATCTGGTTGCATTGCAGCTGGTTTGCGATCTCGGAAGTGTAGTAGTATTTCGCATCATAACCGGCGGTGACCAGTACGACCGGCTGCAGCGGGTCGATGTGGGAGATGTAAATCCGCTGGGTGAAGCTTTTTCCTTCCGGGTTGCGGTGGTCCAGCGGCTGCCGGATCATCACCTCCAGGATGCGGTCGTAAATGGACTCCTGCCCGAGTTCCCTGATCTCGATCACCTCCTTCCGGCTGAGGAACTGGTCCAGGGTGACCGTCCCCCATCCCTGCAACAGGGCGACGGCCAGCAGCGCCCCGGTCAAAAACAACTTTCTCATATGCACATCAAAACCGCAAAATTAATGTTTTTTTATTTTACAGCGAACAGCGGCAGACGGGATATCTGCGGTAAGTGGACTCCGACCACGGGGAGCGCTCGTAAATATACCTGAGCTGAAGGTAGGGATTGGCATTGAATGCGGAGTCGGTCGCTTTCAGTGCTTCGAATTCCCGCTTCAGTCCCTGATCCGCCTCCAGTAGTTTTTGGGCGGTTTCTTCAAAAATGTAGGGGGAGAAGTATTCTTTCCGGGAGAGGATGGCATCGAAAAAATTCCAGCTGAAAAAGGAATCATATCCATGAGGCTCCAGGGTCTGGACCAGGTATTCGATGGCCTTTTGCCTGACCGGGATCACGTAATCGCCCGCCAGGAACCGGATCTTCTGTTCTTCCCGCCGCACTTCCGTGCCGGAATGCCAGTAATGCCCGTTGTATGGTTCACCGGTGGTCCGGTAATCCCCGATGTAATACACCTCCACTTCCATCACCGTATCCCGGGCAAGCTCCCGCATCTCCACCCCGTTCAGGCGCAGCCTTTCGACCGCTTCCTGCCAGGCACAGGGGAGGATGTAATATTCCGGCACATCCACGGTGACCGCAGGCCTGAAGTATTTATAGTACCGGATCTCCTGCTCCCAGGGATCGTCGCGGTCATACCAGAGCCTGGGGTGACCGGTCACCTGGCTCGGTTCTCTCCTGGCCCTATATCCCCTGAAACGGAGCCACTCATACCTGGCACTGTCCGCTTCCCAGCGAACGACGAATGAATCTCGTTCCATCTTCTCTTCCAGCGCTTTCTGCTTCACCTGGTGGATCTCCTCCCGGTGGGTGCTGCTGAACCGGAGCGCTTCCCTGAGCAAATGCCAGGTGGAAAGCACCCGGTCTTTAAAAGGCTTGAGCATGTGCGCTTCCACGGTGAAGGAAAGGGTGTTGAAGAGGCTGGTGTACCCGGTGGTGTACCTGGGATAATCCATGAAGCCCACGATGCCGCTCTCGGGGGACTGTCCCACGCTCCATACATAGGGGATCATTTCATAGGGTGTTTTTTCCATGGCCCCGTACAAAAAAGGCAGCACCGTGTTTCGCATGAACCCTGATTGGGAAGGTTCGAGACGCTGTTCATGATTCTCGATCAGGGTGATCACGTAAGGGTAATCGGCCCCGTCGGAGGTATGGGTGTCCACGAAAAGATCCGGCTCCCACTGCCTGAGCAGGCGGACGAGCGACCGGGTGTTCCTGGAATCCAGCTTGATGAAATCCCTGTTCAGGTCCAGGTTCCTGGCATTGCCCCGGAACCCGTGTTCCACCGGTCCGTCCTGGTTGGCCCGGAAATAGCGCCCCCTGTTCAGTGCACCGCCCACATTGAGCATGGGTACGATGGCCACCACGGTGTGCTCCAGGAACCTGGCATAGGGATCCTTCCCGGACAGAAGCTCAGAAGCCAGTTTCAGGCTGGCGTCCACCCCGCAGGGTTCACCGGGGTGGATCCCGTTGTTGATGAACAGGATGTTCTTTCCCGCGGCGCGGACCGAAGCGGGATCAAATTGCCGGCCGGCGGAAATGATGAACAGGTGCAGGGGCCTCCCTGCATCGGTCTCCCCGGCTTCCACCAGAAGCGCCTCCTCATACTGCCGGTCCAGCCACCCGTACATGTCGATGGCTTCCTGCCAGGTCACCGTCTGGTTCTGGTCGTATTTCAGGGTTACCTGGGCCGTCAACACCCCGTGGCTCCATGGCAGGTTGATTGATAGCCAGAGGACTGAAGTCATCGCCAGGCGTAATGCCGCGGACCGGGCCGGTCTGAAAGCAATCTTCTTCGTAATCATTGGTTGATGTAAATGATTGTTTGATCAAAATTTCTTCGGGAAATTAATAATATACACTGATTTTATGTAACTTATCCATAGGAAATCTGCTCCATTGTGAAAATTCCCGGGTTTCATAAGGCAGATCAATGGATTTCCAGGATCCTCAGTTATCCGGGCATGGATAAAGATACCCTTGCCCAGAAAAAGATCTACTGGATAGCCAGTGTGGCAGTTACAACCATGATCTTTTGTCTGACCCTGACCTACCACATCATCTTCCCTCAATTACGGATTCTGATCTATTACGGGCTGTTTCTCACACTTGTATTCTCGCAGGGTATCATTTTTCCCATCGTGTTAAGACCACGCGGGATGAACACCTTGTGGATGTTCATCGACCAGTTCCTGGTGGCCGTTGCCACTTTCATTGCCATCCTGAAAATGGGTGGAATCCCTTATTCCGGGGGACTGATCTTCGTGGGCCTGGCCCTTGTTTTCTTTTCGCTCAACTTCTGGAAAAGGACCGCCACCATTTCCATTTACATCGTGTACGTGGTCACCGTGATCCTTGCCGGAGCTTTTCACCCCTATCTGACCGTACCTCCCGAAATGACCCCGGCGGTCAATATTTCACTTTACGTGATTAACCTGCTCTGGATTTCAGGATTTGCCACGGCTTTTGTACTGAGCTTCATATCCCGGCGCGTGAAAATGGAACAATTGGAAGCGGAGCGGCTGAAAGAACTTGATGAAGCCAAGACGAAGCTCTATACCAATATCACGCATGAATTCCGTACGCCACTGACGATTATCAAAGGCATGACGGAGCTGATCAGTGAGAAGCCTGATCAATGGCTTGAAGAAGGCCTGGCGAAAATCGAGTTGAACACAAGCATCCTGCTGAACCTGGTGAACCACATGCTTGATCTGACCAGGGTGGAAGCAGGGGCAATGCCCGTGAAGATGGTCCGGGGGGATGTAAATCTTTATATCAAATGTATCGTTGAATTATTCGAATCGCTGGCAGCAGGAAAGCAGATCAGACTGGTATACAAGCCCTGCGGCCGGGAAGCGGTTGTGGACCATGAACCGGAAAAACTGATGCAGATCATTACAAACCTGCTTTCCAACGCGTTGAAATTCACACAACCGTCAGGCAGGGTGGAGGTATGCACCAAGTTGAAAGACGATCAGACATTTGAAATCCGCGTGGCGGACAACGGACCGGGAATCTCCGAGGAACATCTGCCCCATATTTTTGATCGTTTTTACAGGGTCGGGGAAAGCGGGTCGGTGACGATGCCGGGGTCGGGACTTGGACTTGCGCTCACCAGGGAGCTGGTGAAGCTCATGCAGGGTACGATCGATGTAGAAAGCGTTCCCGGAGAGGGTGCCGCATTCACTGTCGTACTGCCTGCCACCCGGACGGCGCCTCTTATCGATATGCATGAAGTGGCGGAGATCACGGGCAGGTTCTCCGAAATGATCCCTGGAAAATTTCGCAGAGAAGATGGAGTGCCTTCCAGGAAGGGTCCTTCCGGTGAGAAAACTTCCGGTGAGAAACCCCTGCTCCTGATCGTTGAGGATAACAAAGATGTTGTTCAGTACCTCTGCTCTTTGGTGGAAAATGAATACGAGGTCAAAGTTGCCTACGACGGAAAGCAGGGTGTCGAAAAAGCCCTGGCCTTTGTTCCTGACATCATCCTGAGCGATGTGATGATGCCGGTGATGGACGGCATTGCGATGCTTGACAGGATCAAGAAAGACATCCGGACCAGTCACATCCCAGTGGTGATGCTGACAGCCAAAGCGGATATTGGATCCAGGCTGGAGGGACTGGAGCGGGGAGCAGATGCCTACCTTGCCAAACCTTTTCACAGGAAGGAACTCCTGGTGCAGTTGAAGTCCCTGGTCGATATCAGGAAAAAGCTCAGGGAACGATACGCACCGGTCTCGGACCTGATCCTGCCACAGGAGTTGGAATTTCATCGGGAGGACGACTTTATGCAGCGGATAAGGAAGGTCATGATGGCTCACATGGACGATGACGGGTTTGATATCCAGATGCTGTGCAGGCATATTGCCATGAGCCGGACACAATTGTACCGTAAATTCAGGTACCTGACAGACAGGACGATTAAGGAATATCTACGGACCCTTCGCCTTCATAAGGCCAGAGAACTATTGCTCGATACAGATCTCTCAGTGTCAGAAGCAGCTTACCGCACGGGCTTCAAGAACATCTCCCATTTCAGCAAGGTCTTCAAGGAAGAATTCCACATCAATCCCAGCGAACTTTAAAGAGTTTACGGGACGCTCAGCAAAACTTTTGGAACGTTGAACAAAATGGATCTCATGGCTTTGCTCTAAATTGTATTGCAGAATATAAACCAAATAAACAAAAATCATGAGAAGAGCTAATAATTTTTGGCTGCTCGTGGCGGTTCCATGCTTGCTCCTCTGGAGCTCAGATTTCGGCAACCACCTCCGGGCGGATGATCCCCCGGGAAAAGACAGCAAGGAACCGGCAGAAACAGTCACCATGCCTGTAGACTTCATTTTCTTAGGCAACTACCTATCCGCGGACCCGGAGGCTGCATGTGGTGACTGTCCCGTGGATGAAGAGGGACAACCCACCGGTCCGGAATGCTGGGTGAGGGTGATCAATGACGGGGAGGGAACGGAGATCAACATGGGTAAATTCACCCACCACTTCGCATTTTGCGCGGACTGGATCAACGGGACGTATCCCAGTCCCAAGGAGGGCTCTCCTGACACCGAGGGCTATTTTGTAACTCCTAACGGGGACAGGCTGTATGTCATGTCGGCCGGAACTGTGCATGAAGGAAGGCTTCCTGAACATCCAGAGTATGTAAATTCCTGGTGGAGGGATCCCTGGACCGTCAGCGGGGGCACCGGGCGCTTTGAGGGGGCTACGGGAAGCGGAATGACCGATGACTATAACAGTGACCTTGATTCTTACTCACATCATCATTGGAAAGGGACCATCACCCTTGAGAAAGGGAAACAGTAACTGATCTTTTTATAGATCGGTGTTTTAGGTGCACAGGTGTGGTTCCGGGACCCCACCTGTGTTTTTTCGCCACAACGATTCATCCGGCAGTACAGGAATCCGTTAAGTGGTATCCGGATGATTAAGGCGCTCCTTCCGAAGTTCCTCTTTCAGCCGGGTGAAGAAATCGGTCACCAGTTTTCCCGGGTCTTCCTTCCCGATCGCCGTAAGAAAATCTTCAGGCCTGATCCTCCCCTCCACGCTCAGCCGGCGGATGGCATTCACGATCCCCACGTACCCTGTGCGTACCTGCTCCGGATCCGTCTCCACAAGGAGTTGCTGGTTGTATATGTCGAAGAACGACACCAGGGATGCATATTCCTGGCGGTATCCTTCAAGGAGCTGCGGGCACAGGGCACAGCTCTCTGAAATATGACCGAACCTGCTCCTCGCATTCTTCAGAATATGTATCCCCAGCTCCTGCAGCTCTATTCCGCGTGCCAGGTAGATTTCCGTATACCGGTATACCCCGATCACACCCAGCGCCTCCAGGTCGTCGGCCAGGGAGAGCAGCGTCAGCAAATCGGGTGCTTCGTCCCGTGTGATGCGGGCACAGATCCGGTCTTCCTTGTTGTCATGCTTTTCAATTGCATCCACCACCTCCCCGAATCTTTCCGGAGGTGGGAGCTTCTGCCTGCGGAACCATTTTTCACAAAGTTCCCTGCTGATGCGGCCATGTTCCTTTTCCCTGGTCACCGCCATTCCCGCATCGTGAAACATTGCGGCGATGAGCAGTCCTTCCGCAAGGGAGGCGTCCAGGTGCCGGTTGAAGGATGCGATCTGCATGAGCAGTGACTTGCCGATGTTCCAGACCCTCACGTGGTGGGTCTGGTCGTGGGAAGGGAGGAACGTATCCGAAAAAATCTCCTCCAGGAATTGGCGAGAGGAGATGAGCCATTTCTCCTCAGCGCCCGGGATCCATTTTTGGAGATCGCGTTTCAGGGGCAGAGCTGTTGAATGCATGGACATATCTGACACGGTTGACCGGCAGGGTTACAGCGGTTGTCATGTGACATGGCTAAGTTTCAGCATATTGGTTTTCCCCCGCTCGAGGATCGGGATGCTTCCCACGTGCACCACCAGGTCTCCTTTGTGCAGTAATTTGTGTTCCACCAGGAATTCGATGGTGTAATCGATATACTCGTCCACATCATCGCATTCCCTGAAATAGAAAGTGCGTACCCCCCATACCAGCGAGAGGTGCCTGATCAGGTCACGGTTCATGGTAAAGGTGAAGATGGGGGCCCTTGGCCGGTGGGAACTGATCCGGAACGCGGTGTATCCTGAAAAGGTAAGGGTGATGATGGCGGCGGCGTTCACCTGTTTGGCCATCATTACCGCATTGTAGCAGATGGAATCGGCGAGAAAGGTATCGCTTTCCTTCAGGGGCGCATGAAGCCTGAAAAAGAACCGCTCTTCGATTTCTGTGGAGTCGATGATCTTCTGCATGTTCCGGATGGTCTGGACCGGGAACCTGCCCACGGAGGTCTCCGCGCTGAGCATTACCGCGTCTGCCCCGTCGAGCACCGCATTGGCCACATCGGTCGCCTCTGCGCGGGTGGGGGTGGGACTGTTGACCATGCTCTCCATCATCTGGGTGGCCACGATCACCGGCTTGGACCGTTCGGTGCATTTCTGAATGATGTTTTTCTGGATCATGGGCACCCTGTGGAATTCCACCTCCACTCCCAGGTCTCCCCGTGCCACCATGATCCCGTCCGATGCCCCGATGATCGCGTCGATCTCCCTGAGGGCTTCCGGCTTTTCAATTTTGGCCATCACATGGACCTGGTGGGGATGCTCCTCCAGGATTTTCTTCAGATCCAGCACATCCTGCTCTTTTCTCACGAATGAAAGGGCGATCCAGTCCACCTCCTGGTCCAGGGCGAACCGGGCATCTTCCATGTCCTTTTCCGTAATCCCGGGAAGGGTGAGTTCGGTTTCGGGAAGGTTCACCCCCTTGCGGCTCGAGAGTGTTCCGCCCTCGATGATCCTTGTGATCACCCGGTCTTTCAGGTTGGATTCGAGCACCAAAAAGATGAGCCTGCCGTCGTCTACCAGGATCTTTTCTCCCGTTTTCACTTCCCAGGGCAGTTGCTCATAGCTGATGTATGCCTCCTTCTCATTCCCGGTGCAGGGTTCGGTAACGAAAGAGAATTCTTCTCCCTCCTTCAGTTCCACCTGTCCGTTCTGCATTTCTCCAATGCGAAGTTTCGGTCCCTGCAGGTCAGCCAGAATGGCCACATTCGCATTCAGTTCCTCGTTGAGCCGGTGGACTGTTTCGATGACCTTCCGGTGATCCTCATGGGTTCCGTGGGAGAAATTGATCCTGCAGACATCCACCCCCTCATGGAACATCTTTTCAAGGGTTTCCCTGCTGCTGGAAGCGGGCCCGATGGTGGCAACGATCTTTGTGTGGGATCTCTCGTGTCGCATGGCGGTATAACTTTTGTCCCACTAAAGTTATCCTTATTGCGGCGAATCCGAAAGAATAATAATTAAAAATGGACTATATGAAACCCTTCAGCAACTGTATCTCCTCCGCCCACCGCTCCTCGTCGGGCGTCTCAAGCACCAGCGGAATGTCGTCGAAGCGGCTGTCCGACATGATCCATTTGAAGGGTTCGATCCCCAGCATACCTTTGCCGATCTGCTCGTGACGGTCCACCCGCGTTCCCAGCCCCTTTTTTGAATCATTCAGGTGCATGCCCTTCAGGTATTCGAGCCCGATCACCCGGTCGAATTCTCCAAATGTTTCCTCGAATCCTTTGCGGCTCTTGAGGTCGTATCCGGCGGTAAAGGCATGACAGGTGTCGATGCATACACCCACCCTGGACTTGTCCTCTACCCGGTCGATCATGTACCGGATCTGTTCGAAGGTATAGCCCAGGTTGGTTCCCTGTCCGGCCGTGTTCTCGATCACTGCGGTGACACCCGTGGTCTTTGCGAGCGCCTGGTTGATCGATGCAGCGATGAGATCCATGCTCTCCTCCTCGCTGATCTGGTTCAGGTGACTGCCCGGATGAAAATTCAGCATGGTCAGCCCCAGCTGCTCGCAGCGCTGCATTTCATCCAGAAAAGCCGCCCGGGATTTTTCCAGTGCTTTGGGGTCGGGATTCCCCAGGTTGATCAGGTAACTGTCGTGGGGAAGGATCCGGGAAGGCTCGTAGCCTTTATCTTTGCAGTATTCCCTGAATTTCCCGATGCTCTCCTCAGAAAGGGGTTTGGCGACCCATTGCCGCTGGTTTTTTGTGAAAAGTGCAAAAGCGGTGGCCTCGATACTATCCGCATTCAGAGGGGCGTTCTCCACACCCCCCTGTGTCTTTACGTGGGCGCCGATATATTTCATGGATCAGAGCATCTCCTGCTTTTCATTGAGCAGGAGTTCATTGATCATTTTCCGGAACATTTCCTTGGTTTCCTCGGGTGTCCTGGCGATACCGCTGCTCATGGTCGGCCGGCCCTCACTGGGCACGAACAAAAATGCGGGGATGCTCTGGATCCCGAAAACAGCCGCCAGCTCCCTTTCCTTTTCCGTGTCTACTTTATAGACATGGATCCTGCCTTCGTATTCGGCAGCCAGTTCTTCCAGTACCGGAGCGGCCATGCGGCACGGTCCGCACCAGTCCGCGTAAAAATCGATCAGGGCCGGAAGGTCTCCTTCGTAGACCCATTCGGTCTGGTTCTTTTCATAATTCATCACCTTTTCAAGAAAATCCTGCTTGGTCAGGTGAACAGGTTTCCCTGAGGCTTCGATCTGGCTGTCGCCCGATATCTCCGGATTGTTGATTCCGGTTGACCGATCCCCGGAGGCGGGAGTGCCGCTCGAACAGGAAGTGGCAAGAAATGCAACGGTTGCGATACTGAACAATATCTTCTTCATGGTTTTTCCTTTGTCAGTTTACATTCAATACTTCCGAGATCGCCTGGCGGAAGGTCTCCTTCGGGAGTGCGCCCATGGCCATCTGGGGCTGACCTTCTGTGGGAATGAACAGAAGTGACGGAATGCTCTGGATCCCGAAGACCGAAGCCAGTTCCCTCTGCTCTTCCGTGTTCACCTTGAAGATGTCAAGCTTCTCTCCGTATTCATCCTTCAGCTCTTCCAGGATGGGAGCAATCATCTTACAGGGTGCGCACCAGTCAGCGTAAAAATCGACAATTGCGGGGATTTTTCCTTCGAATTTCCACTCTTTTTGTGTCTCGTAATTGAATATTTTTTCTTTAAAAGTTTCGTTTGTCAAATGTTCAAGTTTCATGGCGTGTCATTTTTTTATGTTACGTTGATGATGCAAAAATAGTTATCACCGCCGATGCTGTCTGTAACTTAAGTCACACACTGTTAAAAACGTTGATCGGAGCAGAAAGTTCAGGGTATCGAAGAATGTGTTAACTTTAAATGGTTTGAGACGATGATGAAGGGAAAAAACCTGAAACTTCCGCGGGAACTGATCGCTCTCTCAGCCGATATGCTGGAGGCATCCGAAAGGATCGGGCTCCACTGGTGGTACTGGGACACCAGGGAGCACAGGCTCACCGTGAGTCCGGGTTTGATCAGGATTCTCGGATACACCCCGGCAGAGTATGATCCCTATGAACCCACCATCTACAGGAACATCCATCCGGAGGATGCCGGGGAGAACAAGATCAGGTTCGGGAAACTGCTGGAAGGTGAGATCGATCTGTACGAAATTGAATACAGGGTGAAGAACCGGGACGGAGCGTGGGAGTGGTACTATAACCGCGGAAATGTGATCGAGTCCGGATCTGACGGGAAGCCACTGGTCGTGGGCGGTATCTCCATGAATATTTCCGGACGGTTTTCATACCTTCTCTCCATGCTGGAGGAGAAGCATAAATTCGAGTTCATTTTCCGGCACAGCAATGAAGCCATCATGATCATCGAAATCCGGGACGGGAAAGCATTCAGGGTGGTGGATGCCAACGAGGCCGCTGTTGCGCTTTTTGAGACGGAGAGGAATCAGCTGGTGGGGGAGATCCCACTTACGTTCGCAGCAGATGAGCTGATCGGAGTGAGCGGTTCCGTGATCCGCAGGCTTGGGGAGAAGGGTTTCGTCCGGTTCGAAAAAGAAGTGGTCCTGGGTGAGGAGAAACGCGCATGGCTTGAATTCACAGGGTATGCCTTCAATCTGACGGGGGAGGATCTGGTGCTTGCCATTGTAAAGGATATCACTTCCGGTAAACTCAACGAGGCGGCGCTCCGGGAGAGCGAAAAGCTCTACAGGATCCTGTTCGAGGCTGCGAATGACCGGGTTGCATTGCTCACCACGGAAGGAAAGTTCCTGCTGGTCAATACAGCCTTCTATCATTCGATCGGATACACCCGTGAAGAATTCCTGGAGATTGACAGGCGGGAGATCATACACCCGGATGACATTGAAATGGTTTTCAAAAAGAACAGGGAACTCCCCGAAAAGGACGTAATCACTTACGGGTACAGGATACGCCACAGGGAAGGGCATTACTTGTACATGTCGGCCAAAAATGTGCTGATCCCGGGGGAAGAAGATGGGAAGGACATGATCCTCAGTATCAGCAGAGACATGACCGCGGATCGCAGAATGATGGAGAAGCTGGAGAGTGCCAGGCAGCGCGCCGAGGAAAGCGACCGGCTCAAATCGGCCTTTCTGGCCAATATGTCCCATGAGATCCGGACCCCCATGAATTCCATCGTGGGATTCTCCCACCTGCTTGTGGATTCCGGCCTGGATGATTCGCAGAGGGAAGAATATGCGCACCGGATTATCCGCAACTCCGAAATACTGCTCACGCTCATCTCCGATATCATTGACCTGGCAAGGATCGAGTCCGGTCAGCTGGAGATCATCTTTGACCGGATGGATCTGTCCGAATTGCTGGAGGAGTTGCATCTGTATGCCCTGGACGAGATCAAACGAATGAAAAAAGGGAATCTTGAGATCCTTGTGGAAAAAGAAATTAAGTCCTTCGAAATAGAGGCAGACATAATCAGGATTTCCCAGGTAATGAAAAACCTGGTCAACAATGCGATCAAATTCACCCCTGAAGGAATTGTGAAAATCGGTTTCCGCAGGAAAGGAGACAAAAAAGTAGTCTTATTCGTGGAGGATACGGGCATCGGGATCGATCCCGGGAACCACGGTATGATTTTCGAGCAGTTCAGGCAGATTGACGATTCCAACACCAGAAAGTTCGGGGGCACCGGACTGGGGCTTTCCATCTGCAAAAACCTGGTGCAGCTGATGGGTGGTCAGATCGGGGTCCGCTCTGAGCTGGGGAAGGGAGCCCTTTTCCAGGTGGAATTACCCGTGAAAAGAGCCGTTAAGTCAGGGAAGTCAAACCGCTACCTGTAAGCGTATCTTTCCAAATAATTGTTACTTTTACGGACTTTGAAGGTTCCATCTGGCTAATCCTGTGGGTTCATGCAGAAGATCAACGAATTTCTCCTGTTTCTGAACGGCTACCTGGGCGGACATCAGTGGTTCGTTTTCCTTCTTCTGGGGACAGGTGTCTTTTTCACCATTTACCTGGGTCTGCCCCAGATCAGGTACTTCAGGCATGCATACAAGATCGTCACGGGAAAATTCGACCGGCCGGGGGATGTGGGAGACACGTCCCATTTTCAGGCACTGACCACCGCGCTTTCCGGAACGGTGGGGACGGGCAACATTGCAGGTGTTGCCCTGGCCATTCACCTGGGGGGACCGGCTGCCCTGTTCTGGATGCTGATGACCGCCCTGCTCGGAATGTGCACCAAATTCGTGGAGGTAACCATTTCCCACAAGTACAGGGACATCCTGCCGGACGGGACGGTGTCGGGGGGACCCATGTACTACATGAAAAAAAGGCTGAACATCACCACGCGGTCGGGGAGGATCATCCGGACCGGTGCGATACTGGGTGCATTCTTTGCCTTCGCCACCATCCTTTCCTCCTTCGGTACGGGAAGCCTGCCACAGATCAACAGCATCGCCGATTCCATGTTCACCTCTTTCGGGATCAGGCATGCCGTGACCGGACTGGTGCTGGCCATCCTGCTTGGACTGGTGATCATCGGAGGGATCAAACGGATCGCGAAGGTAACCTCCACCCTTGTGCCGGTCATGGCCATCTTCTATTTCATCGGCGCGATCCTGGTGGTGGCAACCAACTACGAGAACATCCTTCCTTCGCTGGGATCCATTTTTTCCGATGCGTTTACGGGCAGCGCAGCGGTGGGTGGTTTTCTGGGTGCAGGATTTGCTTTTACATTCAACAAGGGAGTGAACAGGGGATTATTCTCCAATGAGGCGGGCCAGGGATCGGCGCCTATTGCCCATTCGGCAGCCAGGGCCCATGAACCGGTTTCCGAGGGAATGGTGGCCATCCTCGAGCCTTTCATAGATACCATCATTATCTGTACACTCACAGGCCTGGTCCTGCTCTCCTCCGGAGTATGGAACGAAAAGATCGATAACAAGTTCCAGTCGGCGGACCTGTATGTTCTGGAGGGGACTTATTCGGAGACGGATATGCAAGACAAGATGCTGCTGGGCCGCTTTTTCAGCAACGATACCACCGTGGACCTCTTCACGGGGACCCTGGTCGTGGAAAAGGGCGTGCCCGTTAACGGCGGGATCACCCTGATCCATGCGGAATCCTTTGCGGAAAACGTGGTGGTGCAGGCGGGCGATTCGCTTTTCAGCGGTGAGATCCCGGTTGTTGCGGGAAAGGTTCAGTTCAGTGAGATCTCTTCCATCACGGGAGAGGTCTATATGACGGGCCGGTCCCTGCTCCACAGCGCAGCCCTGACCACCGAGGCATTCAAACGGAGCATCCTGGGCGACTGGGGCCAGTACATCGTCTCCATCGGACTGCTGCTGTTCGCTTTTTCCACGGCCATCTCCTGGTCCTATTACGGGGACCGGGCGGTCACCTACCTGTTCGGGACGAAATATGTGATCATTTACAGGTTGGTCTACGTGGTGGGTTTCTTTGTGGCCTCTTTCACAGACACCACCATTGTCTGGAACCTTTCATACATCACCATTGCACTGATGACCATCCCGAACCTGATCGGACTGCTGATTTTGCGGAGGGAGATCAGGCAGACCATTGCCGAGTACTGGGTCGATTTCGGGAATGCATGGCCCCGGGAAAAGCTTCCTGTGAGGCGTTGACCTTATCTTTCCAGCAATGCGATGTTCTCCACGTGATGGGTATGCGGGAACATGTCCACCGGCTGGATCTTCTTCAGGGTAAAATCCCGGCCAAGGATTTCCACATCCCTGGCCTGTGTAGCCGGATTGCATGAGACGTATACGATCCTGGACGCCGTGCTCCTCAGCATCTGCTCCACCACCCCGGGGTGCATTCCCGCCCTGGGAGGATCGGTGATGATCACTTCAGGGCGGCCGTGCGTGGTAAAGAAATCACCATTCAGAAGCTCCTTCATATCCCCCGCGAAGAATTGGGTGTTGCCGATCCCGTTGATCTCCGAATTGACCTTTGCATCTGCGATGGCTTCCGGGACCGATTCAATCCCCACCACCTTCTTCGCCCTGCGTGCCATGAAGTTGGCAATGGTGCCGGTTCCCGTGTACAGGTCATACACCATCTCATTGCCGCTGAGATCCCCATATTCCCTGGCTTTCCGGTAGAGCTCCAGGGCTTGCAGCGAATTGGTCTGGAAGAAGGACTTGGGACCGATCCTGAAGGTAAGGTCCTCCATTTTTTCATAGATGTGGTCCCTTCCCGCATAGAGCTGAATATCCAGGTCGTACAGCGCTTCATTCTTCTTCGGGTTCACGGTGTACATCAGGCTGGTGAGATCCGGGAATTCCTGCTTCACCGATTCCAGCAGTTCGTACAACTCCGGCACATCATGCTGCACCGACAGGATGACCATCACTTCGCCCGGGGTGGTGTTCCGGATGATCAGGTTCCGGAGCAAGCCCTCGTTGGTCCGGTGGTCATAAAATGAAAGCTTCTTTTCCAGGGCGAGCCTCCGGAGGTGGTTGCGAACCTGGTTGGTGGGTTCATCCTGCAGGTGGCAGGTCTCGATATCCACCACCTTGTCAAAACGGCCGGGTACATGGAGCCCCACCGCATTGGTATGGGGAAGTGGTTCTTCGGCGGATATCTCACCGGGGAGGAGCCAGCGGTGATTTGAAAATGTGTATTCCAGCTTATTGCGGTACCCGGTGGTGCGGACGGAAGGCAGGATGGGTTCCACCTCGGGAATCTCGATCCCTGCAATGTGCCTGAAGGCATCCACGACCTGCTGTTCCTTGTAATGCAACTGGTCTTTGTAGGTGAGATGCTGCCAGGAACAGCCGCCGCAGATCCCGAAATGGCTGCAGAAAGGTTTGATCCGCTTATCCGAGTAGCTGTGGTATTTCACGGGCCGGGCCTCCATGTACCGCCCTTTTTTCCTGGTCACCTGCAAATCTGCCACATCCCCGGGCACTGCTTCTTTCACGAACACCACCACCTGGTCCACCCGGGCAACGGACCTTCCCCCGGCCCCCATGTTTTCGATGGTGACCTTTTCCAGTAGCGGCAGGTTCTTTTTTCTCCCCATGATTGCTGCGATCATCAAAATGAGGGAGCCGGTCAAAAGGCTCCGAGCTGCAAATTTAAGATTGCGCGGGCAAAATATGCCGGCCGGCTCGACGAATTGTTCTATTTTTGCCTGGAATCGGAAAAAATGTTCCCCTGCCGGGAATAATCAGAAAACGGAGGATAGATGATATCGGTTGACAATGTGAGCGTCAGGTTCGGTGGATTCGTTCTGTTCGACGGGATCAGCTTCCAGGTGAATGCGGGCGACAGGATCGGACTGGTGGGCCGCAACGGGGCGGGGAAAACCACACTGCTCAACCTGATCGACGGCCTGCAGAACGCTGATGAGGGGAAGGTGGTCAGGACCCCGGGGAAGACGGTCGGATACCTTCCGCAACAAATGCGCCACAGCAGGGGAAAAACCGTTTATCTCGAAACCCAGGACGCTTTCTCCGGCCTGCTCGGACTCCGGGATAAGATCCACAGGATCACCACCGAGCTGGCCGAGCGAACAGATTACGAATCTGAGTCCTATCTTTCCCTCATCCAGGAACTTTCCAATGCCAACGAGCTGTATGAACTGGAAGGCGGTCACACCATGCAGGCGGATATCATACAGACACTCACCGGACTGGGGTTCAGGACCTCTGATATGGACAGGCCGGTGCACGAGTTCAGCGGAGGCTGGCGCATGCGGGTGGAGCTGGCGAAGATCCTGCTTCAGAGGCCCGATTTCATATTACTGGATGAGCCTACCAATCACCTGGACATCGAATCGATCCAGTGGCTGGAGGGATTCCTCGGCAGCTACCCGGGAGGAGTGTTGATCATTTCCCATGACCGGGCCTTCCTTGACCAGGTGACCAACCGCACCATCGAACTGTCCCTCGGCAAACTTTACGACTACAAAGTTCCCTATTCAAAGTACACAATACTGAAGGAGGAGCGCATCACACATCAGCAGGCGGCCTACGAGAACCAGCAGAAGATGATCCAGGATACGGAAGAATTCATCAGCAGGTTCAGGTACAAAGCCACCAAAGCGGTGCAGGTACAATCGAGGATCAAACAACTGGAGAAACTGGACCGGATCGAGGTGGAACAGGAAGACGACACGGGGATGAAGCTGAAGTTCCCACCCGCAAAGCGATCCGGCGATATCGTGTTCGAGGCATCGGATCTGGGGAAGCGTTTCGGCGAAGTGCTTGTGCTGGAAAAGGTCAGCCTGACGATCCAGCGCGGTGAAAAGGTGGCTTTCGTGGGAAGGAACGGGGAAGGGAAAACCACCCTGTCCAGGATCCTGGTGGGGGAGCTGGAGCATACGGGAAAACTGAAGCGGGGACACAATGTGGAGCTGGGATATTTTGCACAGAACCAGGATGAGATCATGGACGGGGATCTGACGGTACTGGAGACGGTCGACCGGGTGGCGGTGGGGGAGGTCCGGACAAAGATCAGGGATATTCTGGGGGCTTTTCTTTTCAGCGGGGAAGATGTGGGCAAGAAGGTCAAGGTGCTTTCAGGAGGAGAACGTTCCAGGCTGGCCATGGCCAGGATGTTGCTGCAGCCCTTCAACCTGCTCATCCTGGACGAGCCCACCAACCACCTGGATATGCGGTCCAAGGACATTCTGAAGAATGCACTGCTTGCCTATGATGGTACACTTATTGTGGTTTCACACGACAGGGAATTTCTGGACGGGCTGGTCGGCAAGGTATTTGAGTTCAGGGATCATGCGGTCAGGGAACACCTGGGCGGGATCTATGATTTTCTGAGACGCCGGAATGTCACCTCCCTTAAAGAGATCGAGCGCAGGAAACCGTCCGAAGCGGCAAAGGAGCAGCCTGCAGGTGGCAGCAAGCCTGCGACCGGGAAAAACCAGAAGCTCGAATATGAGGAACGCAAAGAAAATGAGAAAAAGATCAGGAAGGTTGCCAGAAGGGTCCGGCTGCTGGAAAAGGAGATCGAAGAGATCGAGGTGGAAATCACCGAGATGGACAGGCTGCTCGTGGATCCGGCCAATGTGACGGGCATGCATGTATACCAGGAATATGAGAAGCTCCGGATCAGGCACGACGAGGTTCTGGAGGAGTGGGAGAAGCAGTCCAACATGCTGGAAAGGATGAAGGGATAAAGAATTTGACTAATTTTGAGGATCATGGGAAGAATGAAATTGCGGATTGCAGGGATCGTGGCGGCTGCTGTCCTCCTCGGGGGATGCGCAGCCACGCGGCAGGCAGCTGCTCCGGATACCGCCGAATATCTGGCCGCACTTTACAATCCCAGCGAACTCTCCCTTCATCCCGATTATTCCCTGTATCATGAAGATGACCGGTTCTCGATGCTTTATCTGCGGGCATATCCCCGTGAACTGAGGTTCAGCCAGACCAACGAACAGGCCGAATACAGGGCGCTGATGGGGATCCACTACAGGCTGATCGAGCTGGATCCCGCCAGTATGGAGGGAGTGATGGTTGACTCGGCCACGGTCACCTATAAATTGCTGAAGAAGGACGAAGACCGCCCGGCATTCTTTGGTTCCATCCCCATTCCTGCCAGGTCCGGTTACCGGTACCTGCTGAGGCTCGAAGCCAGGGATCTTCAGCGGGGGAGTTACGGCCTGGAGTACCTGTATGTGGACAAGACCAATCCCTTCGGTGCGCAGAATTTCAAGGTGATCGCACAGTCCACCGGTTATCCGAAGTTCATGAACTTCTTCCTTCCCGGTGAGAAGTTCAACCTCCAGTACAGGGACCTTTCTTATGACACCATTTATGTGGACTATTTCAGGTCGGAGAGTGAGCTGCCCCGTCAACCCGTTACCGCAAGTGTGGATTACACCATGAGTTATTCCCCCGATACCAGCTATGTGTACCCGCTGGCTGATACCGTGCAGTTCAACCTGGTCAGGGAGGGAATGTACTTTTTCCGGGTGGACCCGGAGAGCGATGAAGGACTGACACTGTTCAATTTCGGAGGATCCTTTCCGGAGGTCAAAACCCCCACCGAACTCATGGAACCGATTTTTTACCTGGCGACGCTGGCGGAATACAGAGACCTGCGTAAGGAACCGAACCGGAAGCTTGCCGTGGATGATTTCTGGCTGGAAAGGGGGAACAGCGTGGAACGGTCCAGGGAACTGATCCGGGTTTATTACAACCGGGTGGTTTATTCCAACCTGTACTTCACCTCGAACAAGGAAGGCTGGAAGACCGACCGCGGTATGATCTTCATTTTGTTCGGACCCCCGAGCAGGATCCGGATGACGGGAACCGGTGAACGCTGGTATTATTTCGAGCGCAGGAGAAGCAAAGCGGTGGAATTCCGTTTCGATCGCAAACCCAGTACCTATTCCTTTGACCACATGACATGGGCCAGGACTCCCGAATCTCAGGTGCTCTGGAATGAGGCGGTCCGCTCATGGCGGAGCGGGAAGGTATATTCACCCGGATCCTGATGGCAGCGGAAAAGAAGAATCTTATTTTTGGAATCCATCCGGTCCTGGAAGCCCTGGATTCAGGAAAGGAACTGGATAAGGTGCTCGTCAGGAGGGACGACGGATCCGGTCAGATCAAACAGCTTCTGGGTCAGCTGCGCATGAGGGAGATCCCGGTACAGCGGGTTCCCGTGGAGAAACTTAACAACATTACCGGGAGAAATCACCAGGGGGTGGTCGCGTATCTCTCCTCGATTTCCTACTGCAGCATTACCACGCTGCTCCCATCCGTTTACGAGGCGGGGGAGGATCCCCTGGTTGTGATGCTGGACGGCGTGTCGGATGTGAGGAATTTCGGCGCCATTGCGCGTAGCGCCGAGTGTTCGGGGGCGCATGCCATGGTGATCCCCGCCTCCGGAAGCGCCCGAATCAACGCGGATGCCATCAAGACCTCCGCGGGTGCCCTCCACCGGATCCCTGTCTGCCGCCACCGGAACCTGGAAGAGATCGCCCTTTTTCTGAAGGACAGCGGGCTGAAACTTTTCGCGGCAACCGAGCATGCGAAAAAGAGATGCTTTGACGCCGACATGAAAGGTCCTGCGGTGATCATTCTGGGTTCGGAGGAGCGGGGAATCTCACCGCAGCTGCTCAGGATGGCGGACCTTCATGTGTCCATCCCCCTGAAAGGGAGCATTTCATCCCTGAATGTTTCAGTGGCAGCAGGCATCCTGCTGTTTGAGGTGGTCCGCCAGCGGGGCCTTACTTCAGGGGCAGCTGACGGTTGAAGCTCTCCTCCAGTGAAATGAAGGTTTCCGTCCGGGCGATCCCCGGGATGCACTGGACCTTATCCACCAGCAGATGCTTCAAATCCTCATTATCCCTGGTATAGACCTTGATGAAAATGGAGTAGCCGCCTGTGATATAATGACACTGGGTGATCTCGGGGATCTCCCTGAGCCGGGCGACCACTTCCGGATAGAGACTCGCACTGTCCAGGAATATCCCCACATAGGCACATGTATGAAATCCTATTTTCTTCGGACTGAGGACAAATTCCGAACCGGTGATCACTCCGAGTTTTATCAGCCGCTGAATTCGCTGGTGAACGGCTGCCCCGGACACCTTGCATTCCCTGGCAACCTCCAGGTAGGGGATCCTTGCATTTTTGGTGATCAGCGCCAGGATACTGCGGTCCAGGTCGTCTATCTGATGTGTGTCTTCCATAGGTGCGGTGTTGGTTTTTGATGGGGGACGGTGAATATCCTGCCCTAATGTAGTTACAATTTGAAAGATATTCACATACAATCATGTGATTTTAAACATATTTGCCCATATCTGCTTACATTCAGGAGGTCCCCAGTTTCCTGAAATCATCACCGGTGGGATTCTGGAAGACGCGGAGATCGAATTCGGGCATGATGGCAAGGATGTGGTCGAAAATATCGGCCTGGAGGGCTTCATATTTCGCCCATTCCTGTTCTTTTGAGAAAACGTAGATTTCCAGGGGGATCCCCGTTTCGGTGGGTTGCAGATGCCTCACCAGGAAGGTCATGTCATTATGTACCTTGGGGTGGTTGTGAAGATAATTTTCAAGGTATTTTCGGAACGTTCCCAGGTTGGTCATCCTCCTGCCGTTGGTCACGGTGGTCACATCCAGGTTCAGGGATGCATTGTAATCATCGATCTCCTTCTCCTTGCTGTTGATGTAGTCTTTGAGGAGGTAATATTTCCGGAATTTCTCGATCTGCTCCCGGGTGAGGAAAGCGACACTCTTCATGTCGATGTTGACACTTCTTTTGATCCTTCTGCCTCCCGACTCTTCCATTCCCTTCCAGTTGCTGAAGGACTCGGACACCATCGCGTAGGTGGGAATGGTGGAGATGGTCTTGTCCCAGTTCTGCACCTTCACCGTATTCAGGCTGATATCAATGACGGTCCCGTCGGCTCCGTATTTTGACATGGTGATCCAGTCGCCCACCGTCACCATCTTGTTCCCTGCAAGCTGAACGGAGGCTACAAAACCGAGGATGGTGTCTTTAAATACCAGCAAGAGGACGGCAGCAACTGCGCCGAGTCCGGCGATCAGAGACATCGGTGCTTTCCCGCTGAATATGGAGATGACCAGGATCAGTGCCAGGAAATAGAGAATGATCTTCACTACCTGCACATAGCCCTTGATGTTCCTTCCCCTGGAAACGGGCAGGGTGTTGTAGATCTCATGCAGCGCATTGACCACGGAATCAAACACCAGCGTGATCATGATGACCATGAAAGCCTGTACGATGTTCCCCAGGAAAGTAACCAGTTTGGGGGCATCGAAAATAAACTGGAGGGAGTAATAGATGATGACCGCCGGGGCAAGGTGTGCCAGCCTGTGGAACACCCTTCTTTTCACGAATATGTCATCCCAGTGGGTTTTCGATTTCCGGGCGATCCGGGTGATCGAAACCACGATGATCTTCCTGATAACAAAATCGGCCAGCAGGGCCAGCCCGACCGTGATCAGGACCACGGTTGCATTCTCCAGGACGACGGCCAGTTTTTCCGATAATCCGGCCCTGACAAGCAGTTCCTGGTATGCAATAATCCACTTTTCAATCACGGGGCGCTGAATAATGATTATCTTGCAAAATTAGAAATTTAATTCTCCAAACCGAATTGAAATGAAACGCCTTACTGGTTTGCTGCTGCCCATTATTCTGCTTGCATGCATTGAGCCTGTTCATTCCCAGTCTTTTGACGACTGGTTTACGGAAGGAGTCATGCGTGTGGACCTGGTTTTTACCGGGACGGCTGAGACCACGGACTACGCCCTGTCAGGGATCAGGAAGGAAAAGTATTACAGCGGATCAAAACAGAACCTCATAGATCCATTTGACTATGGCGACCATCAGTTCCTGGTCAGGGATGCGGCCAGCGGCAGGCTGATTTTCAGGCATACATACTGTACCCTGTTCCGTGAATGGCAGACCACCGCTGAGGCAGATACCCTGAAAAGAGCCTTTCATCATGTGGTGCGGTTTCCATGGCCGAAGGAAAAGGTAATCCTGGAGGTACATGACCGGAACGAGGAGGGAAAATTCCAGAGTACATGGTCCGGCCTTCTGGATCCGTCAACACCCTATGCAGATCCAGGCAATCCACAGCCTTTCGAGACCTTGGAACTGGAGATCAACGGGCCCCCGGAAACCAGGGTGGACATCCTGTTCCTCGCCGAAGGATATACGGAGGAAGAGATGGACAAGTTCATCACAGATGTAAAGAGATCGGCAGATTTCATTTTTTCGGAAGAACCTTTCAAAAGTAACAGGAAAGCATTCAATATCAGGGCGGTAAAGTCAATCAGTGCGGACTGTGGCCCGGACGTACCGGGGCAAGGGATCTGGAACAATACCGTCCTCAACGCCACCTTCTACACCTTCGGGGTGGAGCGGTACATGACCACCCTCGATTACAGTTCGGTATGCAACGTGGCATCCAATGCGCATTACGACCAGATTTATATCCTGGTAAACACTTCAAAGTACGGGGGAGGGGGGATCTATAACCACTACAGCATATCGGCCGCAGATAATGAAAATTCCAGGGAAGTACTGATCCATGAATTCGGTCACGCCTTTGCAGGATTGGCTGATGAGTATTACAACTCGGAAGTGGCTTACATCGACTACTTCAACCTTGAAGCCGAGCCATGGAACCCGAACCTGACAACCCTGGTGGATTTTTCCTCCAAATGGGAGGACCTGGTCGGGGAGAACACCCCGGTGCCCACACCGCCCCTTGATAAATACAGGAAAACCGTCGGAGTCTACGAGGGGGGAGGATATGTTTCCAGGGGGGTCTACAGACCCATGATCGATTGCCGGATGCATTCCAATGACGCTTTCTTCTGCCCGGTCTGCAGCAGAGCCATCGAACGGATGATCAGGCACCACACAGGGGATTAGCCAGTTTTTTATTATTCATGAAGGCAAGAGGTGCAACTTAATTTCTATATTTGTTGTTCCTCCAATATAACCTGCAATTAGTGAAACGGTTATCGGATGATGAAATACTTGCCGGGATCAGGAAACGGGATAACCGTATTCTCCAATATGTTTATAAAAACTCATTCAACCCGGTCAAACAACTGATCCTGAATAATGCGGGTTCGGAGAATGATGCCGAGGATGTCTTCCAGGAAGCACTGATCATCATCTTTCGGAAACTGAAGGAGAATGGTGGTCTGGACCTCTCCGCGAGTTTCAGTACCTATATGTATTCCATCTGCCGGCTGTTATGGCTCAAACACCTGCGCGAGATCAGGAAGATCGAGATCGATCCCCTGAACCGTGATCTCGAGGAGCGCATCGAATTTGAGGAACCCTCACCCGTACAGGACAAGGACCTCAGGATGGCCATCTACCAGCGGGTGCTGGCGACCATTCCGGAGGACTGCCAGAAGATCCTCCGGCTTACCGCACAGGATGTCAGCGCCAAAGAAATCGCCGATCAACTGGGGTTCAGGAGCGAGGGATATGTGAGAAAACGCAGGCACTTCTGCAAGGAATACCTTGTCAGCAAAATCAAGGAAGACGGAGACTACAGGGCAATGATGGAATGAAAACAAAAACCGCCCCGTTGTTGCGGGGCGGAAACATGACTGATAGTGGTCCTTTTTCTTATTTCTTCAATACCTTCTTCATGACGGTCGCTTCATCCAGTTTTTTCAGGCAGAAGAACCAGTCCAGGCATTTCACATCCGGATCCTTGCTGTCCATTCTGTCCTTTGCGGTGCCGCATGAACCGGCAGTGGGAACGATGACATCATCTCCCGGGCGCCAGTCGGCCGGCATGGCAACGTTGAATTCATCGGCAGCCTGGAGGGCGATGAGCACCCTGTACAGCTCGTCGAAGTTCCTGCCCAGGCTCAGCGGGTAATAGATGATTGTCCGGATAATCCCTTTGGGATCCACATAGAACACTGCCCTGACCGCCTTGGTGGTGTCTTCATTGGGCTGGATCATTCCGTATTTGCGGGCCACGTCCATCTTGATGTCCTCGATCAGCGGGAAATTCACTTCGATATTCTTCATTCCCTTGTACTCGATCTTCTCCTTGATGGTACGCAGCCAGGCGATATGGCTGTAAAGACCGTCCACCGAAAGTCCCACCAGCTTACAATTCGCTTCGTTGAACTTGCTTTCCATATGGGCGAAGGTCATGAACTCGGAGGTGCAGACCGGAGTGAAATCGGCCGGGTGGCTGAACAGAATCACCCAGCTTCCCTTGTAATCGGAAGGAAAATTGATCTCTCCCTGGGTGGTCACTGCTTTGAATTCAGGTGCAGGATCGCCGATCCTTGGCATTGAAAAAACTGCTTGTTCTTCCATCATTGTGAATTTTTAGAGGTTATTACTTGTTGTCCTTTATATTGGTGCTGTTTATAATTGGTGCTGTTTCAGAATTTGAAATCCAAACCCTTCGCAACCCTTTCGGCGAGCTCCTTATCCGCTTTCCGGAAGTGCTCCAGCTGCCGGCGGATGATCTCACCTTTCTTCGGCCCGCGGATATCTTTCATCGAACCGACGAAGTTGATGACCGTATGATCCCTTTCCTCTTCCGTCATAACCTTCCGGAACAGATCGCCCGGCTGGGTAAAGTGGTCATCATCATTTTCGTTCCTGTCGTAGGAATCGGCCATGTCGCTGTCCAGCCTGAATGCAGGCTCCTTATAGGACCTGTCGGCTTCGATGTCATCAAAACTGTTGGGGAAATAATTGGGACTGTCCCCCTGGTTCCCGTCCACGCGCATCATTCCGTCCCTCTGGTAGTTATGGACAGGGGCAATGGGGCGGTTCACCGGGATCTGTTCGTAGTTGGCCCCAAGCCGGTAACGGTGCGCATCCGGGTATGCCGAGATGCGGCCCTGCAGCAGTTTATCCGGCGAAAGTCCGATCCCGTCAATCACATGGGAAGGAGCAAATGCGGCCTGTTCAACGTCAGCATGATAATTGAGGGGCAGCTCATTCAGCTCCATCACACCCACTTCCATCAGCGGGTAGTCCGCATGCGGCCACACTTTCGTGATATCGAAAGGATTCCACCTGAATTTTGCCGCCTGTTCATCGGTCATCACCTGGATTTTGAGTGCCCATTTCGGGAATTCACCCTTTTCGATGGCGGCGACCAGGTCCCGCTGTGCATAATCCGGATCCTGTCCCCTGAGTTCCTCTGCACGTGCGCCGGTGAGTCCCCTGTTACCCTGCATGGTCTTAAAATGGAACTTGACCCACACCCTTTCATTTTTCGCGTTGATCATGGAAAAGGTGTGGCTCCCGTAACCGTTCATATGACGGTAACCGTCCGGAGTCCCCCTGTTGCTGAACAGGATCATCACCTGGTGCAGGCTTTCCGGATTCAGGCTCCAGTAATCCCACATCATGGTGGGGCTTTTCAGGTTTGTCTTTGGGTCCCGTTTCTGGGTATGGATGAAATCCGGGAATTTCTTGGGATCCTTGATGAAAAACACCGGGGTGTTGTTACCCACCAGGTCCCAGTTCCCGTCCTCTGTATAGAACTTCACCGCGAATCCCCTGGGATCCCTTTCCGTATCCGCACTTCCCCTTTCGCCCCCCACGGTGGAGAACCTGGCAAAAACCCTGCATTCATTCCCCACTTTGCTGAAGAGTTTTGCTTTTGTGTACCGGGTGATATCGCCGGTGACTCTGAATGTCCCGAATGCACCGGTACCTTTTGCATGGACCACCCTTTCGGGGATCCTTTCCCGGTTGAAGTGCGCCAGTTTTTCGTGCAGGAAGTGATCCTGGAGCAGAATCGGGCCCCTGCGTCCGGCGGTGAGGCTGTCCTCATTCTCAAAGTACGGCCTGCCGGATGCCGTGGTCAGTTTCTTTTTTTTCTTTTCGCTCATGGTTTCTGTATTTAGGTTGGTTCAGGTTTAATAGCTTTTTATTTTCGTTTTTTTCCTGAAAACTTCCCGTTAATCTGGAGCCTGATCTCCTCCACCCGGAAACCGGGGATCTCTTTTTTACGGAAGTATGATTTCAGGATCTGATCCAGATCATGATCCACATAGTCTTCTATCCTGTCAGATTCGGCACAATACAAATGATGATGTTTTTCCGTCCGGGCTTCGTACCTCATGATATCCTTTTCGGTTTTGACCCTGCTGATCAGTTGATGGTCAACCAGTGTATCAAGTACTTTGTAAACTGTGCCTGAGGCGATATTCGGATGGCTCTTTCTGATGTATTCTAAAATATGTTCTGTTGTTGGATGGTTTCGCAGATGATGCAGGGCGTCGAGTACTGCAAGCCTCTGGGGGGTGACCTTCAGGCCTTTATCCTTAAGTATGCGTGTATATATCTCAGGATTCAACTTATTCTAATAATTATTATATAAGAATGAATCTTATTTAGGAAAGAACAAATATAAGAAAAAAATCCGGATGTGGCAAGGAAAAATCCTTTTGGAAATTTTGGCTCGGCTAAAATTTATGGGTATGGCCAAAAAATCTCTGTTATAAAATCTTGTTACGGACCCTGATCCGCTAGTTCCCGTTCAGGATCTCATCTGCTCCATTTCATAAAGCAGCGTCTCTTTCAGTCCATCTCTGAGTGGTCGTGGGGAATACCCGAGCTCTCTCCTGGCCTTCGAATTGTCTCCCAGGTAAGTAACTCCCGACTCCGCCCTTAAAGCCTCAGGGGAGTACATGTTCGGAACCGGAATAAGTCTTTCAAGAAGGTCTGTGAAAAAGGCGGTGATCCTGAGCAGTCCCGGCGGGACCGCAAGAGGTTTCCTGATACCGGTAATCTGTTCCGCCACATCGAATGCTTCCGTGAGGGTATGATGCGGACCTGTAATCATATAAGTGGACCCCGGTTTTGCTTTTTCCATGGCCAGGATGTGTGCATCGGCCACATCGTCCACGTGGGACCAGTTGTAAGCGGATCCTGTGGGCATAATGGGTAGTTTTTTCTTCAGGTAGAGACGGAAAGCTTCATCGCTCATACTCGTTCCCCGGGGACCATATACCAGCCCCGGCATGACGATGACCAGCGGTAATCCATCGCCGATGAATTCGTCTGCAATGTGATGGGCTTCAGCCTTGGTCCGTTCGTACTCGGTGATATATTCCCCTCTGAAGCGGTAGGATTCGTTTGGTATTTTACCCTTCGTATCGGAATTGATCGCCACCGTGCTGGTGTACACACCCCTTGGGATCTCGAGCTCCTTCATGAGCTCGAGCACATTTCGCGTGCCTTCCACATTGATTTTCCTTCCGGGCGACTTGTCCTTCTCTCCGAGCTTATACCATCCGGCTACATGGAAGACCCCGTCACATCCCTCCATTGCCTGCCGCATGCTTTCTTTATTTGTAACATCGCCCCGGACAACCTGTACACCGATCGATTTCAACTCCTCTGCCTTATTCGGATGACGGACTATGGCAATGACTTCATGATTCTTTTCCCTGAGTTTTCTGGCGAGGGCACCGCCAATAAATCCGGTTCCGCCGGTTAAAAAATACCTCATCTTTTCAAAAGTTACCTGGTTCAATGAAAATGAGAGGATATAACCCCGGGAGCCGGGAAATGTTTGATCAATGATTGTTTTTTCTTGCTTCCAGAACGAAAACGAATCTGGACAAATTACCTTTTGCTATCTCTCCGGTATTGCAGTAAAAACAAAGTTCCTGCGAAGATAACCACAACCAGCAGCCAGTATGTGATTCCGGATTTGCGGTAAATCGGGGTTCCGTCACCAACCACAACAAAACCCGACCAGAAATATGGATTGGAGGTGAGGTCATCAGCACTTTCCAGGTAATCTATCTTGGCAAGCCTCATCGCTTCCTGCTTGCTCCTGCCTCTCTTCAGATACCTGTAAAATGATGTCATCAATTCGGAGCTGGATTTATCCGAAACCTGCCACAGGGTCATCACAATACTCGGGCATCCTGCATAAATGAAACCTCTGGCCAGGCTCATCATTCCTTCACCTTTCTGCATCTTTCCAAATCCGCTGCTACAGGAACTGAGAACCGTCATCTGGGCATTCAGTTTCATGTTATAGATCTCATAGGCGTACAGCCTGTTGTCTTCCAGCGTATCGCTGGTCTCCACATTCGTAAATGCGAGCAAGGATTGGAGGGGCTGCTCGTCATCCATAATGGTGTGCATTGCCAGATGCAAAACGCTGTAATCGGATGCGTACTTCTTAAAATTGGATTCAGTAGCCTGTTCATTCAGGAAAACCCTTGAAGGAACTGTCTCATCGATGCTCTGCACTTCTTTCAGGATGCCTGGAAGCGGGAGCAGGAAATCAGGATCGGCTTGCCTGTTCCATGAGGTTTCAATCTCGTCAAGCGGATTTTTGTACTTCGGAGCGAATGCAAGCACCTTCTTTTCTGGTGATTTAGTCTTTATCCTTTCAGTAAATAAGAGTGTGGATGAGTGGGAATAACCCACAGAAAAATCCCTTATCATATAGGGAAGATTCAGATAGTTAATGTACTCCGTGTCCACATCTCCGGTGAGAAATCCTTCAAAAGGCAGGTATGTGATTGCGCCGTCAGGAACGATTGTAAGATTCTTTCGGTCGGTATATTGCAGGCAAGGCTCAATAAGGATCCTGTAAAACTTTCTGCCCAGGTCCGCATATCTCCGGTAATTTTCATGCACTCCGTTGCTGAAATTCTGTCTGTAGAGGATCCTGTAATATTCAAAACATTCATCCGAAAAATCCGGATCCACTTCCTGGGAGAACACATTGATCCCCTTTTTGTCGATCACATATGTAATCAGCATGGTATCTGTAAGTACGTATTCAATCAGTGCATCCCGATAAGGCAACCGGTTCTGTAATTCCTTAAGGGAAATGAATTCCGGGTTATACTTAAGCTCAAAGTAGTTTGAATAATTCAGTTCAATCTCCTGCAGCAGGTCATTATAATCATCCTTCAGGTGAAATATCTTATCCTTGTATGCAGCGATCAGACTACTGTCCGGCTCAGATGAAAGCTGTTCCTCGAAAAGCAGCTCCTCATATCCCTGGATCTCACCGATCAGACTCTGTTCATTCATTTTCACATCATGCGGCAGGTCAGAGAATTCAATTGCTTCCATGTCCTTTATTTCACTAAACAGGGCAAAGGATTTGCTGCTCTCGGCAAATTCAAAGGATTTCTCCAGGTATTCCATTCCTCCTGTTTTCTCGTACAGAAGCTTTGCCACATAAATGGCCTCATTATAAACATCCAGGATGGTTGAGGTGGCAAATATCTTGCTGTTTTCGTTTTGTATTGCAATCTTGGTTGAGTTGAGGATGGATATGGCATTAGCATAAGCATTATATGTTTTATGAAGAACATCGGTTGATTTGTCATCATTATAGAGATTGTTTAGAACTCGACTTCTAAGTATATATAAATCTGGTAATAATGACGAATTCTCATTTCTTATTTTTGAATTCAATTCAGTTAAAGATTGTTCATCAAAAAATATCTTTAATTCAGAGGAAACCCTGTTAATAATATCTAATGCTCGTAGATGATTTCCTTGAATATTCAAAATATATGCATATAAATATTGAAAACTTTAATTATAAATAG